>Ga0307409_100001448_pt1 | contig 11660 bp, 7 predicted proteins | sample 322Ometagenome_2_FD_203888 | JGI IMG/M metagenome (GOLD analysis project Ga0307409, IMG submission 203888) | Maize rhizosphere microbial communities from greenhouse at UC Davis, California, United States - 322HYB-O-2 | ecosystem: Host-associated > Plants > Roots > Rhizosphere > Soil | place...
CCGCCAGGCTCGGCTGGGGACGCAACACGCTGACGCGCCGCATCCAGCAGCTCGGCATGGACGAAGAGCTCCGCAAGTCTTCCTAGAGCAGGCGCGAAAACCGGTACCCGGGCCGGTGCGGCAACGTTACTTGCACAGAGTGCCCGGCGCCCGGAACACTTGCCGCGTGATCGACTTCGTTTGCGAAATGCCGTCGACCGTGTACGCGAACGTCGCGTTGTTCCCGTCCGCGAACGTCAGCGTCGCATTGCCAACCGGCGTGTAGGCGACATCGGCCGGATCGAAGGGAACTGCATTGAACCGTGGCCCGCTGGAGCGATACAGCGTTCCGGCGTACGCATTCGGCGCGACGTTGGTCGCGGTTGCGGAGAGCCACGTCGGGTTGCCGCTCGCGTCGTACGTGAACCAGGTCGCGAAGATGACGCTGCCCTGGTGCGCGAGGTTGATACCCCAGCCTGATTCGGACCCCGGTGGGGCGTTCCACCACAGATCCTGATAGTTCGTCGCCGTTTCGAGGCTCGGGTGCAGGCCGAACGTGCAGACCGGCAACGCGCCGAAGACCTGGCGCGTGATGAGCTTCGCCTGCGTGATTCCGTTGACGGTGTAGCTGAACGTTCCATGGTTCGCATCGCTGAACGTCAGCGTGCCGCTGCCCACCTCCGTCGGCAACACGCGGTCCGGATTGAACGGCGCCGAGTTGAACGGCGGCCCGTGCGTTTCATAGAGCACCCCCGCGTAGACGTTCGTCGACACACGACTCGCCGTCATCGACAGCCACCACGCGTCACCGATGGACGAATAAGTGAACCATGTCGCGAAGATCACGTCGGCCTGTTGCGTGACGTTGAGGCCCCAGCCGGACTCCGAACCGCCCGGCGAGTTCCACCACAACCCTTCGGCTTGTACACCCGGGGGCGCGAGTCCCGCCCTTGCGGCCAGCACCGCAGTGCCTGTGTCGAGCATGCCGGCGCCGCACGTCGTCGTCGTGCAGTAGCACTCGAGTTGATCGACCGGATCGCCCTTCACGTCGTAACGCGGCGCCGTGCATTGGCCGGTTCCGATTGTCGCGGCGCCCGTCGTCGGGAACGGACGCGCCGTCGATTGCAGCACGAGCCTCACGTCCGATGGCGTGAGGCTCGGCCGAACCGACAACATCAGCGCGGCCGTCCCCGAGACGAGCGGCGCCGCGAAGCTCGTGCCGAGCGACGCGTGGTAGCTGTCCGTATAGACCGACACGTCCGGTGTCGTCACGCCGCTGTTCGACGTGGTGAGGATCGGATACAGGCATGGAGAACCCGCCGCGACATTGACGCAGTTGCCGCCTGGCGCCGCGATCGCGATCTCGCGGCCGAGATCGGAGAATCCGACCTTCGTGCCCACGTGCCGCAGGGCGCCGACGGCAAGCACGCCGCGGCAGTTGGCCGGCGTTCCGACGGCATGACCCGCGGAGTTACCGGCCGACGCGACGATCAGCGTGCCGGCGCCGAGGATCTGATCGACCGCCGCCTGGTACGCCGCATTGCAGGGTCCGGCGCCGCCAAGGCTCATGTTGATGATGCGCGCCGGATTCGCGTTCTTCGGTACGCCCGGAAGCGCGATACCGGCGGCCCAGCGCATGCCGGCGACGATGTCGGAGTCATAGCCGCCGCATTTGCCCAACACGCGCACCGGCAGTATGCGTACGGTGCGGCCGACACTCGCCATTCCGATGCCGTCGTCCGTGAGCGCGGCGATGAGTCCGGCCGTCTGCGTGCCATGCCAGGAACTGTTCGACGGGTTCTCCTCGCATCCTTCCAACGCACCCCCGGCTTGTGAAAGCTCGGCTTCGGTCACCCAATCGCCCGGATCGGCCGCATCGGGATCGCGACCGCCGCCATCGTTCGCGATCGCAGGATCGCTCACCATGTCGTAACCCGGCAGGAGATTGCCGCCGCTCGCGACGGTGCGAAGGTCCGGATGCTCGAAGCGAACGCCGGTGTCGAGCACCGCGACGACAATGCCGGGACTGCCGGTCGTCGCGGACCAGGCGGTCTCCGCGTCGATCGACGCCTTCACCTCGCCTGCTGGCGCTCGCAGATACCACTGGCCGGCGGCCGGTCCGCGTGACTCGGATCCGGTCGCGTACAACGGATCGTTCGGTGCGGCGAGGATGTGGCGCCGTTCGTCGGGAACCGCGTATTCGACGTCTTCGTCGAGCGAAAGGCGCCGCGCGAGCGCTTGCGACGTGATCCCGTCGGCGAGCACGACCTGTTCGCGATCCGACAGCGCGATACCGTCGCGCATCGCGCGACCCGTTATCCGCGACAGCGCGTTCGCGCGCGTCCCTCGCTGGCCGGTCGGCTGCACTGATCTTTCGCGTGCGAGCGCGGACCCGGCCTTGAGCTTGACGATCACGCGCGCACGATCGATGCGGGTGGGTGTGACCGATTGCGCCCGGCTGTCGGCATGGGCGGCCAACCCGGTCGCAATGATCAGCGCGGTGACGAGCAGCGGGTTTACGAGGAACGAGCTTCGCAAGCGAACTCCATGACGCTCAGCGCAGACGGGAAAGCCGGTACTTGAGCCGGTGCAGCGCCATCACGAGCTTCCACGAGCGCGACGACAGGAGCACCTGGTGATCGGCCGGCGCCTGCTGCGCGAGGCTCAGGAAGTCGCGCAGCCGCTGCTCCTTCTCGATCAGCAGCTTCTGGTACATGCGCAGCAGTCCGTCGCGCCCCTGCGTGCGGATCTCGAGCTCGCGCATGTCATCGGCGGTCAGCGTATGGCCCTTGCGCAAATGCGCAGGCAGCGGCTGCGGCACGTAGAACGTCGTATGCGGGGCGACCACTTCCTCGGTCGGCCGGTCCTTCGTGTACAGGTAGATCGAGAACGACTTCCGCGACAGCTGCTTGCGGTCGGGCGGCAGCGCGATGCGGCGGAAGCCGTGCCACGAATACTCGTTGGTCTCGAACAGCACCGCGCGATTGAACAGCGGCAGGAAGGACTTGACGTCGTCGACCGCCGGATTGAACGGGTCCGAATGCAGCTCGATCGCGCCGCCCCAGGCATCATCCCACTCGTGGTTCAGGTAGATCAGCAGGTTGACGCGCCGGTGCAGCATCCGCCGTTCGTCGATGTTGAAGTCGACATGCACATCGAGGCCCTGGCCGTCGAGGTTCTCGTGGGTGCCGCCGCCGAACAGCGTCGGGTCCGCGATCAGGTCGCGAATGCCGGTCAGCCGCGACATCGCGTCGAGAAACGGCGCCGACTCGATGTAGTCGTGAAACGAGCGGTAGAACGGGCTCACGCCTTTCACGCGCTCGACGACGGCCTTGCGACCGACGCCACCGTGCTCGTCGCGCGCATAGCGCTCCTCGAACGGCGGAAAATCGCGCAGCAGCGCTTCGCACGCGGAGGGCTCGAGGAAGCCGTCGACGACGATGTGACGAAACGGTTTCGCATCGTCGAACGACGGACGCAGCGCGTCCAGCGACGAGAGCGTCGCGGCACTGATCATCGCGTGACGAGGATCGCCGCCCGCGCCTTCCGTATGATGCGCGGGATGCGCTCGGCTATTTCGGGTAGTCGCTGCCCGGAACGCGCGGCGCCGGCGGCGCTTCCGGTTCCGGCTTCGCCGCGGCATCCGGCGATTTCGGCGTGGCGCGCGCTATCGTTCGTTGCGGGGCGGACCGAGGATAGCCGGCGTCGTCGAGCAACGTCTGCCAGACGTCGGGGTTGAAGCCGGTCACGGGCGGCTTGTTGCCGACTTGCAGCACGGGTGCGGACAGCTTGCCCGTGAGTGCCTGCAGCTTGGCCGCACCCGCCTGCTCGCTGACGATCACGCTCGCGAACGGAACGCCGCGCTTTGCGAGCAGCGATTCGGCCTGCTTGCACACCTCGCAATCGAACGTATAGAGCGTGACCGGATTGCGCGCAGCCGCATCGCGCGCGGCGAACGGAACCGGATCGGTTTCGATCACGTTTTCCTGCAGGCGCTTCGATTGCACGTCCTTCACCGACGGCGGCGGCGGCTGGTCGGAATAGACGACCCGGCCGCTCGGGTCCACGTAACGATAAAGCCCTTCAGCGTGCGCAGCGGCCATCGGTACGGCGAGCAGCACCAGGCAGGCAAGCGTCGTTCGGGTCATGGGAGGCTCGGAAGCGTTCAGGTCTCGACCATCCCATTATGGCGCAGAAGGGCGTCGAGCTGCGGCGGGCGGCCGCGGAAGGCGACGAACGACTCGAGCGCTGTGCGACTTCCGCCACGCGCGAGGATCTCGTCCCGGAAGCGGGCGCCGATTTCCGGCGACAGGACGCCCTCTTCCTCGAACAGGCTGTAGGCGTCGGCGGACAGAACCTCGGCCCATTTGTAGCTGTAGTATCCAGCCGCGTAGCCGCCGGCGAAGATGTGGCCGAAGCCGTGCATGAACCGGTCGTAGGCGGGACGCGGCACGACGGCGATCTCGCGCCGCACCGCGTCGAGCACGGCCTGCGGGCCGGCCTGGGCTCCCTCGCCTGGCATGTATGCGCTGTGGAGCAGCATGTCGAAGAGCGCCAGCTCGAGCTGGCGGACCATCGCCATGCCGCTGCCGAAGTTGCGCGCGGCCACCATGCGGTCGAACAGCGCGCGCGGCAGCGGCTCGCCGGTTTCGGCGTGCGCGCTCATGTGCAGCAGCACGTCCCACTCCCAGCAGTAGTTCTCCATGAACTGGCTCGGCAGCTCGACGGCGTCCCATTCGACGCCCTGCAGCCCGGAGATGCCCGCGACGTCGACGCGCGTCAGCAATTGATGCAGGCCGTGTCCGAATTCGTGGAACAGCGTCGTGATCTCGCGATGCGTGAAGTACGCGGGGCGGCCACCCACCGGCCCGGCGAAATTGCACGTCAGATAGGCGACCGGATGCTGCAGCTTGTCATGCGCGTGCCGGCGGTTGATCGCGTCGTCCATCCACGCGCCGCTTTGCTTGCCTTCACGCGCGTACAGATCGAGATAGAACTGGCCGACGAGTGCACCCGATGCGTCGAGGATTTCGTAGAAACGAACGTCCGGATGCCAGGTGACGGCGGTGGCCGCCCGCACGCGCACGCCATAGATCGTCTCGACGACACGAAACAGTCCCGCGAGCACGCGCTCCTCGGGGAAGTATTGCTTGACCTCGTGCTCGTTAAACGAGAAGCGCGCGGCCTTCAGCTTTTCGGCTGCGTACGGCAAATCCCACGCCGCGACGTCGGGGAGGCCGAGCGCTGTCGTCGCGAAGGCGACGAGATCGGCGTAATCGCGCTCGGCGAACGGGCGCGCGCGCCGCGCGAGATCGCGAAGGAACGTGAGCACGTCGGCCGGCGTCTGCGCCATCTTCGGCACGAGCGACAGCTCGGCGAAACTGCCGTAGCCGAGCAGCTTCGCTTCCTCGGCGCGAAGCGCGAGAATCCGCTCGATCACCGCGGTGTTGTCCCATTGCGCGTTGTCGCCCAGGTCCGACGCGAGCGTCGCCGCGGCGCGGTGCATCAGCGCGCGCAGCTCCCGGTCGTCGGCGTATTGCATCACCGGCATGTAGCAGGGGTAGCGCACCGTCAGCTCGTAGCCTTCCCGCCCGCGCGCCGCGGCACCCGCGCGCGCCGCGGCGATCACGTCGGCCGGCAGGCCGGCGAGCCGTCGCTCGTCCGTGACGTAATGCGCGAACGCGTTCTCGCTGTCGAGGACGTTGTCGTCGAACGTGGCGGACAGCGTCGCGAGCTCCTCCTGCACGGTTTTGAGCCGCGCCTTGTCGGCGTCGCCGAGCTCGGCGCCGCCCAGGCGGAAATCGCGCAGCGCATGCGTGACGACCATCCGCCGTGCATCGTCGAGTGCGGCGAACGCGGGACCTGCGGCGAGCGCACGGAACCGCTCGAACAGTCCACGGTCCTGCGCGATGTCGGTGTGGAACGCCGTCACGATCGGCAGCGCCGCGTTGTAGGCGTCGCGAATCGCCGGCGTATTGACGACGGCATTCAGGTGGCTGACCGCGCCCCACGCGCGGTCCAGATGGTCGAAGGCGTTTTCGGTGGGCGCAACGACGGATTCCCACGTCGCAGGCGCCGTGTCGCGCGCGACGCGGTCAACGGCGCGCCGCGCTTCCGCGAGCAGCGCGGCGATCGCGGGCGCGACGTGCTCGGCGCGAATGTCGCCGAAGCGCGGCAGGCCCGTGAAGTCGAGCAGCGGGTTGTCCGTCATGAGCTACGAATCGGTGTCGGAGATGCAATTATCCGCGCGCGGATCGCCGCACCTCCGACACCGCTACATCGTGCGCAGACGCGCGTCGAGCTCGGCGAGGTCGGCCGGGGTGCCGACGTTGGCCCAGCGGCCGTCGTAGCGCTCGCCCGACACGATCCCGCGCGCGATCCAATCGCGGTAAAGCGGCAGCATCCTGAGCTTCACGCCGCGGGGAAGTGCTGCGAACAGCGCCATGTCGTAGATGCCGATGTTGCCGAACGTGAGCCGCGCCGCGCCGTCGAGTGCGACCTTGTCGCCTTCGAGCGCGAAGTCGCCTGCCGGATGGTACGGCGGATTCGGTACCAGCACGAGGTGCGCGCGCGGCGGCTCGCGCGTCGCCGCCATCGCATCCATCCGCGCCACGAGCGTGCGGTAATCGAATTGCGTATTGATGTCGCCGGAAACAATCAAGACCGGTCCCCGGGGCAGCAGCGGCGACGCGGTCGCGATGCCGCCGGCGGTTTCCAGCGGCTCGGTCTCGCGCGACCAGCGAATGCGCACGCCGAGCCGCGCGCCCTCGCCGAGCGCCGCCGTCATCGCATCGGCGCCGTGCGCGGCATTGATGACGAGATCGGCAAAGCCTGCGCGGGCGAGCGCGTCGATCTGCCAGACGATGAGCGGCTTGCCGCCCGCTTCGAGCAGCGGCTTCGGCGTCGCGTCGGACAACGGGCGCATGCGTTCGCCGCGGCCGGCGGCGAGGATCATCGCGCAGCGCGACGCTTCCGCCATCGAAGGCGTCAGGCCGGCTGCGCCGCGGGTGCGGCATCCTCGAGCGCGTCGAGGAGCGCCGCGAGCGGGTCGAGCTCGCGATAGCGCGCAACGGCGCGCCGCAGATAGCCGCGCACGCGCGGCATGTCCCTGACGTACCCGGACTTGCCGTCGCGGATGCAAAGCCGCGCGAAGATGCCGAGCACCTTGAGCTGCCGCTGCACGCCCATCCACTCGAAATCGCTCCAGAACGCCGCGAAATCGGTGGCGACGGGCAGGCCCGCGGCGCGCGCGCGCTCCCAGTAGCGGATCGCGAAGTCGAGCTGGACTTCCTCGTCCCATTCGACGTACGCATCGCGCAGCAGCGATACGAGGTCGTAGCTGATCGGTCCGAACACGGCGTCCTGGAAGTCGAGCACGCCCGGATTGGGCTCGGCGACCATCAGGTTGCGCGAATGGTAATCGCGGTGCACGAACACGCGCGGCTCGGCGAGATTGCGCGCGACGATCGCGTCGAAAGTCGCTTCGAGCGACCCGCGCTGCCCGGCCGACAGCGTGCGCCCGAGGTGACGCGTCACGTACCAGTCGGGAAAGAGCGCGAGCTCGCGCCGCAGCAGCGTTTCGTCGTAGGGCGGCAGTTGATCGGCGCGCGACGCGGCCTGCCAGCGCACCAGCGCGTCGAGCGCATCGCCGTAGAGCGTGCGCGCCGACTGCGCGCCGAGCGCTTGCGCGTAAGTCGTCGTGCCGAGGTCGGTCAGCAGCAGGAATCCGCGCGCGAGATCGGAGGCGAGCACACGCGGCGCATGTACGCCCGCCTGGGCGAGCAGGTGCGCCACGTGCACGAATGGCCGGCAATCTTCCTGCGGCGGCGGTGCATCCATTGCGATCAGCGACGTGGTGCCCGGCGCCGCGGGCCAGCTTTCACGCAGCGTGGCGCGGAAATAGCGGCGAAAGCTCGCGTCGGCCGACGCGGGTGCGAGCACGAACCCGGGCAGCCGCACGTCGTCGCGCAGCCAGCAGGCGAGCGCATCCGCGCGCGCGTCAGGTGTGTCGGGAATCGGTGTCAGAGATGTATTTCCGGCAACCGGGCAGCCAGATGCATTTTCGGGCGGCGCACGCCGCAAATACATCTCTGATACCGATTTCCGGCGCTAGAATGCGGCGATTCTAGCAAACGCCTCGCAGTTCTCCCGCTTGCATTCGATGAAGCTTCCCGTCGGCCCGGCCGTCGCGTGGGTCGCCTTGTACGGCATGTCGTGCGCGCAAATGGCCGGCGCGGAGCCTTTGTCGCTCAAGCTTTCGCGCGACATCGACGTGCTCGTGCCGAAGCCGACAACGCCCTCCACCCTGGTGACGCCGCCCGCCTCCGGCAGCACCCGGGCGCTCGCCGGCGGTGAGCCGGAGACGCGCGGCGCGCTGTTCCTGCGCGCGGACCGGCTCGAAGGCTCGCAGACTCGCGTCACCGCGGAAGGCCGCGCCGAGCTGCGGACGCACCGTGAAACGGTGCTCGCGGACAAGCTGTCGTACGCGATCCCGGAGCAGACGATCTATGGCGACGGCGATGTCGTGCTGCGGCGCGGATTCGACTGGATCACCGGCCCGCAGCTCGAATACAAGCGCGACACCGAAACCGGATTCTTCCGCGAGCCGCGCTTTTTCGTGGCCGAAGCCAACGCGCACGGTGACGCGAAGGAGATCCGCTTCACCGGCCCCGACCACTACGAAGCGGTCGACGCGAGCTATACGACGTGCGTCGCGCCGCATCCCGACTGGTACCTGCGCGGTGAGCAGCTCGAGGTCGACAACCTGCGCAAGGTGGGGACCGCGCGCAACGTTTCCGTGCACTTCCTCGACGTGCCCGTGCTCTACGCGCCATGGCTGCAGTTCCCGCTTTCCAACGAGCGCAAGTCGGGATTCCTGACGCCGACCCTGGGCTCGACCGGCGTGCGCGGCTTCGAGATCAGCACGCCGTATTACCTGAATCTCGCGCCCAACTACGATGCGACGCTGACGCCGCGCTACATGACCAAGCGCGGTCTCCAGATGGGCGCACAGTTCCGCTACCTGCTCGGCGACGACACGCCGCCGTTCGGCGCCGCGGTGGGCGAGATGAATGCGGAATTCCTGCCGCACGACCGCTCGACCGGCGAGAACCGCTACGCGCTCGCCTGGAAGCACAACGAGCAGTTCGCACCCTGGCTCGGCGGCTTCATCAATCTCAACAAGGTCTCCGACGACAAATATTTCGCCGACTTCGCCGATCGCATCGCCGTCACGTCGCAGAAGACCCTTCCGCGGGAGGCGGGGCTCATCGCCACGCACGGTCCGTGGTCGTTCCTCGCGCGCGCGCAAAGCTTCCAGACGCTGCAGGATCCCGAAGCACCCGTCGTGCCGCCCTACAACCGGCTGCCGCAGGTCCTCGCGTCGCTTGCCGACACCGACTGGCTGGGCCTCACGTGGAGCGGCGCCGGCGAGTACGCGCGCTTCACGCAGGACCAGCTCGCGCCGACCGGCGAGCGGTTCGTCCTTTATCCCACCGCCGCCTTCCATCGCCAGGGCGCCGCGTGGTTCTTCACCGCGCGCGCCGGCGTCCACATGCGCGAGTACATGCTGGACCGCACGACGCCCGCGCTGCCCGAGCAGCACCCAAGCTATGCGATCCCGATCACGAGCCTCGACGCGGGCCTCGTTTTCGAGCGCGACGTGACGGTGCTCGACACGCCGCTCACGCAGACGCTCGAGCCGCGCGCGTTCTACGTTTACATCCCGTACAAGAACCAGACCGAAGCGCCGGTGTTCGACACGGCGCTCGACGACTTCAATTTCTCGCAGCTGTTCGCGGAGAACCGTTATATCGGCAACGACCGCGTCGGCGACGCGAACCAGCTCACGCTCGCGCTGACGTCGCGGTATCTGGACCGCGAGACCGGCGCCGAGCGCCTGCGCCTCGCGGTCGGCCAGCGCTTCTATTTCCAGGACCAGCGCGTGAGCCTGAACGAGCCGCTGCGCTCCGCATCGACGTCGGACTTCCTGGTCGGCGCCGAGGGGCGTCTATCCGAGGCCTGGTCGCTCGCAAGCCTGTTGCAGTACAACCTCGACGCGAGCGACGTCGAGCGCTTCAACGTCGGCGTCCGCTACACGCCCGCGCCGGGCCGCGCGCTCAACGCGACGTGGCGCTATACGCGGGCGCTCGCGGACCCGACCGGCGGGTTCGAGCAGATCAAGCAGATCGACCTGTCCGGGCAATGGCCGGTCTCCGACCGCTGGACGCTGATCGGACGCTGGAACTACTCGATCGCCGACCACAAGACGCTGGAGGCCGTGGCGGGCATCGAGTACAATGCCGACTGCTGGGTCCTGCGCATCGTCGGCCAGCGCCTGACGACGACGACGCAGCAGGCAACGACGTCGGTATTCGTCCAGCTCGAGCTCAACGGGCTCGCGCGCGTCGGCACCAGCCCGCTCGAACTGTTGCGTCGCAGCGTGCCGGGCTACCTGCCCACCAACGATCCGACATTGCGCGATCGCGACCGCCGTCTCGATCCGCTTCCCGAGTTCTAGGAGTCATACCCGATGGCACTCCGCCGTCTTCCTCTCCTGATCCTGCTCGCCATGCTCGCCGTCGCCGGCGCCGGTTTCGCGCAATCGCCGAAAGTCGTTCCGCTCGATCGCGTGCTCGTCGTCGTCAACGACGAGGCGATCACGCAGTGGGATTTGACCGAGCAGCGCCGCATCGTCATGTCGCAGCTCAAGGCTTCCAACATCACGCCGCCCCCCAACGACATCCTCGACCGCCAGGTGCTCGAGCGGCTGATCGTCGAGCGTGCGATCCTGCAGTACGCGAAGGACACCGGCGTGCGCGTCGACGACACGATGGTCGAGCGCACGATCCTGCGGGTCGCCGAGGAGAACAAGCTCAAGCCCGATGACTTCCGCAAAGTGCTCGAGCGCGAAGGCATACCCTACTCGAACTATCGCGAGGACATCCGCCGCCAGATCATCCTGCAGCGCGTGCGCGAGCGCGAGGTCGACAGCAAGGTGATGGTGTCGGACGCGGAAGTCGACAACTATCTCGCCACGCTTGCGTCGCAGGCGGGCGGCGAGGACGAGTATCTGCTGTCGCACATCTACGTGACGGTGCCGGAGCAGGCGGCGCCCGACGTCGTCGCGACGCGCAGGCAGCGCGCCGCGCAGGCGCTCGAGGAGATTCGCGCGGGCAAGGATTTCGCGCAGGTCGCGGCGGCATTTTCGAACGCGCCGGACGCCTCGTCCGGCGGCAATCTCGGCTGGCGCACCGGCGCGCGGCTGCCGACGGTATTCAGCGACGAAGTGCGGAAGATGAAGCCCGGCGACGTGTCCGGCATCCTGCGCAGCGCCGGAGGGTTCCACATCGTGAAGCTCGCCGACAAGCGCAACCGCAACCAGCCGATGGTCGTCGAGCAGACGCACGCGCGCCACATCCTCGTCAAGGTGAATGAGACGACGTCCGAGGCGGAGGGCAAGGCGCGCATCGAGCGCCTGCGCGATCGCCTGGTCGGCGGCGCGAAATTCGAGGACGTGGCGCGCGCCAACTCCGAGGACGCGTCGAGCGCGCGCGGCGGCGACCTGGGCTGGATCTCGCCAGGCGACACCGTGCCCGACTTCGAGCGGGCGATGAACGCCCTGTCGGCCGACGAAATTTCGCAACCGGTGCGCACACCGTTCGGATGGCACCTGATTCAGA
>Ga0307409_100001449_pt1 | contig 11658 bp, 11 predicted proteins | sample 322Ometagenome_2_FD_203888 | JGI IMG/M metagenome (GOLD analysis project Ga0307409, IMG submission 203888) | Maize rhizosphere microbial communities from greenhouse at UC Davis, California, United States - 322HYB-O-2 | ecosystem: Host-associated > Plants > Roots > Rhizosphere > Soil | place...
GCCGCTGCCCGCGGGGCCGGTGGCCCTGTGGGCGACCCTGCGCGACCTGCTCGACCACCTCGGGGTGGAGCGGGCGGTGGTGGCCGGCGCCTCGCTCGGGGGCCGGGCCGCGGTCGACCTGGCCCTGGCCGTCCCGGAGCGGGTGCGGGCCCTGGTCCTGGTCGGGTCGGGCCTGGCCGGCCACCGGTTCGCCGAGCCGGCCCTGTTCGAGCTGTGGGACCGGAGCGAGGCTGCCCTGGAGCGCGGCGACCACGAGGAGGCGGCCCGGGTCGAGATCGGCACCTGGGTGGCCGGGATGGGCCGCGGCCCCGAGGCCGTCGACCCGGAGGTCGGCCGGCGGGTCCGGGAGATGCTGCTGGCCGCCTACGCCCACGGCGAGGCCGACCTGGAGGAGCCCGACCCGCCGGCGGCCACGCGGCTGGGCGTGCTCGCCGTCCCCACTCTGGTGGTGGTCGGCGCGCACGACCGCCCCGACATCCACGCCATGGCCGACGCCCTGGCCGGGGGCATCGCCGGTGCCGAGCGGGTGGTCCTGGCCGGCACCGGCCACCTGCCCAACCTGGAGCGCCCGGCGGCGTTCAACCGGGTGGTGCTCGAGTTCCTGGGGCGGGTGGTCTAGCGTTCGGCGGCGCTGCGCTCGATGCAGAGCTCGTTGCCCTCGGGGTCGGCCAGGGTGACCCAGCCGCCGCCGTCGGGGCGGCGGTGGTCGGCGACCAGGGTGGCGCCGATCCCGAGCAGCCGCTCGACCTCCTCGTCGCGGGTCCGGTCGTCGGGCATCAGGTCCAGGTGGACCCGGTTCTTGACCGTCTTGGACTCGGGGACGGGGATGAACAGCAGCCCGGGCTGGCCGTCCGGCCCGGCCAGGTAGCCCTCGGGGTCGCCCGGCTGGTTGGGGTTGTCGGGGTCCTCCCGGTAGCCGGTGACCTGGCTCCAGAACCGGACCTGGGCATACGGGTCGGCACAGTCGAAGGTGATGTTGCGGGGACGGGCGGTCACGGCGGCTCCTCGGATCCGGGGGTCGCGGGCAGTCTGGCATCGCGGCCCCGCCGGCGCACCGGAATTGCCGGCGGCCCTCGACCCGCCCGGGCTAGGTCCGGACCGGGAGGCCGGCGGCGGCCAGGCCGGCCTTCACCTCGGCGATGGAGAGCTGGCCGAAGTGGAAGACGCTGGCCGCCAGGACGGCGTCCGCCCCGGCCAGGCAGGCCTCGGCGAAGTGGTCGACCTGGCCGGCGCCGCCGCTGGCGATGACCGGGAGGTCGACGGCCGAGGTCACCGCCCGGACCAGCTCCAGGTCGTAGCCGGTCTTCTGGCCGTCGGCGTCCATGCTGGTGACCAGCAGCTCGCCGGCGCCGCGGCGTGCGCCCTCCGCCGCCCAGGCGAGGGCGTCCAGCCCGGTGGGGGTGCGGCCGCCGTCGACCACCACCTCCCAGCCGCGGCCGTCGGGACGGCGGCGGGCGTCGATGGCCAGGACCATGCACTGGACCCCGTAGGTGCCGGCCCCGGCCGAGAGCAGGTCGGGGTCGCGGACGGCGGCCGAGTTGACCGACACCTTGTCGGCCCCGGCCCGCAGCAGCCGCTGCACGTCGGTGACGGTACGGACCCCGCCCCCCACGGTCAGGGGGATGAACACCTGCTCGGCCGTGCGGGCCACGGCGTCGAACAGGGTGGCGCGGGCCTCGACGGTGGCGGTGATGTCCAGGAAGACGAGCTCGTCGGCCCCCTCGGCGTCGTAGATCCGGGCCAGCTCGGCCGGGTCGCCGGCGTCGACCAGGTTGACGAACGACACCCCCTTGACCACCCGCCCGGCGGCCACGTCCAGGCACGGGATCACCCGCCGGGCCAGGGTCACGCCGGCCCCCGGCCCGCGCCGTCGGGGCGCTGCCCGGCCAGCGTGGACAGGGCGTCGCCGACGGTGAAGCGGCCGGCGTACAGGGCCTTGCCGACGATGGCGCCCTCCAGGCCGTCCGGCTCCAGGGCGGCCAGGGCCCGGAGGTCGGCGAGGCTGGCCACCCCCCCGGATGCGATCACCGGGCGGCTGGTGGCGGCCAGGACCTGGGCGAGGCGGTCGGTGGCCGGGCCGGTGAGCATGCCGTCACGGGCCACCTCGGTGTGGACAAAGCGGCGGCAGCCGGCCGCCTCCAGCCGCTCCATGACCTCGAACAGGTCGCCGCCGGCGGCCGTCCAGCCGCGGGCCTGGAGGGTACGGCCGCGGGCGTCGAGCCCGACCGCGACCGCCTCGCCATGGCGGGCGCAGGCCTCGCCCACCCACTCGGGGTCCTCGAGGGCGGCGGTGCCGATCACCACCCGGGTCGCGCCCAGGTCGAACAGGGCGTCCAGGTCGCCGGCGGTCCGGACCCCGCCGGAGGCCTCGACCTTGACCGGGCCAACGGCCTCGACGATGCGGCCCAGGTGCCGGCGGTTCCGGGGGCCGCGCCCGAAGGCGGCGTCGAGGTCGACCACGTGCAGCCAGCGGGCCCCCTGGGCGGCGAACCCGGTGGCGGCCTCGACCGGGTCGCCGTAGCCGGTCTCGGTGCCGGCGACCCCCTGGACCAGCCGGGCCGCCTGGCCGTCGAGCAGGTCGACCGCCGGGAGCAGCTCGAGGGTCATGCCGCGCGGACCTCGGCCACGAAGTTGGCCAGCAGGGCCAGCCCGGCCGCGCCGGACTTCTCGGGGTGGAACTGGGTGCCGAACAGGTTGCCGTACTCGACCGCGGCGGCGAAGCGGCCGCCGTAGTCGCAGACGGCGGCGACCGGGTCGCCGCCGGGTTCGGGGGCGTAGGAGTGGACGAAGTAGAAGCGGGTCCCGTCCCCGATCCCGGCCAGCAGCCGGCTCCCCGGCCGGACGGTGACCTCGTCCCAGCCGATGTGCGGGATCTTGACCGGGGCCCCGGGGGCCCCTGAGGGCAGCCGGCGGATCCTGCCCGGGAGCACCCCGACCCCGTCGCGGACCGGCCCCTCCTCGCTGGCCTCGAACAGCAGCTGCATGCCGACGCAGATGCCGAGGAGGGGCCGGCCGCCCTGGAGCCAGCCGGCGATCGCGCCCGGACCCCCGGCCGAGGCGAGCCCGCTCAGGCAGGCCCCGTACGCCCCGACCCCGGGCACGACCAGCCCGTCCGCCCCGCCGGCCTCGTCCATCGTGGCCACCACCCGCACGTCGGCCCCGGCCCGGTCCAGCGCCTTGGCGGCCGAGTGCAGGTTCCCGACCCCGTAGTCGAGCACGGCCACCGGCGGCCGGGTCATCCCAGGACTCCCTTGGTGCTGCCGGCCCCGGCGCGGGGGTCGGGCGCGCAGGCGTCGCCGAGGGCGCGGGCCAGGGCCTTGAAGCAGGCCTCCAGGCAGTGGTGGGGCAGGTCGCCGGCCTCCAGCTGGACGTGGACCGTGCAGCGGGCGTTGGCGACCAGGGCCTCGAGCAGGTGGCGGGCCTGGCGGGGGTCGAAGCTGCCGAGCTCGCCCGGGGCGGCGTCGACCTCGACGTCCCAGACCAGGTAGGGCCGGCCGGACAGGTCGACCGCGGCCCGGGCCCTGGCCTCGTCCAGGGGGACGACGGCGTCGCCGAAGCGGCGCACCCCCGACTTGTCGCCCAGGGCCTCGGCCAGGGCCTGGCCGAGGGCGATGCCGGTGTCCTCGACGGTGTGGTGGGCGTCGACCTCCAGGTCGCCCTTGGCCTCGATCTGGAGGTCGAAGCGGGCGTGCCTGCCCAGCTGGGCGAGCATGTGGTCGAGGAACGGGACCCCGGTGTCGGACCCGCCGCCGCCGGTGCCGTCCAGGTCGAGCTGGACGGTGACGGCGACCTCGGCGGTGCGCCGCTCGACCCGGGCGGTCCGGGGCGCCGCTCCTGGGACGGGGGCACTCATGCGCGCAGCTCCTGGGTGAGGGCGGTCAGGAAGGCGTCGTCCTCGTCCGGGGTGCCGATGGTGACCCGCAGGTACCGCTCCAGGGTCGGGTAGCCGGACACGTCCCGGACCAGAACGCCGCGGTCGAGCAGCCCGCGCCACAGCCGGCGCGGCTCGACCGGGGTCTCGAAGCAGAGGAAGTTGGCGTCGCTGGGCAGCACCCGGACCCCGGGCAGGCGGTCGAGCTCGGCCGCCACCCGCTCCCGCTCGCGCTCGGTGGCGACCACGTGGGCCATCAGCACGCCCTTGTGGTGGAGGGCACGCAGCCCGACCGCCTGGGTGAGGGCGGACAGGTGGTAGGGCAGCCGGACCAGCCGGATCCCGTCGACCACGGCCGGGTCGGCCAGCAGGTAGCCCAGCCGCAGCCCGGCCATGCGGAACGCCTTGGAGAAGGTGCGGGTGACGACCAGGTTGGGGTGGCGCGACAGCAGGGCGGCGGCATGCGAGGTCCCGAACTCGCCGTAGGCCTCGTCGACCACGACCAGGCCGGGGGCGGCGGCGCAGACGGCGGCGAGCACGTCGGGGCCGGTCGCCTCGCCGGTCGGGTTGTTGGGCGAGCACCAGAAGGTCAGGTCGGCGGCGGCGACAGCGACCAGGTCGGCGGCGGCCGCCGGGTCGAGGAGCTGGTCGCGGGGCTGGACCCTGGTCACCAGGCCGGTGCCGGTCGCCCGGGCCAGCAGCGAGTGCATGGCGTAGGTGGGCTCGACGACCAGGGCGGTGCGGCCCGGGCCGGCGAAGGCGAGCAGGAGCTGCTGGAGGACCTCGTTGGAGCCGTTGGCCGCCCAGGTGCCCTCGGCCCCGTGGCCGGCGTGCAGGGCCAGGGCCTCGCGCAGCTCGGTCGCCTCCCGGTCCGGGTAGCGGTGCAGCGCCAGGCCCCTGACCGTCCCGGCCAGGTCGTCGAGGACCTCGGCGGGCACGGCGTACGGGGTCTCGTTGGTGTTGAGCCGCACCGCCACGTCCAGCTGGGGCGCCCCGTACGGGGTCATCCCGGCCAGGTCGTCCCGGACCCGTACCCGTCCGGCCGCCGTGCCGGGCACCGAGCCGCTCATCGTCCCTCCCCGGGGTCGGGGAGCCGGGCGGCGACGGCCCGACCGTGGGCCGGGAGGTCCTCGGCGGCGCTCAGGGCGGCCACGGTCGGGGCGGCCACGGCCAGGGCGTCGCGGTCGAAGGCGGCCACCTGCATGGTCCGCAGGAAGTCGAGGGTCGACAGCCCGGAAGTGAACCGGGCCGTCCCGGCGGTCGGGAGCACGTGGTTGGTCCCGGCGGCGTAGTCGCCGAGGGCGACCGGGGTCCAGGGGCCGACGAACACCGCCCCGGCGTTGCGGACCCGGCCGGCCAGCTCGCCCGGGTCGGCGACCAGCAGCTCGAGGTGCTCGGGGGCGAACGCCTCGGCCACGGCGAGCATGGCCTCCCGGTCGTCGCACAGCACCACCGCCGACTGGCCGGCGAAGGCGGCCTCGACCCGGTCGCGATGGGCGGCGGCCGACACCTCCTGGGCCAGCAGGGGCTCGACCGCCTTCCAGAGGTCGGCGTCGTCGGTGACCAGCAGGCAGGCGGCCAGCGGGTCGTGCTCGGCCTGGGCGACCAGGTCGACGGCGACCAGCAGGGGGTCGGCGGTGGCGTCGGCCACGACGGCGACCTCGGTCGGGCCGGCGAACCCGTCGATCCGGACCCGGCCGGCCACCTCGCGCTTGGCCAGGGCGACGTACAGGTTGCCGGGGCCGGTCACCGAGTCGACCGCCGCGACGGTCCCGGTCCCGCAGGCCAGGGCGGCCACCGCCTGGGCGCCGCCCAGCAGCCAGACCTCGTCCACGCCGAGCAGGGCGGCCGCGCCCAGGATCGCCGGGTGGCCGCGGCCACCGGGCCCGGGCGGGGTGGCCAGGGCGACCTGGCCGACCCCGGCCGCCTGGGCGGGGACGACGTTCATGACCACGCGGGAGGGGTAGGCGCCGCGCCCGCCCGGGACGTACACCCCGGCCCGGGCCAGGGGCACGAACCGCTGGACGAGCCGGACCCCGGGCCGGTCCGACCAGACCAGGTCGGCCGGGCGCTGGGCCTGGTGGAAGGCGCGGGCCCGCCCGATGGCGTCGAGCAGGGCGAGTCGGAGATCAGGGCCGAGGCGCTGCCCGGCCGCGGCCAGCTCGTCGGCGGTGACCCGCCAGCCGGCCGGGGCGGTGTCGACCCCGTCGAAGCGGCGGGCCGCCTCGGCCACGGCGGCGTCGCCGCGGACGGCCACGTCCTCGACCAGCCGCCGCACCTCGGCCCGGGCCGCCTCGACGGCCCCGGCCGGGGCGCGGGGCAGCAGCCCGGCCGGGTCACGGCCGGAGCCTCGCAGGTCGACAACGGGCAGCACAGGCAGGCACTCCACGGAACCTGGACGGACGCTCGGGGACGGGATTCACCCTACCGCAGCCCCCGGGCGCCCGCCGCCTGGCCGGGCCTACCATGGAGGGGTCCGACCCGACCGATGAGAGCTGGCCCGTGGAGCTGCCCCTGTTCCCGCTGCAGACCGTGCTGTATCCGGGTCTGCCGATCCCGCTGCACGTGTTCGAGGACCGCTACCGGCGGATGTTCAAGCGGATCCTGGACGGCGAGCGGCGGTTCGGGGTGGTCGCGATCGTGAAGGGGCGGGAGGTCGGGCCCGACGCCACCTACCATCCGGTCGGGTGCCTGGCCGAGGTCGCCGAGGTCCGCCGGCACGCCGACGGCCGGCTGGACGTGGTCGCCCGCGGGCGCAGCCGGTTCCGGATCGACGGGGTCGCCCAGGCCGCCCCCTACATCGTCGCCGAGGTCAGCGAGCTGCCCGAGACGACCGGGGAGGCGGCCGAGCAGCGCACCGTCAAGGCGGGCCGGCTGTTCACCCGCTATGTCGCCACCCTGCTCGAGATGACCGGCGGGCAGGTCGAGGCCATCGACATCCCCGAGGACCCGGTGGCCGCCTCCTACCTGGTCGCGGCCGGCCTCCAGGTCGACCTGGCCGACAAGCAGCGGCTGCTGACCATCCCGTCGGCCGCCGAGCGCCTGGCCGCCGAGGCGACCCTGCTCCGCCGCGAGCTCGTCCTCCTCGAGCACTTCCGGGTCGCCGGCCCCGCCCCCACCGCGACCCCGTTCAGCGTCAACTAGGGTGGCCGCCGAGGAGGCCGTCGCCGTCCCGGTGCCGGGCCCGGTGGACCTGGCCGGGAGCCTCGACGTCCTCCGCCGGGCCGGCGACGACCTCCTCGACCGCTGGGACGGGCGGCACTGGCTGCGCACCGTGGCCGTGGACGGCCGCATCGCCGGGTCGGCCGCCCGCCCCACGGGGACGGCGGCCGACCCGGTCCTGCTGGTCACCGCCGAGGACGGGGCCGCCCCGGCCGCCGCCGGACGGGTCCTGGCCGCGGCGTTCCCGACCGCCCCGGCGGCGCTGGCCGACCTGGCCGCGGCCGACCCCGTGGTCGCCCGGATCGCCGCCCGGTTCCCCGGGATCGGGCCTGTGCTCCAGCCCGACCTGCTCACCGCCGTGGTCCGGGCGATCAGCGCCCAGCAGATCACCCTGCGGTTCGCCGCCACCCTGCGGGCCCGGCTGGCCCGCCGCTACGGCCACCGCCACCAGGTCCCCGTCCCAGACCCCACCCCGGGCGGCCCCGGCCAGGCGGCGGCCGAGGTGTGGAGCCTGGATGCCCGCCGCCTGGCCGGGGCCGAGATCGCGGACCTGCGCGAGCTGCAGTTCTCCACCTCCAAGGCGGTGGCGGTCACCGCCTTCGCGGCCGCGGTCGCCGAGGGCCGGGTCGACCTCGGGACCCTGGCCGGTCTCGACGACGAGGAGGTCGTCGACCGCCTCGTCCGGTACCCCGGGATCGGGCGGTGGACGGCCGAGTGGCTGCTCGCCCGGACCCTCGGGCGACCCCGGGTGGTCGCCGGCGACCTCGGGGTGCGCAAGGCGGTCGGGGCCGCCTACCTGGACGGCCGGATGCCGTCGGAGGCCGAGGTCCGGGCCGTCACCGCCCACTGGGGCCCGGCCGCCGGGGTCGCCCAGCAGCTGCTGCTGCACTGGTTGTCGCTCGAGGCCCCGGGACGCGGCGGCCCAAGGCAGCCCGCTACGAGGAGGAGGACCGCGACCCGGCCAGGGCGGTCGTCACCCCGAGGCTGATCAGGACCCCGCCCGACACCAGCCGCGACACCCGGGCCACCCCCGGCCGGCGCCGCAGCCACCCGGCCCCGGTCGAGGCCAGCAGGGCGTAGGTGCCGTCGCTGACCAGCCCCAGGAGCACGAACGCGGACCCGAACACCAGCACCTGGAACGGCACCGACCCGCGGGCGGTGTCGACGAACTGGGGCAGGAAGGCGAAGAAGAACAGGGCCGTCTTGGGGTTGAGGACGTTGACGACCACGCCCTGGGCGAAGATGCGGCGCAGCCCCACCCGGCGCGACCCGGGCCCCGGGCCGGCGGCCGCCCCCTCGCCGTCCTCGTCACGGGCCAGGAGGCGCCGCACGCCCAGCCAGATCAGGTAGGCGGCGCCGACCCAGCGGACGGCGTTGTACGCCGTGGCCGAGGAGACCAGCAGGGCCGACAGACCGAGGGCGGCCGCGGCCACGTGCACCAGGGTGCCCACGTGGATGCCGCCGACCGAGGCCAGGCCGGCCGCCCGGCCCTGGTCGACGCTGCGGGTGACGATGTACAGCACCGACGGGCCGGGGATCACCAGCAGGGTGATCGCGGCCACGCCGAACAGGGCCAGGGTCGACGCCTCAGGCATCGGGGAACACCACCACCGAGCGCAGCACCTCGTTGCGTTGCATCTTGGCGAACGCCTCCTCGACCTGGTCGAGGGCGATCGTCTCGGAGACGAACCGGTCGAGATCGTAGCGGCCGCGCAGGTACAGGTCGATCAATATCGGGAAGTCGCGGGTCGGCAGGCAGTCGCCGTACCAGGCCGGCCGCAGCGACCCGCCGCGGCCGTAGAAGTCGAGCATGCGCACGTCGATCCGCATCTGGGGGTTGGGGACGCCCACCTGGACCAGGGTGCCGGCGTGGTCACGGGCGTGGAAGGCCTGCTTGAACACGTCCGGGTGGCCGACCGCCTCCACGGTCACGTCGGCCCCGAAGCCGCCGGTGAGCTCGCGGACGGCGTCGACCGGATTGACCTGGCTGGAGTCGACGGTGTCGGTGGCCCCGAACTGGCGGGCCAGCTCCAGCTTGCGGGCGTCGATGTCGACGGCGATGACCTTGCGCGCACCGACCAGCGCGGCGGCGTGGACGGCGGCGTTGCCGACCCCGCCGCAGCCGAACACGGCCACGGTGTCGCCCCGCCCGACCTGGGCGGTGTTCACGACCGCGCCGAAGCCGGCCATGATCCCGCAGCCGACCAGCCCGGCGGCCTCGGGCCGGGCCGCCGGGTCGACCTTGACCGCCTGGCCGGCGGCGACCAGGCACAGCTCGGCGAAGGCGCCGATGCCGATGGCCGCCGACAGCGGGGTGCCGTCCTCCAGGGTCATCTTCTGGCCGGCGTTGCGACTGTCGAAGCAGTACCAGGGGCGGCCGCGCAGGCACGAGCGGCACTGCCCGCACGGGGCCCGCCAGGCCAGGACGACGAAGTCGCCCGGTGCCACGTTGGTGACGTCGGGGCCGACCGCCTCCACCGTGCCCGAGGCCTCGTGGCCGAGCAGGAACGGGAACTCGTCGTTGATCGCGCCCTCGCGGTAGTGCAGGTCGGTGTGGCAGACCCCGCAGGCCTGCACCCGGACCAGCACCTCGCCCGGTCCCGGGTCGGGGACCTGCACCGTCACCAGCTCGACCGGCGCGGCCCTGGTCCTGGCGATCACGCCCCGTACCTGCTGCCCCATGCCCGTGCTCCTCGCTCGACCGATCCTCGCCGGGGCAACCCTACCCGGCGCCGGTCAGGTCAGCAGGGCGTCCGGGCCCAGCTCGGCCTTGATCTCGGCGTAGAGGCCGTTGCGGGGGTCGACCCGGAACTCGTCGCCGAGGCGGACGACCATGGTCGAGCGGGCCCCGCGGATCTGGAGGTGGACCGGGGCCTTGCCGCGGTGGGAGCCGAGGATGTGCTTGATCCGGGTGACGACGCCGTCGTTGCAGGCGCGGGCCTCCAGGTTGAGGACCACCGGGGCGGTGCCGGGCTCCGACAGGTTGGGCGGCTTGACCTCGAGGGCGACCAGCTTGGGGGTGTCGTCGCGGGCGTCGACCCGGGCCTTGACCACTACCACCGCGTCCTGGACGAGGATGCCCTGGTGCTGGGTGTAGACCTGGGGGAAGAAGATGCACTCGGCCCCGCCGTCCAGGTCCTCGAGGTCGGCGATGATGTAGACCTCGCCCCGCTTGGTGAACTTCTTGGTCAGCTTGGCCAGGATCCCGGCCACGGTGACCACCGCCCCGTCGGCGCGTTCGGCCAGCGACGACAGGGCGGCGTCGGCCGAGCGGGCCAGGACGTGCTCAAGGCCGAGCAGCGGGTGGTCGGAGACGTACTGGCCGAGCATCTCCTTCTCGAAGGCCAGGCGCTGGGACTTGTCCCACTCCTGCTCGCCGATGACCGGGCGGGGCCGGGCGAGCCCCACCGCACCATCGTCGAAGGCCATGTCGAAGAAGGACTCCTGGCCACTGGCCTTGATCCGCTTCTCGCTCAGCACCCCGTCGATATGGTCGTCGTGGATCTCGAGGAGACCCCTTCGCGTCACCCCGAGCGAATCGAACGCCCCCGCCTTGATCAGCGACTCGATGACCCGCTTGTTGAGCACGCCGATGTCGACCTTGTCGCAGAAGTCGAAGAAGTCGGTGAACCGGCCCTTGTCCCGCCGCGCCGCGATGATCGCCTCCACCACCTGCTCCCCGACGTTGCGGACGGCGCTCAGCCCGTAGCGGATCGCCTTGCCGTCCGCGGGGGTGAAGTCCGAGTCCGATTCGTTCACGTCGGGGGGCAGGACGGTGATGCCCATGCGGCGGCAGGACCCGAGGTACTTGGGGCGGGCGTCCTTGTCGTCCTTGACGCTGGTCAGCAGGGCCGCCATGTACTCCACCGGATGGTGGGCCTTGAGGTAGGCGGTCTGCCAGGCGACCAGGCCGTAGCCGGCGGCGTGGGCCCGGTTGAAGGAGTAGCCGGCAAACGGCTGGATCAGGCGCCACAGGGTGTGGGCCTGGTCGTCGGTGAGGCCCTTCTCGCGGCAGCCGGCCAGAAAGCGCGGCTCCTCCTTGCGCATCAGGGCTTCGATCTTCTTGCCGATGGCCTTGCGGACCAGGTCGGCCTCGCCGGCGGTGTAGCCGGCCACCTTCTGGAGCAGGGTGATGATCTGCTCCTGGTAGACCAGCACCCCGTGGGTGTCGGCGGTGATCTCGGCCATCAGCGGGTGCAGGTGGGTGACCTTGGCCGGGTCGCGCTTGCCCGCGATGTACTTGGGGATCTCCTCCATCGGGCCCGGCCGGTAGAGGGCGATCAGGGCGACGATGTCCTCGAACCGGTCCGGGTGGAGCTGGCGGAGCAGGCGCCGCATGCCCTCGGACTCCATCTGGAAGACGCCGTCGGAGTCGCCGGCCTGGAGCATCTTGAAGGTGGCCGGGTCGTCGGTGGGCAGCGCCCCCAGGTCGAGCTCGGTCCCCTTGGCCCGCAGGTGGACCAGGGTGTCGTCGAGCACGGTGAGGTTGCGCAGGCCCAGGAAGTCCATCTTGAGCAGCCCGAGCTTGGCCACCCCGTTCATCTCGTACTGGGTGATGATCGCCCCGTCGGCCTCCCGCTTCATGATCGGGACCTGCTCGACCAGCGGGTCGCGGGAGATCACCA
>Ga0307409_100001450_pt1 | contig 11657 bp, 12 predicted proteins | sample 322Ometagenome_2_FD_203888 | JGI IMG/M metagenome (GOLD analysis project Ga0307409, IMG submission 203888) | Maize rhizosphere microbial communities from greenhouse at UC Davis, California, United States - 322HYB-O-2 | ecosystem: Host-associated > Plants > Roots > Rhizosphere > Soil | place...
CTTGGCCGCGGCCACCCTCGGCTGGCGGACGGCGGTGGCGCGCAGGCTGGCCAGCTCGCGGACCGGTCGCAGCGAGGCCGCGGCCAGGGCCGGCGGCCGCCCGGCCGTCCGGCGCTGCACGATCAGGGGGAGGCTGGTGGCGCGGGCGTCGGCGTAGCCCATCCGCTGCAGGGCCGACACGTTGAACAGGTCCAGGTCGAGCAGGCGGCCGACCAGGTCGAGGACGTCACCGGGGATGACGTGGAGGTCGCCGTGGACCGACGTCACCTGGAAGCTCGGCCGGGGCCCGCGGCGCTTGGCCGCGACCACCTGCACCGACTGGCGCTGGCCGGGCCGCTGGCGCAGCAGCACCTTGTCGCCGGTGAGCAGGGTCACGGCCACGGCCCGGCCCTGGGCGGCCCGTGCCGGCCGGGTGGCCGGGGCGGCCTGGGCGCCGGTCCCGGCGGCCGGTCCGGCGGAGGTGACCAGCAGGGCGGCCACGGCGAGGAGGACGGTGAGGTGGCGGACTCGGCGCGGCGTGGTGGGCATGGGATGCCTCCTCCGGCGGTCTTCGTACCGTCGGTGAGGCTCGCACCGAACGCACCCTGAGTCCAGTCTGCGGAGAAATCCGCGTCAATCCTGTGATCTAGGGGGATCGGCGCGGCCGGGACGGGTTTGCTCAGTCGCGGCCGCGGTGGAGGTTGTGGGCCCGGACCAGCTTGCTCATGGCCCGGTCGTGGCGGCGCCGGGTGGCGGCGGCCACCGGGTCGGCCCGCCGCTCGGCCCAGGCCAGCTCGCGCTGGAGCTTCTCCCAGGCGGCGAACCGCTCGGCGGGGAGGCGGCCGTCCTCCAGCCCGGCCAGGACGGCGCAGCCGGGCTCGGTGCGGTGGCGGCAGTCGTCGAAGCGGCACTCGGCGGCCAGGGTCTGGACGTCGTCGAAGGCGGCGGCGGTCCCGCTGCCATTGGTCCAGAGGCCGAGCTCGCGCAGGCCGGGGGTGTCGATCACCAGGCCGCCGCCGGCCAGGGTGACCAGCTGGCGGGTGGTGGTGGTGTGGCGGCCCTTGCCGTCGTCGCGGATCTCGCCGGTGGCCAGCAGGTCCCGGCCGGCCAGGCGGTTGACCAGGGTCGACTTGCCGACCCCGGAGGAGCCGAGCAGGACGGCGGTGCGGCCGGGGGTCAGCATGGCCGCGATCTCGTCGACCCCCTCGCCGGTGAAGCAGCTCAGGGCCAGCACCTCGACGCCGGGGGCGACCGCGGCCAGGGCGGCCAGCTCGGTGGCGACGTCGGTGCCCCAGTCGGGGCAGAGGTCGGCCCGGCCGAGCACGACCACCGGCTGGGCGCCGCTCTCCCAGGCCAGGGCGAGGAGCCGCTCGACCCGGCGCGGGTTGGCGTCGCGGCCGGGGGCGACCACGGCCACCACCAGGTCGATGTTGGCCGCCAGCACCTGCTCGCCGACGGCGGTGCCGGGGGTCCGGCGGGTCAGGGCGGTGCGGCGGGGGAGCACGGCGTGGATGCGGTCGTCGCGCAGGGCGACCCAGTCGCCGACCGCCGGCAGGTCGGCCACGCTCGGGCCGGCCAGGTGGCGCAGGCGGCCGGTGGGCCGGGCCAGCAGCTCGCCGTCGCCGGTGCCGACCAGGTCGCCGCCGCGGTGGGCGGCCAGCACCCGGCCGGGCCGGTGGCCGCTGTCCGCCCAGGGCGCGAACTGGCCGGCGAAGGCGCCGTCCCAGCCCAGCAGTTCGAGATCCATGCGCCCAGCATGGGCCGCCGCCGCCGGCCCCGCACCCGAATTACCTGGCCCGGACCCGGGCCGGGCCGCCTTGACCGCCGGCTCGGCCCGCGATCAGGATTCGGCCGCCGGTCGCGACAGTTCGTCCATCCCCGGGCGAGGGGAAGGAAGGTGGGCAGCGGATGACCGCGGCCAGGATCATCGAGGCGATCGGGAGCCTGCTGTGGCCGCTGCTGGTGGCCGTGGTCCTCTTCCGTATCCTCCCCCACGTTCCCGGGGTGGTCGCCGACCTGCGCCGGGCCCTGCGGACCCGCGCCTTCACGGTCAAGGTCGCCGGGGCCGAGCTGACCGTGGAGGAGGCGACCGAGCAGCTCCGCCGCCAGGTCACCGACCTCCAGACCCATATGGCCGCCCAGCTGGCTGAGGGGGAGCGGGACGGGGCCGGTCCCCTGCCGCCGCCGGCCCCGGGAAGCGCTGCCGGGCCCGCCGAGACGGCCGGGCCGCCCACCTTGGGCCGGACGACCCTGCTGTGGGTCGACGACCACCCCGACGACCACGCCCTCGAGCTGGCCAAGCTGCGCGACGACGGGATCGAGGTCCTGCTGGCCCGCTCGACGGCCGAGGCCCTCGATGTGCTGTCGCTGCGCCGGGGCGTCCAGGCGGTGGTCACCGACCTGGCCCGTTCCGAGGACGGCGAGTTCCGCGGCCACGCCGGCCTGGCCCTGCTCCGCCAGCTCGAGGAGGCCGAGCACGACCAGCCGGTGCTGGTCTACACCGAGGCCGCGCGGGCCGAGCTGGACCGCCAGGACGCCCTGGACGCGGGGGCGGCCCTGGTCACGGCCTCGCCGGTCGAGCTGCTGGCCGGCCTGCGCCGGATCCTGGCCATCCCTGGCGCGGTCCGGACCGACGGCCCCGACCCGGCCGGTCCGCCGGCCCAGGCCGGGCAGCGCCGCCCCCGGCGGCCGATCCTCCCCGGCTGATCCCGTCGGCCCGGGTCAGTCGATGGCCCGGCGCAGGAACAGCCGGATGCCGACGGCCAGCGAGACCACGATGGTCACGGTCAGGACCAGCACCGAGACCCAGGGCCGCATGTGCGGGACCTCGGGCACCAGGGCGGCCCGCATGCCCTCGCTGACGTAGGTGAGCGGGTTCAGCGCGGTCACCACCTGGAACCAGGGCAGGTGGTCAAGGGACGCCCACGGGTACTGGCTGGCCCCGGTGAACAGCAGCGGGGTCAGGATCAGGGCGAACATCACGTTGATGCGGTTGGGCGGCACGGCCGTGCCCATGATCATGCCCAGACAGGACCCGACCAGGCAGCCGAGCACCAGCACGGTCACGAACAGGGGGACGCCGCTGGACCGCCACGGGATCGACCCGAGGATCCAGACCCCGACGGGCAGCATGACCAGGGCGGCCAGCAGGGCCCGGAGGCTGGCGAAGACGACCTTCTCGACCGCCACCATGCCCACCGGCAGCGGGGCCAGCAGCCGGTCCTCGATCTCCTTGGTGAAGCTGAAGTCGATCACCAGGGGGAAGGCGGTGCTCTGGAGGCCGGTGACGAAGGCGGTCAGGGCGACGATGCCGGGGAACAGCACGCGGGTGTAGCCGGGCTGGGTGAAGCCGAGGTCGGCCAGGACCTTGCCGAAGACGAACAGCAGGAACAGCGGCTGCAGGACCACCTGGGCCAGGAACACCGGCAGCTCGCGGCCGGTGACGTACAGGTCGCGCCAGAGCACGGCCAGGAACGCCCTGGCCGGGCTGGCGGCCGCCCGGGGCGCTCCGGTGGCCGCCGGGGAGGGAGAGCGGCTGGTGGTGGTGGTCATCGCAGGGTCCTCCCGGTGAGCGCGATGAAGACGTCCTCCAGGCTGGGGATGCCGATGGCCACGTCGGTGAGCTTGGCCCGGTGCCCGGCCACCACCGCCGCCACCGGGGCGACCAGCTGGGGCGCCTCCCCGGTCAGGTACAGCCGGGCCCGCAGCCCGCCCGGAGCGGCCACCTGCTCGACCCGCTCCACGCCGTGCAGGCGGGCCAGCTCGTCCAGGAGCCCGTCGGCACCGACGCCGTCCAGGGCCACCGCCACCTCCAGGGTGGTCCGGCCCGGCAGCCCGCGGGTCAGGGCGGCCGGGGTGTCGAGGGCCAGCAGCTTGCCGTGGTCCATGATCCCGACCCGGTCGGCCAGCTCGGTCGCCTCGTCCATGTCGTGGGTGGTGAGCACGATGGTCACGCCCCTGGCCTTGAGGTCGCGGACCCGGTCCCAGACGAACAGCCGGGCCGCCGGGTCCAGCCCGGTGGTCGGCTCGTCCAGGAACAGCACCTCGGGGGCGTGCATCAGCGCCCTGGCGACCATCACCCGCTGGGCCTGGCCGCCCGAGAACATGTCGGGCTTGTCGTCGGCCCGCTCGGCCAGCCCGAACTCCTCCAGCAGGGCGTCGGCCCGACGGGTCCGCTCGGCCGCCGGCACCCCGTGGTAGGCGGCGTGGAAGAGCAGGTTCTGGCGGATCGACAGCGACCGGTCGAGGTTGTTGCGCTGGGGCACCACCGCCACCAGGCTCCGGGCCCGCACCGGGTCGGTCCCGACGTCGACCCCGCTGACGCTGGCCGTCCCCCCGGTCCGCCGCACCCGGGTGGTCAGGATCCCCACCGTGGTCGTCTTGCCGGCCCCGTTCGGCCCCAGCAGCCCGAACACCTCTCCGCGCCGGACCGCGAAGCTGACCCCGTCGACCGCGTTCGCCTTGGCCTTCCGGTACCGCTTGACCAGGTCCCGGACCTCGACGACGGGACCCTGCCCGTTCCCCTCCATTTCCACCTCCGCGCCTGTCCACAGCAAGCCTAGTCCTCCTTCTCAGCATGCCATCAGCATGCTAGGTTCATGCCCATGGGAGCGATCCAGGTGAAGGACGTGCCGGAGGAGTTGCACGAGGCCCTGCGCCGCCGTGCGCTTGAACAGGGGATGACCATGGCCGACTACGTGCTCGATCTCATCCGGCGCGACCTCGGGCTGCCAAGCCGCCGGGAGTGGTTCGAACGGCTCGCGACCAGGGAGCCCGTCAACCTCCGCCCCGGTGAGGCGGCGGAGATCATTCGGGCCGAACGGGCCGAGCGGGAGGCCCAGATCATGGCCGCCCTGGGCTTTGGAAATGAGGCGGACGACGCCGAGGGCGACGATGCCGGTCGTGATTGACTCCTCGGCCCTGGTCGAACTGGTGATCAAGTCGGAGCGCGCGTCCGCGGTCGCCCAGGCCGTCGGGGCCACCGACATGGTCGCCCCGGACGTGGTCAACCCCGAGGTGCTGGCAGCGCTGCGCCGCCTGGAGCGAGCCGGGGAACTGGCGCCCCAGCGGGCCGTCCAGGCCCTCGACGACCTCATGGACGCCCCGGTGCGCCGGTTGTCGACGCTCCCGCTGCTGGCGGAGGCGTGGACGCTGCGGGCCAACGTCACGGCCGCCGACGCCCTCTATGTTGTCCTGGCCCGGATCCTGCGGTGCCCCCTGGTCACCGCCGACCGAAAGCTGTCCCGGGCGCCAAACCTCGGCGTGCCGATGCTGACTGTCTAGCGGGTCAGCACGACCTTGCCGGTGACCTTGCGGTCGTACATGTCCCGGATCAGGGAGAGGGCGTCGGCCAGGGGGGCGGTGGCCTGGACCTTGACCGAGAGGGCGCCGGAGGCGGCCTGGTCGGCCAGCTTCGCCATGTCCTTGACGCCCTGGTCGGGGGGGACGCTGGTGAACACCCGGAAGCCGAAGATGGTGACGCCCTTGGAGTAGAAGCGCTCGACCCGGAAGGTCGACTCGGCGTCGGCGGAGTTGCCGTAGATGACCACCCGGCCCCCGGCGGTGGTGGCGTCCAGCAGGGGGCCGACCATGGGGCCGCCGATGCCGTCGACGACCACGTCGAACTCGCCGTCGACCGGGGAGCCGTCGCCGGGGTGGATGAGGGCCTCGGCCCCCAGCTCGCGGAGGGCGGCGGCGCGCTCGGGGCTGCGGGCCTGGCCGCTGACGGTCGCCTTGGCCTGGAGGGCGACCTGGACGGCGAAGTGCCCGACCCCGCCGGCGGCTCCGGTGACCAGCACCCGATCCCCGGCGTGGACCCTGGCCAGGCGGAGGATGCCGACGGCGGTGACCCCGGCCACGGGCAGGGTGGCGGCGGTCACGTAGTCGCAGGCCGAGGGGAGCGGGGCCGTCCATTCGGCCTGCACCACCACCTTCTCGGCGAAGGCGCCGCCCGACGGCGACAGGGCCACCACCCGCTCGCCGACGTCGAAGGTGGTCACGCCTTCGCCGAGGGCGGCCACGGTGCCGGCCACGTCCCAGCCGATCACCGTGCCCGGCGGCTGCTTGCCCGCGGTACGGATCTCGCCCCGGTTGACCGAGGTCGCCTCCATGTCGACCAGGAGCTGGCCGGGGCCGGGGGACGGGTCGGGGACGTCGGCAAGGGACAAGGCGGGGGAGGCCGACGGATCGGCGACAAGTGCATGCATGGGCAGAGCCTACTACGCCGGTTCGTCCCCTCCATCCCCGGCCCACCTGCCGATCAGCTCGGTCCATTCCTGCGTCCACCCGCCGCAGCAATCCCCTCCATCCCCCCGCCCCAGCTGCCGATCAGCTCCCTTCATCCCGACGCCCGTCCGCGTGAGCCAATTCCCTCCATCCCCCCGGTCCAGCTGCCGATCACTGGGGAGAGGAGGTGAGGAGATGCGCGGCAACGGCCGGTACCGGCTGGCCCTCGGGCTCGCGCTCGGGTCCAGCCTGGCGTTCCTGGTCTTCCTGCTGGCCCGGCCGGTCGACGACAGCGGGGTCAAGCTGGTCGCCAACCTGGCCCAGCTGCTGGCCCCGGTGGTGGCCGCGGCCAGCTGCGCCGTGGCCGCGGTGTCGGGGACGGGCCGGACCCGGCGGGCCTGGGCCCTGCTGGCCGCCTCGGCCGGCTCATGGGCGGTCGGCCAGGCGACCTGGGTCTGGTACGAGCACGTGGCCCAGCGGGAGCTGCCCTTCCCGTCGCTGGCCGACTTCGGCTACCTGACCGCCATCCCCCTGGCCGCGGCGGCCATGCTCGCCTTCCCGGGCCGGGCCGAGCGGGCCGTGCTCCAGGCCCGGTCCCTGCTCGACGGGGCCGTGATCGCCACCTCGCTGCTCTACAGCAGCTGGGCTCTGGTCCTCGGCCCGGTGTTCCGGGCCAGCCACGCCGGCGTCCTGGAGCAGGCCATCGCCCTCGCCTACCCGCTCGGCGACGTGGTCCTGGTCACGGTCGTGTTCGTGGTCGTGGCCCGGATCCGGGTCGGCGGCGCCCGGTGCTGCTGCTCGGGGCCGGCCTGGTCAGCCTGGCCGTGGCCGACACCGGGTTCGCCTACCTGACCCAGGAGGGCAGCTACCGGACCGGGGTCCCGACCGACGTCGGCTGGTGCCTCGGCTACCTGCTGGTGGCGGCGGCCGCCCGCCGGCCCGCGGCCGCCGGGATCACCTGGGTCGGGCGGCGGCCGGGCCGGCTCCAGATCCTGCTGCCCTACTGGCCCTGGCCCTGGCCGTGGCCACCTCGGTCACCCTGCAGCTGCGCGGCCAGGCGGCCGGACCGTTCCTGTACTGGACCTTCGTGGTCCTGGTGCTGCTGATCGTCGGCCGCCAGCTGCTGACCGTGCTCGACAACCAGGCCCTCAACCGCCGCCTGGCGGCCATGGTCGGCCAGCTGGAGCACCGGGCGTTCCACGACGGCCTCACCGGGCTGCCCAACCGGGCCCTGTTCCGGGAGCGGGTCGGCCACGCCCTGCGCCGCCGCTCCCAGGCCGGCGCCCCCCTGGCCCTGCTCTTCATCGACCTGGACGACTTCAAGACGGTCAACGACCAGCTGGGCCACGCCGCCGGCGACGACCTGCTGGAGGCCGTGGCCCGGCGGCTGGAGACCTGCATCCGGGGCGAGGACACGGTCGCCCGCCTGGGCGGGGACGAGTTCGCCATCCTGCTCGAGCAGGCCCCCGGCCACGAGGTCGCCGTCCGGGTGGCCGGCCGCGTCCTGGAGGCGATGTGCCCGCCCTTCACCCTCGGTGGCGCCGAGGTCCAGGTCGGGGCCAGCGTCGGCGTCACCGTCAGCCGCGCCACCGAGGTCGACGACGTCCTGCGCGAGGCCGACGTGGCCATGTACACGGCCAAGGCCCACGGCAAGGGCCGCTTCGAGCTGGCCTCAACCTCGGTCCGGAGCTAGTGGATGGATGGCTTGACAGGGTCGGTACCATCCTTGCGACGTGAACGATCATCCCTGGACAGGAACCGTGATGCCTTCCCGGATCACCCTGGTACTTATCGACTAGCGCGGGACCGCCGCCATAGGCGGACCCGCGCGGAGCCTCCTACGCCCTCGGGCAGGAGGTTTTTTTCTTGCCCCGACCACCGCACCCATGGGAGCAACCTTGAAGGTCACCGGCGCCCAATCGCTCATCCGCAGTCTGGAAGCCTGCGACGTCGACGTCGTGTTCGGGCTCCCCGGCGGGGCCATCCTTCCCGCCTACGACCCGCTGCGGGAGTCGTCGGTGCGCCACATCCTGGTCCGCCACGAGCAGGGGGCCGGGCACGCCGCCGAGGGCTACGCCTGGGCCACCGGCAGGGTCGGGGTGTGCATGGCGACCAGCGGGCCGGGGGCGACCAACCTGGTCACCGCCCTGTGCGACGCCTACATGGACTCGGTGCCGCTGGTGGCCATCACCGGCCAGGTGCCGAGCTGGGCGATCGGCTCCGACGCCTTCCAGGAGGCCGACACCACCGGCATCACCATGCCCGTGACCAAGCACAACGAGCTGGTCCTCGACGTCGACCGGATCCCGGGGGCGATCGCCGAGGCGTTCCACATCGCCGCCTCCGGCCGGCCCGGCCCGGTCCTGGTCGACGTGCCCAAGGACATCCTCCAGGCGACCACCGAGTGGGACTGGCCGTCCACCACCGACCTGCCCGGGTACCGGCCGGTGATCCGGCCCAACGGCAAGCGGGTCCGCGAGGCCGCGGCCCTGCTCCGCTCGGCCCGCCGCCCGGTGCTGTATGTCGGCGGGGGCGTGACCAAGGCCGGGGCCGAGGCCGCCCTGCGCGAGCTGGCCGAGGCCGCCGGGGCCCCGGTCACCACCACCCTGATGGCCCGCGGGGCCTTCCCCGACAGCCACCCCCTGGCCCTTGGCATGCCGGGCATGCATGGCAACTACGCCGCCGTGGCCGCTCTCCAGGAGGCCGACCTGCTGGTCGCCCTGGGGGCCCGCTTCGACGACCGGGTCACCGGCAACCTGGCCACCTTCGCCCCCAAGGCCCGGATCGTCCACGCCGACATCGACCCGGCCGAGATCGGCAAGAACCGCACCGCCGACGTGCCCATCGTCGGCGACGTGAAGCTGGTCATCGAGGAGCTGGGCGGGGCCTACAAGGCGGCCGTGGCCGCCGACGGGGCCGGCGACACCGAGGCCTGGCAGCGGGCCTGCGCCCAGTGGAAGCAGCGGTTCCCGTTCCGCTACGACCAGCGCGACGGCGGCCCCCTCAAGCCCCAGCACGTGGTCGAGCGGGTGTCGGCCCTCACCGGCGGCGAGGCGGTGGTGGTGGCCGGGGTCGGCCAGCACCAGATGTACGCCGCCCAGCACTTCCGCTTCGACCGGCCCCGATCCTGGATCAACTCCGGCGGGCTGGGGACCATGGGCTTTGCCGTGCCGGCGGCCATGGGGGCCAAGGTCGGCCGCCCCGGCGAGCTGGTGGTGGCCATCGACGGCGACGGCTGCTTCCAGATGACCGCGCAGGAGCTGGCCACCTGCACCATTGAGCGGATCCCGATCAAGGTCTTCATCCTCAACAACGGCCACCTGGGCATGGTCCGCCAATGGCAGGAGCTGTTCTACGACGAGCGCTACTCCGAGGTGCACCTGGGCCTCGAGTGCCCGGACTACGTGAAGCTGGCCGAGGCCTACGGGGCCCTCGGCCTGCGCTGCGACCGGGCCGAGGAGGTCGACGCCACCCTGGAGAAGGCCCTGGCCACCGACGACCAGCCGGTGGTGGTGGACTTCCGGGTCGACACCCACGAGGGCGTCTTCCCGATGGTCCCGGCCGGCCGGCCCAACGACGAGATCATCCTCGGCCCCGAGTTCACCCCCGAGGAGCAGGCGGCCGCGACCCGGCGGGAGGTGCGCGCAGGATGAGCACCCACACGATCTCGGTCCTGGTCGAGGACAAGCCGGGGGTCCTGGCCAGGATCTCCGGGCTGTTCAGCCGGCGCGGCTTCAACATCGACTCCCTGGCCGTGGGGCCGACCGAGGACCCGGGCCGCAGCCGCATGACCATCGTCGTCGACTGTGCCGAGCGGCCCCTGGAGCAGGTCACCAAGCAGCTCAACAAGCTCGTCCACGTGCTCAAGATCGTCGAGCTGGAGCCGGACCGGGCCGTGGAGCGGGAGCTGGTCCTGGTCAAGGTCAAGGCCGACCCGGCCGTCCGCTACCAGATCATCGAGCTGGCCGAGATGTTCCGGGCCAAGATCGTCGACGTCGGCCCCGACGCCCTCACCATCGAGGCCACCGGCAGCCCGCCCAAGGTCCAGGCCATGCTCGAGCTGCTCGACCCCTACGGCATCCGCGAGCTGGCCCGCACCGGCCGGGTCGCCCTGGCCCGCGGCGGCAAGGGCATCGCCGACAAGCCCCTGCGGGTCGCCCGCCCCGCCTAGACGCGCCCCCGAAGAAGGAGAACCCGACCATGGCCACCATCTACTACGACGACGACGCCGACCTGGGGCTGGTCCAGTCCCGCAAGGTCGCCGTGCTCGGGTACGGCTCCCAGGGCCACGCCCACGCCCTGTCCCTGCACGACTCGGGCTGCGAGGTCCGGGTCGGGCTGGCCGAGGGCTCGGCCAGCCGGGCCAAGGCCGGGCAGCGCGGGCTGACCGTGACCAGCCCGGCCGAGGCCTGCGCCTGGGCCGACCTGATCATGGTGCTGGTCCCCGACACCGTGCAGCGGCACCTGTACACCAGCGACATCGCTCCCAACCTGAACCCCGGCGACGCCCTGTTCTTCGCCCACGGCTTCAACATCCACTTCGGCTACATCCAGGTCCCCGACACCGTGGATGTGGCCATGGTCGCCCCCAAGGGGCCCGGGCACCTGGTCCGGCGCCAGTTCGAGAACAGCCAGGGGACCCCGGTGCTGGTCGCGGTCGCCCAGGACGCCTCGGGCAAGGCCTGGGACCTGGCCAAGAGCTACGCCCGGGCGATCGGCGGGACCCGGGCCGGGGCCCTGGTCACCACCTTCCAGGAGGAGACCGAGACCGACCTGTTCGGCGAGCAGGCCGTCCTCTGCGGCGGCGCCACCGCCCTGGTCCAGGCCGGCTTCGAGACCCTGACCAAGGCCGGCTACCAGCCCGAGGTCGCCTACTTCGAGTGCCTGCACGAGCTCAAGCTGATCGTCGACCTCATGTACGAGGGTGGGCTGGCCGGCATGCGCTACTCGGTCTCGGACACGGCCGAGTACGGCGACTACTCCCGCGGCCCGCGGATCATCAACGAGGACACCAAGGCCGAGATGGGCCGGATCCTCTCCGAGATCCAGTCGGGGTCGTTCGCCCGCGAGTGGGTGGACGAGGACGACCAGGGCCGCCCCAACTTCACCCGGATGCGCGAGGCCGGGGCCAGGCACCCGATCGAGCAGACCGGCAAGCCCCTGCGCCGGATGATGTCCTGGCTGCGGGACAAGGGGTAGCGTCGATCCATGGCCAAGGTCCTGATCGCCGAGCCGCTGGCCGACGCCGGCGTTGAGCTGCTGCGTACCGCTCACGAGGTGGACGCCCGCGGCGCCATGACCCGCGAGGAGCTGCTGGCTGCCGTCGTCGGCGTCGACGCCCTGGTGGTCCGGTCGGCCACCAGGGTCGACGCCGAGGTGCTGGAGGCCGGCCGCGACCTCAAGGTCGTCGGCCGGGCCGGCATCGGCCTCGACAACGTCGACGTGGCCACCGC
>Ga0307409_100001451_pt1 | contig 11655 bp, 9 predicted proteins | sample 322Ometagenome_2_FD_203888 | JGI IMG/M metagenome (GOLD analysis project Ga0307409, IMG submission 203888) | Maize rhizosphere microbial communities from greenhouse at UC Davis, California, United States - 322HYB-O-2 | ecosystem: Host-associated > Plants > Roots > Rhizosphere > Soil | place...
CCGGTCCTTCACGTTGGCGACGACCGGACTTGGCTCGGCGTGAACTGCGGCCCATGGTGCCTCCAGCCGGAGCGCCGGTCGGAAAGGTGATGCTCCATACAAGGTGCGGTAGCGCGATCTGCCCCCCAGCTACGGAACATCCGCCTCGCCATGCTAGGCAGCCCCGTGATACGGCAAGGAAGACCGGAACACGGCGCGAAAATTCGTGCGGGCTGATCATCCGGACGGCTTGGTCGGGCTCCGCACGGTCCACGCCGGGATGACGGCGTGCCGCGACATCGGCAATGACCCCACCGACGCCGGAGCTATCGCGCGGCATGTACTGCGACGCCCCGGCGACGATGAGGCCGAAGCCCGATGAAGCCGGCCTCAACATGGGCCCGACGACCGTGCTGGTGACTGTTCAGCAGAGTGGCTGGCACGCGCCGGGCCGACGTGGGGGCGGCCCCGCGCGCATTGTGGCCGGGGCCAAGCACTCCGTGGTGCCCGACTCAGTAAGCCCGCCGCTGTTCGGCCTCGATACTCGACGCCCTGAACTGAGCGGCCGCACTCGCCACCTGCGCGGGTGGGTAATCCCTGCGTACGCGGCGCATCGCAACCGACGTCGTCCGCGTGTCCACCGCTGACCGCCGGAGTTCACCAGAGTGGAGCCGGTCAAGGCTCGTCATCGGGTGCACTTTCGCCGCGCCCCCATGCCGTGAGTCCGCGGCGGCCGAGGCCTGGGCCCAGATCGATGCGCCGGACCGGTCGCTGAACAGCGCCGCCCCTCGCTCCGCTGCGGCCACGGCTTCCTTCGCCGTGACCGTCGCTGCTAGACCGCCCTTGGGTGGAGGGCTATGCCCACGCGGAGCAGCGGCAGTCCGGTGGTCGAGCGATCCTGTCAGGGCAACCCGACCGATGGGCGGGGATGGGCTGCACTGTGCCGGCGCAGCTTGGGCAATGGCGCTCAGCGGAAGTCGGCCAAGGCAGCCTGGCGACGCCGACGTCACTCACACGCAGCCTTCCAGGCAATGATGCGCGTCTAGTGGACGCCGGGAGCCTCATTCGGATGACCCGACGCAGTGCGCCCGGGACTTGACGAAGAACAACTGCCGATATCCGCTCCCCCATGGCGCAGCCCCCAAACTGGTTGCAAGTCACGCGGCTCCCCTTAAGTATTTCCTCATCCCGCACATACCGCCGGAATGGCAAATAGCGGACGAAAGAACCATCCTCACCAGGGAGCCGGCAATGACGAAGCGCGTACTGGTCCTTCTCTCCGAATACGGGTTCTGGGGCGAGGAACTCGTGGCTCCGTTGCAAGCCTTCGACACCCACGACTACGACAGCGTCTTCGCCACGCCCACCGGCAAGCAGCCGCGCGCCCTCCCCCCGAGCATGGACAGCGACTACGTCGACCCGCCGCTGGGCCGCACGGTCACCACACCCGAGATGGCCAGGATGACCCAAGAGCTGGACGAGTCGGACCGGCTCACCAGCCCGGTCAGTCTCGCGGGGTGGGTCCCGCAGCGGCCCTACAGCAGCGCTACGGACTATCTCCGTCGGCTGGAGGACTATCACCGTCAATTGGCCGTGATCGACGACGACATCGCCGACTACGACGCCCTGCTGATCGTCGGCGGCAGCGGCCCGATCGTCGACCTCGCCAACAACGAGCTGGTGCACGCACTGGTCCTGTCGTTCCACCGAGCAGGCAAGCCGATCGCCGCGGAGTGCTACGGCGTCGCATGTCTCGCATTCGCCCGTGACTGGGAGGACCGAGAAAGCATCATCCGCGGCCGGCATGTCACCGGGCATTGCAAAGAGTACGACTACCAGGCAGGTACCGGGTTCCTCGGCATCGACGCTGACTTCGGTCCGCCGCCGTACCCCCTGGAGTACATCCTGCGCGATGCGACCGGCCCGCACGGGCGGTACCACGGCAACTTCGGCAAGCCGACCTCGGTGATCGTGGACGCCCCGTTCATCACCGGCCGGTCGACCGCCGACTCGGCCCTGACCGGCCAGAAATTGGTCGAGGTCCTGGAACAGGGACTGCGCCGCTACGGGTGGTGAGACCCGATCCCGAACGCTTGCGACGGAAAGAGGCACGCGGTGGCCAAGGGCAAGACGGCGATCATCCAACAGTTCATCGCTGACGGCATGGATTACATGTTCGGCAACGTCGGGACGACGGAGCAGGGATTCCTCGACGAGCTGGCCGGGTTCGACGACCTGCAGTACATACTCGGATTGCAGGAGACCGTCGCGGCCGGCATCGCCGACGGCTACGCCCGGGCCACCGGCCGGGCGGCCCTCCTCCAACTGCACAGCGGCGTCGGACTCGGCAACGCCGTCGGCATGCTCTACCAGGCGCACAGGGGCCACACCCCGATGGTGGTGATCGCCGGCGAGGCCGGGGTCCGCTACGACGCCATGGACGCCCAGATGGCGGTCGACCTCGTCGCGATGGCGCGCCCCGTGACCAAGTACGCCACCAGGGTCGTGGACCGCGGCTCGGTACTCCGGGTGCTGCGGCGGGCGCTGAAGACCGCGATGACGCCACCTCGAGGGCCGGTGTTCGTCGCGCTGCCGATGGACGTCCTGGACGAGGACAACGACGAGCCGGTCGTGCCGACGTCGCTGCCGCACACGACAGCGGCTCCGGCCCCGGAGCTGGTGGAGCGGGCCGCAGCCCTGCTGGCCGGAGCCCGGCGCCCGGTCGTCCTGATGGGCGACGGGGTCGCCGCGTCCGGGGCGCAGTGCGAGCTCACCAGGGTGGCCGAGCAGTTGGGCGCCGACGTCTGGGGGGTCGAGTGCTCGGAGGTCAACATGGACGCCCGGCACCCGCTGTACCGGGGACCCCTCGGACACATGTTCGGCGCGGTCAGCACCGGCGCCGTCCGGGACGCCGACGCCGTCCTCGTCGTCGGCACGTACCTTTTCCCCGAGGTCTTCCCCGAGCTGCGGAGCCCCTTCGACGACTCAGCGCGCATCGTCCACATCGATCTGGACGCCACGGCGATCGCCAAGAACCATCCGGTCAGCCTGGGCCTGGTCGCGGACCCGCGGTCGACCCTCGCGGAGCTCGCCCCCGCGATCGACCGACTGCTCGGCCCCGAGGACCGCGCCGCCGCCACTGGGCGGCTGCAGACCCGCGCTGCCGAGTCCGGGAGGTCCCCGGCAGGCGAGAGTTCCCTGCTGGCCGCGTTCCTGCGCGCCCTGGCCGGCCGGGTGCCCGAGGACGTCGTCGTCTTCGACGAAGGTCTGACCTCTTCCGCGCTGATCCAGCACCACCTGCCTCCGCGGCTGCCCGGCCACTGGTTCCTCACGCGGGGCGGCTCGCTGGGCGTCGGCTTCCCGGGTGCCATCGGCGCCAAGCTCGCCCATCCGAGCAAGACCGTCCTCGGGTTCACCGGTGACGGCGGCTGCATGTACACCGTCCAGGCTCTGGCAACCGCTGCGCGCTACGGCATCGGCGCCAAGTTCATCGTCTGCAACAACGGCTCCTACCGGCTGCTCAACGAGAACATCGAGCAGTACTGGGCCGAGCGTGACATCCCGCCGCACGGCTTTCCGGACTCGTTCGACCTGTCGCGGCCCCGCCTCGGCTTCGTGGACCTGGCCCGGGGATGCGGCGTCGACGGCGTGCGGCTGGACCGGCCGGCGGACGTCGACAGAGCCGTCGAGCTGCTGCTGGCCGACGACGCCCCATTCCTCGTCGACGTCGTCACCGACTGACCACCCAAGGGGGAAACACCGATGTCAGACATCGCACCCGGTGCCACAGGCGCCCTCCACGGGCGACGCATCGCCATCCTGATGGAGAGCGACTTCGTCGAACCGGAGATCCACTACTACGAGCGGCGGTTCGCCGAGGAGGGGGCCGAGGTCCACTTCCTGACCCGGCTGTGGGGCAATTCGTCGCTGACCTTCACCGGGCACGAGTGGCGGGCTCCGTTCACCGTCGATCGCGACTTCGCGGACGTCGACGAGGAGGAACTGCGCTCGTTCGCGGCGGTCATCGTCCCGTCGGGCATGGTCTCCGACCGCCTGCGCTACACCGACGACGTCACCGAGCCGGCGCCGGCGACGGCATTCATCGAACGAGCGTTCGCCACGCCCGGCGTCGTGGTCGGGATCATCTGCCACGGCCTCTGGCTGGTCGCCGCCGCGCCGCACCTGGTCCGCGGTCGCCGGGTCGTGGTGCACAACAACCTCGTCGCCGACGCCCTGAACATGGGCGCCAACTACGTCGACGCCGACGTGGTCATCGATGAGGACCTCGTCACCGGCCGCAGTGCCCATCACTGCCACCTCTTCGCTCGAACCCTCATCGATCTCATCGGAGGCTCACGATGACCAACGCGATGCGTTTCACCTTCATGGACACCGTCGCCGGGACGGTCACCGACTACGACCGAGCCGCCGGCACCTTCGACCTGCGGACCCCCGACGAACGCCACTTCCGGGTACGCATCAACGGCGAGACCGCGGCCGAACTGCTGCGCAACCTCGACGAGCCGTACGTCGACGCCAGCGGACACGTGCAGGACCTGCTGGTGCCCGGACGCCAACTCTTCGCCTACGGGGTCTACTACCCCGAGCATGAGGGGCGCGAGTACGAGGCCAAACAGCTGATCTTCCTCGGCCGTGGACCGGACGAGTACAACTTCGAGAAGTCGACCTGGTGGGTACGCCAGGTGGACGCGATCGCCAGGTTCTACCGCCGCGCTCAGTTCGGCGACGGCCCGATCGACTTCCGGGCGTACCGGACGACGCTGCGGCTGGACGGGCAGAAGACCGACAGCCACGTGCAGGAGACCGACACGATCTCGCGCATGGTCTACGGCATGGCCTCGGCCTACATGCTGACCGGCAACGAGGACTACCTGGAGATCGCCGAGCGGGGCACCGAATACCTGCACGACCACATGCGCTTCGCCGACCCGGACGAAGACATCGTGTACTGGTACCACGGGATCAAGGTCGAGGGCGACACCGAGAAGAAGCTGTTCACCTCTGAATTCGCCGATGACTACGACGCCGTGCCCATGTACGAGCAGATCTACGCCCTCGCCGGCCCCACGCAGACCTACCGGGTGACCGGAGATCGGCGCATCGCCGAGGACATCGACGCGACGCTGCGGCTGTTCGATCAGCACTTCCGGGACCACGACGGCGGTGGCTACTACTCACACGTCGACCCGGTCCTGCTGAGCCCGCATCACGAGTCGCTCGGCACGAACCGGTCCCGCAAGAACTGGAACTCCGTCGGGGACCACGCGCCGGCGTACCTGATCAACCTGCTCCTGGCCACCGGGGAACGACGCCACGCCGAGATGCTCGAGGACGTCTTCGACACGATCGTGGCCCGGTTCCCGGACTACGCAGTCAGCCCGTTCGTCAACGAGCGGTTCCACGCCGACTGGACGCCGGACCTGACGCACGGCTGGCAGCAGAACCGGGCCGTGGTCGGCCACAACCTGAAGATCGCGTGGAACCTCATGCGGATGTACGCGGTCACGCCCAAGGACTCCTACCTGGAGCTGGCGAAGCGGATCGCCGACACGATGCCGGCCGTCGGTGCCGACCGGCAGCGGGGTGGCTGGTACGACGTCGTGGAGCGGATCCGGCGGCCCGGCGAGAGCTGGCATCGCTTCGCCTGGCACGACCGCAAGGCATGGTGGCAGCAGGAACAAGCCGTACTCGCGTACCAGATCCTGCACGGCAGCCTCGGCGACCCGGAGTATCTGCGCGAGGCACGGCTGTCGGCGGCGTTCTACAACGCGTTCTTCCTGGATCACGACAGCGGAGCCGTCTACTTCAACGTCCTGGCGAACGGACTGCCGTACCTGATGGGCACCGAGCGCTTCAAGGGCAGCCACGCGATGGCCATGTACCACAAGGCGGAGCTGTGTTATCTCGCCGCCGCCTACACCAACCTGCTGATCATCCGGCAGCCGCTGAACCTGTGGTTCAAGCCCCGCCCGGAGGCCGACCGCACCCTGCGGGTGGCGCCCGACCTGCTGCCGCCCGGCCGGGTGGTGCTGGCCCGGGTCGACATCGACGGCTTGCCGTACGACAAGTTCGACCCGGTTGCCATGACCGTCGACCTCCCTCCGGCGACGGAGTCACTGACTGTCAAGGTCGAACTGGTCCCTGTCGCCGAGGGAGACGACCGATGAACGTGCGGACGCACACGGTCGACACGGTCGCCGTCATCAGCCTGAGCGGCGAACTGGACGGCCGGTCGACGCTGGACGGCGATCAGGTGCTCGGTCTGATCCCCCGGCAGGGCAGGGCACTGCTGGATTTCAGCGACGTGACCTACATGAACAGCCGCTCCCTGCGGATCATGCTGCTGGTGTATCGGCACGCTCAGGCCAGCGGGAGCCAGGTCGCCCTCGTGGGACTGTCGGACCGGCTGCGCTCCATCCTGCAGGCGGTCGGTTTCCTCCGGTTCTTCGTCGTTGCAGACGACATCGCTACCGGCGTGGCGGACCTGCTCGCCGGCTCACCGGAAGCGAGTGCCACCGCATGAGCAGACCGTTGCACCTCGTCCACGACCGGATCGACTCCTTCCCGACCGACGAGGTCGGCGGGTTCCGGGTACGGCCGGGCCGCCCGTTTCCCTTCGGCGCCACACTGGTGCCCGGCGGCGTGAACTTCTCCCTGTTCTCGTCCGCGGCCGAGGCAGTCAGCCTCGTGCTCTTCCCGCTCGGTGAACGGGAGCCGTTCGCCGAGTTGCCCTTCCCGGAGAGCTGCCGGATCGGCGGCGTGTGGGCCATGACGGTCTTCGGCCTCGACTACGAGCACGTGGAGTACGGCTACCGCGTGCGCGGACCGGCCCAATCCCAAATCGGGGACCGGTTCGACCCGACCCGCGTGCTCACCGATCCACATGCCCGTGCACTGTCCGGCCGGAACGTCTGGGCCGCCCCGCCGCAGCCGGACGACCCCTTTCCGCACCGGGCTCGGCTGACCTTCGACGACTTCGACTGGGAAGGTGATACGCCCGTCCGCTGCGCGCACGGTGACCTGGTGATCTATGAGCTGCACGTCCGGGGCTACACCCGACACCCGTCGTCAGGGGTGACGCACCCGGGCACGTACGCCGGTCTCGTGGAGAAGATCCCCTACCTCAAGGACCTCGGCGTCAATTGCGTCGAACTGATGCCCGTCTTCGAGTTCGACGAGTTCGACAACGACCGCGTGAACCCGACCAACGGCGACCGGCTGATGAACTACTGGGGCTACTCGACCCTCGGGTTCTTCGCCCCGAAGTCCGGATACGCGGCCACAGGCCGGTACGGCATGCAGCGCGACGAGTTCAAGAACCTGGTCAAGGAACTGCACCGGGCGGGGATCGCGGTCGTGCTCGACGTGGTCTTCAACCACACCGCTGAAGGCAACGAGAACGGCCCGACCATCCATTTCCGCGGCTTGGACAATCGCACGTACTACATGCTCACCACGGACGGGCAGTACTACAACTTCAGCGGCACCGGCAATACGCTGAACTGCAACCATCCGATCGTCCGGGACTACATCCTCTCCTGCCTCCGCTTCTGGGCCAGCGAGTACCACGTCGACGGATTCCGATTCGACCTGGCGACCATCCTGGACCGAGGTCAGGACGGGACCCCGCTGGAGAGCCCGCCATTGGTGGAGGCGCTGTCCTACGACCCCCTGCTGCGCGACTGCATCCTGATCGCGGAAGCCTGGGACGCCGGCGGCCTGTACCAGGTGGGCTCTTTTCCGGACTACCAACGGTGGTCGGAATGGAACGGCAGGTATCGCGACGTCCTGAGGAGATTTCTCAGGGGCGACCCGGGCACCGTCGGGGAACTGGCAACTCGTTACGTCGGCTCCCCGGATCTCTATCGACACCGCGGCCCCCACGCATCGATCAACTTCGTGACCTGCCACGACGGGTTCACGCTCGCCGACCTCGTCGCCTACAACGACAAGCACAACGAGGAGAACGGCGAGGACAACCGCGACGGGACCGACGACAACGGCAGCTGGAACAGCGGTGTGGAGGGACCGTCCGACGACCCGCAGGTGAGAACGCTGCGGCTACGCCAGATGAAGAACGCCATGGCGCTCCTGCTCACCAGCCAGGGCATCCCCATGATCTGCGCCGGTGACGAGGTGGCGCGTAGCCAGCAGGGCAACAACAACGCCTACTGCCATGACGGTCCGCTGACCTGGTTCGACTGGAACCTGGTGGGCGAGAACGAGGAACTGTTCCGATTCGTCCGCGCCTGTCTCGCATTCCGCGCCGAGCACCCGCAGCTGCGCAGCAGCGAGCATCCGTGCGGTGAGAACCGGGACGACATCGGCCTTCCGGACGTGAGCTGGCACGGCGCTGAGCCATGGAAGCCGGACTGGTCAGACGCGAATCGGCTGCTGGCCGTCATGCGCAGCGGCGCCGGGCCCGACGGCCCGGACCACGTCTACCTCGCCGCCAACGCCCACTGGGAGCCTCAGGATCTGAGCCTTCCGGAACTGCCGGCCGAGTTTCGCTGGCACCGGTTCGCGGACACGTCGGCAGCCGCTCCACGCGACGTGAGCGACCCCGGCGCCGAACCGATGCTCGCCGACCAGCACCAGATCACCATCGGGCCCCGGTCATTGCTGATCCTGGTCGGCCGCCCTCTCCCCTCCCCCGCTCATACCGCTTTGAGGAGTATCCGATGACATTCACCGCCGAGCTCTGCCATGACGACCGCACCGCCGTCCTCACGCTGACGGGCGACCTCGACACACCCTCGGCCTTGGTCTTCCAGGACGAGATGCAGCGAGCCATCAACGGGCAGCCGGATCGGCTCGTGCTCGATCTGACCGCACTACGGCACCTCACGTCCGCCGCCGTGCGCGTCCTGGTCGTCGCCCGTCAGAAGCTGGCCGACGAGGTGCCGATCATCCTCGTCGGCGTGCAGGCCGGTGTGGAGACAACGCTCCGGCTGATCGGCATCGACCGGAGCCTCGTGTTCTCCGACCAGCGGCCCCAGTGATCGATGACTCAGCGGATGCGCATGCCTGCCGCGACGGACGCCTTCCACGACGTGATCCAGTTCGTCCACGTGCTGGCGTCTGAGGCGAACCTGGCAGACGACCTGGCACACCGGCTCCGGCTGGCCACCGACGAACTCGTCACCAACGTGCTCACCCACGGCTACGCCACCGCCCCTGGCGAACTGGAGCTCGAGGGCGCCGTCGATCCGGACCGTGTCTGGATCCGGATCGTCGATACGGCCCTGCCGTTCGATCCCACCCTGGTGCCGGATCCACCGGATCTCGACCGGCCGCTGTCGGAACGGGCGCCAGGTGGCCTCGGCCTCTTCCTGGCCCGCACGGCGGTGGACGACATGTCCTACCGGCGATGCCGAGGCCGCAACATCACCACCATCACCGTGCGTCGGGAGGTGCCCGACCTCGATCCGTCCGAGCCGCGCCAACAGCCCCGGCCCGGCTGAGGAGGCAACCATGTCGCCGGCAATGACATTCGTGGTGAGCCAACCATCATCGACTGCCCGTCACCTGTGCCGATTGCTGGCCGCCGAGGGCATCACCACGCGGCAGCTGACCCCGGCCGAAGTGTTGGCCACACCGTCTGTCGGCGAACCGGACATGATCCTCATCAACGCCAGCGTCCATGCCGACCTGATGCGCCAGATCACGACATGGCAGGCCGCACTGCCCATCGACAAGCGGGCCACGGTGATCGCCTTCCTGGACGACGACCTCATCAGCCTGGGGCAGGACGACCTCACCAGCCTCGAGCAGCACGTACTGCTGGGGCTGGACTTCCTGGTCCCACCGTTCTCGCCCGACCTCGTGCGCAGCCGCCTCCGGGCGTGCCACGAACGGCAGCAGCTCGCGGACATGAGCGCGCCTGCCGCCGTTGCGGGGCAGAGGCACGAATACGCGTGCGAACTGCAGGCCGGACGTCGCGTCCAAGAGGGCTTCCTGCCGGAAAGCCTTCCCGAGCGCGCCGGCTGGCAGCTGACTGCGCGGTTCCACCCGGCACGACACGTCGCTGGCGACTTCTACGACGCATTCCCCATGCTCGGGGGGACCCGCATCGGACTGGTGGTGGCCGACGTCTGTGACAAGGGCGTGGGCGCGGCGCTGTTCATGGCGCTGATCCGCAGCCTGCTTCGCCACACTGCCGTGCAGTTGGAGACGTGCGACCTTGCGGCCGTGCCGCTGCCCGGCGCTGATACCGAGTCGGTCCCCGAGCCGCCGGGCGCAGTGGATCCCGATGCCGTGCTGCTCCTTCGAGTGATCGCGGCCATCAATGACTACCTGACCGGTAATCACTTGCGGCAGGGATACTTCGCCACCCTCTTCTTCGCGCTGCTCGACCCCGCCACGGGGCGGCTGTGGTACGTCAACTGCGGGCACAACCCTCCGGTGCTCCGCAGCGTCGGCGGCGGCTACCGCCTGCTGAGTCCCACCGGACCGGCTCTGGGCCTGATTGCCGGTTCGGTCTTCACGCACGGCCATGTCCGGATGGAGCACGACGACCTGCTGTTCGCATATACCGACGGGGTCCCCGATGCGCGCGACGGTGCCGGGCGCTTCTTCACGGAGCAGCAGATGCTGGCACTGGTCGCGCAGGCGACCTGCGCTGAGGATCTCCTCAGCCGGATCGATCGGGCGATCCGGGCGCACGTCGGCACGGCCGAACAATTCGACGACATCACGATGCTGGCGCTGCGCCGGCTGCTGGAGTCGACATGACCGTCACGCGCTCCGGTGGGTCCCCCAGTCGACAACGCATCCTCATGCTGTCGACGGAGTACCCGCCGCACATCGTCGGTGGACTCGGCCGTCATGTGCACGCGCTCAGCATGGCGCTGGCCCGGGCAGGCCACGACGTCACGGTAGTCACCCGGCACAGCCCAGGCGGGCTGCTCGAGGAGTGGACCGACGGCGTCCGGATCGTCCGTGCGGCGGGCGAGCCACCCGCTGTTCCTGTGGTCACGTCGTCCGTGCTCGCACGGACCATGGCGGTCGATCACATGATCACCGGAGCCGCCCTGCGAGCGGCGAGGAACGCGGATTTCGATGTCATCCATGCGCATGACTGGCTCGTCGCACACACCGCGGTCACGCTCAAGGAGCACCTCGGCCTTCCGCTGGTCGCCACCATTCACGCCACCGAGGCAGGGCGGCATCAGGGCTGGTTGCCGGATGAGACCAGTCGCGGCATTCATTCCGTCGAATGGTGGTTGAGCAGGGCCGCGGCGCGCGTCGTGGTGTGCTCCTCCTACATGAAATGGGAGGTCGGCCGGCTGTTCGGAGTGCCACCGGACAAGATCTCGGTCGTCCCGAATGGGGTGCGGTCCGCCGAATGGGAGGCGCCACAGCACGCCGTCGCCGCAACCCGGGCGCGCTATGCGGGACCGGGACCGTTGATCGGCTTCGCCGGGCGGTTGGTCCACGAGAAAGGCGTACAGGACCTCCTGCGAGCCATGCCGGCGCTGTGCCGGGAGCACCCCGGCCTGCGGTTGGTCATCGCGGGCAACGGCCCGTGCCTGAAGGAGCATCAAGAGCAGGCGGAGCGGATGGGCTTGCGGCGCGCGGTCAGCTTCGCCGGCTTCATGACCGAACAGAACCTGGCCGCCATGTTCGCCGCCGCCGACGTCGCAGTCGTGCCCA
>Ga0307409_100001452_pt1 | contig 11648 bp, 11 predicted proteins | sample 322Ometagenome_2_FD_203888 | JGI IMG/M metagenome (GOLD analysis project Ga0307409, IMG submission 203888) | Maize rhizosphere microbial communities from greenhouse at UC Davis, California, United States - 322HYB-O-2 | ecosystem: Host-associated > Plants > Roots > Rhizosphere > Soil | place...
ACCATACAGGGATGTGGACCACAGGCCAACCCGGTCCACGGTCCACATCAGAAAAGCGGCCCCTGGCTTTCAAACCCGGGACCGCTTTCCCCTGCCCTCTTGACAGAATCCACTACATATTAGTAGCGGCGGGTCACCGTAGCCATGGGGCATTCGAAATGGCGCCCCGCGGAGAGGCCCACGTCGTTGAGGTAGCGGACGATGATGCCGTAGGACTGCAGCAGGGTGGTCTCCGTGTAGGGGACCTGGTGCTTGGCGCAGAATTCCCGGACGATCACGGCGGCCTTGTCCAGCTGCGGGCGGGCCATGTCCGGGAAGAGGTGGTGTTCGGCCTGGCGGTTGAGTCCGCCCATCAGGATGTCCATGAAGCGGCCGCCGGAGATGTTCCGGGAGGTCAGGACCTGGCGGCTGAAGAAGTCCACGCGGCTGTCCGCCGGCAGGACCGGCATGCCTTTGTGGTTCGGGGCGAAGGAAGCGCCCATGTAGAAACCGAAAACAGCGAGCTGGACGCCGATGAACGCCAGCGCCATGCCCCACGGCAGGAACGTGAACGTGAGGACCGGCAGCAGGCTCAGGCGGGCGAGGAGAATCGGGAGTTCAACCCAGCGGTGCGTGACTTTCGCGCGGCGGAAGACGAACTTGACCGAATCGATCTGCAGGCCGAGGCCCACCAGGAACAGCAGCGGGAAGAAGAACCAGCCCTGCTTCCGGGTAAGGAAGGCGAACCGTCCCTGCCGGTCGGCAACCGCTTCGGTGTGGAAGGCGATGGGCCCGGGCGCGATGTCGGGATCCTTGGAAATGACGTTCGGGTGATTGTGGTGGGCGCCGTGCTTCTGCTCCCACCAGGAGTAGCTCATGCCGGCAACGGACGTGGCCAGCAGCCTGGCGGCCCAGTCGTTGGCCCGGCGGGAGGCGAAGATCTGGCGGTGGCCGGCCTCGTGGGCCAGGAAGCTCAGCTGGGTGCACAGGATGCCGATGGCCGCGGCGATGAGGAGCTGGAACCAGCTGTCACCGATGAGCGCGAAGCCGAACCACGCGGCGGTCATCAGGAGCACCAGGACGGAGAAGACCGTGATGTAGAAGCCGACGCGCCGTTCGAGCAGGCCGGCGGCCTTGACGGTCTTGAGGAGCTCGGAATAGCTCAGGACAACCTGGTTGGGCTGCCGGACACGCGACTGCGGGCGCTCCGAAATGGTGGTGGGGGTCATGGACTCGGGGCCTCGTAACTGTTACGGGCAACGCTGCAGCCGACATTCGGACCGCACGGTCAGGATCACCCTTCCTCAATCATACGCTCAGGCCCGTAACGCACGGAGGGGCGAGGGCAGGCGGCAGTCGATGCATAAATATCGGGTTCTATGCATAGTCTTGCTGTATAGTCGTTTCCATGACTATTTCTGTTGCCGTTTCCGGTGCGAGCGGTTACGCCGGCGGTGAGGTGCTTCGGCTCCTGGCCGGACACCCCGACGTCACCATCGGCGCGATCACAGCACACAGCAACGCCGGTTCCAGACTAGGCGAATTGCAGCCGCATCTCCATGGTTTGGCCAGCCGCATCCTTGAAGACACCACGGTGGAGAACCTCTCAGGCCACGACGTGGTGTTCCTGGCACTCCCGCATGGAGCTTCCGCGGAGATTGCGGCCCAGTTGCCCGAAGGCACGGTAGTGATCGACGCCGGCGCCGACCACCGCCTGGAAGATTCCGCAGCCTGGGAAAAGTTCTACGGCTCCGCGCACGCGGGAACCTGGCCCTACGGGCTCCCCGAACTGCCGGGACAGCGGGAAAAACTGAAGGGTGCCAAGCGGATCGCCGTTCCGGGCTGCTACCCGACCTCGGCCCTGCTGGCCCTCACGCCCGGGTTCGCCGCCAGCCTCCTCCAGCCCGACGACGTCGTGATCGTTTCCGCCTCAGGCACCTCCGGCGCCGGGAAAGCCGCGAAGGTGAACCTCATCGGCTCCGAGGTCATGGGATCAATGAGCCCCTACGGCGTCGGCGGCGGCCACCGGCACACCCCCGAGATCGAGCAGGGCCTGGGGAACGCGGCGGGCGAGCCTGTGACGGTATCCTTCACGCCCACCCTCGCCCCGATGAGCCGGGGAATCCTCACCACGGCAACGGCCAGGGTGAAGCCGGGCGTCACGGCAGCAGAGCTGCGCAGTGCCTGGGAAGAGGCCTACGACGACGAGCCGTTCGTGCACGTTCTCCCCGAGGGCCAGTGGCCCGCCACCAAGTCCGTCCAGGGTTCCAACCATGCCGTGATGCAGCTGGCTTTCGACGCGCACACCGGACGCGTCATTGTCACCTGCGCCATCGACAACCTGACCAAGGGGACGGCCGGCGGCGCTGTGCAGTCCATGAATATCGCCCTTGGCCTGGCGGAAACCGCCGGCCTCAACCTGCAGGGAGTCGCCCCGTGACCGTTACCGCCCCCAAGGGATTCCGCGCCGCCGGCGTCAAAGCCGGCCTGAAGGCATCCGGCAACCCTGACCTGGCCCTGGTGGTCAACGACGGCCCCACGAAAGCGGCCGCCGCGGTGTTCACCTCAAACCGCGTGGCCGCGGCACCCGTGCACTGGTCGCGCCAGGTGGTGAAGGACGGCCGCGTCGATGCCGTGATCCTCAACTCCGGCGGCGCCAACGCCTGCACCGGCCCGCAGGGCTTCCAGAACACCCACACGACCGCCGAAAAGACCGCCGAAGCGCTGGGCGTCTCCGCCACTGACGTCTTCGTCTGCTCCACCGGCCTGATCGGCGAGCAGCTGCCCATGGACAAAGTCATCCCGGGCATCAGCGCTGCCAAAGCGGCCCTCAGCGCCGACGGCGGGCCTGCGGCGGCCACTGCCATCATGACCACCGATTCAGTGTCCAAGGAAGCCGTGTTCACCGGGAAGGACGCCGAGGGCAACGAGTACACCATCGGCGGCATGGCCAAGGGCGCCGGCATGCTTGCTCCCGGCCTGGCCACCATGCTGGTGGTTCTCACCACCGACGCGGACGTCCAGCCGGAAATGCTCGACGTCGTGCTGCGGGACGCCACCCACGTCACCTTTGACCGGGCGGACTCGGACGGCTGCATGTCCACCAACGACACCGTCGTGCTGCTTGCCTCGGGCGCCTCGGGTGCCGTGCCCTCGGCCAAGGACTTCGGTGCCGGGCTGACGCAGGTCTGCGCCGAACTGGCCCGCAAGCTGATCGGCGACGCCGAGGGCTCCAGCCATGACATCGCGATCCGCACGTTCAACGCGGCCAGCGAGAAGGACGCAGAGATCGTGAGCCGGGCCGTGGCCCGCTCCAACCTCTTCAAGACGGCTATCTTCGGCAAGGACCCGAACTGGGGCCGCGTGCTCTCCGCCGTGGGCACCACCGATGCCGCGTTCGAGCCGGACCAGCTCAACGTTTCCATGAACGGCGTGCAGATCTGCCGCAACGGCAGCATCGGCGAGGACCGCAGCCTGGTGGACCTTGAGCCGCGCGAGGTCCTGGTGGAGATCGACCTGCAGGCCGGAGAGGCCGAAGCCACGATCTGGACCAACGACCTCACGCACGACTACGTCCACGAAAACAGCGCCTACTCAAGCTAGGCAGTTCCCGGAGGGACGAAAGCATGAACACCCAGACCCGCGAGACCACCAGCATGGCCGATGCCCAGGACAAGGCCGGCACGCTGATCGAAGCCCTGCCCTGGATCCAGCGCTTCGCCGGCACCACCATGGTGATCAAGTACGGCGGCAACGCCATGGTCAACGAGGAACTCCGCCGTGCCTTTGCCGAGGACGTTGTGTTCCTGCACCACGTGGGCATCCACCCCGTGGTGGTGCACGGCGGCGGTCCGCAGATCAATTCCATGCTCAACCGCCTCGGCATCGAATCCGAGTTCAAGGGCGGCCTGCGCGTCACCACCCCCGAGGCCATGGACGTGGTCCGGATGGTGCTGACCGGCCAGGTGGGCCGCGAACTCGTGGGCCTGATCAACTCCCACGGCCCCTACGCCGTCGGCATGTCCGGTGAAGACGGCGGCCTGCTGCGTGCCGTCCGCACCGGAACCGTTGTGGACGGCGAGGAAGTGGACCTGGGCCTGGTCGGGGAAGTTGTGGGAGTCAATCCGGAGGGCATCGTGGACATCCTTGCAGCCGGAAGGATTCCGGTGATCTCCACCGTGGCCCCGGAAATTTCCGACGACGGGTCCACCACCGGGCTGGTGCTCAACGTCAACGCGGACACCGCGGCCGCCGCGGTCGCGTCTGCCCTGGGCGCCTCCAAGCTGGTCATCCTCACCGACGTCGAAGGCCTCTACGCGAACTGGCCCGACAAGTCTTCGCTCATCTCGTCCCTGACGGCGTCGGAGCTGCGCGAGATGCTGCCGCGGCTTGAATCGGGCATGATCCCCAAGATGGCCGCCTGCCTGAAGGCGGTTGACGACGGCGTGGAACGCGCGCACATTGTGGACGGCCGGCTGCCGCACTCCATGCTGCTGGAAACATTCACCACCGCGGGCATCGGCACGCAGGTGGTCCCGGACGAGGAAACGAACGCATGAGCCAGATTGAAAAGTCCCCGGTCGTCGAACTGGTGGAGACCCGCGGCCACACCACCGGGGCCGAGTGGCTGAGCCGCTATTCCTCCTCCCTCATGGGCGTTTTCGGCACGCCCCAGCGGGTCCTGGTCCGCGGGGCCGGGTGCCTGGTCTGGGACGCCGACGGCAAGGAGTACCTGGACCTGCTGGGCGGCATCGCTGTGAACGCCATGGGCCACGCCCACCCGTTCGTGACGTCGGTGATCTCCAGCCAGCTGGCCACCCTGGGCCACGTGTCCAACTTTTTCACCAGCCCCACGCAGATCGCGCTGGCCGAGAAGCTGCTTGAGCTCACCAAGGCGCCGGCGGGTTCCAAAGTGTTCTTCGCGAACTCCGGCACCGAGGCGGTGGAGGCTGCGTTCAAGCTGGCCCGCCGCAACTCCGGAGCCGACGCGTCGGCCGGCGAAGGAGGCATCGTCAAACGGCGGACCAAGATCATTGCGCTCGAGGGCGCCTTCCACGGCAGGACCATGGGGGCACTGGCGTTGACCGCAAAGGCTGCCTACCGCGCGCCGTTCGAACCGCTGCCCGGCGGCGTGGTCCACATCCCGTTCGGGGACATCGACGCCCTTCTCGATGCAGTCGACGAAACGACGGCGGCAGTCTTCCTTGAACCGATCCAGGGCGAAGCAGGCGTCCGGCCGCTGCCCGCCGGCTATCTGCAGGCAGCACGCGAGGCCACCACGAAGGCCGGCGCGCTGCTGATCCTGGACGAGGTGCAGACCGGTATCGGGCGCACGGGCAAATGGCTGGCGAGCGAAGACGCCGGGATTGTCCCGGACGCGGTGACCCTCGCCAAGGGACTGGGCGGCGGCTTCCCGATCGGGGCGCTGGTCACCTTCGGCCCTGAAACGTCCTCGCTCCTCACGGCCGGCCAGCACGGCACCACGTTCGGCGGGAACCCGGTGGCCACGGCCGCCGCACTGGCCACCCTGCACGCGATCGAAAGCCAGCGCATCCTGGACAACGTCCGCACCGTGGGCGAACGCCTGCGCTCGAAGCTGGCCGCGGTCGACGGCGTCACGGAAGTGCGCGGCGAAGGCCTCCTGATCGGCTTTGACCTGGACGCGGACATCGCCCCAGCGGTGGTCACCGCCGGACTGGACGCGGGATTCATCGTCAACAGCCCCGGGCCGCGCACCATCCGTCTGGCCCCGCCGCTCATCCTGACCGCCGACCAGGCCGACAGCTTCATCCAGGCCCTGCCCACGCTCCTCCAGACTGCAAAGGACGCCGCCCAGTGACCAGCTCCGCGACCACCCGTCACTTCCTCAAGGACACCGACCTGACCCCTGCTGAGCAGGCCGAGGTCCTGGACCTCGCCGTCCGCATGAAGGCTGCGCCCTACAGCGTCCAGCCGTTCGCTGCCGAGGGCAGCGGACGCAAGACTGTCGCGGTCATCTTCGACAAGACATCCACCCGGACCCGCGTCTCCTTTGCCACCGGCGTGGCCGACATGGGCGGAAACGCCCTCATCATCAACCCGGGTGAGGCACAGATCGGCCACAAGGAATCCGTCGAGGACACCGCCAAGGTCCTGGAACGCATGGTCTCCACCATCGTCTGGCGCACCGGTGCCCACTCCGGACTGGTGGCCATGGCGGAGAACTCCAAAGTCCCGGTCATCAACGCCCTGTGCGACGACTACCACCCCTGCCAGCTGCTGGCCGACCTGCTGGCCGTCAAGGAACACAAGGGTGAACTCAAGGGCCTCACCATGAGCTACCTCGGCGACTCCGCCAACAACATGGCCAACTCGTATCTGCTCGCCGGTGTGACCGCCGGGATGCACGTGCGCATCGCCGGTCCGGACGGCTACCTGCCGGCCGCCGACATTGTCGCTGCCGCGGAGGAACGGGCCGCGGAAACGGGCGGCTCCGTGCTGATCACCACCGACGCCGCGGAGGCGCTCAAGGGGGCCGACGTGGTCGCCACCGACACCTGGGTGTCCATGGGCCAGGAGGCCGAGAAGGAAGCCCGGCTCCAGCTGTTCCGCGACTATTCCGTGGACGAAGCGGCGATGCAGCTCGCGGCGCCGGACGCCGTCGTGCTTCACTGCCTGCCGGCGTACCGGGGCTATGAGATCTCCGCAGGGGTCATCGACGGTCCGCAGTCGATCGTCTGGGACGAGGCGGAAAACCGCCTCCACGCCCAGAAGGCGCTGATGGCCTGGCTTATGCACCGGTCCGGACTGGCGTTCGTCGACGGTCTTTCTCCCGTTGAAGGCACCGGGGAGAGCACGTTCTAGTGTCCACCAACCCGTCGGTGCCGGGTTCCAGCCCGGCCACCAAAACGGCCAGGCTGGCGCGGATCACCGCGATCCTGACCGGTGAATCCGTCCGTTCGCAGGCAGAGCTTGCCGCGCTGCTGGCGGACGACGGCGTCCAGGTCACCCAGGCCACGCTGTCGCGGGACCTCGTGGAACTCGGCGCAGTCCGGGTTCGCGGAAAGGACGGCGTGCTCGTCTACGCCGTTCCGGGGGAGGGCGGGGAGCGTGCAGCCAAGGCCGGGGTGACGCAGGAGATCCTGGACGCCCGGCTTGCCCGCCTGTGCGGGGAGCTGCTGGTGACCGCTGAAGCCTCGGCCAACATCGTGGTGCTCAGGACCCCGCCCGGCGCGGCGAACTTCCTGGCCCTGGCCATCGACCATTCGGTCATGCCATCCATCCTGGGAACCATCGCCGGGGACGACACCGTGATGCTGGTCACCCGCGACCCGCTGGGCGGTGCGGACGTTGCCGCCCGTTTCCTGCATTTTGCCGAAGAAGCGGGCCAATAAGCTTGAAGACAACCAAGAACCAACAACTAAGGAGCATTTGAAGTGACTGAGCGTATTGTGCTGGCCTACTCCGGTGGCCTGGATACTTCCGTAGCGATCGGCTGGATCGGTGAAGCCACCGGTGCCGAGGTCATCGCCGTGGCCGTCGACGTCGGACAGGGCGGCGAGTCGCTGGAAACCATCCGCCAGCGCGCCCTGGGCTGCGGCGCCGTGGAAGCCTACGTCGCCGACGCCAGCGACGAGTTTGCCAACGAGTACTGCATGCCCACGCTGAAGGCCAACGCCCTCTACCAGGGCCACTACCCGCTGGTTTCCGCGATCTCCCGCCCGGTGATCGTCAAGCACCTGGTCAAGGCCGCCCGCGAATTCGGCGCCACCACGGTTGCCCACGGCTGCACGGGCAAGGGCAACGACCAGGTCCGCTTCGAAGTGGGCATCCAGACCCTCGGCCCGGACCTGAAGTGCATCGCCCCGGTCCGCGACCTCGCCCTGACCCGCGACAAGGCCATCGCCTTCGCCGAGGAAAAGGGACTGCCGATCGAGACCACCAAGAAGAACCCGTACTCGATCGACCAGAACGTCTGGGGCCGCGCCGTCGAAACGGGCTACCTAGAAGACATCTGGAACGCCCCCACCAAGGACATTTACGACTACACCGCCGCCCCGGAGTTCCCGCCGGCGCCGGATGAAGTCACCATCTCCTTCGAAGCCGGCGTCCCGGTAGCGATCGACGGCGTCAAGGTCACCCCGCTGCAGGCCATCAAGGAACTCAACCGCCGCGCCGGCGCCCAGGGCGTGGGCCGGATCGACGTCGTCGAGGACCGCCTCGTCGGCATCAAGTCCCGCGAAATCTACGAAGCCCCGGGTGCCATGGCGCTGATCACCGCGCACAAGCACCTCGAGGACATCACCATCGAGCGCGAGCAGGCACGCTTCAAGGCCACCGTCGGCCAGCGCTGGTCCGAGCTGGTCTACGACGGCCAGTGGTTCTCCCCGCTCAAGCGCTCCCTGGACGCGTTCATCGAGGACACCCAGCGCTACGTTTCCGGCGACATCCGCATGACGCTGCACGGCGGCCAGGCGATCGTCAACGGCCGCCGCTCCGAGACCTCGCTCTACGACTTCGACCTGGCCACGTACGACACCGGCGACACCTTCGACCAGTCGATGGCCCGCGGCTTCATCGAGCTGTGGGGCATGTCCGCCAAGGTTGCCTCCGGCCGCGACATCCGCGTCGCAGGAAAGTAGCCCCTGTGGCTGAGCAGCAAACCACCAAGTCCGAGGCGACGAACACGGGTGCCCTCTGGGGCGGCCGGTTCGCCGGCGGCCCCGCCGACGCCCTTGCGGCGCTAAGCAAGTCCACGCACTTCGACTGGCGGCTGGCCCGTTACGACATCGCCGGGTCCAAGGCGCATGCCCGCGTGCTGCACAAGGCCGGCCTGCTGGACGACGCCGAACTCGAGGGCATGCTTGCTGCCCTGTCGCAGCTGGACGAGGATGTTGCCTCCGGCGCCTACCTGCCGGCCGAATCCGATGAGGACGTGCACGGTTCGCTGGAACGTGGCTTGATCGAGCGTGCCGGCACCCAGCTCGGCGGTAAGCTGCGCGCCGGGCGGTCCCGCAACGACCAGGTGGCCACGCTGGGGCGGATGTTCCTGCGTGACCACGCGCGGATCATCGCCCGCGGGGTCCTGGCAACCATTGAGTCGCTGGTGGATCAGGCCAAGGCGCACCAGGGCGTGGCCATGCCGGGCCGCACCCACCTCCAGCATGCGCAGCCGGTGCTGCTCAGCCACCACCTGCTGGCCCACGCCTGGGCGCTGCTGCGCGATGTGCAGCGGCTTCAGGACTGGGACAAACGCGCAGGGGTTTCGCCCTACGGTTCAGGTGCTCTGGCGGGCTCCTCGCTGGGCCTGGACCCGGAAGCCGTGGCGGCCGACCTGGGCTTCTTCTCAGCAACACACAACTCGATCGACGGCACCGCCTCGCGCGATGTCTTCGCCGAGTTTGCGTGGGTCTGCGCCATGATCGGCGTGGACCTGTCCCGGGTTTCGGAGGAAGTCATCCTGTGGGCCACGAAGGAGTTTTCTTTCGTCACCCTGCACGATTCCTACTCCACGGGCTCCTCGATCATGCCGCAGAAGAAGAACCCGGACGTTGCGGAACTGGCCCGCGGCAAGGCCGGCCGGCTGATCGGCAACCTGACCGGGCTGCTGGCGACACTCAAGGGCCTGCCGCTCGCGTACAACCGCGACCTGCAGGAGGACAAGGAACCGGTCTTTGACGCCGCCGACACGCTGGAGCTCCTGCTCCCGGCTGTCTCCGGCATGATTGCGACGCTGAAGTTCAACACCGAGCGGATGGAGTCGCTGGCACCGCAGGGCTTCGCGCTGGCCACGGACATCGCCGAATGGCTGGTCCGGCAGGGCGTCCCGTTCCGCGAGGCGCACGAACTCTCCGGCGCCGCGGTGAAGCAGGCCGAAAGCCGCGACGTCGAACTCTGGGACCTGACGGACGAGGAATATGCCGCCATCTCGGAGCACCTGACGCCGGAGGTCCGCACGGTCCTGTCCACAGAAGGTTCGCTCAACAGCCGGAATTCGCAGGGCGGCACCGCACCGGCCGCCGTCGAACGCCAGTTGCTGGCGCTGGAGGCGGAACTCGAAGGCGTACGGGAGTACGCCGGCTAACAGCCACACGCTCTCTCACTTGTTGCAGCTATTTGGCCGACGCTCTCTCACTTTCCTCGCGAAAGTGAGAGAGCGTTGCCGGTGTTCCCCTCTACGTCAGGCTGGTTGTGAGTCAGTCAGTGATTGAAGAGAGCAGGAGCAGCTATGACTGTTGGTCCGAGGGGTATTAGCCGTGATGAGATTCGGGAATTGGTGCATGAGTATTACGTGCAGCCGTACGGGACGAGGAAGGAATGGTTGGCCTCTCAGCCGGTGACTGAGTGGACGTTCCGGCGGTGGCGGAAGATGGTCCAAGAGGGTGACCTCGACCGGAATCTGATTCCACGAGAGCATGGGAATATGGCCCGCACAAATGGCGAGTGGTCCGCGTTTGAAAGAGCGCGTGCCAAGGAGATCGCTGAACACCAGTCCGAAGTGGAACAGCTCAAGAGCCGTGTCCGGGAGCTTGAGGGCACGAATGAAGCGTTGGGAAAAGCTATCGGGCTCTTGCACGGGTTGAGCGTGCCAGAGCCCGATACGGCCCCGACGAACGATCCGAAAAGTTCATCGAAGCCGAGAACCTCCTCGTCCGGGACCTGACAGGGCTCACCGGCTCGCAGCGGCAAGCCCTCAGGTTCGCCGGGGTTTCGCGCTCGACCTGGCATTACCGGCAGAATCCACGCGAACGCGTGCAGGACCCGATCGGGCAGTCTGAGCGGGCCTACCAGTCACGGATCAGCACCCGGGACCGGGAACGGATCTCTGAATACATTCTGGAGGGCTGGGCCGATCAGGTCTCCGTTGACCATTCCTACGCGGCGGCGTGGGACGCCGGGGTGATGCTCGCGTCCCGCCGCACGTGGTGGCGGATCGCCGCCCAGATCGAGGACCAGATGCTGCGCCCGGCCATCCCGACCAGGAGCGGGAACAAGAGACTCCCGCGGGAGAAACCGGTGCTGATGGCCACCGGCCCGGGCCAGGTCTGGTCCTGGGACATCACCGACCTGTATTCACCCTGGCGGGGAAAGTCGTTCAAGGCCTACTCGGTCCTTGATATCTACTCGCGCCAGATGGTGGCCTGGCGGGTCGAGGAACGCGAAGCGGACCACCTCGCGACGGACATGTTTGAGACCGCGATCGCCCGGCATGGCGCCCCGCGGATCGTTCACGCCGACTCGGGCCCGGCAATGAGATCACACCTGCTCCGCGATGCCCTCACCAGCCACGGCGTGGAGCTCTCCCACAACCGCCCCTACGTTTCGAACGACAACCCCTTCTCCGAATCCGGGTTCCGGACCATGAAATATAGGCCCGGCTACCCCCGCGTCTTCAAAGAACTCGACGCCGCCAGGGCCTACCTTGCCGACTACGTGCCCTGGTACAACACCCAACACAAACACACCGGCATTGCCCTGTTCTCACCTGCCGAAGTCCATAACGGCTCGTGGAAAGAGATCTGGAAAACACGCGACCACGCCCTCCAGCGCTACTACGACAAAAACCCCGCACGCTTCCACCACCGACCCACCACACCAGCCCCCGCCGGCCACACCGGAATCAACCTCCCGGCAACAAAACCAGCCAAACAACCAACACAGTGACTCCACACAGCTTGACAACCTGCGAC
>Ga0307409_100001455_pt1 | contig 11634 bp, 15 predicted proteins | sample 322Ometagenome_2_FD_203888 | JGI IMG/M metagenome (GOLD analysis project Ga0307409, IMG submission 203888) | Maize rhizosphere microbial communities from greenhouse at UC Davis, California, United States - 322HYB-O-2 | ecosystem: Host-associated > Plants > Roots > Rhizosphere > Soil | place...
GGCCGTGATCGCGGTGATGGGTGGGGATGGACGGCCCTGGCTGACGCCGGTCTGGTTCAACTACGCCGGGGACAAGGTGCTGCTTAACCTGGCCGAGCACCGCCGCAAGACCGAGTGGGTGCGAGGCAACCCGCAGGTGACGATGCTGTTGATGAACCCCAAGAACGCCTACCACTGGGTCAGCATCAAAGCCACCGTCGAGCGGGAGGTCCATGAGAACGACCCGGTCGAGGGGCGCCGGGCCACCGAGACCATCGACCAGGCATGGACCAAGTACACCGGCGCCGAGCCGCCTTATGGGCTGCGCGACCCGGCCATGGACGAGCGGCGGGTGCTGTTCGAGTGCCGCGTGGACAGCGTCGCGGTCTTTGGGCAACCCTAGCCTCCCGTCACGCTCCCCAGCCTTGGTGCCCGCGAGCCAAAGGGCCGGGGCGACTTCGAGGAGTTCTCGTGAGCAGCTGGCCACGGGTCGGGGTGGTCGGGGGCTCGCTCGGCGGGCTCACGGCCGCGCTGGTCCTGCGCGATCTCGGCTGCGAGATCGATGTGTTCGAACGGTCGACTGCGGAGTTGGAGAGTCGCGGCGCCGGCATCGTGGTGCTCGACGAGACCGTCCGGTACTTCCGGGAGCGGACCGACCTGGAGCTGGATCAGTTCACGACCGTCACGGGCTTCCTGCGCTACCTCGGCCGGGACGGCGCTGTGGTGTTCGAGGAACCGCGGCGGTATCGGTACTCGGCCTGGCACAGCATCTACCGTGCGCTGCTCGGCTGCTTCGGGCGACGCCGCTACCACCTCGGCAAGGAGATGGCCGACTTCCAGCAGCAGGGCGAGCATGTCCAGGTGCGGTTCGCTGACGGTTCCACAGCGGCGTTTGACCTCCTGGTGTGCGCCGACGGCATCTCCTCCCACGCCCGGGCCGTCCTGCAGCCGCAGGCCCGGCCGGCCTATGCGGGCTATGTCGCCTGGCGGGGCACCGTCGAGGAAGGCCGGCTCAGCCGCGCGGTGCGTGACCTACTTGCCGACTCGATCTGCTACCAGGTCGCTCCCGACAGCCATATCCTGCAGTACCCGATCCCTGCGCTGGATGGGTCGGTGGTGCCGGGTCGTCGGCTGGCCAACTTCGTGTGGTATCGCAACTACGCCGCCGGGGACGAACTCGACGACCTCATGACTGACAGGGACGGGGTGCGCCGTGACATCGCCCTGCCACCGGGTGCGGCCCGCGAGGCCCACCTGCGCGAGCTGCGGGCCGTTGCTGCGGCGCAGCTTGCTCCCCAGTTCGCCGAGGTCGTGCAGCGCACCAAGCTCCCCTTCGTCCAAGTGATCTTCGACATCGAGGTCACCCAGATGGCCTTCGGACGCGTCTGCCTTATCGGCGACGCCGCCTTCGCGCTGCGGCCGCACGCCGCCGCCGGAACGGCCAAGGCGGCCGCTGATGCCTGGGCGCTGGCCGAGGCCCTGGCGGCCACTCAGGGCGACATCCGTGTGGCGTTGCCGCGCTGGGAACGCCACCAGCTTGCCGTCGGACGAGCGGTGCTGGGGCGCACCCGCCGCAACGGCAACAAGTCACAGTTCAGGGCGCCTGACGTCCTGGTGACCCAGAACTGGTCTTCGGCCTCTACGAACCGGGCCGCTGATCTACCTACGTCGCAGCCACCGATCCGCCGATCCGACAGCCCGCGCTGTGCCCCAGCGGTATCGTTGGTACACGACAAGCCGCCGACGCCGCGCCGCCCCCCGGATACCCGGAGCCTATCGGAGTGTTTGTCGCGGCTAGAAGCCCCTTCGGGCTCTGGTCAACGACGCTGTGGTGGCCGGAAGGGCTCACCGACCAGGTTGACCGAGTAGCCTTCTGCTAACGCTGGTTCACGCATCGGTGAGTACCAGAGGCCTTACCGGGCAGAGGAGGACACGTCCCATGCCAACCGAGAAGGACCCCACCCAGGAGATTCAGACGCAGGTGCTCGACGGCATCCGCAAGAGCCAGGAGGCCGTCATCGACGGCATGCGCACCTGGGCCGAGACCATCCAGCAGCTCGTTCCCGGCACCGCCCAGGGCGCCATGCCCCGCACCGACCAGCTGCCCAGCCCGGCCGAGGTCGTGGACTCGGTGTTCGACTTCGCCGCCCAGCTCCTGAACGCCCAGCGTGAGCTCGCCCACAGCGTGCTTGGCGTCACCAGCGCGATCGGCGAGTCGGTCCAGGAGGAGACCGAGAAGGCCGCCGGTAGGGCCAAGAAGTCGACCAAGCGCTGACCAGCCCACAGGCCGGACCGTAGCCGACCCGGGCCGCCCACCGAGGCGATGCGATGGGGGAAGGCGCGCCGTCATCCCCCAGGAGAAGTGTGGCTCGTTCAGACCGTCAACCCAGCTCGTCCCGGCCGGCCGCTGCCGACCCAACAGCCACGACCCAGCCGGCAGGGGCAGGCACCCACATGACGTCCAGCGCCAGGTGGTGGTCCCGATCCCCGTCGGGATGGCAGCCAGCTCAATCCGGCGGCGTCAACGGAGACGACCCCCGGGCATCGACACGGCCACGGTGCACCGGCATCGGCCATCTCACGGCCATCGACAGCGCGGCGCCCCCGGTTGGCCCGGGGGCGCCGTGGCGTTGCTGAGCGCTAGAACGGCGGCTGATCGTTGAAGTCGCCGCCGCGTTCGGCCTGCCGCTCCCGCCCTTGGCTGCGGTCGCTGGTGGCCCGTTCGGTGGCGCGTTCGACCTTGGCGGTGGCGAACTTGAGGCTGGCCCCGACCTCATCGGCCTCGATCTCGGCCACCGACCGCTTCTCCCCCTCCGGGGTCTCCCAGCTGCGCTGCCGGAGCCGGCCGGTGACCATGACCCGGTCACCCTTGGATAGGGAGTCGGCCAGGTGCTCGGCTTGGCCGCGCCACACATTCACCTTGAAGAACGAGGTCTCGCCGTCGCGCCACTCACCATCCTGCTGGATGCGCTGGGTGACCGCCACCCGCAGGTTGGTGACCGGGGTGCCGTTGTTGGTGAACCGCAGCTCGGGGGTCTCGACCAGGTTACCGGCGATGGTGGTCTGATTGTCAGCTGCCATCGGTGCTGCTCCTTCGTGCTGGGTGTTGCGGGTGGTGGGTTAGCGTTCGGGGCCGAGCCGTTGTGGACCACGGCGGCTCCGGACCAGCTCGCGACGGGCATGGCTGGTGGCGTCGGCGGCCCGGTAGTCCTGGCCGACCAGCCACATGACCGGGTTGGGGTCGTTCTCGCGGGATGCCGCGACAGCGACGCGGGTGCCGAGGGCCAGGGCGGCCTCGCGGTCCCGCAGGGCTTGGAGACCATAGGAGTTGTGGGTGTCGGCGGGGACGCCGTAGTCGGGGTTGAGCTGGTCGAAGGCCCGCTCGAGATCGTGGGTAGTGGGCTGGATCTCGGCGGTACCTTGCTGGACCGCCGGGTGGGTGCTGAGGTCCTCCAGGTCCCAGGTGGGACTGGCTTGGGCTAGGGTTGGATGGCTACCCATGGAGCTCCTTTCTGCCGGGGTAGTTGGGTGGGCGCGGGCTCTGCTTGGGCGGCGGCACGCGCCCACCCCTCGAACCTGGGTCAACCGGCCGGGTGGCCGGCAGCGGTCATGGCCCTCACCTCCTCTCCTGGGTTCGCTCGCCAGTCGCGCGCAGGGGTGGGGCCGGCGAGGCGTTGGTGTGTTCGGGGCTGGTGGGATGAGCTGGCCTGCCGGGATGGGCCAGGCCGACCTGGCGGCCCGAGGCCAGGGTGCGGCGGGTCTGGCGCGGCTCCTCAGCCAGCAATCCACAACGCTCGGCGGCCCGAAGCAGTCCTTGGTCGACCTGGCGGTGGTCGAGGGCGCCGGTGGCGACCAGGTTGTAGAGGTTGCGGGTGGACTCCCACAGCTGGCGGTTGCGCTGGCCGACCGGGGCGATGGCGACCCGGTCCAGCTCCTCGGCTAGCGCCGCCCGCGCGTAGCGGTCACTCGGGCCGTCGCCGGCAGCTGGGTGCTGGGCCGGCCCCGTTGGCCGCTGGAACTGCCGGGACCGCAACCGGTCGAGCAACACCACGGGAACCAGGCCGGGTGGAGTGCCGAGATCACGGCCCGCGACCCACTGGTAGGGGTGGCCGGAGGTGTGGCGGCTGGGTGGAGCGACCACATAGCCGCCCCGGCCCCGCCAGTCGACATGGTCCAGCCCGGTCGGGTGGACGTTGCCGAGGCCGGTCGGGACCAGGTAGAAATGCCAACCGCCCCCGCCGGTGTGAACGAGCGGCCCGGAACTGTGCAGGCCCCGGGTGGTGGCGAGTTCTCGGATGGCCTGTGCGCCGGCGGGGCCGTCGACGTCAAGGACGTCGAACCGATGGCCGGTGGCCAGGCTGATGTTGGCCTGGGGGTGGCGGGTCCACCAGGCCAGGATCCGGGCCCGGTTGGTGGTGGCGTCCTTGACCCCGTGGGGGACCAGGCTGCCGAGGGGGTGCTTGGCGGGCTGGCCACAGCTCGGATCCCGACACGAGCAGCCGGCCTTGGCCGGAGGCGGTTGGTCGCCGGGGATCGGCTGGAGGTCGCCGTGGTGGGGGAGGGGGTAGTGCAGGGGCAGGACGGGGATGCCGCGGGAGGCATAGCCGAGGGCGGCGTCGCGCAACTGCCAGCTGGGCCGGCTCACCGAGCGTCCTCCGGAGTCGAGGGGCGTTGGCGTTGCAGGAAGGTGGCGGCGCTGCTGCGGCCACAGCCGGCAGCCTCGGCCAGGGTGCGGGCCGTCCAGGGTTGGCCGTCCGGGCGCCGCTGCGCATAGGCCGCCTGCAGCCGCGCCCCGACCGTGGTGGGGTCGGACTGGCTAGGTCCGCTGGGCAGCGCTCGCCGCTGGGAGCCGACCGCTGCCGCCGCTGCGGAGTCCAGGGCGGCGGTGGGGTCGGTGCGTCGGACGGTGGTGGTTTGCGGGAGCTGCCCAGGCTGCTCAAGCCTGGCCGCGCAGTCTCCGTCGGCGGCCTGAGCGGCCAGGCAGGTGACCTCACCGGCGTCGCCCTTCAATCCTTCCAGCATGGCCAGCACGGCCAGGGGGATAGCGGCGGCAATGGCCTGGGCGACCAGGTTGGGTTGGGCGTGGGCGACGTTCCCGCCGATCGAGGCGGCCGTGCCGCAGCCGACCAAGAGCCACCCGTAGCCGGCCCCGCGGGCGCCTCTTCGGGAGCGGCTGATGATCCGGAACATGCCATAGATGGCCGGGCCATCGGCCACCACCGGGACGGCGGCGGCCTGCCACCAGCTGTAGCCGGCGCCGACACCGAGGGCGTACAGGCTGGTGGCGGACACCGCATAGGAGCAGATGGCGATCACCGTCGCGACCACCACGCCCAGCTGCAGGGTGAGGCGGTCCAGGGCGGACACCGTCGTGTGCGCCGTGGCGGCTGTCCGGTCCGCGGTCGGCTGGGGGAGGGGCGCGGATCGGCCAGGGCTGGACCCCGTCCGAAGTCCGTTGGCCCGCTCGCTCGGGCCGGGCGGAGGTTCAAACAAGTGGCTGTCGGTCATTGCCGGTCCGCCTCGTCCTGGTCGCCGGCGGCCCGGGGCACCCAGACCCCGTCGTGCCAGGCCGGGCTGTCGACCTCGCCGGCGCCCGGGGTGAAGGTGGCCAGCTGGCGGAGCTGCTGCCAGGAGTGGTCGCGGCCCTGGTGGCGCCACAGCTCGGGCGGGGTCGCCTGCAGCCAGCGGCGGATGATCTCCCGGCCGATCCGCTCGACCAACTCGCCGGCGGCGCGGTCCCCGTGAGGGGCCGGGTTGGCCTGGGCCAGGTGCCAGCTCATCGCCAGCTGCGCGTCCTGGTAGTTGCCCAGGCGGGCGTCGTCGACCTCGATGGTGATCTGGATCTTCCCCACGGCGATCAGCCTCCTTCGCTGTCCGGTTGGTGGCCGGCCGCCGGCCGGAGCCGCTGTCGAGGACGGGTGGCCGGCACGGCGGTCACCGCTCGGCCTCCGGCCCGCTGGTCTGGCGTTGCTGGTGGGCGCGGTCGGCGTCGTTGGGGGCGGCCAGCTCGGCCCAGCGGGGTCATAGCCCAGCAGGTGGCGCAGGTCCGGGTGGGCCTCATGGACCAGGCGTTGCCGCTCCACCCGCTCCAGGTAGGCCCGCCTGGCCTGGGTGGCGTCCATGCCCAGGGCGGTGCCGATCTCTGCCCAGCTGTGGCCCTGCTCGCGGGCCTCGCGAATCGCCTGCCAGCGCCAGCCGACCAGCTGGTCGACCACCTCCCGGTTGGCCGCCAACGCCTGCAGCGGCCCCGGTCCCTGGGTCCACTCTGGATGCTGGTCGAAGACCGCCAGCGACTCGCCCCGCTCCGCCATCCGCGTGCGGGCGGTCCGCATCGTCTCGGCGTCCGACCAGGCCTGCCAGGTCTCCCACGCGATGGTGAACGGGTGTCGGGGCTGGCTCGCGGTCATGCGGCCACCTCCCCGTCCTCGCCGGTCGGATGTAGCGGCTGGACCGGGGCGAGGCCGTCGACGGTCATGGCCGGGTGCGGCACGGCGGCATCCACGGCCATCGCGAGGGTGATCAGGCGGCGGGAGCGGAACCAGGGGCGCAGCCGAATCCGGACCGGCGGCAGATGCCCATACACCAGCAGCGCCCGCCGCGGCTTGAGTTGCCGCAGCGCCTCCGGCGGCAGCAACCTGCGGTAGGCCGTCGACTCGGTCAGCGACGCGCGACCGTCCCCGCCGGTGGTCTCTGAGGTCTGGGGACGGCCTCATCACCGACGAGCTTGGAGGCCAGCTCGAGGGAGGCCGGGTCGGCCTGGCCGGACAGCAGCAGCTTGGCCCGATGCCCGTTCAGCACCGTCGAGGCGCGGTGGCCGTAGCGGTGCTGGAGCTGGGCCTCGTCGTGCCAGATGGTCAGCAGCTGGATGCCCTGGCCCCGGCCGGTGGTGGCCAGCTATGGGAGCTTCTTGATGGCCGCGCAGTTGCCGGCCTCGTCCAGGCACACGAACAACCTGGGGTCCAGCATCCCGTCGGGTTGGGCGGCGGCCAGCTCCTCGGCCTTCCAGATGACGACGGAGACCAAGAGCTCAAATAGGGGACGCAGCCGCTCCTGCTCCGAGCCGGGGGCGTACAGGTACAAGGTGTTGTTGGCCCCGCTTATCAGCTCATCAAGGTCCAGGTCGCAGCCCTCGGCCGAGGCCGCGATGACTGGGTCCCCATAGACGTCCAGGAGGGTCTCGGCGGTGCCATAGACCGAGCCCATGGTGTTGTCGGGCCGGCTGGTACAGGCTGCCCAGGCATCCAGGGCCTGGGGGTTGCCGATCTCCATCAGGGCCTGGGCGACGTCGTCGACGTCCTGGACGTCGACCCAGCGGGCGACATCGGCCATGCTTCGCCCGGTACTGGCGGCCGCGAACAGCAGGACCGACAGGAGCTTGGCCCCGAGGAGTTGCCAGTAGTTGGCGTCCTCGGCCTTGTGGCCCTGGATCTCGGCGGCGTCGGCGAGCATGCGGCCGATGCGGCGGGCGTCGCTGTAGGTGCGGCAGCAGGCGAGCGGCGTCCACCGCGCCCCCGGCACCCCACTGAGGCCGAGGGGGTCGTAGACCCAGACGGCCCCGAGGTTGGCCCGGTGGGCGCAGGTGGCTCGGAGGACGTCGGGTTTGACAGAGGTGGTGACCAGGTTGCCCTGCCACTCCAGGATGGCCGGGATGACCAGCCCGTGGGTCTTGAAGGAACCGGGTGGGCCGAAGGCCAGGACCGAGTGGCATTGCTCCACGGCCAGGTACAGCCGGCCGAGGAGGCGGTCTCTGATGCGGTCGCGGCGGCCGAGGATGATCCGGCCCCGGCGCGGGCCCAGGACAAGGAGGCGGCGCAGCTGCCACCAGCTGGCCCACTTGGCGCCCCGCTCCCGGCGGCGTCGGCGGGCCCGTGGGGAGACCAGTCGCAGCAGCAGCCCGTAGGCGAAGGCGGGCAGCCAGAAGGTGAGAATGGTGGCGGCGTACATGCCGACCGGGCCGGGCAGCAGCGGCTGGGCGGAGGGTGGCCAGGCGTGGGCGGGGTCGTCCCAGGTGCCGGGGAGGCGCATGAGGACCCCGAGCATGTCGACCAGGCGGACCGGGAGGTGTTGGTGGTGGGGGCCGAGGAGGATGGCGGCGACTTGGCCGATGAGCCACACCAGCCCGCTGGTGGCGAACAGCAGGGCGGCCGCCAGCAGCCAGAAGGTGTCGGGGATGTAGTTGTGCTCGGGATAGCGGTCTCGCTCACGCCACATCCGAGCCACCTCCTTTCGAGGCTCGGATGGGCTGGGCCTCCCGCAGACAGGTCCGGCAGCGGCGCCGGCCATCGGGGGTGTAGTAGGTGTTGGCGGCGTTGTAGGGATGGCCGTGCTTGCAGTGGGTCTTGCTGGCCTGGGGATGACTCGCAGGTGCTTGGCGGTGTTGGGGGCGGCCGGCGCGGTCAGCGGCGATGAGGCGTCGGACGATCTGCTGTGGCTGGCCGCCCCAGATGCCGTATTGCTGGCCGGTCCGGACCGCGAAGGTCAGGCAGGCATCCCGCACCGGGCAGGTCGCACAGATGGTGATGGCCTCAGCCTGGAGCTCGGCGCTGTCGGCGAAGAACGGGTCGTAGTCGGCCGAGACGACATCGAGGCAGGCGGCCAGGTCGCGCCAGGAGCGAGCAGTCATGCCACCACACCCCCTGGCGCCCGCCCTGCTCGTGCCGCGCGGTCGGCCATAGGGGCCTCAGCCGGCAGGAGGGGGGAGAGAAGTTGTGGGATGCGGGAAGTGCTTAGGCGTGCTTCACGAGCGGCCGCGGGAGGTCGAACGGCGCCGGGAATGGCAGCGGAATTGGCAGCGGGACGGGTCGGGACCGGCCGGAGACCAGCGGGAGCCAGTGGCACTCGATCGGCGGTGAATCCGCTGGTGAGAAGCGGTGTGGTGGGAAGCTGCGGGACCGGTCGGGATGGTGCTCCAACAGCTCATAACCCAGAGGTCGAGGGTTCAAATCCCTCCCCCGCCACCACTACTGAGCAGGGCGTTCGTCCTTCACCTCCTTGATGGGTGCGTCGCTCTGTGGGCCGTTGTTAGCGGTTTTGTTAGCGGAGGGGTCCGGGACCAGGGTTCCGGGCCCCTTCTGCGTGCTGGTGAGGATGAGGTCGGCGACGGTCGCGGCCGCATCCCGGTCCATTCCGGGGATGACATGGCTGTAGGTCTGGAGGGTGAAGGCGACGCTGGCATGCCCGAGGCGTTCGCTGATCACCTTGGCCGAGATCCCGGCCTTGAGGGCCGCGGTGGCATAGCTGTGGCGCACGTCATGCAGGCGGATCCGCGGCAGGCCGGCGGCCCTGGTGTGTTGCTCGAACCAGTTGGCGATGTTCTCGGGGTGCAGGGGGCGGCCGTCGGGCCAGGCGAAGACATAGCCGTGGTCGCGGTAGCGTCCTCCGACCGCTTGGCGGTCCTCGGCTTGGAGCTTGCGCTGGGCTTCCAGCGCCGCGAGCGTGACTGGATCGAGGGCGAGGCGGCGCCGACTCCGCTCGGTCTTAGGTGCCGAGTCGTGCACCTGGTGGTCGACGACCACCCGGGGGATGGTGGGTGAGACGGTGGCGTGGTCGAAGTCAATGTCGACCCAGCGCAGTCCGGCGAGCTCGCCGCGGCGCATGCCGGTGGTGGCGACCAGCAGCCACAGGGCGTACAGACGGTCGTCGCGGACATGGTCGAGAAAGGCGCCCAGCTCTTGGGGTGACCAGACCTTCTGCTCGGGGGTGCGGGCGGCCGGTGGGTCGGCCGCCTCGGCGACGTTGCGGACCAGATAGCCCCAGCGCATGGCGTCGTGCAAGGCGCTGTGCAGCATCACATGCACGTTGCGGACAGTCTTGGGCGCCAGCCCGATTCGGCCGCTGCTGATGGTCTTGCGGCGGCCACGCTCCAGCAGGTAGGCATACAGGTGGTTGAGCTGGACTGGGGTGAGCGCCTGCAGCTTGACCTGCCCGAGGATCGGGACGACGTAGGCGGTGGTGTAGGTGCGGTAGTTGGCCCAGGTGGAGGGGCGCAGTCGCGGCTTTACCGCCGGCAGCCATTCTTCCTGCAGGAAGTGGCTGAGGGTGTGGGTGGAGCGCTGGGGGAGCCGACCGGTGCGCCATTGGCCGATGGCTTCGGCCAGTGCCTGTTCGGCGGCCTTCTTGGTCTTGTAGCCGCCCTTGGTCCGCTGGCGTCGGCGGCCGGTGAGCGGATCTGGGTCAATGTCGAAGTGCCAGGTCCAGGTGGACCCGCGCTTGTAGACGGCGCCGCGCATCAGCTGGCCACCCTGGGTTCGACGTCGACCGGAGGGCGAAGGCCGATCTTCTGGAGCACCAGCTCGGTAGGGACGAACAGCTTGCCGCACATGCGGATGGTGGGAAGGTCGCCTCTGGCCGCGGCTCGATAGGCGGCCGAGCGGCTCTTGAGGCCGAGGATCTGCCCGGCAAGCGGCACAGGGATCATCGGAGGCAGCTGGAGCAGCTCGTCCCGGGTCATCGGCTCCACCCCCTTGGACCTGGCGTGGGGAATGGGTCGAGACGCCGCCTGCGGGCCTCGTGGTGGCAGAACTCGGTCGCTGCGCCAGGATGCTCATGGCGACTCAGGCGGGAATCTGCTCCTCGAGGCGCTCCACCAAGGACTCGATGTCGGCCCGGGCGTAGCGACGGTGACCGCCCAATGTCCGGCGGGAGGGAAGCTTGCCCTCTTTGGCCCAACGCGTGACCGTCTTGGGGGAGACCTGTAGCACCTCCGCGACCTCGCTGGGAAGCAGATAGCTGGACTTGGACGCTTCTTCCCTCCTGCTGGCCATGAGCGCATCCTTCCCGACTTGGCCCCTCGGTGGGGGTACCTCCACATGGCGGCAAGCGTACGAACTTTCCAGACGGTTGACAAGTAACACACGCGACCGTCCGTAAAAGTCGCACTCCCGGAGGGCTATCTGGACGCCACACCATCGCGTGGGGCATGCTCAGCCGGCCGAAGGGCGTCGAGAGGGAGACGATGGCGGCAAAGTCGGAGCTGGAGGCATTCAGCGACGCGCTGAAGCGGGCGCGGGAGGACTCGGGCATGTCGCTTCGGGCCCTGGCCGACGCCGTGGAGGCCAGCCACACGGTGGTCGCCCAGTGGGAGCGAGGCGAACACGCCCCTCGGCCGCCAAGGGTCAGGATGCTGGAGCACGTGCTGCAACTGCCACCAGGGTCGCTATCGCGCCTGTTGGGGTACTGGCCTGCCGAGGCCGCCGATGCACACCCCGTCGGCGTCATCGAGGCGGCGCGGGCCGACCCGCGGCTGGGCGAGCGCGACCGCAGGGTCTTGACTGCGGTGTATCGCGAACTCGTCCGCAAGCAGGCCAAGGACGACGACATCTAGGTGCCCCCGGTGGTCCAGCCGACGGCCTGCAACATGGCGCCCAGGCGGCTCTGCTCTTCCTCAAGCCCAACGCACCAGGCTCGGGTGGCGGCCAGCTGCCGTTGCAGCTGCTCCACGTCCTGGCGCAAGGTCTTGATGGCCTCCACGAGCGACTCGTCTGTCATGTCCTCCTCCGGAACGTGCGCTGCGTCGCCGGGTGGGCTGCCGGTTCATCTGTTCTGCGGTGAGGAAACCATCTAGTGTCCCGAGTCGTTGGTTCGTTGAGTAATCGTGGTATGGTCTCCGGCATGGCTGAACGTGGGAGACCGAAGGCGCCGCTGGTGCTGACCGAT
>Ga0307409_100001456_pt1 | contig 11634 bp, 6 predicted proteins | sample 322Ometagenome_2_FD_203888 | JGI IMG/M metagenome (GOLD analysis project Ga0307409, IMG submission 203888) | Maize rhizosphere microbial communities from greenhouse at UC Davis, California, United States - 322HYB-O-2 | ecosystem: Host-associated > Plants > Roots > Rhizosphere > Soil | place...
CTGTCGGCGGTGCGGGCCGGGGGGAGGGTGAGGCGGAAGGCGGTGCCGAGGCCGTTGCCGGACTCGGCGCGGATGGTCACGCCCATGGCGTCGCAGAGGGCCTTGACGATGGCCAGGCCGAGGCCCGATCCGACGTCTCGGGTGCCTCGGTAGCGGGACCACAGGTAGCCACGGTCGAAGGCGTGGGGGAGGTCCTCGGCGGCGATGCCGGGACCCTGGTCGGCGACGGCCGCCTCCACTCCCCCGCCATCCAGGGGACGGGCCGCGACCAGGACCTGGCGGCCCGGCGGGCTGGAGCGGCTGGCGTTGTCGAGCAGGTTGTCGAGCACCTGGCGCAGCCGCCCGGGGTCGACGTGGGCGTGGAGGGCGCCGGCGAGGCGGGTGGTGACGGTGACCTGCCGGGGGGCGGCCCGCTCGGCGGCGGCCGCGGCCGCCTCCGTGAGCACGGCCCCGACGTCGGCGTCGACGGGACTGACGGCGAACTGGCCGCGGCCCACCCGGGCCAGGTCCAGGAGGTCCTGGACCAGGCGGGCCAGCCGGAGGGTCTCGGCGTGGACGCGGGCCAGGGAGCGGCGGCGCTCGGCCGGGTCGTCAATGGTGCCGTCGAGCAGGCCCTCGGTGTAGCCCTGGACGGTGGTGAGAGGCGTCTTGAGCTCGTGGCCGACGCTGGCCAGGAACGCCCGCTGCTCGCCCTGGGCCTGCTCCAGGTCCGCGGCCATGTCGTTGAAGGCGGTGGCGACCTCGGCGACCTCTCCGTCGCCATCGACGTGGACCCTTGTCGACAAGTCGCCCTGGCCGACCCGGCGGGCGGCCGCGACCAGGCGGGCGAGGGGGGCGGTGAGCCGGCCGGCCAGCAGCCAGGCGACCAGGGCGGCCGCCGCCACCGCCAGGGCCGTTGCCAGCAGCAGCCGCCAGGCCACGACCGGCAGCAGGCTGAGCCCGAGGCTGCGGACCTCGTGGACCAGCAGCACCCCTCCACGGGCGCCCGGGGCCGCGCGGCCGGCCGGTCCATCCCCGGCCAGTCGGGCACCGGGCGCCCGCCCGATCGCCGGGGCGACCGCCCAGGCCAGGCCGTCGCCGGTGCCGGTCACGACCTGCCGCCGGGCGAGGGCGGCGGCCAGGTCGACGTCGGGGGCGGGGGCGATGGCGCCGCGGCGGTTGGGGGCCTGACAGCGGGGCAGGCGTCGCGGGACCGCGTCGGCCGACAGCAGGTAGACCTCGGTTCCGCCTCGCCGTAGGACCCGGGCGAGGACACAGAGCTGTCGGGCCGGGAGAGGCGCGGCGCCGGTGTCGCTGACCGCCTGTGCCTGGTCGGCGAGCTGCTGCTCGAGGCCGCGTTCGGGCGCCAGCCGGATCAGCGACAGGGTGATGACCCCGATCAGCACCGCGGCCAGCACGGCCACGGCCACGAAGGCCACCACCAGCCGCCCCCGCAACGACCCACCCGTCCACCCCATCAACCACCCTCCCCCCCGGTCCCAGGCCCCACTGCCCCACCGGTCCTGGGGCCTCCCGCCCCGGGGCCCGCCGCCTCACCGGCCCCGGGGGCGCCCGGGTCGGCCCCGCCCGTGGTCCCCATCGCCCGGTCGTCGGCCTTGTACCCGACGCCTCTGATGGTGCGGATGGGGGCGTGGTCGCCGAGCTTGGAGCGGAGTTGGCGGATGTGGACGTCGACGGTGCGGGTGTCGGCGGGGAACGAGTAGCCCCAGACTCGTTCGAGGATCTGGTCTCTGGTGAGGACCAGCCCTCGGTTGCGGACCAGGTAGCTGAGCAGGTCGAACTCGCGGGCGGTGAGGTGGACCGGGCGGCCTTCGAAGGTGACCTCGTGGCGGGCCGGGTCCACGGTGAGGCTGCCGAGGTGCAGTGGGGGCTCGGGGCCGGTCTCGGGGGCGGGCTCGGTCCGGCGGAGGACGGCCTTGACCCTGGCCACCAGCTCGCGGGGGGAGAACGGCTTGGTCACGTAGTCGTCGGCGCCCAGCTCGAGGCCGAGAACCCGGTCGGCCTCCTCCTCCCTGGCCGTGACGACGATGACCGGCACCCTCCCGCCACGCTGGCGCAGCGCCCTGGTCACCTCGAACCCGTCCATCCCGGGGAGCATGAGGTCGAGCAGGACCAGCCGGGGGCGCTCGGCGTCCACGGCGGCCAGCCCGGAGGGCCCGTCGGTCCGCCACACGACCCGGAAGCCGTCGCGCTCCAGGTACAGCCGGACCAGGTCGGCGATGGACGCCTCGTCCTCGACCAGCAGCACGGTCCCCTTGGAGGGGTGCTCGGGCGTCAACCAGTCCCCTTTCGCCGTCGGGCCGACGCTAGCATCGCCGGGAAAGGTTCGGGGGGCTCCGCGGGCAGGTTCGAGGGCGGTAAAGATCCTGGTCAGTCGCCTTCCCATGGCGGCTCGTCCTGGCCGGTGGCCGGCTGGGGGCGGTCGGGCGGGGCGCGGAAGGCGGCGCCGAGGGCCGGCCAGCGCGCCCCCCGCCGGAGCGCCTCGACGCCGGCGCCGGCAAGCAGCAGCCCGCCGGCCGCGACCAGGGCCGGGCCGGCCCAGGGGGTGGCCACCCGAAGGCCGGAGCCGGCCGGGACGCCCTCCAACTGCCCGCGCTCGGCCCGCTCGAACGCCTCGTCCCGAACTCCGGTTCCGCCGCTCACGGCCCCGACGACCAGGGTGATCCCGAGGGCGAGCAGGGCCAGTCCGACCGCCCAGCGGCCCCGCCCGCGGGTCGCGGCCACCGCGACCACCAGCACCAGCCCGAGCAGGGCGAGCCCACCCAGGGGAGCCAGGTCGTTGCCGGTCACCTCGACCGCGCCGACCCGGGCCGACCCCATCCCCGGCAGTTCGACCGCGGCGCTGACCCTGGCCCAGGCCAGCCCGGCCCCGATCGCGGCCAGCACCACTCCGGCCAGCATGGCCAGCACGGCCGCCTGCATGGAGCGCCGGTCGGAGGGGGCGGGGCTGTGGACAGCCGGCGCCCCGCCCTCGGGCGTTGGGCTACCCTCCCGATCCGGGGGCCCCATCACCGGGGCGTCGGGTTCCGGCGCCACGGGGTGGGGTTCCGGCATGCCGGGGGGCGACCCCACGTCAGCCACTGGCGGAGGCCGGCACCCGGGCTGGGCGGTCCGGGTTGGGGGTGGAGAGGGCCTCGGCGGCGGCGACGGCGGCGAGGAGGGCGCGGGCCTTGGCCTCGGTCTCGCGCTCCTCGCGTTCGGGGATCGAGTCGGCGACCACGCCGGCACCGGCCTGGCAGTAGGCCACGCCGTCGACGAACACGCAGGTGCGGATGGTGATGCAGGTGTCGAGGTTGCCGGAGAAGTCGAAGTAGCCGACGCAGCCGGCGTAGGGACCGCGGCGGTGGCGCTCCAGGTCGTCGATGATCTCCATGGCCCGGACCTTGGGCGACCCGGAGACCGTGCCCGCCGGGAAGCTGGCCGCCAGCACGTCGAAGGCGGCCACGCCCTCGGAGAGCTCGCCGACCACGTCGGAGACCAGGTGCATGACGTGGGAGTAGCGCTCGACCCGCATGAACTCGTCGACCCGGACGGTGCCGGGCCGGCAGACCCGGCCGAGGTCGTTGCGGGCCAGGTCGACCAGCATGACGTGCTCGGCCCGCTCCTTCTCGTCGGCCTGGAGCTCGGCCTCGAGGGCCAGGTCGGTCTCGGGGTCGGCGCCGCGGGGGCGGGTGCCGGCGATCGGCCGCATGGTGGCCCGGCGGCCCTGGACGGTGACCAGCACCTCGGGCGAGGAGCCGGCGATGGTCACCCCGGGCAGGCGCAGGAAGTACATGTAGGGCGAGGGGTTGACCACCCGCAGGACCCGGTAGACGTCGAAGGGGTCGGCGGTGGTCGGCACCGAGAACCGCTGGGACGGGACGACCTGGAAGATGTCGCCGGCGGCGATGTGCTCCAGGGCCACCCGGACCATCTCCTGGTAGCGGCCGGGGGCCAGGTCGCTGGTGGCGGCCGCGGGCGGCCCGGCCGCCGGCAGCGGGGTCGGCGTGGCGGCCAGCGGCACCGACAGCCGCGCCGCCAGGGCGTCGATCCTCCTGGTGGCGTCGGCCCAGGCAGCCTCCTGGTCGGTGGCCTGGGTGACGACCACGTTGGCCACCAGCACCAGGCGCTGGCCGAGGTGGTCGAAGACGACCACCGAGCGGGGGAAGACCAGCATCCCCTCGGGCAGGTGGAGGTCGTCCTCGGTCTGGTCGGGCAGGCGCTCCAGCTCCCGGACCAGGTCGTAGCCGAGGTAGCCGACGGCCCCGGCGAACAGCGGCGGCAGGCCGGGCAGGGACGGCGACCGCAGCCGCCGCAGGGCCTCGCGCAGCACCTCCAGCGGCGGCCCGTCCGACAGCCCGGCCGGGGGGCGGCCGGTCCAGGAGGCGCGGCCGCCGTGGATGGTCAGGGTGGCGAACGGGTCGGTGCCGATGAACGAGTAGCGGCCCCAGCGCTCGCCGTGCTCGACGCTCTCCAGCAGCACCGAGCCGTCCTGATCGCCGAGCTTGCGGAACGCCCCCACCGGGGTCTCCAGATCGCCGAGCAGCTCCCGCCACACCGGCACCACCGAGTGCTCGGCGGCCAGCCGCTGGAACTCCTCGAACCCGGGCCGGACCCCGGTCATGCATCACCCCCAAGGGGGTGCGCGAAGCAGGAACGGGTCCCCGTGTGGCACGCCGGACCGACCTGCTCCACCCGGACCAGCAGCGTGTCGCCGTCGCAGTCGGCGGTGACCGAGCGGACATGCTGGATGTGGCCGGAGGTCTCGCCCTTCTGCCAGTACTGGCGGCGGGAGCGGCTCCAGAACCAGGTGCGGCCGCTGGTGAGGGTGCGGCGGACGGCCTCGGCGTCCATCCAGGCGACCATCAGGACGGTCCCGTCCTGGTCGTCCTGGACCACGGCGGGGAGCAGGCCGGCGTCGTCGAACCTCAGGCCGGCCACGGCGTCGTCGACGGTGCTGGTTAGCGGCTCGGACATGGGGGCCATGCTATCGCTACCGCCGGCACGGCCGATCTGCCATCGTGGGAAGGCAGGCGGACAACCGAGGGAGCTGTCATGTCGACGCAGCCAGCGCAGGCCAAAGCGGAGATCTTGCAGCAGATCGTCGCCACCATCCACGAGAAGGTCCCCGAGGACCGGCGTGACCAGGTGGAGGAGTTCGCCCGCCAGTACTACCAGCGGCTGTCGCCCGAGGACCTGCTCGAGCTGGAGCCGGAGGACCTGTACGGCGCCGTCCTGGCCCACTGGCGCCTGGCCCACCGCCGCCAGCCCGGCGAGGCCAAGGTGCGGGTGTACAGCCCCCGGTTCGAGGAGCACGGCTGGCGCTCCCGGCACTCCATCGTGGAGATCGTCACCGACGACATGCCGTTCCTGGTCGACTCGGTGGCCATGGAGCTGAACCGCCACGGCCTGGTCATCCATCTGCCCATCCACCCGGTGATCAGGGTGCGCCGCGACGAGGCCGGCGGGCTGGTCGAGGTGCTGCCCCCCGACGCCACCGACGGCATCGCCGAGTCGTACCTGCACTTCGAGGTCGACCGCCAGAGCGAGCAGGCGGTGCTGGACCGGCTCCGGGCCGAGGTCGAGCGGGTCCTGGCCGACGTCAGGGCGGCCTGCGACGACTGGGGCGCGATGCGCGAGGAGATCTACAAGATCCTCGAGGAGTTCGACAAGCAGCCGCCCCCGGTCGACGAGGGCGAGCTGGCCGAGGCAAGGGCGCTGCTGGAGTGGATCGAGGACCACCACTTCACCTTCCTCGGCTACCGGTCCTACGACCTGGTCACCGAGGACGGCGAGGACATGCTGCGCCCGGTGCCTGGTACCGGCCTCGGCATCCTGCGCCAGGGGCAGGGCAAGCCGGCCTCGGGCAGCTTCGCCAAGCTGCCGCCGGAGGCCAGGCGCCTGGCCCGCGAACGCCACGTGCTCATCCTGACCAAGGCCAACTCCCACTCGACCGTGCACCGGCCCTCGTACCTGGACTACATCGGGGTCAAGCGCTTCGACGAGCAGGGCGAGGTCATCGGCGAGCGACGCTTCCTCGGCCTGTACACCTCGGCCGCCTACAACCGGAACCCGCGCGACATCCCGGTGCTGCGCCGCAAGGTGGCCAAGGTGCTGGAGCGGGCCGGCCTGCCCAGGTACAGCCACGACTGGAAGTCGCTGCTGAACATCCTGGAGACGTTCCCGCGCGACGAGCTGTTCCAGATCTCCGACGACCAGCTGTTCGAGGTGGCCATCGGCATCCTGCGGCTGGAGGAGCGCCGCCGGGTGCGGCTGTTCATGTGGCACGACGACTACGGCCGCTTCGTCTCGGCCCTGGTCTACGTGCCCCGCGACCGCTACACGACCACGGTGCGCCGCCGCATCGAGACGGTGCTGCACGACGCCTTCCCCGACGCCAGCTTCGACTTCCAGGTGTGGCTGTCGGAGTCGGTCCTGGCCCGCCTGCACTTCATCATCCGGATGCCGCCGGGCCAGATGCCCTCCTACGACGCCAAGGAGCTGGAGGCCAAGCTGGCCACGGTGACCCGGTCGTGGAGCGACGAGCTGCACGCCATGCTGCTGGAGCTGCACGGCGAGGAGGAGGGCAACGCCCTGTTCGGCAAGTACGGCGAGGCGTTCCCGGCCGCCTACCTGGACGACTTCCCGGCCCGCAACGCCGTCTACGACATCCAGCGGATGGAGGACCTGGCCGAGCGGGGCGGCCTGAACATGAACCTGTACCGGCCGCTGGAGGCGCCGCCGGGGATGCTGCGGTTCAAGCTGTTCTGGGCCGACCGGCCGCTGCCGCTGTCGGACGCGGTGCCGATGCTGGAGGACATGGGCGTCCGGGTGGTCGAGGAGCGCCCCTATGAGCTGCACCCGGCCGGCCACGGCCCGGTCTGGATCCACGACTTCGGGATCGTCTACACCGGCCCCGAGGGCGACGTGGACATCGGCCGGGTCCGGGACATCTTCCAGGAGGCGTTCGCGGCCATCCTCCGCGGCGAGGCCGAGAGCGACGGCTTCAACCGCCTGGTCCTGCGGGCCCGGCTCACCTGGCGCCAGATCGTGGTCCTGCGCGCCTACTGCAAGTACCTGCGCCAGACGCGGCTCTCATTGAGTCAGGAGTACATGGAGCAGGCCCTGGCCAACAACCCGCAGATCGCCCGCGGGCTGGTGGAGCTGTTCGAGAGCCGCTTCGATCCCACCCAGGTTCTCGACGCCGAGGCGCGGGCCGAGGAGCTGCGGGCGCGGCTGGGCGAGTCGATCGACCAGGTGGCCAACCTGGACGAGGACCGGATCCTGCGGAGCTTCCTCGGCATGGTCGAGGCCAGCCTGCGGACCAACTTCTACCAGACCGGCCTGGACGGCCAGCCCAAGCCGTACCTGTCGTTCAAGCTCGACCCGACCCAGGTGCCGTCGCTGCCCAAGCCACGGCCCATGTTCGAGGTGTTCGTGTACTCGCCCCGCACCGAGGCCGTCCACCTGCGCGGCGGCCGGGTGGCCAGGGGCGGCATCCGCTGGTCGGACCGGCGCGAGGACTTCCGCACCGAGATCCTCGGCCTGATGAAGGCCCAGATGGTCAAGAACGCCGTGATCGTGCCCGTGGGGGCCAAGGGCGGGTTCGTGGTCAAGCGCCCCCCCACCGACGGCGGCCGCGAGGCCCTGATGGACGAGGTGGTGGCCTGCTACTCGACGATGATACGGGGGCTGCTTGACCTCACCGACAACCGGGTCGACGGCAAGGTCGTGCCCCCGGCGGACGTGGTCCGCTACGACGACGACGACCCGTACCTGGTGGTGGCGGCCGACAAGGGCACGGCCACCTTCTCCGACCTGGCCAACTCGATCGCCGCCGAGTACGGCTTCTGGCTGGACGACGCCTTCGCCTCCGGCGGCTCGGCCGGCTACGACCACAAGAAGATGGGCATCACCGCCCGGGGCGCCTGGGAGTCGGTCAAGCAGCTGTTCCGCGAGCTCGGGGTCGACACCCAGACGACCGACTTCACCGTGGTCGGCATCGGCGACATGTCCGGCGACGTGTTCGGCAACGGCATGCTGCTGAGCCGCCACATCAAGCTGGTCGGGGCGTTCAACCACCTGCACGTGTTCCTGGACCCCGACCCGGACCCGGAGACCGCCTTCGCCGAGCGCGAGCGCCTGTTCGCCCTCCCCCGCTCCTCCTGGTCGGACTACGACACGGCCAAGATCTCCGAGGGTGGCGGGGTGTGGCCGCGGACGGCCAAGTCGATCCAGCTGTCGGACCAGGCCCGCCGCGCCCTGGGCCTGGAGGTCGAGGCCCTCCCCCCCAACGAGCTGATCAACGCCATGCTCAAGGCCCCGGTCGACCTGCTGTGGAACGGCGGCATCGGCACCTACGTGAAGTCGTCGCGCGAGACCCACGCCGACGCCGGCGACCGGACCAACGACGCCGTCCGGGTCAACGGGGACGAGCTGCGGGCCAAGGTGGTCGGCGAGGGCGGCAACCTCGGCTTCACCCAGCTCGGCCGGGTCGAGTACGCGCTCGCCGGCGGCCGCATCAACACCGACTTCATCGACAACTCCGGCGGGGTCGACTGCTCCGACCACGAGGTCAACATCAAGATCCTGCTGAACCAGGTGGTCAGCGACGGCGACCTGACCCGCAAGCAGCGCGACAAGCTGCTGGCCGACATGACCGACGACGTGGCCACCGCGGTCCTGCAGGACAACTACCGCCAGGTCCAGGCGATCAGCGTCACCGAGGCTCAGGCGCCGCAGCTGCTGGACGAGCACGCCCGGCTGATCCGCAGCCTGGAGCGGGCCCACCGGCTGGACCGGCGGCTCGAGTTCCTGCCCAACGACGAGGAGCTGGCCGAGCGGCGGGCCGCCGGCAAGGGGCTGACCCGCCCCGAGCTGGCCGTGCTGCTCGCCTACGCCAAGATCGCCCTCCAGGGCGAGCTGGCCGCCTCGGATGTGCCCGAGGACGACTACCTGGCCGACGACCTGGAGCGCTACATGCCGGCCAAGCTGCGGGAGCGGTTCCGCGGCCAGCTGCACCGGCACCCGCTGCGTCGCGACATCATCGCCACCTACGTCACCAACAGCATGGTCAACCGGGCCGGCAGCACCTTCGCCAACCGGCTTCGGGAGGAGACCGGGGCCAGCCCGCCCGAGGTGGCCCGGGCCTACACCATCGCCCGCGAGGTGTTCGACGTCCGCCGGCTCTGGAAGGACCTGGCCGCCCTTGACAACCTGGTCCCGGCCAAGGTGGAGCTGGAGCTGCAGGCCGAGGGGCGCAAGATGATCGAGCGGTCGGCCCTGTGGTTCCTCCGCAACCGCCGCCAGCCGCTGGACATCGCCTCGACCGTGTCCCACTTCGCCCCCGGGATCGCCTCGCTGGCCCAGGAGCTGCCCAAGCTGCTGGCCCCGGCCGACTCCGAGGCGCTGGACCGCCTGGCCGAGCGGTTCTGCGCCCAGGCCGTCCCGGCCGAGCTGGCCACCCGGGTGGCCAGCCTGGACGCGCTGTTCTCGGGCCTGAACGTGATCGAGGTCGCCAGCAGCTGCGGCGAGACGGTGGAGACGGTCGCCGCCGTCTACTTCTCCCTCGGCTACCGGCTCGACCTGCACTGGCTGCGCGACCAGATCGCCAGGCTGCCGGCCGAGACCCACTGGCAGACCCTGGCCCAGGGGGCGCTGCGCGACGACCTCTACTCCGAGCAGCGCGAGCTGACCGCCGAGGTGCTCAAGCCCGGCACCGAGGACCGCGACGCCGAGACCCTGATCGACTCCTGGATGGAGGAGAACCGCTCCTCGGTCGAGCGGACCAACGCCATCCTGGCCGACCTCAAGGAGGCCGAGCGGCTCGACATCGCCATGGTCTCGGTCGCCCTGCGGGAGATCCGCAACCTGAGCGAGACCGGGTCGGTCTCGATGAGCACCCGCCCGGCCGCCCCGTGACCCTGCGGCCCGGGGTCGTGGCCGGGTCGGGCCGGGCCGCGACCGCCGGGCTGGGCTGACCCCCCGGCTCAGCCGCCGGCGGCGCGTTCGGCGGTGCTGCGCTCGACGCAGAACTCGTTGCCCTCGGGGTCGGCCAGGACGACCCAGCCGGTCCCGTCGGGCCGCCGGTGGTCGGCCACCAGGGTGGCCCCGATCCCCAGCAGCCGCTCCACCTCCTCGTCGCGGGTCCGGTCGGTCGGCGTCAGGTCCAGGTGCACCCGGTTCTTGACCGTCTTGGCCTCGGGCACGGGGACGAACAGCAGGCCCGGCTGCCCGTCCGGCCCGGCCAGGAACCCCTCGGGGTCGCCGGGCTCGTTCGGGTTCTCCGGGTCCTCCCGGTAGCCGGTGACCTGGCTCCAGAACTTGACCTGGGCATAGGGGTCGGCACAGTCGAAGGTGATGTTGCGCGGACGCGCGGTCATCGTTGCTCCTCTCGCAGGGCGGCGGCGGCCGCCTCCTCCGCCTCGGCCAGATCCAGGACCCGGCGTTGCAGGTCGGCCAGCAGGGCCGACAGGGCGCCGGCGTCGAGCGGCTGGGGGTCGGTGGTATCGCCGGCCAGGGCGGCCAGCTCGGCCTGGACGGCCGCGATCTCGCCGGCCGCGGCCGCGCCCCGGTCCTCGACGAGCCGGCGGCGGCGCTCCAGCAGGGCGGCCGCCCGGGCCAGGGGGCCGTCACCGCCGGCGGTCGCCGCCGCCTCGGCCAGGGCGGTCCAGGCGGCGGCCAGCTCGCGATAGTCGCCGGCCAGTCCGGCCAGCCCGGGCCGCTCCAGCGGGCCGGCGGCCTGCTCCAGGAACTCGGCGTACATGGCCCGGAAGAACCCGCCCCCGGTGCCGGCGGTCTCGACCCAGTCGTAGAGCCAGGTGAGCAGCTGGAACTGGCGGCCGGGGGCGTCCAGCATCCGCGGCCAGCCCTTGGGGTCGCGGCCGGCGGTCAGCAGCTCGGCCCACTTGGCCAGCCCGGGGACGCCGAAGTTGCGCATCGGCGGCTCCAGCATCCCCGGCCAGGTGTCGGCGATCCCGGCGGCGGCCGCCCTAGCCAGGTCGACCGGCGCCGCCGGCGGCTCGGCCACGATCAGGCGGTGCCTGGCCGGGCGGACCCCGGCCCGGGCCTCGGCCAGCTCGGCCCAGGTGACCGGGATCGGCGTCGCGGCCAGGTCCCACAGCAGCGGTTCGCCGTCGTCGCCCCGCTCGACCAGGACGTCCTGGGGCGTCATGCCGCACAGCCAGTCCGGGACGGCCCGGTAGCCGAGGCGGGCCACGTCGACGGTGGCGATCACCGGCCGGCCCTGGTCGAGCGCGGCTCGCAGGTGCCGCTCGGCCGTGGCCGGCCCGGTCGTCCGCCGGGCCTGGAACGCGACCCCGAGGCGGGCCAGGGCGGCCTCGGTGGCGTCCTGCTTCTGCACGTAGGAGTTGATCCGTCCTCCGAGGTAGAGGGTGGTCAGCTCCTCGTACTCGAAGGTGAAGTAGGCGAAGCCGATGCCGCCGGCGACGCCGAGGGCCATCGCCTCGGTCAGGGGCCGCCCGGTGGCCGGGTCGGTGACGCCGAGGGCGGCGAGCAGCCGGGTGAGGGCGGCCGTGTCCGGGTGGCGGCCCCGGAGCGGTCCGGGCCGGCTGGGGTCGGGGTCGAGGCCCGGGTCGGGCCGGTCGGGGTCGCCGTGGGGGCGCAGGTGGGCGCGGGCGGTGGTGTAGGCCTCGC
>Ga0307409_100001457_pt1 | contig 11632 bp, 12 predicted proteins | sample 322Ometagenome_2_FD_203888 | JGI IMG/M metagenome (GOLD analysis project Ga0307409, IMG submission 203888) | Maize rhizosphere microbial communities from greenhouse at UC Davis, California, United States - 322HYB-O-2 | ecosystem: Host-associated > Plants > Roots > Rhizosphere > Soil | place...
CACCCCCTGGCTCGAGGCGGCCAGGGCCCTGGCCGCCGGCGACCCCCTGGCCGCGGCCGAGGGCTACGCGGCCATCGGGTCCCGCCCCGACGAGGCCGACGCCCGCCTGGCCGCCGCCCGCCTCCTGTCCCGCCAGGGCCACCAGGCCGAGTCGGAGGCCCAGCTCGCGGCCGTTCGGAGGTTCCTGACCGAAGCCGCCGGCTGATTCCCACGACCTTCCGGCGTTACCGGGCCATTAGGACCGGCTGCGAGGTTTCGGGCATGCAGCGGACCCCGCCACGTCACCTCGCCCCGCCGACGCAGTCCCGGCCCCGGGCCCGGGACCACCTGCTCGCCGAGTCGATCCTCGCCCTGGTGGCCATCGGGATCACCACCGTCATCCTGGTCGGCTCCCTGCTCGACCGGCCCGAGTCCAGCGCCGCCCGGCTGCCCAACCTGCTCCCCCCGGCCCCGACCACCACCGGGGCCGCCGCCACCACCCTGAGCCCGGCCGGCACCCGCCCCGCTCCCGCCCCCGAGGACGGCAACCTGCTGGCCGACCCCGGGTTCGAGGCCGGCCTGGCCGGGTGGCGGCCCATCGGCCGGGCCGGCCTGGACCGGACCCCCGACGGCCGCCGGGGCGGCTGGGCCCTGCGCCTGACCCGCGGGTCGTCCCGGCGACCGGGGCTGGTCCACTCCGAGGTGACCACCCTCAAGGGCGACCAGCGGTACGAGGCCGCGGTCTGGTTCCGGGCCAGCAAGCCCGGGGTCGAGGTCGAGGTCAACCTGTTCGAGCTGCGCGCGGGCAAGCGGTTCGCGGTCGACACGGTCGGCGCGGTGGCCGCCGCGGGGGCGTGGCAGCGCCTGGACGTGTCCCACGACGCCCACCGCAAGGGGGCCGTCCTGGCCGCGGAGATCCTCGCCCCCACCCTGACCAGCGGTACCAACCTGCTGGTCGACGACCTGGCGGTCCACGCCGCCGCCTCGGCGATGTCGAGTCACTGACCACCCCGGTCGCCACCCCCAAAAAGAAAGGACGATCAGCATGCGCCTGTGCAGGATCCTTGCGGTCCTGGGCCTGCTGGCGGCGCTGTCGCTTCCCGCCGCCGCCTCCGCCGCCGAGACCAAGAGCCACGTCGGCCTGCACGACATGACCTGCACCAGCATCACGGCCATGGGCAAGGGCCTCTCCCCCAACACCGCCCTCGACCTCAAGCTGACCAACCGCGACAACGGCAGCAGCCTGGCCGGTCAGACGGTCCGGACCTCGGCCAAGGGCGACTTCATGGTCAAGCTGCCGGCCCGGCTCAACCAGGTGCTGAGCATCCGCCTGACCGTGAGCCGCTCCGACGGCACCAAAGTCGCCTTCGCCGACCACACCATGGCCATGGGGGCGGCCATGTGCGACCTGCCCTTCACCGGCCCCTCGCGCACCAGCTCGCTGCTGCTGGCCGGCAGCGCCGCCCTCGGCCTCGGCCTGGTCCTGGTGGCCACGGCGACCCGCCGTGAGCGCATCCTGGCCCGGGTGACCGCGCTCGAGTCGGCCCGGGTGCGCCTGCCCCGCTGACCCGAGGTTAGCGGTGGGCCTTGGGCGGGTCTTCCACGCCCATGGCCCGCGACCCGATCCTCGCCCTGGCCCGCTCGGCCCTCGGCTTCCGGCGGCTCCGCCCCGGACAGCGCGAGGCCGTGCGGGCCCTGCTCGACGGCCGCGACGTGCTCGCCGTGCTGCCCACCGGGTCGGGCAAGTCGGCCATCTACCAGCTGGCCGCCCTGCGGATCCCCGGGCCCACGGTGGTGGTGTCGCCCCTGGTCGCCCTCCAGCGCGACCAGGTCGAGGCCATCGCCAGGCGGCGGCTGGCCGGCGGGGCCGGGCAGGCCAACGCCACCATCCCCGCCGGCGAGCGCCGCCAGGCCATCGAGGACTTCTCGGCCGGGGACCTCGAGTTCCTGTTCCTGGCCCCCGAGCAGCTGGCCAGGTCCGAGACGCTGGAGCAGGTGGTCGCGGCCAGGCCGTCGCTGCTGGTGGTCGACGAGGCCCACTGCATCAGCACCTGGGGGCATGACTTCCGGCCCGAGTACGGGCGGCTGGGCGAGCTGCGCGAGGCCATGGGGCGGCCGCTGGCGGTGGCCCTGACGGCCACCGCGGCCCCGCCGGTCCGGCGCGAGATCATCGAGCGGCTGGGGCTGCGCGACCCGGTGGTGGTGGTCCGGGGCTTCGACCGGCCCAACATCCACCTGGCCGTGGAGCGGTTCTCCGAGGCCGACGCCAAGGACGACGCCCTCGTCGGACGGGTCGCCGCCGGCGACGGCGGGCCCGGGATCATCTACGCCGCCACCAGGGCCCGGACCGGGGAGCTGGCCGGGCGGCTGGCCGGGGCCGGGGTGGACGCGGTCGCCTACCACGCCGGGCTGCGGGCGGCCGACCGGCGAGCGGCCCAGGAGGCGTTCATGGCCGGCGCCAGGACGGTGATCGTCGCCACCACCGCCTTCGGCATGGGGATCGACAAGCCCGACGTCCGCTTCGTGCTCCACGCCGACGCCCCCGACTCCCTCGACGCCTACCACCAGGAGCTGGGCCGGGCCGGCCGCGACGGCAAGCCGGCCGATGCCGTGCTGTTCTACCGGCCCGAGGACCTGGGGCTGCGCCGCTTCTTCGCCGGCGGCGCCCGGGTCGGACCCGGCCAGCTCGAGGCGGTGGCCCGGGCCCTGGCGGACGGCCACGACCCGTCCGACGACGCCGGCCTGCGCGAGGCCACCGGCCTGTCCCCGAGCCGGCTGGAGGCGGCCCGCAACCTGCTCGACCGGGCCGGTGGGCAGGTCGCGGCCGCGGCCGCCCTGGCCGCCGACGACCATCGGGTCGAGCAGTCCCGCATCGAGATGCTCCGCGGCTACGCCGAGGACGACGCCTGCCGCCGCGAGCTGCTGCTGACCTACTTCGGGGAGCCGTTCGAGCCGCCCTGCGGGGCCTGCGACAACTGCGAGGCCGGGCTGTCGGCCGAGGACCGGCCCGCCCCCGACGAGCTGCCGTTCGAGGTCGACAGCCGGGTCCGGCACAAGGCCTGGGGCCCGGGCCGGGTGCTGCGCTACGACGGCGACCGCATGGTGGTGCTGTTCGACAGGGCCGGCTACCGCACCCTGTCGGTCACCACCGTGCTGGAGCGCAGGCTGCTGCGGGCGCGCTGAAGCTGGGTCACCATCGGGCCATGGACGAACCGGTGGTCCGGCCCCTGACCGCCGCCGACTGGCCGGCGGTCAGGGCGATCTTCGCCGAAGGCATCGCCGGCGGCGACGCCACCTTCGAGACCGCCGCCCCGGGCTGGGCGGACTGGGACCGCGCCCATCTGGCCGGCCACCGGCTGGTCGCCTGCGCCGGCGGCCGGGTCGTCGGCTGGGCCGCCCTCGCTCCCGTCTCGGCGCGGCCCGCCTACTCAGGGGTGGCCGAGGCCAGCGTGTACGTGGCCGGGGCGGCCGCCGGTCGGGGGGTCGGCCGGGCCCTGCTGGAGCGGCTGGTCGAAGGGGCCGAGGGGGACGGGATCTGGACCGTCCAGGCCGGGATCTTCCCCGAGAACGCGGCCAGCCTGGCCCTGCACCGGCGGTGCGGGTTCCGGACCGTCGGGGTCCGCGAGCGCGTGGGCAAGCTGGAGGGCCGCTGGCGCGACGTGGTCCTGCTGGAGCGGCGCAGCCCGCGGGTCGGCTAGGGGCGGGCAGGTCCGGCGGGGCCCGGCGCGCCCCGGCCGCGATCAGCTCAGCCGGAGACGGTCCGGGGGCGGGAGGCCAGGGCCCGCTCGGCCCGCTGGAAGACCTCGTCGACGTCGCCGGAGGCGCTGACCCGGCGGACCCGGCCGACGTAGTGGGCCAGCAGCGGCCCGGCATCGCGCCGGTAGGTGACCAGGCGGGCCGCGACCGTGTCCGGGCTGTCGTCGCTGCGGCTCTCCATCCGGGCCAGCCGCGACAGCCGGGCCGAGGCGACCTCGTCGGGCACGACCAGCTCCAGCACGAGCTGGACGTCACGCCCGTCGCGCCCCAGCAGCCGGTCGAGCTCGGCCGCCTGACGGACGTTGCGGGGGAAGCCGTCGAGGATGAACCCGTCGCCGAGCTGGTCGGCGACCACCTGGACGGCGACCCGGTCGGGCACCGGGTGCCCACGGGCCACCTGCTCGCCGATCCGGTGCGGGTCGCCCTCGGCGGCCGAGGCCCGCAGCAGCTGCCCGGACGACACGTGGGGCACGCCGAGCAGCTCGGACAGGTGGGGGGCGAGGGTGCCCTTGCCGGCACCGGGGGGGCCGAGCAGCAGCACCCGCCGCAGCTCGCCGTTGGTCATGGGGGTCTCGGTCAACTGACGCTCACACCGATGAGGCGGCCGATCCCGAAGGTGGCCGCGGCGGCCAGCCCACCGACCAGGAGCTGCCTGGCCCCGGACTGGAGGAGGGAACGGCCGGTGAGCAGGCTGATGCCGGCGCCGACCAGGAACAGGGCGAGGACGGACAGGACGATCGAGGCGACGAAGGCGGCCGCGCCCGAGGCGACCAGCCAGGGCAGCACCGGCACCACCGCCCCGGCCGCGAACGACACGAAGCTGGAGCCGGCCACCCCCCAGGGCGAGCCCAGCTCGTCGGGGTTGAGGCCCAGCTCCTCGCGGGCCATGGTGTCGAGGGCGGCCGGCCGGTCGGCCATGATCCGGGCCGCCATCGCCTCGGCCTCCTCGCGGCCGACGCCCTTGGCCCGGTAGATGAGGGCGAGCTCGTTGGCCTCCTCGTCGGGCATGGCCTCGATCTCCTCGGCCTCCAGGGCGATCTCGCGCTCGAACAGCTCGCGCTGGGAGGTCACCGAGATGTACTCGCCCGCGCCCATCGAGAAGGCGCCGGCCAGCAGCCCGGCCACCCCGGCGAGCAGGATCAGCCCGCGGTCGGCGGTCCCGCCGGTCACCCCCATGACCAGGGCCAGGTTGGAGACCAGGCCGTCGTTGACCCCGAAGATGGCCGCCCGCAGGGCCCCCGAGGCGTCGCCCCGGTGCCAGCGCTCGCCGCGCATGATGCCGCCCGAGCGGGCCGCCGCCGGGGTCAGCCCGGCCAGCACCCGGGCGTGGATGCGCTCGTCGGTGGCCATGGCCACGGTCGCGTCGGGCACCCCGTCGTAGTGGCCGGCGTCGGCGATCTCGGCCCGCTCGACGATCGGCAGCACCGCCCTTGTCCCGAACCGCCGGGCCAGCCAGGCCACCAGCCGCACCCGGACCCCGCGGCGGTGCCGGCCGGGGTCGGGCACCGGCTCGCCCAGCTCGACCAGCTTGGCCGCCCAGTGGGCGGCGTGGCGCTCCTCGGCCTTGGCCAGCTCGAGGAAGATCTCGCGCTGCTCGCCGTCGGCGCGGTCGGCCAGGGCCCGGTACATGGCCGCCCCGTCCAGCTCGTCGGCCCAGTGCTCGCGGAACTGCCGCGCCTTCGACGCCAACCATCCCCTCCTTCGCCGCTCCAGTGTTGGACGGGTCGAGCCTTGCCCGCAAACCGGAAGCCTAGCCCTCCGCCCGATCCTCCCGGATCCCGGCCGCGCGCAGGGCATCGAGAGCCCGCTCGCCGTCGTCGGGCCGGACGTTCACCGCCCGGGTGGCGTCGGTCAGGACCACCACCTCGTGCCCGGCCGCCCGGGCGTCCAGGGCGGTCGCCTGGACGCAGTAGTCGAGGGCGAGGCCGACCACCACCACCCGCGACGCCCCCCGCTTGGAGAGGAAGTCGGCCAGCTCCGGGTTCCAGCCGGTGTAGCCGTCCAGCTCCCGGTCCCGGCCCTTGAACACCTGGTAGTCGGCCTTGACCTCGAGGTCGGGATGGGCCTCCCAGCCCGGCGTCCCCTCGACACAGTGGGGCGGCCAGGGGCCGCCCTGGGCGGCGAAGGACGAGTGGTCGGGCGGATGGCTGTCGTGGGTGGTGACCACGGTCGAGAACCCGGGCGCGAGCCGGTTGATGACCGGCACCACCCGGTCGCCGTCGGGGACGGCCAGGCTCCCCCCTGGGCAGAAGTCGCGCTGCACGTCGACCACGACCAGCGCGTCGTCGCTGGCTGGCGAGAAGGCCATCGGAACTCCTTGGATGAACGGTTCGTTGACGGAGCGCCCGCTCCGCTGGCAGCCTGTACCACCATGATCGTACCCATCACGGACGTGCAGGCGACCGCGGCCCTCCACCGGGGCCCGGCCGCCCTGACCACCCGTGCCTGCGCGCCGATGGGGCTCGGCACCGGGAACTCGGCCGCCGGGCGCCCGCCGTGTCGGCGGGTCGCGGCCCCGCTCGCCTGATCCGCGGGCCCGAGCCGAGCCGCGGCCGCTTCCTCACCACCAAGACGTCCGCCCGAGGAGGCACCCGTACCCATGGCCAACCGTGATGAGCTGCTGGTCTCCACCGACTGGCTGGCCGCCAACCTCGACGACCCCAACCTGCGCGTGGTCGAGGTCGACGAGGACACCGACGCCTACGCCCGCGGGCACATCCGCGGGGCCGTTGCCGTCAACTGGAACACCGACCTTCAGGACCCGCTGCGCCGCGACTTCATCGCGCCCGAGCAGTTCGCCAAGCTCCAGGACACCCTGGGCATCACCCCGGACACGACCGTGATCCTGTACGGCGGCAACAACAACTGGTTCGCCGCCTACGCCTACTGGTACTACAAGGTCTACGGGCACGGCCCGGTCAAGCTGCTCGACGGCGGCCGCAAGGCCTGGGAGCTGGAGGGCCGCGAGCTGACCGGTGACCCGGCCGACGTCCAGTCGACCAGCGGCTACCCGGTGCGCGAGCCCGACACCTCGATCCGGGCCTTCCGCGACCAGGTGCTGGACGCGGTCGACCGCGGCGACGGCGCCTCCCTGGTCGACGTCCGCTCGCCCGAGGAGTACCGGGGCGAGAAGCTCGCCCCCGACCACCTGCCCCAGGAGGCCGCCCAGCGGCCGGGCCACATCCCGGGCGCGGTCAACATCCCCTGGGCCAAGTCGGTCGACGGCGCCACCGGCAAGTTCCTGGCCGACGACCAGCTGGCCGAGCTGTACGGCGCCCAGGGCGTCGAGGCCGGCAAGGACGTGGTCGCCTACTGCCGGATCGGCGAGCGGAGCGCCCACACCTGGTTCGTCCTGCACGAGCTCCTCGGCTACCCGAACGTCCGCAACTACGACGGCTCCTGGACCGAGTGGGGCAGCCTGGTCGGGGTCCCCATCGAGCGCTAGGGCGGGCGCGGCCCCAACGGGCAAGTCGAGCATTGCTGGCCGCCGGGCGGTCGGGCAGACTGCGGCCGTGGAAGAGCGCGGCAACCTGCCCCCGCCCGGCCCGGCGGCCGTCGCCGAGGCCAGCGGCGCGAGCCTGAGCGCCGTCCTCGGCCAGCTCCCCGAGGGCGTGGTCGTGGTCGGCGCCGGCGGCCAGCTGGTCTACGCCAACGCCGCCGCCGCCTGGCTGCTCGGCCTCGACCCGCCCGGCCACCGCACCGTCCCGGCCGGTCCCGAGCACCGCTTCCGGGTCCGCGACGGCGACGGGCACGAGCTCCCGGCCGAGCGGATGCCGGCCGCCCGGGCCCTGGCCGGCGAGCGCTTCGACGACCTCGACTGCCTGCTCGAGCTGGCCGACGGCACCACCCGGCGGGTCCGCTGCGCCGGCGGGCCGGTCGAGCTCGAGGGCGGCGAGGCCGGGGCCTGGGTGAGCCTGCGCGACGTCGAGCGTGAGGAGACGATCCTCGGCGAGCTGCGCGAGGAACGCGACCTGGTCGCCGCCCTGGTCGACCTGAGCCCGCTCGCCGTCGCCGTGGTCCGCGCCCCCGACCTGGTCATCGAGCTGGCCAACGACGTGGCCCGCTCCCTGGCCCCGGCCGTGCGGATGGTCGGGACCGAGATCGGTGCGGTGTTCCCCCAGGCCGGGCCGGCCGGGCTCATCGACCAGCTCGGCGAGGTCGCCGCCACCGGCCGGACGGTGACGGTCGAGGACGCGCCACTGGAGTGGTGGGAGCCGGGCCGGCCGCGCTCGTTCTCCATGACCTTCTCGCGGCTGCCCCAGCCGAGCGGCCGCCCCACCCGGGTGCTGATCATCGCCCGCGAGACCACCGCCGAGGTGACGGCCAGGGCCCGGGCCGAGGAGATCGCGGCCGAGCGCACCCGCGACCTGTCGCGGGCAAGGGTCACCTCGGCCCGGCTGCGCAGCCTGGTCGACCTGGCGGCGGCGATCGCGTCGGTCGAGGACCTGGACACCCTGCTGTACCTGGTCACCGGGGAGGCGGCCCGGCTGCTGGGCTCGGACATGGCCAGCCTGTTCCTGCTCGACGAGCGGGGCGACATGCTCGTCGGCCGGGCCCATGTCGGCATGGACGACGACGTCATCCTCGGCCTGCGCATGGTCCTCGGCGAATGGCCCGACGTCGGCGAGGTCGTACGGACGGGCCGGCCGGCCGTGCACGCCCAGGCCGACCACGTGCGGGGCCCGGAGCGGCCGTTCATCGAGCGCTTCGGCATCCGCTCCTATGTGGCCGTGCGCCTGGGCAGCCCGGGCCGGCCCCTCGGGGTGCTGTTCGTCAACTACACCCGCCGCCGGCACCGCTTCAGCCGGCCCGAGCTGGCGTTCCTGGAGACCCTGACCAGCTACCTGAGCGTCACCATCGAGCGGGCCCGGCTGGTCAGCGTGCTCCGCGAGGCGGTCACCTCCCTGCAGGCGGCGGTGCTGCCGGCCTCGTTCCCGACCGTGCCCGGCCTGGACGCCGCCCCCCTGTACCGGTCGGCCAGCGAGGTGGCGCAGGTCGGAGGCGACTTCTACGACCTGTTCGCCCTCGAGGGCGGGCGGGTCGCGGCCGTGATCGGCGACGTCTGCGGCAAGGGCGTGGCGGCCGCCCGCCACACCGTCCGGCTCCGCTACGAGCTGCGCACCCTGCTCGAGGAGGGCCGGTCCCCGGGCCGGGTGCTCACCGCCTTCAACCGCCGGGTCCAGGAGGAGTTCGTCGAGGACGACTACGCGACCATCCTGCTGCTGGTCCTTGACCCGGTCACCGGCGCGGTCAGCTGGTCCAGCGCCGGCCACCCGCCGCCCCTGCTCACCGGGGCCGCCCCCCGGACCCTGGCCTTCGCCGGGTCGCTGCCGGCCGGGCTGTTCGCCGATTCCACCTACCAGACGGCCCGGTTCACCCTGCCCCCGGGCCGCTGCGTGGTCCTGTACACCGACGGGGTGGTGGAGGCCCGCAGCCCCGACCGCCAGGAGTTCGGCACCGAGGGGCTGGAGGCGGCCGTCCCGGCCGTGGCGGCCAGCGCCGCCGCCGTGGCCGAGGTCGTGCTCAAGCAGGTCCTGAGCCACACCGGCGGCCGCCTCGACGACGACGCCGCCGTGCTGGTCCTGCGGCGCGAGCCCGGCTCGGGCTAGGCCGCCCGGAGCCTGGCGGCCAGGCGGTAGGCGGCGAACCCGAGCGCGGCCCCCAGGGTGTTCATGAGCACGTCGTTGACGTCGGGGCGGCGCAGCCCGGGGAAGGCGAGCTGGATCAGCTCGATGGCCGTCGAGGTGGCGAACCCGGCGCCGACGGTCCGCCACCAGCGGTCCATGCGGGGGGCCAGCAGCGGCAGCAGGAAGCCGAAGGGCAGGAACAGGGCGACGTTGCCGGCCGCCCCGGCCAGGGTGGCCATGACCCGGTGGCCGTCGCGGAGGTTCACGACCAGGTTCCAGAGCGGCACCAGCTGGGGCTTCCAGTTGTTGCGGTAGCGGCCGAAGTCCGACCGCAGGCGGACCGGGGCCAGGGTGACCAGGGCGAGGACGGCCGCGTACCCGGCGGCGGCCGTCCAGGCCAGCCAGGCCGGCACCAGCGGCCGGCGGCGCCGGGCCCGGGTCGGGGTCCCGCCCTCGAGGGCGGACCGGGGGTGGCGGCTCACCGCTCGGGCGGCGGGGGGAGCTGGCGGGGCTCGTCACCGGGCGGCGGGCCCCAGCCGGACGGGTGCCAGCCGGCCGGGGGGCGGCCGCCGTTGGGGGTGACCGGGCCCCAGGAGGCGGTGGTCCTCGGCATGGTCCGCAGCCGGCCCCAGTGCTGCTCGCCGCCGGCCCTGATCTGCCGGGAGGCCAGCCGGGCGGCGATCGCCGACCCGATCAGGGGGGCCACCAGCTCGGGGATGATGATGCGGGCGAAGCGGGCCGGGACCATGGCGGCCAGCCGGGCCGCGGCCCGCCGGGCGGCGGCGTCGGGCAGGGCCCGGCGCATCGAGCGGCCCCGCACGGCCTTCCAGCCGCCGGCCGCCTGCACGTTCTCGAGGACGTTGGCGGCCAGCTCGCGGGCGCTGAGGGCCGGCTGGCCGGCCAGGGCGCCGAGGTCGGCCCGGAGCTTGGCCTCGACCACGAACAGGGCCAGCACCTCGGCCAGGGCGGTGACGCCGATGCTGCCAAGGGTGGTGCCGGCCACCGGCGGCGCCGCCGCCGAGGCCACGGCCATGGCCTGCTGGGCGGCGATCACGCCGCCGACCAGCAGGGCCAGGCCGGCGGCGGTCTTGGCGGCCCGGTCGATCAGCCGCTTGGCCACCTCGTCGTCGGCCAGGCCGGGGTAGCGGGCCCGCAGCTCCTCCAGGGTGGCCGGCCGGACCTGGGCCGCGGCCTCGTCGAGCAGCGGCCGGACCCCGCTGCGGCTGACCTCGCCGACGCGGCCCCTGACCACCCCGACGGCGTCGGTGAGCAGGCGCCGCAGCGACGGTTCGTCGGCGGCGGCCGCGCCCTCGGCGGCCAGCCGCTCCCCCCATGGATGCTGTCGTTCCTGGTCGTTCATGACGTGCTCCGAGCCTTCCCGTGCAACCACTCCGGCAACCACCTTAACGCCCGGTCGACCCGAAGCCGCCCTCGCCGCGGGGGGAGGGCGGGAGCTCGGCCACGTCGACGAAGCGGACGCGGGTGACCGGCTGGACGACCAGCTGGGCGATGCGGTCGCCGCGGCGGACGGTGAACGGCTCGTCCGGGTCGGTGTTGAGCAGCACCACCCGGACCTCGCCGCGGTAGCCGGCGTCGACCGTGCCGGGGGCGTTGACCACGGTGATGCCGTGGCGGGCGGCCAGGCCGGAGCGGGGGTGGACGAAGGCCGCGTGGCCGTCGGGCACGGCCACGGCCAGGCCGGTGCCGACGGTGGCCCGGCCGCCCGGCGGCAGGAGGACGTCCTCGGCGGCGCACAGGTCGGCCCCGGCGTCGCCGGGGTGGGCGTAGGCGGGCAGGGGCAGGTCCGGGTGCAGCCGGCGGACCGGCAGCTCGGGAACGTCCACGGCGGCACCTTTCGCCGGAATGGCCAGGGCCCCGGACCACGCTTCCCCTCGCGGCCCGGGGCCCAGCTCATCCCCGGTGAACCGGCACTCGACCCGCCGGGGAGAATTACAGCGATGTCATTCTACCCATGCGGCCCGGCACGCGGCAAGCTGGAAGCGTACAAGGAGGTGAGACGGCTGGCCGGTGCGAAGGCGGGTGACGAGCTGTTCGACCTGGCCCCCGAGGAGTTCGTGGCCGCCCGGGACGAGCTGGCCCGGCGGCTCAGGCGCGAGGGCGACGCCGAGGCCGCGGCCACGGTGAAGGCGCTGCGCCGCCCGCCGCTGTCCGCCTGGGCGGTGAACCGCCTGGCCCGCGGGGACGGGCCGGGGCTGGACCCGCTGCTGGCCGCCGGGGAGCGGCTGCGCGCCGCCCACCAGGCCGCCCTG
>Ga0307409_100001460_pt1 | contig 11624 bp, 12 predicted proteins | sample 322Ometagenome_2_FD_203888 | JGI IMG/M metagenome (GOLD analysis project Ga0307409, IMG submission 203888) | Maize rhizosphere microbial communities from greenhouse at UC Davis, California, United States - 322HYB-O-2 | ecosystem: Host-associated > Plants > Roots > Rhizosphere > Soil | place...
GGTGTAAGGCGGCCGGCTGACACTGAGGAGGCAAGTGAACACCTTGGTTAAACAGGGAAACGCTCTCCCGACCGTCGGCAACCTCGCGCTACCGGTCCCTGTCCTCGGAGGGGCGAAATGATCTACAAGAGCCCTGGTCACACAGGGTATGGTGGGCGCGGGAGGAGTTGAACCTCCGTCCTCTTCCGTGTCAGCAAAACACAGGGAACCGCTGTGCTACTGTAGGAGCCGTTCTCCCAGGTCACCGCCGACCGTAGACGTCGTAGGGAAACGCTCACTTGACGTCCAGGGAAACGCTCTCTTTCGCCACCTCCTGCCGACGCTCACGAACCATTACATCAGATCGTCCAGCTGCCTCAATGCAGCGATTGGTCGCCCTCCCGGCGGTCACCCGCTATAAGGACGACACGCCGCGACTCCATCATCCGGTGGGCGCCAGGCGAGTCGCTGCGAAGGTCGCAGCCTGAGTTAGCGGTCGATCAGTCGCTGGAGATGCTCGGGGTAGCGGGCTCCCTGCACCTGGATCTGGGCGGCAGCGCGCTCGATCTCGCCCAGGTCGTCGGCGGTCAGCTCGAGGGCGGCTGCTGCGAGGTTCTCGTCCAGGCGCTCCACGCGGCGGGTGCCCGGGATCGGCACGATCCAGGGCTGCTGGGCGAGCAGCCAGGCCAGCGCGACCTGGGCCGGGGTGGCGCGCTTCCGGGCCGCGATCCTCCCCAGCAGGTCGACCAGGACCTGGTTGGCCGCTCGCGCCTCGGGGGTGAAGCGGGGGATGGTGCTGCGAATGTCGGAGCTGTCGAACGATGTCGCCTCGCTGATCTTGCCGGTGAGAAACCCCTTGCCGAGCGGGCTGAAAGGGACGAAGCCGATCTCGAGCTCCTCCAGGGTCGGGACGATCTCCGCCTCGGGCTCCCGCCACCACAGCGAGTACTCGCTCTGCAGCGCGGTGACCGGTTGGACGGCGTGGGCGCGTCGGATCGTCTGCTGCCCGGCCTCGGACAGGCCGAAGTGCTGCACCTTCCCGGCCCCGATCAGGTCCTTGACCGCTCCAGCCACGTCCTCGATCGCCACCTCGGGGTCGACGCGGTGCTGATAGAGCAGGTCGATGGCGTCGACGCCGAGCCGCTGGAGCGACCCGTCCACGGCCTGGCGGAGGTGCTCGGGGCGGCTGGAGAGGCCCACCTGCCGGCCTTCCCGGTCGAATCGGAACCCGAACTTGGTGGCGATGACCACCTGGTCGCGGAAGGGGGCGAGGGCCTCACCCACGAGCTCCTCGTTCACGAACGGGCCGTACACCTCGGCGGTGTCGAAGAAGGTGACGCCCCGCTCCACCGCCGCCCGGATCACCGCGATGCCCTGCTGGCGGTCCGCGGCCGGAGCTGATGCCCATGCAGCCGAGCCCGATCGCCGAGACCTCCAGGTTCCTGTGGCCAAGCATTCGCTTCTGCATCGGGTCTCCTTGGTCAGCGGGTAGAGCTTGATCGTGGCGGCTCGGGCCTCAGGGTTGACGACGCCGCCGATGATCCGTTCGCCGTAGCGGCGGTACCTGCCCAGGAGGCTACGTGGTGCCGGCCGGTGGTGGGAGGGGCTGGCAGTACCTGGATCAACAGGCCCTCCCGCCTCCGCGCCATCGATGCTCTGGTTCCTCTCGCCCCGCCACGCGGGACTGGCGACCGGAGGAAGGTAGAGCGATGCGCCCGAAGGAGCGTCGAGGGAGAGCACCATGAGCGAGGTCAATGTCGTCATCGGAGCCGGGTCGATTGGTCAGGCAATCGCCCGGCGGGTCAGCGCGGGCAAGCACGTCCTGTTGGCGGACCTGCGCCAGGGGAATGCCGACGCCGCGGCCGAGGTGCTGGGCAACGCCGGGTTCGAGGTGAGCACGGCAACCGTGGATGTGTCCTCGCCAGAGTCGCTGCACGCGCTCGTCGAGAGGGCCACGGCGTTCGGTGACGTCACCGGTGTCATCCACGCCGCTGGAGTCTCACCCAGCCAGGCGTCGCCGGGGGCGATCCTCGCCGTGGACCTGTACGGAACCGCAGTGCTGCTGGAGGAGTTCGGGAACGTCATCGCGCGCGGCGGCGCCGGGGTCGTCATCTCCTCGCAGTCCGGGCACCGTCTGGGCGCCCTGACCGCCGAGCAAGACGCGGCGCTCGCGACGACACCAGCCGACGAGTTGTTGACGCTCCCCATGCTGCAGCCCGACCAGGTGACCGACAGCCTCCACGCCTACCAGCTCGCCAAGCGTGGGAACTCGCTGCGAGTGATGGCCGAGGCCGTCCGGTGGGGCAAGCGCGGCGCGCGGGTCAACACGATCAGCCCCGGCATCATCTTCACCCCCCTCGCCAAGGACGAGCTGACCGGCCCTCACGGCGAGGGCTACCGGCGGATGCTCGAGTTGTGCCCGGTGGGGCGCGGCGGCACCCCGGACGAGGTCGCGACCGTCGGCGCGCTCCTCATGGGCCCCGACGGCGCGTTCATCACCGGCAGCGACGTTCTCATGGACGGTGGCGTCACCGCCGCCTACTTCTTCGGCGAACTCGCCCCACCGTGATCGACCAAGCCGGTCGTCACCACCTCCTCGTCTGCGCCGGATCGATGTGGCCCGGCGCAGCGGCCGGGCCGAGCGGCTGCTGGTGGAACGGAGCGGGATGCGCGGCGCGGTGTCGCAGCCGGACGGGACGCTCTCAGCAGGCCACCGACGGCTGCGTTGGAGGATATGGGTCGACGCCTTCGGGCGCCCACGCGAACACGATCGCGATGCCCGCGAGGTCGCACTCTGACAGGGTCGGCACGATTCCGTTGCTCCAGTGCCAGCCGTAGCCCATCAGGTCCGTCGACTCGGTCAGCGGCTGGGCATGCCCGAGGCCAAGCGCGTGGCCGAGCTCGTGCATCGTCACGTAGTACAGGTACTGCGGTGTGTACGTGACCCCGACGGGCGGCACCAGATCCGAGCGCACGATGACGTTCGGACACGAGTTCGCCCCGCAGATCGCGTACCCGCCGAACACCGTCCCGCCCGCCGTGGGGTTGTAGTGCAGCACGATGTCGGCCTTGTGCTTGGCCGTGTACTGATCGGTCACGTCGGTGAGCGTGATCAGCCCCCCGAACTCCTGCCGCAGCGCGTAGTCCCAGTCGGCGATCGCCTGATGCACCGCGGCCAGCGACTCCTCGTCGACGTTCGGATGCGCCTGCACCGCCACCGTCAGGTCAGTGTGTCCCACCAGTCGCCGGGGTAGTTGAACGCGCCGTGGAGGATAAGGACGCTCTCCGTGTCCGGCGGGGTCGGCGCCGGACGTAGCGGCGTCACCGCTCCTGCAGGGGCAGCGGTGACCGCGGCCACGAGCAACGCGAGCAGAAGCACAAGCACCGTCTTCTTCATGCTTAGCCCTCCAACTCGGGGATCCCAGCGTGTGGCGGCTGATTGGCATAGTTAGAATAGACTAGTCAACGGTGCTGACGGAATCACCGAGACGAACCTCACCAGCACACCCTCAACAGCACGGACACGACGGAGCGGGACGCCGCACCTAAGCGGCCTGGCTGAAGCTCTGCATGTGATCCTTCGGCAGCCCCACGTTGAGCTGCCTGGCGCGGCGGTCGTCAGGATCTGGGCGGGGCTGGGGCGCCGAAGGTAGCCTGCCTGACCGTGGAATACTTCTTCTACTGCCGTGGCCGACCGGGGACCGAGGCGCTGTTGGAGGAGCTGGCCGAGGCCCACTGGTCGTTCATGGACGGCTATGCGGAGGCGATGATCGCCAGGGGGCCGACGCTGACCCCGGACCGCACCACCTGGACCGGCAGCATGCATATCGTGGACCTGCCCGACGCCCAGGCGGCGCGGGTGTTCGCCTTCCAGGAGCCCTTCTACCGGGCTGGCGTGTACGGCGAGGTGCTGGTGCGCCGTTGGCGCAACGCGCTGGGCCGCAGGATGTGGGACTACCCCGCCGAGCCCGGCGATGACCGGCGCTTCCTGGTCATCGGTCGTGGCAAGCCGGGCGTGGAGGCGGCCCGCCAGGCCCTGGAGGCGGCGCAGCGGCGCTGGTTCGGCGAGCCCGGCCACCGCGACGGGTTCATCCTGCGCGGTCCCTTGCTGGCTGACGACGGCGCCGGGTGGGTGGGCAGCGCGCTGCTGGTACAGCTCGGTGACCGCGCCGCTGTGGAGGCCATGCTGGCCGGCGCGCCCTACGTGCGGGCCGGGCTGTATGCCGGCGTGGAGATCCATGACTGGCAGTTCGCGGGCGCCACCAAGGCTGACGAACCCAGCTCATCAGGACCGCCTGAACCACCCGAACCGGTCAGCGCTCAGAGTGTCTAGCGGTCACATCAAGCTCCCAGTCTCAGCCTCGCGCCTACGTCATGCCGACGCACTCAAGAGCTCGCTGTAGAGCTCGCGAGCCTCATCGACCGCGACCTGGAAGCTCGCGGCTCCGACCGTTAGCTCTGTCGTCTGCACGCCGGGAATTTCGGTCGCTGCGAAGTGGCCGATGAACGTGCTCGTACGTTCGGCAATGTCGAGCGCGGCCTCGTTCAAACGTTCGAGCTCGCGGTGCACGAGGAGGTGGAACATCGCAGTCTGGGGCGGGTCGGGGACGATCTCGACCCCGTCGAGGGGGCTGAGTGCCGCCGCGAGCTCGTTCGCGCGTGCGACGAACTCGGGCATCCGCGGCAGGACCTCGTCGAGGCCCCGCTCTGCCGCGATCAGGAACGGATATGCCGTGAAGAGCCGGCCGCCGTGGCGGATCTGCCAAACCCGCGCCTCGTCGATCACGACCTTGGTCCCCGTCAGCGCGGCGCCGGCCGGCGCGCCGAGGTCCTTGTAGAAGGAGACGTAGACCGTGTCGAACAGATCGGCGATCTCGGCGAAGGTGCGCTGGTAGAACGGGGCGCACTGCCAGAGCCGCGCGCCGTCCATGTGGAGTGCGATCCCTTTGTCGCGCGCCTTGGTGCAGAACGCCGTCAGCTCTTCCCACGCCGACAGTTGCCCGCCGATCTCCCGAGCCGGCAGCTCGAGCACCACCGCCCCGAGCGGCTCGCGGACGGCCTCGAGGTCCTCGGGCGTCGGCAGCCGCTCGCGCGATCCGAGCAGGTCCGCGCGCAGCCCGTGCAGGTGCGCGTAACCCCGCTCCTCGTGCACATCGAGGTGACACTGCGGGTGGAACGCGATTCGCCGGTTCCCGCGCCACTCACAGTGGATCCGCAGCGCGATCTGCTGAGCCATCGTCCCCGACGGCATCCACGCTGCCGCCTCTTTGCCGAGCAGCTCGGCGACCCGAGCCTCGAGCCGTTCCGCGAGCGCGCGCTCACCATAGAGGTCGACCTCATAGTTCGGCGGGGCCCGCTCGGCGAGAGCGCGCAACGTCGCCCGAGGGTCACGTTCCGCAGGCGAAAATGTGCCGACAACCCGCTCGCATCGAGCCCAGACTGTCCGTCGATCCCGCTGTTGTGGCACGAGTCCAGCCTACGGCGCGCACGCGTCAGAGCGCGAGCGATGACGCCACAAACTCGCTACGGCTGGGACCAGGGTGTCTCGGCGCGCAGCCAGTCCAATCGGCGGCACCTCGCCAGTGGGCGGCGCGTGTGGTGTGATCTCGCCCTTGACGTCGCAGGATTGGAGGTGGACCGGTGGCTGAGAGTGTGGTCGAGGAGGACACCTCGCCTGGGGCGCTGCGGGCGCTGACCTGGGCGGCCGGCCAGGACCGGCTGTGGCTGGCGTCCCGGCAGCTGGTGCGCTCATGACCGGCGGGCCGGCGGTCGACATGCCCACCTCGACCACCTTCGAGCTGTCCGGCTACAGGGTGGAACGCACCCTCGGCCTGTCCTGGGGCCTGATCGTGCGAAGCGTCGGGCTGACCAAGGGGCTGACCGGCACTGTCCGCTCGCTCAAGGCCGGCGAGGTCAAGGAGTTCACCGAGGTGGTCGATCGGGCCAGGCACACGGCCTTGGAGCGCCTCATCGACCACGCCCGGCAGCTCGGCGGCAACGCCGTCCTCGGGGTGCGGTTCGACTCCTCGGACCTCGGCAACGGCCTGGCCGAGATCGTCGCCTACGGCACCGCTGCCACCGTCCGGCCAGCCTGAACCAGCCCCAGGCGCGCCGGGCGGCACCCCACCAATGCAGCCGCTCTCAGGCCCGGCCACCCGGACCGCCCCCTCCGGAGGGCGGTTCTGCCGCCCACCTTGGAAGGTGTAGCTTGGCTCTGGGTCGTCGGGCCGACGATGACGGCATCCTCTCCGGGAAAGGACCACGCCCAGAACTCGGCTGGGCGGGCCGGCCCGTTGTACGCCTCACGCAGAGGGTGGTTTGTGGGCCGGTGTGCGGACAGCGAGCATGCCGCCTGGAGGCGGCGAGGTGGTGAGGGCAGCATGGAGCCTAGGATCGACGAGACACAGGTCGGCTCGGTCACCATCGACGGGAAGGTCTTCGAGCACGATGTGCTCATCAGGCTCGGCGGCAAGGTCGAGAAGCGGAAGAAGAAGCTGTCCAAGGCCGTCTACGGCACCTCGCACACCATCTCGCTGGCCGAGGCCAGGCATGTCCACCAGACGGGGGTGGTGCGGCTGCTCATCGGCGCCGGGCAGCAGGGGAGGGTCAGGCTGTCGGAGGAGGCAGCTGCCCACTTCAAGCGCCATCGCTGCCAGGTGGAGCTTCTGCCGACCCCCGAGATGATCCCGGTCTGGAATCAGGCCGAGGGCGCCGTGATCGGTCTGGTCCACGTGACCTGTTGAGGCGGTCGCTGGCAGAAGCGAGTCCGACCGACGGTCCCGACTCCAGCGTCCGGGTGGCGGCGTGACACCCACCGACAGGGCGAGCGGCAAGCGGCTTCCGAGGAGCTCGTCAAACGAGCTTGTCGCTTGTGTGCGGCTCGACGAACCGAATTGGATGGCTGGTCATGAGGCCAGGCCGAGGAAGCGGCGTCGTCTGGCGTCGAACCCGCGGCGGTCCTCGAAGATGTCGCGCCACATGTCGGCCAGCTCCCGCTGCCGGTACGGGGTGGTGTCGATCGCAGGGGGCGCCGGACGGGGCTCGGCTGCGACCTGCGCCGCCAGCTCCCTGGCCCAGCGGTCGAAGGCTGCCGGGTCGTCGGGCCCGATGGCGTCGACCAGGCCGAGCCGCTGCGCCACCGCCGGGCTGACCGGCAGGCGCTCGGCGAGGAGCCGCGCCGCGGCCTGCTCACCGGCGCGGAGCGGCAGCACTAGGCTGCGGAGCTCTGAGCCCGACAGGCCCATGCTGCCGTAGTGGTAGTTGAGGTTGATGGACGGCCGGGCCAGGACGAGGTCGAAGCAGGCCGACAGGACGGCACCGCCGGCACCGGCGGAGGAGCCCGGCACCGCGACCGTGGTCTGCGCCCGCGGCACGTTGCGTCCCCGCCCCAGGTTGAAGACGAGCTCGGCCACGTCGTCGATGCGCTGGATGTTCACCCACGCCTCGGCGCGGGGGTCCTCGGCGGCCTCGATGACCCCGAGGTGGATCCCGTTGCTCCAGGCGACCTTGCCGCCGACCAGGGCGATCGCATTGGTGTCCTGGTTGGCGGCGTACCGCAGCGCGTCCAGCAGCCGGCCGCAGAACGCCGTCGAGGCGGCGCCGTTGTAGGGCTCGGCGTGGATCCATCCGACCTGGCCTTCGCGGCGGTAGCGGATGACCTGGTAGGTGCGGGCGGGGCCGGGCAGGCGACCCGGGGGCAGGGCGCTCTCGCCGACGCTGGCCAGCTGGGCCCCGACGACATGGATAGCGGGGAGCTTCAGCCCCTGGTCGCCGGGCTTGACCTTGGCGTGGCCGATCCAGACCGCGCCGCCGGCGCCGGTCGCGACCAGCACCGCGCCGTCCCGGTGGGCTAGGAGCTGGCCGGGGTGGTGGGTCCTGGTCCCAGGTCGCTTGGAACGTTCGTCGGTGACGTCGTGCGGGTGCGCATCGTAGACGTTGACCGGTTGGCCGCCAAGCTCGGTCCGCACGCCGTACGGGGCGGCGCGGATGTGCCGCAGGATCTGGTCGGGACGGTCGTCCCAGGTGAACGCCAGCCGGTCCTGGCGCAGCGCCGGGCGGTGGCGCCCGACGGCCGCGGGACCGAAGCTGGCCAGCGGGGCGCCTCGGTATGCCGGGTCGACGGCCATCCGGGCGAGGATCTCCTGCGCGCAGTCGATCGCCGCCGGGATGACGTGCTGGGCATAGACCTCGCCCATGGTGGCCTCGGTGGGCATGGCGAACTCCCGCCAGGGGCCGACGTTGCCGCCGTCCAGCTCGTCCGCTGTACGTGCCGGCTCGGCCCGGACCATGGTCAGCCCCCACCTCGGCGCACCTTCCAGGATCGCCCAGGACAGCGACGACGGGCCGCGGTCGCCCCGGACGCCCGGGTGGGGAATCCAGGTGGTCGTGCGCTCGCACACCTCCGGCGGCACGACCTCCTTCAGGAATGGGCAGAAGATCACGTCGGGGGCTGCCAGCCTGGCGAAATGGGCCATGTCCTCAGCGGACATCGGGGTGCGGATGCGCAGGTCCTCCGGCCGGATGATGTCGTGGCCGTCCGCGCGCAACGCCGCCCACAGCGCCTGCGGCATGCTGGCGAACCTCGAATAGAGCAACCCGATGCGAAACCCCATGGGCCCCCCGCTTCTCGCGACCCCAACGGCGACGGTGCTCCGACCGGGTAGCTTGACCACGGTGAGCGACCGGTTGGCGCCTCCGCTGTAACTATTGGCTGTCAGGGCAGGACAAGCTGTGCCGTGCGGCACGGCGGGGGTGTGCCCTCGGGCACGTGCGTCAGACGGATCCACCGTGTGGTGCAGACTGGCGTGGCCCAAACGGGGTCATACTGCGCCATCAGGGCGGTCTGACCCGTCGGGAGGGCCACCCATGCCGCCGGCGAGATAGGGGATTCTGGCCGGGCAGCCGGGCCCGGGGCCGCGAGGTGCCGCTCGTGGCGTTCCCGGTGTTGTCGATAGCGGATGGCATGCTGCCGCCATGCGGTACTCGGTCAACGTTCCGAACTTCGGAGAATTCGCGGCGCCCGAGGTCTTCGCCGAGGTGGCCCGCCGGACCGAGGAGGCCGGCTGGGACGCGCTGCTGGTCTGGGACCACGTTGTCGAGCACAAGGACCTGCGCCGGGAACTCGCCGATCCCTGGATCCTGCTCACCGCCGCAGCCCTGGCGACCCGCCGGATCCGGCTCGGCACCGCGATCACGCCGGTGGCCCGGCGGCGGCCGGCCAAGCTGGCCAGGGAAGTCGCCACCCTGGACCGCCTGACCGGCGGCCGGATGGTCCTGGGTGCCGGGCTGGGCGCGCCCCTGGAGGACGAGTACGCAAGCTTTGGCGACACCACCGACACCCGGGTGCTCGCCGAGCGCCTGGACGAGGGCCTGCATGCACTCGATCTGCTCTGGTCCGGTGAGCCGGTGACCTACCGGGGCAACCAGATCACGATCGACGACGTGGTCTTCCTGCCGGCCCCGGTGCAGCGTCCGCGGGTGCCGATCTGGGTTGGAGGGTGCTGGCCGAACAAGGCCCCGATGCGCCGGGCGGCACGGTGGGACGGGGCCATCCCCGTCATGGCCGGGATGGAGGCCGCGGGCCCGCCGGCGGTGCGCGAGGTCCGGGAACTGGTGGGGTTCCTGCGCGGCTGCCGGGCTGAGAACGGGCTCGCGGACAAGCCGTTCGACATCGTCATTGGCGGCATGAGCCCCGCCGGGCCGACAGCTGGCCATGACCTTGTCGGCCCGCTGGCCGACCTTGGGATCACGTGGTGGGACGAGCGAATGCCCTGGGATCATGACCTGGAACGTGCCGAGCCGATCATGCGCCGGATCGAACAAGGCCCGCCCCGCATCTAGCCGCTGAGGTCGCCAGGGCACGGGAGCACCTCGCACCACACCCGACGCTGTGCAACGACCTCTGAGTGCTGTGGCACGCAAGTTTGGTCACATTCACATATCCGCGTGGGCCAGAGGGTGGGTGTTTGGGCCGGTCTGCGCAATGGCCTTGGCGCCCCGTGTGTCGGGCGGAGGGGGCGAGCTGGCCTGTCGGGGCCGCCGGCTAGCATCGGCGTAGCTGACCCTGATCGCGGGTTGTCTTTCCTGAGCGGCCCAGCATTGCTGTGCCGCCGCGACGATCGGGTCGGTCTGGTTCTAACCGGCAGGCTCGGCGAAAGGAGCGCGGCATGGGACCGCACTACCGGCAAGGCGACGTCCTCCTCGTCGCCGTCCCCGCCGTCCCCCAGGACGCTCGGCCTCTGCCCCGTGACCGCGGGCGGATCGTGCTGGCGCTGGGGGAGGCGACCGGGCACGCCCACGCCATCGCCGACCCGCAGGCCGCGCTGCTGGAGACCGAGCTGCAGCAGCGCTTCCTTAACGTTCTGGCTGACGGCGGGGTCCTGGTGCGCCACGAGGAGCACGACCCGATCCTGCTGCCTCGGGGGGCCTACCAGGTGCGCCGGCAGCGGGAGTACGTCCCGGGAGACTGGCGGATGGTGGCCGACTGATGGCTGATGGTGACGAGGGGCTGACCGCCGGGCAGCGCACGGTGGCGCGGGTGGTCGGCCAGCAGTGGCTGGGGCACGGGCTGAGCCTGCAGCCTGCGGACCGAGCCACCGCGGAGGCAGGGGTTGGGCTTCTCTACCGGGCGGCGGGGCTCCTGCCGCCGCGGCGGGTAGTGTGGGCGGGGTCGCCGCTGGCCGGGGTCATCGCGGCGCTGGCTCTGACGGCCAGGGCGGATCCAAGCCTGCGGGTCGTGGCGCAGGTGTGGGATGGAGTGTGGGCGCGGCTGGCGGCCGAGGCTGGCATGGCGGTCGGCGAGCCGGTCTGGGCGCGCCTAGGAGACGACCAGATGGGCGGGCCGGTGTGGTCCCGACTCAAGGAGCCGGTCTGGGATGCCTGGTGGGCGGCGTGGGCGCAGGCCGGCGAGCCGGTCTGGGAGGAGGCTGCCGCGCAGGCCGCAGCGGTCGATGCGCGGGTCGGGGCGGTCGGGGAGGCGATCTGGCAGCAGGTCAGCGGCCAGCTCGTGGAGGCGGGGGTCGGCTGGCAGGTCGAGGATGAGCTGTGGCGCCACGTCCGGGAGCCCGACGAGGCCTGGGCGTGGGAGTGGGAGCACGCGAGGTGGCCGCGTCTGCTGGCCAAGGTGGCCAGGGGGGCCTGGCTGCCGCCGTGGGAGCTGGCGGTCGCGCCGCCTGGGGCCAGCAGCGACGGCTGGGAGGTGCCGTGGCCTGAGGAGCTGGCGGGCGACCCCGATGCCGCGCTCCCGCGCCAGCTTGCCGAGGACTTTGGGGACCTGAGCCCAATGGATCAGCAGATCTTGAACGAGGCGTCCTGGGAGGAGGAGCTCTACTGGGCCTCGGACGAGAGGGGCCGGTTCGAGGAGGAGATGCGATCGGGCTGGTACACCCGCGGCCACCATGACGCCGGGGCGTTGGCGCTCATTGATGTCCTGGACCGGGCCGTGGGTCTGCGCCCTGGGCGACCGCTCGCTGGGGAGATGCTTATTGGCCGCGCCGCCGGCTGGTGGTGGCCGTTTGAGCACGTGGCCATCCTCACCGAACGTCCCTGTGCGCTGGACCTGGCCCGCGATGAGCAGGGCCGGTTGCACCACCCGACCGGGCCGGTGGTCGCCTACCCCGACGGCTGGGCCGTCTGGGCCTGGCATG
>Ga0307409_100001463_pt1 | contig 11617 bp, 19 predicted proteins | sample 322Ometagenome_2_FD_203888 | JGI IMG/M metagenome (GOLD analysis project Ga0307409, IMG submission 203888) | Maize rhizosphere microbial communities from greenhouse at UC Davis, California, United States - 322HYB-O-2 | ecosystem: Host-associated > Plants > Roots > Rhizosphere > Soil | place...
CACCTATCGAGGCGCCGAATCATTCGTTGCTGCCTTGGAACCGTTTTCCCGATTGGCGAAGAAGATCGACATTGTTCGCCTTGTTGCGGACGGGGAGCATTGTGTGGCCATCCTGAACATCGACACTGCATTCGGCCTGATTCCCTTCGCGGAGCACATTCACGTTGTCAATGAGCAGATCGTGTCTGTTCGAGGCTTCTATGATCCCCGCCCAATGCTGTCCGGGCCAACTTCCGAAGACCGGACAAGCAAGGCGACGCATGTGGCCTAACCTCGCGGTCAACCGGACGCCGACCGGCGGCGCAGGTTGTGGCGCGCATCTCGTCGGCGCCGGTTACCTTGCTCGTTAGGCGTCAAGAGTCGCAGGCATGAGCACCGCTCCAGCAGGATCAGCAGTCGTCATTCGCGCAGCCACTGCGGTGGATGTGGCTTCGATCACGCGCTGTGTTTGCGCTGCATATCTTCGCCACATTGAGCGCGTCGGCAAGCAACCTTGGCCCATGCTACAAGACTACGCGAGCGTCATTCGGACAAGTCAGGTCCACGTTGCCGAGCGTGAGGGCCGCATTATTGGCGTATTGGAGTTGCTCGTGACCGACCAAGGCTTTCTTCTTGACAGCGTAGCCGTCGACCCGTCGGCTCAGGGTACCGGCATCGGGCGGCGACTGCTCACCTTCGCGGAGGATGAAGCTAAGCGCCAAGGATTTGAATCGATCTACCTGATGACGAATGAGAAGATGACCGAAAATCAAGAGCTGTACGCGCGCATTGGTTATGTCCCCTTCGACCGCCAAACGGTGCATGGTTACGCGCGCGTCCTAATGCGCAAGCATCTCACGTAGCGCATGCGGCCTAACCACGCGTTCAACCGGACCCGCCGGTACGGGCGTCGATTGTCGCGAGCGTCGGTGGCGGCGGGCCGGTTAACTTGGTCTTGTTAGGCCGCTCTGGAAGTAGCCGGGGCTGTGCACTTGAAAGAGGCGCTCTGAGTCGACCCGCGGCTTCGAGCGGAGATTTGCGCATCAATCGTCGACCTACAAGGGAGGAGAGTATGCCGATCACTGCTTTCAACAGTTTCACCGATGGCCTCGATCCAATTCGTAGAAGCCGTGAGCACTTCGTTACCGCCATCGACACAGCGGACGATCGTCGCTGGGTGCCTTATGCGGATGGTGTCTGGTTTCAGCCTTGCCATTTCAACTGCACGTCCGGCGGATTCAGCGTTGTTCTGAAGGGCCTCCCCGGTGCCGCACTGGGCACGCACTACCATGTTGGAACTGTGCGTGGTTATACGATGCGTGGGCACTGGCGTTACCTTGAGCACGACTGGGTCGCAAAGCCTGGGACCTTCATTTACGAACCGGCCGGAGAAGCCCACACGCTGGTTATCACAGAGGACTCACCAGAGCCGGCTTTGGTCATGTTTGTCGTTGAGGGTGCGCTCATTTATCTGGACAAGCCCACCAATGGCGGTGTTGCTGCCTACGAGGATGGATTCACCCTGCTCGATCTGACTCGGAAGTACTATCGCGAGGCGGGCCTCGATGCGGGCCAACTGGACCTGCTGATTCGTTAGTTGAGACGCGCGGCCTAACCCTACGGTCAACCGGACGCGCCGGTTCATGGCTTCTACTTGGCGAGCGTCTCGTCGGCGCGCCGGTTACCTTCAACGTTAGGCCGCACGCATCGTATGCCGACGCACAGCATCTTCGCTGACTATCACCAGTTCCATCTGTTCAACGAGGCGGCGTCCCCCGCGTACCCCGAAGACATCACCGAGGTTGATCTGCGGCGATGGCTCAAGGCCGTGGCAAATCTGGTAGCCATGTACACCGACAGCGAGACAGAATTCGCCATAACTGTCGAATGCGGTGAACTCCCGCCGCAGCTGGATCAGTCGGAACGGGTGCAAATCGTTCAGGGGCCGCTGGATGTTCCCTCCGGACGAATCGTCCTCGCCAGCCCGTCGTCGGATCTTGCCCGCGCTCCGCGCATCGCCGTCCCGCCCGGCACTTATCGGATTCAAGTCGCCGCCTCTTCCGATGGCAAGACGACGCAACCCCATTATTTCGTTTCTCTATGGCCGGGCACAGCGTCCACGGTGGAGATCATCAAGCCATCGGTGTACCGTGCGGCCTAACCTTACGGTCAACCGGATGCGCCAGTTCATTCTTTTTCATTCGGGAGCGTCAGCACGGCGCGCCGGTTCCCTACAACGTTAGACAGCATTCAACAACTATCGCCCGAGGCCCATGAAGGAGCAGATCGATACAGTCATTGTGGGCGCCGGCCAGGCGGGACTGGCGATGAGTTATCACCTGAGCCAGCGCGGACGTGAACATGTCGTGCTTGAGCGAGCCCGCGTCGCCGAGCGTTGGCGCAGCCAACGGTGGGATTCGCTGATGTTTCAGTTTCCGAACTGGAGCATAGAGTTGCCTGGCTGCCTCTACGCTGGAAACAATCCTGACGGTTTCTCGCACAAAGACGAAGTGCTCGCGTTCATCGAGGCATACGCGATTCGAAGCAAGGCGCCGGTGCAAATTGGAGTCGAGGTGCTGTCTCTACGGGCCGCGTCTCGTCCGGAACGCTATCTCGTTTCGACAAATGCAGGCGAATTCGAATCGCGAAACGTCGTTATCGCCACAGGCCCCTACCAGCGGCCACGCATTCCGACTCTTTCCAAGCGACTTCCTCCCGACGTTCTTCAGGTCCATGCGAGTGACTACCGAAATCCAGGACAGCTTCCTCCGGGTGGCGTTCTGGTAATCGGATCCGGCGCCTCCGGCTGCCAGATTTCCGAGGAGCTTCTCGCCGCGGGACGCCAAGTATTCTTCGCGATTGGGCGGCACCGCAGAGTCCCTCGGCGCTACCGGGGCCGCGATGTCTTCTGGTGGCGCCGCGTATTGGGACACTTGGATCAGAAGGCGGAAGACACGCCCGTGGAGCACCGCGAGCCGCCCCCACTCGTCACGGGCGTTGGCGGTGGCCACGACGTGGACATCCGGAGCTACGCCAAGGACGGCATGATCCTGCTCGGCCATGTTCGGCAAATCGATAACGGCCGAGTCTCGCTGGCTGAAGACCTCGAGCAGAGCCTGACAGGTGGCGATCAAACGTTCAACGAGTTCACGGCGGCTGTGGACGAGTACCTGCGAAGCGGCGACCTCGACGTAGCGTGGACGCAGATCTCGCCGTCACCGACCGCCGCTCAGAAACTCGTCACCGAAATCGACATCGCCGGCGCGAATGTACGCTCGGTAGTCTGGGCTACCGGCTACGTTCTCGATTTTCGTTGGATCAAGTTGCCGATTTTTGACCAGCGCGGCGAACCCATCCAACGTCGCGGCGTTACGCCAGCTCCGGGTATCTATTTTCTCGGATTAGCGTGGATGCACAAAGTGAAGTCCTCATTTCTCTACGGCGTCGGCGAGGACGCGGAGCATCTGGCCGAGCGAATCTGCCAGTTGCCTGCTGCCGAGAACGTTCAATCAGCGACCCAGTAGCGAGTCGGGACTGAATGCCGCGCCTAACACGTCGGTCAACCGGACCCGCCGGTTCATGCTTTGATCTTCCGCCCGCATCTTGTCGGCGGGCCGGTTACCTTCCACGTTAGGCCACGCACAGCATCGCAGAGCATACTCACACACTCGTGGAGGCTCTCATGATCGGCATTCCCTCATGGCATGTGATCGGTGACTGGTTTGACAACTGCAGCTGCGCAGTCCCTTGCCCGTGCACATTTGGTCAGCCCCCGGACAACGGCTTCTGTGAATCGGTTCTTTTCTGGCACATCGAGCGTGGGCACTATGGCGATGTAAGCCTCGACGGCCTCAGCTTTGTTCGGGTGTCTCGATGGGAAGGCGATCTGTGGGCGGGGAAGGCTAAGGGCGCTGCGGGTGTATTCATTGATGATCAAGCGGATGAGCGGCAGGCCGAAGCGCTTCCGCTCATTCTCGGGGGCCGTGCCGGAGGATTCCCCGCCCAACTTGCCGCACTATTCACCGGAGGTCGAGAAATACGCGGCGCGGAGCGCGCTCATATCACGTTCGAGGTCGCGCTCGACCGCGCGCACTGGGGAACCGAGATTGCGGGAAAGGTGAAGGCATGGGCGAAGGCGTTGACGGGGCCGACTAGTCCACCTGGTAAATATCCGCAACTCATGAATGCCCCAGGCTGCGAGACAGGACCTGGACCGCAACTTGTCACGTGGGGTAAGTCTACGATCTGCTCTGTGGACGCCTTCGGGTACAAATTCGAGTGGACGACGAATTCGAGCAAGCACATACCGTTCGACTGGACGGGTCCGTAGCGTTAATGTGGACCGTCGCCTAACCTTGCGGTCAACCGGACGCGCCGGTTCCTGCCTTCTTCTTGGCAAGCATCGGAGCTGCGCGCCGGTTACCTTCTACGTTGGGCGTCAGGTACACGGTGGCGCATGAATCGGAGTATCCTTTCCACATGAGAGTGGCAACCGGAAAAGTCGTCGGCGGGAAGATAGTGCTTGACGGGGTCTCCCTCAACGAGGGCACCTCCGTGACCGTCCTCGCCAACGACGATGAAGGGAGCTTCGACTTGACTCCCGACCAAGAGCGGGAGCTGCTTCTTTCCATTGCCGAGGCCGATCTAGGAAAGACGGTGTCTGCTGAAGAGGTGCTAGCTAAGCTCGCTCGTCGACACGGCTAAACGCCGTGAAGGTACGCGTCTCGAAACGCGCACAGGTCAGATTGAGCGGGCAGCTCAGTGGTGGGACGAGCATCGGGATCTCGCACCGCAGGCCTTCGATGAGGATATTTGCGAAGGCTTTCTTGCTTTTGGGCACAGAGCCTCTAATCGGCGCGCCCATTCCACGCCGCAATATGCATGGGGTGCGCCGCCTTCATCTCGCCCGGATTCGTTATCACCTCTACTATCGCATTCGGCGCCGTACGGTTGAAGTTATTGCGTTCTGCCATACGAGCCGGGGTGTAGGGCCGTCTTCTAACCCACTGCCGTGACGCCTAACCCAACGGTCAACCGGACGCGCCGGCACGCCTCGTTGGCGCGCCGGTTATCTTCAACGTTAGGCGTCACACAGTGAAAGGGCAGGCGGGTCATGCTTAGGTCATTCTTCATTGCAGCATCACTGACAAGTTTGCTGTGGGTCTCCGGGTGCACATCAGTAGCTGCGGCCTCCGAGGCGCCGTATGCGTCGAATATCGGCTTCGTCCTATACACAAAGAGTTACGCTCCGGGGACCCTAAACGCGAGATGGATCTACGCGAACAAGTACAGTGGGCCCGGAATCGCGACCGGAGGGCCGAAGGAAGGTTTCGCGGGGCATTACCACGTTCGCTACTTCTACGACAGTGGAGAGTTTTCAGATGAGTATGACCTGGACATCGAGAAGATTGGGGATGTCTACAAGGTGTCGTGGATCACCAATGGCAAAGTCAGTGCTGTTGGTGTTGGCATGGAGGTCGGGAATGGTTTGGCTGTCGGCTGGCGCAGAGTAGCTGAGTAGATTTTGCGCGAGTCAAGCTTCTTCAGCGATCGGCCAGATGCCGTGAACCGTCATGGCGAATCACATCAAGGCGCTGCTGCCTAATCCGTTCTTCACGGTGCATTGGCAAGGTTAATCGTCTGGTTGAGTTTTTGCCTGAACCTTCGGCTGCACCAGAGAACCGCGCGGTGTCAAAGCCCATATGAGCTTCTCCATCCGGACGCCTAACTTTACGGTCGACCGGACGCGCCGGTTTATACCTTCTCGTTCGCTAGCGTCAGCGCGGCGCGCCGGTTACCTTCAACGTTAGGCGGCACAACAACCGGCGGTACACCCCCATGAACCAGGAACAGCCAACCCCATCGCTGCAAGGTTCCTGCCACTGCGGAGCGGTGCGCCTCACGCTACCGACTGCGCCCGACAAGGCCACGAGTTGCAACTGCTCGTTGTGCCGGCGCACGGGAGGAATATGGGCCTACTATCAATTTGGGACAGTATCTGTCCAAGGCCATCCTGAGAACACGGAAAGCTACATCTGGGGCGATCGAACCCTGAGGAACGTGCGCTGCAAAATCTGCGGCATCGTCACCCATTGGGAGCCGATTAAACCCGAGCCCGGCGCTCGCCATGGAGTGAACCTACGCAATTTCGAACCAGCGCTCTTGGAGTCGGTAGTCGTCAGGCGCTTCGATGGAGCGGATACCTGGAAATTCCTTGACTGAGCGCTTGCCGCGAGATGCCGCCTAACCACGCGTTCAACCGGACCCGCCGGTACGGGCCTTCTACTTGGCGTACGTCGGTGGCGGCGGGCCGGTTGACTTGGTCTTGTTAGGGCGCACAGCATTGTGGTGACGCTCCGCTGCACAAGGAAATTGTTGCGTCGGATGAGAATCGCGCCACAATCACTGGTCGCGCCTACTACCGTGCTCGGCGACTGGCACGTCAACTTGCTATTGTGGCGGCCGCAGTTGATCCATTGCATGAATGACCGGTCGCTGCTCTCAGTTCTGCTCGCGGCGCGCGATAGCGCTTCGTTTCCGCTACGCTTCAGGCACACGCTTCGGCAGCTCTTGGTCCGCCTCGGCGTTTCGCCAGAGGCGGCGAATTCAGAGGTTGGAGAAATGAACGAGTTTGCTTTCGCGCCCACGAACAATCGCAGCATCTTGGGGTGCATGCGCGATGCCGAGCTTGCCCTTGGCTACGATATTGAGGCAGGGCGCCATCACGCGCTCGATGAGCTGCAGTGGCACCTCGTTCATCACATTCACGAGCCAAACGGTTACCGTCCCCCAGGCGAGTTGGCCGTCGAGTTCTTTTCAACCGTGGCTCACGCTTAGAGCTATGGCAACAAAAGTGCGCCCTAACACGCGTTCAACCGGACCCGCGAGTGCGGGCCTTCTACTTGGCGAGCGCCTGTGGTCGCGGGCCGGTTAACTGGGTCTTGTTAGGGCGCACACAATGGCCAGATCACCGCTTCGCGTCGGCCAAGTGCTTGAGATCAATTTCCCGACATTCACACCGCGGATCACTGTTCACTCTGAACGCGAGCTAACCGTGGAAATCGTTGCGGGTGACAATATCGGTTTCTCCGACACGGTCGACTATGAGGCAGTCGCGGTTCGTGATGGCCTGGTATTTCTCTCATGGCGGGAACACATCGGAAGCACGGTCGTACACGTGCTTGATTTTGCTTCCGGTGAGGCATACACAGCGGTGACGCCGGCGAAGGGCGGCTTCATGCGACTGGCGGGTCGGCTTAAGGTCAAATTCGCAACGTGACCTATTGGTCTCTCTCGCCTTCGGTACATCGATTGGGTAGTCGCATCGGATGGAGCCTGCTACCGCACTTGCCGACCATATTCAACAGCTTGAGGAACAACTGCTTCGTCCAGATACACGGCGATCTCGGGAAGAACTCGAGTGCCTGCTCGCGAGCGATTTCGTCGAATTCGCTAGTGACGGCAATGCGTATGACAAGGTCGGTGTCATCGAGGCTCTTCAGCACGAATCCTTCTTTCAGCGCTCGATCTCCGATTTTCGCCTCACACTTCTGTCCGAAGACGTGGTGCTGGCTACTTACCAGGTGACTCGGCAGAGCGCCAACGCAGGCGCGGCCGTCTCGTCGATGCGAAGTTCTATTTGGAGCCGTCGCAATAACGGATGGCAGCTAGTCTTTCACCCAGGCACGATTCGTGTCGCGCCCTAACCCTACGATCAACCGGACGCGCCGGTTCATGCCTTCTCGTTCGCGAGCGCCGGCGCGGCGCGCCGGTTACCTCCAACGTTAGGCCCCACGCTCCTACTCGCGCACACTTGCGCTTCGCGGATCCGCCTGTCGTCATTCTCCTGTTCGCTTTGCGGCATCGCGCCTGCTGGTGAGCGCCAGGCGATCCCGCATTGGCTCCTGGGCAGTGCCACAAAAAAGCCCCGGGAGACCGGGGCTTGTCGGTCGGGTATCGACATCAGGCCTTGCGACTGCGCGCCAGGCCCAACCCTGCCAGAGCCAAGCCAACCAGCGGCACCGTCGACGGCTCCGGCACCTGGGCCGGGGCATCGGCCGTGGCAACAACGATCTGAGCAGTCCAGTTGCTATTAGGCAAGCGACCACCTCCCAGGACTGTGTCAGTTAGCTCGGCGACACTGGTGTTCATGTAAGTGACGAAGAAATTCCCGGTCCACGTGGACCTGTCGTCGCCCAGGTCGCACAGGAGGTCGCCGCCAGTGTCGCAGGCCCAGCCACTCACGGTCAGCTGTGCCGAGACGTTGCTACCTACGTTGGTGAGGCTAAACGGCGTGCCGGCAAAGTCGCCGGGCGAAACAAAATCCATGACGAACAGCCAACCGGGCTGAGCGTGGAATCGGATGAATTCGGGCGTAAAACCAGCGCTGATGTAGTTGGCATCCACGGGATTTGAGCTGATGTCTTGCACGGTACCGATGGTCTGGCCTGCCATGGCGGGAGCGGCGAAGGAGCCTGTGTTCGTTGCACCGTCTGTGAGAAAGAAGCCATAGGTGGTGAGAAATAAATCCAGGCCAGGGTTGAAGGGAATGTTCCAGTCAACCTCGCCAAAAGACAATTCCACCTGGCCGAAGCTCAAATCGGCAGTGCCTTCGATCGGCGTTGCATGCACGGACATAGCGGTAATGCCGATGACCAGTGCGGTCAGCGTTCTGGGTGCTGCAGCGAAATGATGCACGGATAGCTTCCTTGTGATTGACGTGGGCGTAAACCCTGTCATCAAGCAAAGACCGATCCTGGAATCTATTTTTTGACAAACCGCTTTCAAAACAATAGTGACATGAACTTCAGGCGCTCAACTTGGATGACTGCCTCCGAAGGAAGCCCCCGAGTGTAACGTTGTCCGACAGCGCATTTGGGCTCTCAACGTTTGAATGACGAATGATCGAAACATACCGGGCTTTCGAGGAGGCGCTCAAGCCCACGACATCGTTCGAGGCAATTGACCACGCCGTCGAGCGCGTCGTCGCAATCACCGAGGCAACCCAATCGTGTCACCAGTGCGGCCTAACCCTACGGTCAACCGGATGCGCCGGCTAACCTTACGGTCAACCGGACGCGCCGGTTCCTGCCTTCTTTCTGGCATCTCGTCGCGCGCCCGGTTACCTTCAACGTTAGGCGTCGCAACCACACTCAGCCTTCCCATGTCCCTCAGAACCGCTTCCTGCAGTTGTGGCCAGCTTCAAGCTCAAGTCACTACTGAGCCCTTGCGAGTGTCGGTGTGCCACTGTCTTGCCTGTCAGCGTCGAACAGGTAGCGTGTTTGGGGCGCAAGCTCGGTTCGCGAAAAAGGCAGTGTCCATTAGCGGCACGAGCACTGAGTTCGTGCGCATTGGAAACCAGGGAACGAAGACCACGTTCAGGTTCTGCCCGAACTGCGGAGCTACCGTGTACTACACGATGTCTGGCATGGAGGACGCAGTGGCAATCCCAGTTGGTGCCTTCGCGGATCCATCGTTCCCTGCGCCAACCTTCTCGGTGTACGAAGAGCGAATGCACAGCTGGATTCACATGCCTAGCGGAATCGAGCGCATGGCATGAGCTACGCGATGCCTAACCCCTCCATCGAGGGGACGTCCCAAGGGCCGCTTCCCGCCCTTTTGCCCGCCGCTCATGTCGAACGTTAGGCCTCGCGTAGGCCCACACACCTTCAGGAACATTCATGTTTGACCACGTCAAATTCGGAGTCAGAGACTATGCAGCGAGCAAAGCATTCTTCCTCAAGGCACTCGAACCGCTCGGCGTAGCTGTTGTCTCGGAAGGGCCGCCGACGTACGGTGTCGAGCTTAGCTCAGGGGGCAAGGCTTCATTGTGCCTGTACCAAACCGAGGAGAAGCCAGCGCATCTTCACTTGGCGTTCACGGCCGAGAATCGCCAGCAAGTCGAAGCATTCCATCGCGCGGCTCTGGAGGCGGGTGGCAAAGACAATGGTGCGCCCGGTCTGCGCGCGCACTACCACGCGAACTACTATGCAGCTTTCGTCATTGGTCCGGACGGGCACAACATCGAAGTGGTTTGCCACGAACCCGAGGCCTAACCCTTCCATCGAGGGGTGGCCGCAAGCGGGCTTCGCCCGCTTCCGGCCGCCCCTCATGTCAAACGTTAGGCGGCGCCCTTTGGGGACCCGTCGCCAGGTTCACTCTTCTACCCGACACAGATGAGAATTGACATCGATAAGCTCACCGAGGCCGAACTGATCGATCTGAACAACCGGATCGTCGTATGTGTCGCCGCATTTCCTAACCAAAGTCGTCTCTTCTGTCCGCGCCGAATCCACCGATCCGAAGGTTGTGCGTCTTAAACCATAATGAACGATCCTCGCCGCCTAACCTTACGGCCAACCGAACGCGCCGGTATGCGCCTTGCTCTTCGGTCACGATCTCATCGGCGCGCCGGTTACCTGGTACGTTAGGCCGCTTCAGGAACGCGCGATGCGACCCTTTCGGTATTCCATCAACGTAACATTGGACGAGTGCTGCGATCAGCGTGCTCGCTACAGAGACTCGATCTGCTCTGTCCCGTGATTACAGGTGAACCGAGCAACACGATGCGAGCGGTCTGGTACGACGAGAACGGGCGTGCACCTCAGGTCCTTCACGTGGGGAACGTGCCGACGCCCGAGCCGGGTCCGGGCGAGGTGCGGGTTCGGCTTGCGACCTCCGGCGTAAACCCGATCGATGTGAAACGACGGCTCGGTGCGCGAGGCCAGGTGGTCCGGCAGCGGACAATCCCGCACTTCGACGGCGCGGGCATCATCGACGCCGTCGGCGAAGGCGTACCCCCGGCCCGCATCAGCGAGCGAGTCTGGGTATTCGAAGCGCAATGGAAGCGCGCGTTTGGGACCGCGGCGGAATCCGTGGTCGTACCGACGAGCCGGGCGGTGCGGCTCCCGGACAACGTTTCGTTCGTGGAGGCTGCATGCCTCGGCATACCGGCGCTCACCGCCCATCGCGCCGTGTTCGCCGACGGCCCGGTCGCGGGCCAGACGGTGCTGGTGACCGGCGGCGCAGGTGCCGTCGGCGCGTACGCAGTGCAGTTCGCAAAGCTCGGCGGGGCGCGCGTACTCGCGACGGTGAGCGGCCGCGAGAAGGCAGAGATCGCGGCCGACGCCGGAGCCGACTACGTGTTTAACTACAAGACCGAAGATGTGGTCGAGCGGGTCATGAACCTGCGTGATGGCGGTGGGCTCGATCGCATCGTCGAGGTCGAGTTCGGCGGTAACCTGCCGGCAACGCTCCGGATGCTCAAGCCCAACGGCGTGATCGCTGCCTACGCTTCGGATGCCGTATTGGAGCCAAAGGTGCCGTTCTATACGTTGGCGTATGTCAGTGGAACGGTCCGGTTCGTGGTCGTGTTCGTGATGCCAGAGCCGGCCAAGGAGCAGGCGATCGCCGACATCAACGGATGGCTCAAGGCCGGGGCGCTTCGCCACTATGTTGCCAAGCCCTTCGCGTTAGAGGAGACGGCCGCTGCGCACGAATTGGTCGAACGCGGCAGCCTCGGCAACGTCGTCGTCGAGATCTCGCCGGGCGGCTGAGGCATGGCCGTTCACGCTGTGGATGGATCGAGATAACGTGTAACTGAGGGGTCGACCCATGGATGAGTCAGTTTTCCTCCAAG
>Ga0307409_100001464_pt1 | contig 11616 bp, 7 predicted proteins | sample 322Ometagenome_2_FD_203888 | JGI IMG/M metagenome (GOLD analysis project Ga0307409, IMG submission 203888) | Maize rhizosphere microbial communities from greenhouse at UC Davis, California, United States - 322HYB-O-2 | ecosystem: Host-associated > Plants > Roots > Rhizosphere > Soil | place...
ATTTGATTCGATCTCTCCATCGCTGTCTGCTGCCGGGTTCGTGCCGATGTCGAGCAGCCAGTCGCCCGGCGCGCGCAAGTCGCCGGCAACCACCCGTCCGCTGCAGCCCGGCGATGCGCTCGGCGTCGGCCTGCTGACCGGTGATTTCGAGCTTGGCGCCACCGGCACGGTCACGCATGTTGATGGCGACCGGGTTTACGCGTTCGGCCATCCGCTCTACAACCTGGGACCGATCCAGTTTCCGATGACGCGCGCGGAAGTGCAGGTCGTGTTGCCGAGCTTGATGTCGTCGAGCAAGCTCGCGAGCTTCGGCGACGTGATTGGCACCGTGCAGCAGGATCGCGCCACGGCGATCGCCGGCCGCCTGGGCGCCGGGCCGTCGCTGATTCCGGTCACCATCACGCTCAACTCGGACCGAGCGCCGTCGCGCACGTTCAACTTCGGCGTGGTGCGGGACTTCACCTTTACGCCGCTGCTCACCTATCTGTCGGTGGCAAACGTGCTGACGTCATACGAGCGCGGCGCGGGTCCGGCATCGTTCGCGATTCGCGGCACCGCGTCGATTCGATCGGAGGGCGAGCTGTCGTTCGAGGACATCTTCAGCGGCGACCAGCCGGCCGGCGGCGCGGCCGCCTACGTGGCGGGCCCCCTGACGGCGCTGCTCAAGAACTCCGGCGAGCACGTCGAGGTCGAAAAGATTGCGCTGACGATTGATGCCAGCGAGCAGCAACGCAGCGCGCGCATCGAGCGCGTCTGGCTCGACACCACGCGTCCACGCGCCGGACAGGACGCCATCGTCCACGTGGCGCTGCGCTCGGCGCGCGGCCAGGAAATCATCCGCGAGGTGCCGATCGAGATTCCGGCGAACCTGACCGGCTCGCTGCAACTCACCGTTGCCGACGCGGCGCGCACCACCGCCGACGATCGTCGCGACACGCGCGGCGCCGACATGCAGCGCGTGTCGCAGATGATGCGCGCCTTCAACCGCGCGCGCCGCAACAATCGGCTCTACGTTCGGCTCACCTCGTCCGACGCCGGCGCCATCGTCAACGGCGAGCCGATGGCGGGCCTGCCGCCCTCGGTCCTCGCGGTAATGGAGGCCGATCGCAACAGCGGCACCGTGGGATCGCTCCGCACCATGACGCGCGGTGAATGGGAGCTCGCGCTCGATTTCGCGGTGACCGGATCCCGTCAGCTGACCCTTTCCCTCGATCAACCCTGATGATTCCACGAGTGCTTGGGATCGCCCTGCTGTTCGCGGCGACCTCTCTTTCGGCGGCGCCGGGCTTCTGGCAGGCCGCAACACAAGCCGACTTCCTCAAAGGCGACGTCGATCAGATCTCGATCGACGAGCACGGCCGCCTCACGCTCGGTCCTGAACTGACCAGGGTGCACGATGCCGCAGCGCCGTTTGTGTGGACGGTGGCCGCAGGAGCCGACGGCGCGTGGTTTCTCGGCACCGGCAACGACGGCAAGGTGATCAAGGTTGACCGCAATGGCCAGGGCTCGCTGTTCTACGACAGCACCGAGATGGAAGTGCACGCGCTGGCCGCGGCGCCCGATGGCGCGTTGTACGTGGGGACCTCGCCGGACGGGCGCATCTACCGCCTCGACGCGAAGGGCCAGGCGACAACGTTCTTCGATCCGGAAGATAAATACATCTGGTCGCTCGCCGTCGATCGAGACGGCAATGTGTTCGCCGGAACCGGCGACAAGGGCGTCGTCTACAAGATCACGCCGGACGGCAAGGGCACGACGTTCTTCGCATCGAAAACCGCGCACGCTGTGGCGCTGGCGTTCGATCATAATCGCCAGCTGGTCGTCGGCACCGGGGCGCCCGGCCGCGTGTTCCGCGTCGACGCGGCCGGCAAGGGCTTCCTGCTGCTCGACACCGCCTACCAGGAAATTCACGCGATTCGTGTCGACCCGAAAGGCGTGATTTATGCGGCCGCGCAAAGCGCCCGCGCGCAGGGCGGCGGCGATTCGATGACCGATGTGGCAATCACTCCCCCATCGGTCACGCCGTCGATTCCAAATGTGTCGACGGAGATCACCTCGATTGCCGTCGTCGACGTTGTCTCGCCGCAGCCCGGCACCTCCGCGGCAGCGGAGCGTCGCAGCACCATGACCGGGGCCGTGTATCGCGTGCAGCCGGATGGTCTATGGGACGAGCTGTGGACCGCAAAAGACGACGCGCCGTACGACGTCGCGATTGAAGGCGACGGCTCGGTGCTCGTCGCAACCGGCGCCAAGGGAAAGCTGTTTCGCCTGACCGGCGATCCGGTCAACGCCGTGCTGGTGACGCGCGTCCCCGCGCAGCAGGCGACGATGATCGCGCGATCAGGCGATCGCACGCTGCTCGCCACGGCGAATCCGGGTCTGCTGATGTCGATGTCCTCGGCGCGGGCATCGCGCGGCACCTACGAGTCCGACGTGAAGGATGCGCGGCTCGTCTCGACGTGGGGCGTGGTGACATGGCGCGCCACGACGCCGGCCGGGACCAAGGTGGAAATCTTCACGCGCTCAGGCAACACGCGGACGCCGGACGAAGCGTGGAGCGAGTGGAGCGCGGCGTATACCAACGCCGCCGGATCGCAGATCACCAGCCCAAAGGCGCGCTACCTGCAATGGCGCGCGGTGCTGACGGGCACATCAACGGCGGCGCCGGTGCTGACGTCGTTGTCGTCGGCGTACCTGCCCCGCAACATTCGCCCCCAGGTCGTCTCGATTACCGTTCATCCTCCGGGCATCGTCTTCCAGAAGCCGTTCTCGAGCGGTGAAACCGAGATTGCCGGCCTTGATGAAGAGGCGCAGGACAATCGCGCCGCCGCGAACAATCCGCTCAGCACCGGCGCGCCGCAGCTCGGGCGGCGCATCTTCCAACGCGGGTTGCAGACCTTTGCGTGGAAAGCCGAGGACGACAACAACGACGAGCTGAGCTACGACGTGTTCTATCGCCGCGAGGGCGACACGAACTGGCGCCCGCTGAAAACGGATCTACGCGACACGCTGCTGGTGTGGGACACCAGCTCGGTGCCCAACGGCACCTACGTGTTGAAGGTGCTGGCCTCGGACCGCAAGTCCAATCCGGCCGACACCGCGCTCGGCGGCGAGCTCGAAAGCAGCAGCTTCGACATCGACAACGTCGCTCCGACGGTGCAGATCGGAACGTTGCGCAAGGACGGCGCGCGCTTCATCGTCCCCGCGGAGGTTCGCGATGCGGATTCGGCGGTGACCAAGGTCGAGTATTCAGTCGATGCGCAGCGCTGGCAGATCGCGTTCCCGCGCGACGGCATTCTGGATGGCCGTCTCGAGTCGTTCGAGATTCGACTGGATGCGGATGCCGGCGGCCGCACGCTGGTGATCCGCGCGACGGATGCGCTGGGAAACGTCGGAACCGGTCAGGTGGCCGTGCGCTAGAGGCCGCCGCCGGCAGCGGCGGCGTTGGAATCGTTTCCGCCCGGCTTCATCAACGGCGCGGCCTGCGCTTTCGGTTCGACGGCGTCGGATGGGATTGGCAGCGGCGCGATCTGTACCGGCTGCGTCTTCAATCGCATCGCCTCGCGAATCGCGTGCATGTCGGCATCGGGCCGGCCCTTCACCGTCGTGTTCGCCACCAGCCACACCATGCTCACCGCCACGGCGTCGCCGCGCGCAATGGCCGGCGCGAACTTCATGCGGTAGGCCTCGTTCAGCATGGCGTTGAGGCCGGGGCGATCGTACGGGTGGTTGATGATCTCGACACCCTGCACGCGGCCCTCGCGCGACACCACCGCCGACAACGTGTATTCGCCTTCTTCTTCCGCCATGTCGATTCCGGCGTCGGTGACGGCGCGCGGCGCCATCATTTCGTAGTTCAGGCGGAGCGGGTTGTCGTTCGAGCCCGGATTGGCGAGCACCGCGATGAAGCGGGCCATTGAATTCGGGCGCTCCTGGTTGGCGGCATGGAGGACGCTCGCCGAGCCAATTACGCAGATCGCGGTCGCCACCGACGCGCCCAGACCGGCCCACACCAGGTGCATGTCCTGGAACCAGTCGGCAAACTGCGCGCGGATCGAGAACGCTTCTTCGACTTTCAATCGCTCGATGACGTGGTCGGAAATGCGGAGCGCCTCGACCGGCGGTTCCTCATTACCGACGGCGGCGAGCTCGCGCAGGTTGGCGCTGAGCGATGCCAGCTCGCTGGCCAGGCTGCTGCAACCGGAGCACTCGCTGATGTGCTGCTGGAACGTGATGCGCTCGTCGATCGACAGCTCGCCGTCGTGAAAGGCTTCGAGACGCTCGCGGACGTCGAGGCAGGCGTGTTGGCTGATCATGGCCGGACCTCCCTGAGCTCGTCGCGCAAGGTCTGCCGCGCCCGCGTGAGGCGCGACTTCACCGTGCCGATGGCGACGCCGAGGGAGTCTGCGATTTCTTCGTAGCTGAAGCCGTCGATTTCGCGCAGCACGATCACGGTGCGCTGATCGAAGGGCAGGTGATCGAGCGCCGCCCACAGCCGCTCCGCCATCTGCTTGCGGGCATAGGCGCGATCGGGAGCGGTGTGATCGCCCGGCTGGCGGAGGTCGCCGTGCGCGGCAACGTGCTGATCGAGCGAGACCTGGTCAGCCTTGTGACGCCGTCGCCACCACCGCTGCCGGTTGCGCGCCTGGTTGATGACGATGCGGTAAATCCAGGTCTTGAGGGCCGACTGGCCGCGGAAGTTCCGGATGGTGCGGAAGACGCTGAAGAACACTTCCTGCGACAGGTCGAGGGCTTCGTCGCGATCGCCGAGGAGGTGCAGGGCGAGCTGGTAGACCATGCGCTCGTGCCCGGCCACGAGCTCGGCGCACGCGGTCGGCTCTCCCGCGGCGCAGCGCTCGATCAGCGCCGCTTCGCGGTTTCCGACTTCCACCCATCCGAGTGCCCCGGCGTCTTTCATGACGGATTCGGCGACAATTCGAGCGCCCATGGCCAGTCTACCAAGATTAGAAACCACCCCGGGCTGAAAGTTCCGTTACCATTTTGACGTGCGCAGGACCATCGTGGCCGTGATCGTGGTGGCGATTGCCGGCGTCGCCGGGGCGCTGGCTGTCGGCGCCCTGAAGAACGAGCGCGATTTCGACCGGTTGATCGCCGAGGGCGATGCCGAGGTCGTTGCCGAACGTCCGTTCCAGGCCAACGAAGCATACAGCGGCGCCATTGCCCTCAAGCCCGATTCGATGCTCGCCCACTACAAGCGCGGCGCGGTCTACCAGTCGCTGAACGAGCTCGAGAACGCGCTGCGCGATTTCCGAAGCGCCGCGGACATCGATCCCAGCTCGCTTCGCGCGCTCGAATCGATCGGCGACGTGAACGTGGCGCTGGGCCGGCACGATCGCGCCATCGAACGATACGAGGCCTACACCGCGCTCGATGATCGCAACGCTCGGATCCTCTACAAACTTGGGCTGGCGCGATATCGCGCGGGACGCGGCCAGGATTCGATCGCGGCCCTGAAGCAGGCGCTGGCCATCGAGCCGGGAATGGGCGAAGCGCACTACGTGCTGGGCCTCGCGCAGCGCGACCTCGATCAAATGCCGGCGGCACGCAAATCGCTCGAGGAAGCGGCGCGTCGATCGCCGGCAAGCCAGACCGCGGCGCGCGAGGCGCTGGCGGCGGCCTATCTGCAGGACGGGGATTTCAACCGCGCCATCAATCAACTCGAAGCGCTCGCGGCGCTCGAGCCGTCACGTTCGGACCGCCTGGTTGCGTTGGGACTCGCACAAGCCCGCGCCGGACGCGAGGACGCCGCCGTGATCACGCTCGGACGCGCGGTCGAACGCTTCCCCGATGCGCCGCACGTCTATGCGGCGCTCGGCCACGTCTGGCTGACCGAAGCGCAGCGGCGCGACGATCGCGTGGCGTTGAAGAAGGCGATCGAGGCGCTGCAGCTCGCCGCGGGCCGATCGGATGCATCGAGCGACACCTACGCGGAGCTCGGCCGCGCCGTCATGCTTGCCGGCGATCGGGCGGCGGCGGAGCGCGCGCTGCGTCAAGCGGTCGCCAAGCTGCCCGTTCCTCCCGAAGCGTATCTGCAACTCGCGGACGTCACCGGCCGCGACGGCCGCATCCAGGACGCGCGTGATGCGCTGCTGAAATACGCGACGCTCGTCGGCGACGAGAGACCGCTCGCCACGGTGGCGACGCAAATCGGGGACTATTCAGTGCGCCTTGGCGAGCCCGCGCTTGCCGTACGGTGGTTCGATCGAGCGATCGACGAGGCCGGCCCCAACGCGGCGCTGCAAATAAAGCTGGCCGACGCCGCGTTCCGCGCCGGCGACGTTGACCGGGCGAACCAGGTCGTGGACGAGGGGCTCGCGTCAGAGCCCGACAACCGGCCGCTTCAACAAATGAAGCGCCGGCTCGCCGCCCGCTAGCAGGTTCATTTTCGTTTCGGGTCCAACGCGTCGCGTAAGCCGTCGCCGAGGAAGTTGAATCCAAGCACGACGATCGCGAGAAACAATCCGGGAAAGATCGTCAGATGCGGCGCGTCGAGCAGGTGCACGCGCCCGCCGTTAATCATCGTGCCCCAGCTTGGCGTGGGCGGCTGGACGCCGAGACCGAGGAAACTGAGCGCCGCCTCGGACAGGATTGCGCCCGCCATGCCGAGCGTGGCCTGGACCAGCAGCGGCGGCAGCGCCGTCGGCAGGACGTGGCGCACCAGGATGCGATTCGTGCCGGCGCCGAGCGCCTTTGCGGCGGTCACGTATTCAAATTCGCGCGCGCGCAACACCTGGCCGCGGACCAGGCGCGCGTAACCCACCCAGCCAATCACCGCGAGCGCGAGAACGACGTTGACCAGGCTCGGACCGAGCACCGCAACGAGCGCAATCGCGAGCAGCATGCCGGGAAATGCCATCAGGACATCCATGACGCGGCCAATCACTTGATCGATGCGGCCGCCGTAGTAGCCGGAAACGCCGCCAATGGCCATTCCCGCGACCGACGACACGCCGACGACGACAATGCCGACGAGCAGCGAGACGCGCGCGCCGAGCAGCACGCGCGCCAGGATGTCGCGGCCGAGCTCGTCGAGCCCGAACCAGTGCTGCCACGTCGGTCCCTCCAGCCGGTTCGGAAGGTCCTGTGTTGCGGGATCCCACGGCAACAGCAACGGCGCCAGCACGGCGGCGGAGACGACGAACGCCACGATCACCAGGCCGGTCAGTGCCTGCCCCGACTTCAGGCTACTCATACCTGATCCGCGGATCGAGGACGCCGTACATCAGGTCCGTGATCAGGTTGACGCTGACGTAGGTGACAGCGATCAGTAGGATGCACCCCTGCACCATCGGATAATCGCGGAAGCCGATCGATTGAATCAGCAGCCGCCCGATGCCGGGCCACGCGAAGATCGTTTCGGTGATCACGGCGCCGGTCAGGACCGCGCCGAACTGCAGCGCGATGATGGTCAGCAGCGGCACCATGCTGTTGCGCAGCGCGTGCCTGCCGACCGCGGCGGTGGCGGACACGCCGCGGGCCCGCGCCGCGCGCACGTACAGTTCACCAAGCTCGTCGAGCAGGCTGGCGCGAGTCATGCGCGCGAGGATCGCCGCCAGCGCGAGTCCCAATGAGATTGCCGGCAGCACCAGGTGGCCCAGCGTCCCGCGGCCCGAGACCGGCAGCCATCCCAATTCGACGGCGAAGATGATCGCCAGCAGCGGGCCGAGCCAGAAATTCGGGATCGAGACGCCGGCCAGCGCGAATGTCATGGCGCTGTAATCGACGGCCGTGCCCCGCCACACCGCGGCGATCACGCCGAGAGGTATGGCGATCAGCATCGCGATGATCATCGCCGCCACAGCGAGCTCCGCCGTCGCCGGAATGCGCTCGACGATCATCGTGGTCACCGGCTGCCCGGTCCGAAACGATTTACCGAGGTCGCCTTTGAAGGCGTTGCCGAGAAACGTGCGGTACTGCGTGAGCAGCGGCTGATCGAGGCCCAGGCTCTTGCGGAGCTCGGCGACATCCTGCGGCGACGCGCCGTCCCCCATCATGGCTTGCGCGGGATCGCCGGGCACCAGGTGAATCAGCGAGAACACCAGCGTGGCGACGCCAAGCAGCACCGGCACGGCAAGCAGCACGCGACGAACGAAATAACGCAGCACGCGTGTTCATTCTAATGCGGCGCTCGTCTTCACAACGGTCTCGAGTCCCAACCTCGTCGTCAGCTTTCGCAGTCCCTGCCGCGACACGCCGAGCTCCCGCGCCGCGGTGCTCGCGCGCCCGCCGCACCGCGCCAGCGCCGCCCTGACGTATCGCTCCTCGAACTCGCGACGCGCGCCGGCAAGCGTCGCGCGCGTGGTGACCGCTGCGGCCCGGCTGATGTGAATCGGAAAGCCGTGCGGACCGATCACACCGCGCTGCGGCCCGGCGACCATTGCCGATGCGAGCACGTTCTGCAGCTCGCGCACGTTACCGGGCCAGTCATAGGCGCCGAGCAGCGACATCGCCGACGGCGACAACACGGCGCGGCTGCCGGTTCGCTTCGCCAGCAGCGCCCAGGTATGGCGAACGAGCTGCGGAATATCCTCGAGCCGTTCGCGAAGCGGCGGAATGCTGATGCGCAGGACATCGAGCCGGTAACGAAGATCGTTTCGGAACCGTCCCGCGCTCACTTCACCATGGAGCGGACGATTGGTGGCGGCGACAATCCGGGCATCGACTTTGCGCGTGCCGGATTCTCCAAGCCTGCGGACCTCCCCTTCCTGCAGCGTGCGCAGCAGCTTCGCCTGCACGCGCGCGCTGAGCTCGGCGACCTCGTCGAGGAACAAGGTGCCGCCCTCGCATTCTTCGAACAGGCCGAGCCGCTCCGCCACGGCGCCGGTAAAGGCGCCGCGCGTGTGGCCGAAGAGCTCGGCTTCGACCAGCTCGTCGGCGATGGCGGCGCAATTCAGCGCCGAGAAACGCCGTCCGCGGCGGATGCTTGCCGCATGCACGGCGCGCGCGACGAGCTCCTTGCCCGATCCGCTTTCGCCTTCGATCAACACCGGAAACGGCGACGCGGCCGCTTTGACAACCGCCTGTCGCACCGTCTCCATCGCGCTGCTGTCGCCGACCAGATCCGGGATCAACGCCGCGACACGCTGCGGCGACCGGAGGCGCTCTCGCACTTCGTGGACCGCGGGCGCCGCGGCGGTGGCGGCGAGTCCGAGCATGCTGGCGACGTCCTGCGGAATCAGCGACGCGGTCATGGTCCAGTGGCACCACAGCGCGCCGACCACGGTGCCGCCATAACGAATCGGCCATGCCGATTCTTCCGCCTGGCCGCGCGCAGACGACGGGACGACAACGCCCGTGTCGAGCACGCGTGAGGCGATCTCGAGCTGCGATGTAGCCGGCGCGAACGCGCCGGCGTGGGCGATTGCGTGAGGACGATCGCGATCCGCGATGACGAACGCCAGCGCGGTGGTGCCCAGCGAATGATTCAGCCGGGTCGCCACGCGCGCGAGCGCCGCCGCCGGCTCCTCGCTCTCCTGACAGGTGAGGAGGATGTCGAGGAAGGACTCGACGATGGCCGGTTCAATGCGCGGTTCGACGGCCTGCCGGCCGATCTGCTGGCGAAGCGCCGCCGCCTCGCCGCTGTCGACCGGCGCCAGCGTCGCGCGGGCCTCGAACAACCGGCGCTGGCCCACCAGCGATCGGGCGAGCACGCATCGCGCCGGGGACTGATCGCCCTGGTCGTTCAGCAGCAGGCTCCATCGTGCCGCCGCCTCCGCATCCACGAACTGGCCGCCGTCGATCAGCGAGCCGGCGCGATCGATAAGCGTGTCGACCGAATCGAGGCGCTCCGCCGGAGGGCTCTCGTGCACCTGCATCGACGCCGCCACGAGCCGCGGCTTCCATAAATCGCTGGTGATGCCGCGCACGACGAGGTGCGGGCGGGCGTCCTTGGTGGCGAGCTTGAAGAGCGCCTGCGCCGCCTCGCTGGACACCCGCTCGTCCACGGCGAACACCACCAGCGCGCGGTCTTTCAGAAATGACGGCCACCGCCAGCGCGACTGCGACAACACCGCGCCCAACGCTTCGGCCGCCATCGGCACGAAGCCGGCCAGGCGTGCTTCGCGCGCCAGCAGGCGCTGCGTGAACATCCAGCGCTCGTGTGAGGGTTCCAGGAGATCGAGGACGCGAGGCCGGCCGTCGCGCGCGTCCGCCACGGCGCCGCGAAACGCGTCCAGGGCGGCGGCGCTGTCGTGATGCGGCGATCCGAACGGCCGTTCCCAGATTTCAATTCGCGCATGGCCGCGCTCATCGAAATCGATCAGCCACGACTTGCCGCGCACAGTAAACAGCGGCGGCAAGTTCACGCGCCGCTTCCGGGAGTGCCACCGGATCGCCGCGCCGGTGGCAAGATCCAGCGCGCGTCCACCGCCAACAAGATAACGATCGAGCATCAGCATGCCGGGGATCCTGCAAACGAAAGGCCCCGCGCGATCTCGCCAGTCCGCGCGTGATCGCGTGCGCGGCGCCGCCGGGCGTCGCAGTTTCTTCATATAGAATGTTCGGCGGATGCTGCGTTTTCTGACGTCCGGTGAATCACACGGACAAGGGCTGGTGACGATCCTCGAAGGCCTGCCGGCCGGCCTGGCGATCGACTTCGACGCAATCACTCTCGAGTTGCGTCGCCGCCAAGGCGGCTATGGCCGCGGCCGGCGGATGGCGATCGAATCCGATCGCGCCGAGTTTCTGTCCGGTGTTCGCCGCGGCAAGACCACCGGCGCCCCGGTCGCGCTCCTGGTGCGCAACAAGGACTGGGAGAACTGGCAGAACACGATGCACGTCGAGCCGCAGGCCCCGGCCGGATCGACCGGCGCCAGCCGTGCGGCGGTGGTGCGGCCGCGTCCCGGCCATGCGGATCTTGCCGGCGCGCTCAAATACGATCACGACGACATCCGCGATGTGCTCGAGCGCGCCAGCGCGCGCGAGACCGCCGCTCGCGTCGCGGCCGGCGCCGTGGCGCGCCAGCTGCTGCTGGCAGTCGGCTGCGATATCACCAGCCACATCACCGCCATTGGCCCGGTGGCGGTGCCGCTCGGATCGCCGGTATCGTTCGATGCGGCCCGCGCGCTCGCGCCCGAAGCGCCGCTGCGCTGCGTTGATACGGCGCTCGAACAGCAGATGATGGCGGCGATCGATGCCGCCAGGGACGCCGGCGACACGCTCGGCGGCTCCTTCGAAGTGATCGCGCGCAACGTGCCGGTCGGGCTCGGCAGCTACGTGCAGTGGGACCGCAAGCTCGATGGCCGGCTGGCGCAGGCGCTGATGTCGATCCCGGCGATCAAAGCGGTATCGATCGGCGACGGCGTCGACGGCGCGCGCCGCCCGGGATCACAAGTGCACGACGAGATCGTGGCCAATCCCCGCGCCGGCGCCAACGAGCCGATGATCGTGCGTCCGACCAATCGCGCCGGCGGCCTCGAAGGCGGCGTCACCAACGGCGAAGAGCTGCGTGTCACGGGGTTCATGAAACCGATCTCGACGTTGATGAAGCCGCTGCGCTCCGTCGACCTGACCACCCTCGAAGACGCGCCGGCCGCGATCGAACGCAGCGACACCTGCGCGGTGCCGGCGGCGGCGGTCGTCGCAGAGGCGATGGTC
>Ga0307409_100001465_pt1 | contig 11613 bp, 14 predicted proteins | sample 322Ometagenome_2_FD_203888 | JGI IMG/M metagenome (GOLD analysis project Ga0307409, IMG submission 203888) | Maize rhizosphere microbial communities from greenhouse at UC Davis, California, United States - 322HYB-O-2 | ecosystem: Host-associated > Plants > Roots > Rhizosphere > Soil | place...
ACTCGTCCCGTCACGGTGGGCGTCGGCCCCGGTCGCGGCGTCGTTGTCGGGCACGGTGGCCTCCTGTCGGCCCGGGCTGGTCCCTTCGATTGTAGGGCCGGCCCCGATCCATCGGGTCCGCGACCCCGGGCCGCTCAGGCCGGGCGGCGGCCGACGGCGGTGAAGGAGGGGGCGAAGATGGTCGGCGGGACCGGGGCCGCCGCCACCTCACGGAGGGCCCGGTCCCAGCGCCGCACGTCGTCGGCGGTGGCCATCCCGGCGGCGACCATCGCCTCCCTGGCCGCCCAGGACGGCGGGCGGACCGCCGCCGGCGGCTGGCCGATGTAGTAGCGGCCGCGGAACTCGAGCACCTCCAGGCCGGCCCTGGCCAGGCGGTCGGCCAGCCGCAGGCCGGCCCGGTTGTCGTCGCCTCTGGCCGCCCGGAAGGCGGCGTAGCGCTCGTTGAGGTCGGTCACGTCGGCCTGCTCGGGGAGAGTCCGGATGGCCGTGCCGTCGGTGTCGACCAGGTACAGGCAGCCGCCCGGGCGCAGCAGGGTGGCCAGGTGGGCGACGATCGCGTCCTCGGCCCCGCCGTTGTGGGCCAGCACGTGGCGCAGCATCACGGCGTCCAGGGACCCGGGCTCCAGGCCGGTGCGGTCGGCCCGGCCCTCGGCGACCGACACGTTGGCCAGGCCGGCCGCGGCGACCAGGGCGCCGGCCGCGGCCACGGCCGCCGGGTCGGCGTCGACGGCCTGGACCCGGCCCTCGGGCCCGACCGCGGCCGACAGCGCCGCCAGCATCGCCCCGGGCCCGCAGCCGACGTCGGCGACCCTGGCGCCCGGCCCGATCCCGGCCAGCTCCCACAGGTCGGCCTCGGCCGCCCGGGCCTGCTCGGCCATCAGGCGGTAGCGCTCGACCTCGCCCGGGTCCAGCTCGAGCGGGTAGCGCGGCTCCGGATCGTCCGGAGGGCCACCCGGGCGGTCGCCCGGGCCGCCGGCGCTCACGACGATGTCACCGTGACCCGGAGCCGGAGATGGGCGGTGATCCCGGCCCCGGACACGGTCCGGCTGAGGGTGGCCTGCCCCGAGCGGGGGAACGGGATGGTCAGGTCGATCCGCTCGGTCCGGGTCGGCTCGGGCGGCAGGTCGTGGATGAGCCGCAGGGTCAGCGGCCCCGAGCTGGTCCCGGCGTCGAGCACCGACTCCGGGTATCCGAACGGCTCGGAGGAGGCCGTCGGCCCCGGCAGCCCGGGCCCCAGCGGCGTGAAGGTCGTGCCCCGGAAGCGGGTGGAGATCCCGCCCGTCCCGTCCGGGATGTCCAGGGTGAGGTCCCGGACCTGGAGCACGACCCGCCGGACCAGCCGCCGGGCGGTCAGGACCTCGCTGGACCCGGTCCGCCCGTCGGCCGACTCGCCGCTCACCTGCATCGAGATCGCCATGGCCGTCGTGGGCAGGACCAGCTTGATGGTGCCGTCGGAGGCCGGGCCGGGGAACCTGAGCCGGTTCTGGGTCGGGTCGCCGAAGCCCCAGTTGAGCACGGCGGAGACCGGTTCGGAGGCGTCGTAGCGGACCAGGACCCCGTCCTCGACGCGCTCCACGACCTCGGCCTGGACGTCCAGGCCGCCGGTGGTGCTGGTGGTCGACGACCGCTCGGTGGAGGAGGTGGAGGAGTCCGGCGCGGTGGTGTCGGGGGTGGTGGTCTCGGGGATGGTGGTGGGGCCGGCCAGCTCGGTGGGCGGGCCGGGGTCGCGGGCCAGCAGCAGGCCGCTGGCCACGCCGCCGCCGGTGGCGAGCACACCGAGGGCGACAAGGACGACCAGGAGACGTCTGCTCACTGCGGGCTCCGGGGTCGGGGCGCTGGGGGGCGCCGGGAGGTGGCCAGGGGTAGCCTATCGCGACCATGGACAGCCGACGCCTGCCCGGGGCGGTCCTGGCCGCCGCCGGCGACCGCCGCGGCGGGGCCGCCGAGGTGGCCGCCACGGCCCTCGACGGCCTGCTCGAGGTGGCCGACGACCCATCCCTGCTGGAGGAGGCGGTGGCCGTCCTGCTCACGGGCCAGCCCGCCATGGCCCCGATCTGGCACCTGGCCTGGGCGGCCCGGGGCCCCAACCCCACCGCCGCCCTCACCGACCTCCGGCGACGCCTCACCACCGACGCCGACGCGGCCGTCACCGCCGCCACCGCCTGGCTCCACCGCCATCTGGCCACCCACCCGGGCGGCGTGGCCACCGTCTCCCACAGCTCCCTGGTCGACAGGGTCCTGGCCCAGATTGGCCCGACGGGCGGGGATCCGGTGGTCGGGGTGGCGGGGGCGGACGCCATCGGGCCAGACGGGATCCTCAACGCGGTTGGGACGCGGGTGCTTGCCGAGGAGGTGCCGACGCTGGTGGTGGCGACGGCGGTCAAGCTGGTCCCGGGGGAGGTGTTCGGGCGGCTGGGCGGGCCGGGGTTCGAGGTGGTCCCGCTTGAGGCGGTGGCTGCGGTGGTGGTGGGGGCGGAGGTGCTCTCCCCCGGCGAGGCCGGGCGGCGGGCCGAGGCGGTCAGCCGCGGTCGCCCCTGACCCCGGCCAGGAGCTGGTCGGCGGCGCTGTAGGGGCCGAGCTTGCCGGCGGCGACCTGCTCGGCCAGGGTGTCGAGGGCCTCGCCGCGGCCCAGCTCACCCAGCTCGGCCCGGAGGTCGGCCAGGGCGATCTCCTCGACCTCGCGGCCGGCCCGCCGGCGGCGGCGCCGCTCCAGCTCGCCGCTGGAGGCCAGGTGGTCGCGGTGGGCGGCGATGGCCCCGACCAGCTTGTCCACCCCGTCGCCGCGCTCGGCCACGGTCAGGACCACCGGCACCTGCCAGGGGCTGGCCTCGCCCAGGTGCAGCATCTGGCGCAGGTCGCGGGCCACCACCTCGGCGCCGTCGCGGTCGGCCTTGTTGACCACGAACACGTCGGCCACCTCGAGGATGCCGGCCTTGGCGACCTGGACGGCGTCGCCGAAGCCGGGGGCGAGGGCGACCAGGGTGGTGTCGGCCAGGCCGGCCACCTCGACCTCGGCCTGGCCGACCCCGACGGTCTCGACCAGGACGACGTCGCAGCCGGCGGCGTCCAGGACCCGCACCGCCTGCGGGGTTGCCCAGGCCAGCCCGCCCAGATGGCCCCTGGTGGCCATCGAGCGGATGTAGACGCCCTCGTCCAGGGCGTGGGCCTGCATGCGGACCCGGTCGCCGAGCAGGGCCCCGCCGGTGAACGGCGAGGACGGGTCGACGGCCAGCACCCCGACGGTCAGCCCCTGGGCCCGGTAGGCGGCGACCAGGACGCCCGCCAGGGTCGACTTGCCGACCCCGGGCGACCCGGTGAGGCCGATCACCTGGGCCCGCCCGGTGACCGGGTTGAGCGCCTCGGCGGCGTCCCTGAGCTGGTCCCGGTCGCCGTCCTCGACCCAGGAGATGAGCCGGGCCACGGCCCGCTTGTCGCCGGCCCGCAGCCGCTCCACCAATCTGTCCACCGGGGCACCCCCCTGGGGTTCCCCGGACCCCTCCCGATCCACCGGGGCACCCCCCTGGGGTTCCCCGGACCCCTCCGGCGGAAGCTTCACCCCTCGACCCGGACCAGCAGGGCGTCGCCCTGGCCGCCGCCGCCGCACAGCGCGGCCGCGCCGAGGCCGCCGCCGCGGCGCCGCAGCTCCATGGCCAGGGTGAGCACGACCCGGGCGCCGCTGGCCCCGATCGGGTGGCCGAGGGCGACCGCGCCGCCGTTGACGTTGACGATGCCCTCGTCCAGCTCCAGCTCCTGCGTGGAGCGCAGGGCCACGGCGGCGAAGGCCTCGTTGATCTCGACCAGGTCCAGGTCGGCGGGGGTCACCCCGGCCCGCCGGCAGGCGTCGGCGATGGCCCGCGACGGCTGGGAGTGCAGGCTGGTGTCGGGCCCGGCCACCGTCCCGTAGGCGATGATCGAGGCCAGCACGGGCAGGCCGGCGGCCGCGGCCCGCTCCCGGGAGGTGACCACCACTGCGGCCGCCCCGTCCGAGAGCTGGGAGGCGTTGCCGGCGGTGATGGTGCCGTCGGGCGAGAACGCCGGCCGCAGCCTGCCCAGGGCCTCGGCGGTGGTCCCGGGCCGGATGCCCTCGTCCTCCTCGACCGTGACCTCGCCCTTGCGCTGGGCGATGACCACGGGGGCGATCTCGGAGGCCAGGACGCCGTTCTTGGTCGCCTCGGCGGCCCGCTCGTGGGAACGGGCCGACCACTCGTCCTGGGCCGCCCGGTCGATCCCCAGGCGCTGGTTGACCTGGTCGGAGAGGCCGCCCATGTGGGCGTGGTCGAAGGCGTCCCAGAGCCCGTCGTGGACCATGGCGTCGACCAGCTCGGTGTCGCCCATGCGGGCCCCGAACCGGGCCTTGGGCACCACGTAGGGGGTGCCGCTCATCGACTCCATGCCCCCGGCGGCCAGCAGCCCGGCCTGGCCCAGCTCGACGTACTGGGCGGCGGTGGCGATGGCGTTGAGCCCGGACAGGCAGACCTTGTTGACGGTGAGGGCGGGCACGGTCATCGGGATGCCGCCCCGGACCGCGGCCTGCCTGGCCGTGATCTGGCCCTGGCCCGCCTGGAGCACGTGTCCCATGATCACGTGCTCGACCGCGCCCGGGTCGGTCCCGGCCCGCTCCAGCGCGGCCGCGATGGCCCGCCCCCCCAGCTCGACCGCGGGCAGCGGAGCAAGGGCCCCGCCGAAGCGCCCGATGGGCGTCCTGGCCCCGGCACAGATCACCGGCTGGGTTCGCTCGAACATGGCTCCTCCCCCTTCGCCTGCCTTCGTTCGAGTCTACCGCCCGGGTCAGCCGGCCAAGGACGCGCGGGCTGGGCGACCCGGCCGGGGCCGCCGCCCACATCCGCCGCCGGCACGGTAGGCTGGCCGGCGTGAGCCTCGGGTTCGTGCATGCCTGCGAGCAGAACCACCTCAACCTGTCCGTCATCGGCGGCGGCGGCGTGGTCCAGCTGGCGGCGGGCAAGGTCGTGACCAGCCCGGTCGACCCGCTGTTCGTCTACAACTTCTGCTTCGGGGTGCGGCTGGCCTACGACGCCGAGGGGGCCGCGGCCGCCTTCCGGGCCGCCGGCCGCGACTATGTCCACGTGCTGGCCTCGCCCTCGTCCCGGCCGGGGCTGGGTGACGACCTGGCCGGGCTCGGCTACCGCCACGTCGAGGACCAGGCCTACCGGCGGACCGCCGGCACCGGGGCGGGGGCGCCGGGGCTGCTCGAGCTGGGGCCCGGCGACGTCGACGCCTTCCTGGAGGTGTGGCGGGGCGCCGGGGACCATGACGTCGGGACCGACGGCCGCGAGGAGGCGTACAGGCGCCGGTACCGGGACCCCCGCAGCCGCCCTTTCGGGACCGGCGACGGCGGCGGGGTGCTGCTGCTGTTCGACTCCGGCACCACCACCCAGCTGTGCCACTTCGCCGTGCGTCGCTCCGCCCAGGGGCGGGGGGTGGGCCGGCGGATGCTGGAGCTGGCCCGCGGCCTGGTCCCCGCCGGCCGGCCGCTGTGGCTGTTCACCGCGGCCGGCGGGTCGGCCGACCGGGCCGCGGCCGGGGCCGGCTGGGACCTCGACCACACCGCCGCCGACTGGATCCTCGACCTGGACACCTGAAAGGACCGCCGCCGTGCAGCTTGGACGCCTCGACCATGTCGGCATCGCCGTCACCGACCTGGCCGCGGCCCGCGCCCTCTACGAGCAGGTGCTGGGCCTGGAGGTCACCCACGAGGAGGTGATCACCGAGCAGGGCGTCCACGAGCTGCTGCTGCGCGCCGGCGACGCCTTCGTCCAGCTCGTCGCCCCCCTTGACCCCGACACCCCGGTCGGCCGCTTCCTGGTCAGGCGGGGCGAGGGCCTCCACCACGTCGGCTACGCCGTCCCCGACGTCGCCGCCGCCGTCGCCGACCTGCGCACCCAGGGCTTCGAGGTGATCGACCCGGCCCCCCGCATCGGCTCCGGCGGCAGCACCATCGCCTTCATCCACCCCAAGTCCATGCAGGGCGTGCTGGTCGAACTCGTGGAAGACGGCACCGGCCACCGCGGATAAGCGGTAAGCGGGGACCCAGATCGGGGCACCGCCCGGGAGCCCGTTGAGGGCCGAGATCTTGGGGGGTTTGGGGGGAGGACTCCCCCCAAAATGAACCAGGGACTCCGCGAAGCCGTCCCAAGCTGATCCCGAACAGATCCCCGTAAGAGCGAGGGGGGCAGGAGCCGGTCCTCCCCTGCCCCCCTCGCGCTGTTGGCTCTGGCCGGGGGGAGACCAGAGCCTCGACTAGCCCGAGCGTACTAGATGGGCGGACCAGTTGTCATGGAGCAAGCTTGTCAGATCCAGAGCGGGGCCAGGAAGTCGAGGAGGGCCTCGTTGACGATCTCCGGCTGCTCCAGGTTGACCAGGTGCCCCGCCTCCTCGATCAGCAGGAACCGGGCGCCGGGGATCGCGGCGGCGAGGTCGCGGCCGACCTCGGGCCCGGTGACGGCGTCCTCCTCGCCGGTCACGACCAGGGTCGGGACGGCGATCGAGGCCAGCACGTCGGTGGTGGCCGACCGGGCGGCCATGCCCCGCTGGGCGCCGACGATGGCCTCGGGGGCCTGCTCGCGGACCAGCGTCCCGACCTTCTCGACCACCTCCGGCCGGTGCTCGCGGCTGGTCTCGCCGAGCAGCTTGGGCAGCATCGCCTCGGCCACGAAGCCGCTGCCCTCGGCCAGGACCCGCTCGACCATCGCCAGCCGGTCCTTGCGGGCCTGGTCGCCGTCGGCGGTTGCCTTGGTGTCGAGCAGGACCAGGCCGCTGACCCGGTCGGCGTGGTGGCGCAGGAAGGCCAGGGCCACGTAGCCGCCGAGGGACAGGCCGCCGAGCACGACCCGGTCGAGGCCGCGGTCGTCCAGCAGCCGGGCCACGTCGTCGGCCAGCAGGTCCATGCCGGCCTCGGAGACCGCCTGGTCCCTGGCCGCCCCGAACCCGCGCAGGTCGGGGACGATCACCTGGTAGGTGCCGGCCAGGGCCTCGACCTGGGGGGCCCACATGCGGCCGTCGAGGGGGAAGGCGTGCAACAGGACCAGCGGCGTCCCGGCGCCGCTGGTCGCGGCCGGCGGAACCGGCGGCTCGGGCGGCTCGGGCGGCTCCGCGTCAGGCTCGGGCACGGGGTTCGACATCGGGCGCTCCTCGAGGGGTCAGGGGCGCATGCCCCAGTAGGCGGGGAGAGGCGGGGCCTGGAGGCCGAGGGAGTCGAGGAACCCGACCAGCAGCCCGGCCGTGAACCCCCACACCAGGGTCCCGTCGACCCAGAATACGGGGCTGGTCAGGTCCCCCGGGATGCCGCGGGCGGCCATGGCCTCCTCGCCCAGGATGGCCCCGAACGCCATGGTGCCGTGGTTGGCCGGGTCGGCGAGCTGGCGAAGGGTCGGGCGCAGGATCCCGGCGACCTCGTCCGGGTTCGGGGTCAGCGGGGCCAGGCCGTCCCAGACCCCGACCACCGGCAGCACGTCGAAGTCGGACACGGCCAGGTACGTCCGGTCCAGGCTGCCGAGCACGCGCACCCCGGCCGGGTCGAGGCCGACCTCCTCGTGGGCCTCGCGCAGGGCGGCCGCGACCCCGTCGGCGTCCCCAGGCTCGACCGCCCCCCCGGGCAGGCCGACCTGCCCGGCGTGCTGGCGCAGGTGGTCGGGCCGCTGCACCAGCACCAGCTCCAGGTCGTCGGCCCCCTCGACCGGGGCCAGGGCCAGCAGCACCGACGCCGGCACCCCGGTCGGGTCGCCGGGGATGACGAACGGCAGCCGGGTCACCCGGTCCAGCAGCGAGTCGCCCATCCGTTCAGCATAGGAGCGATCCGGCCTCCTCACGCCAGCAGCCCGCCGTCGACCACCAGGGTGGCGCCGGTGATGTAGCTGCCGGCGTCGGAGGCGAGCAGCAGCAGCGGCCCGGCCAGCTCCTCGACGTCGGCCCAGCGGCCAAGGGGGATCTGGGCGACCAGGGCCCGGCTGGTCTCCGGGTCCGACCACATCCGGCGGGTCAGCTCGGTGCGGACCCAGCCGGGGGCCAGGCAGTTGACCCGCACCCCGTGCGGGGCCGCCTCGACGGCCAGGGTGCGGGTGAGGGCGATCACGCCCGCCTTGGCCGCCCCGTAGGCGGCCAGCCCGGGGCTGGCGGTGAACCCGGCGATGCTGGCCACGTTCACGATCGACCCGCCGGGCGGCAGGTGGGCCATGGCCGCCTTGCTGCCGAGGAACACCGACCGCAGGTTGAGGCCGAGGACCTTGTCCCAGCCCTCGGTCCGGGTGTCGGCCACATAGGCGGTGAACCCCTGGCCGCCGGCCACGTTGACGACCACGTCGAGCCGCCCGGTGGCGTCGACCGCGGTGCCCACGGCGGCCTGGACGGCCTCCTCGTCCAGGACGTCGGTGACGGCGACGATGGCGTCGGGGGCGCCGGCCCGGCGGGCCGCGGCGGCGACCTCACCCAGGTCCTCGACCGAGCGGGCGGCCAGCACCACCGTGGCCCCGGCGGCGGCCAGGGTCAGGGCGGCCTGCCTGCCGATCCCGCGGCTGGCCCCGGTGACCAGGGCCGTCCGCCCCTCCAGGCGCAGCGTCTCCTCCACCGACATGGCGGCTAGTCCCGATCCACCGGGGCACCCCCGGACCCCTCCGGATTCACCGGGGCACCCCCTGGGGTTCCCCGGACCCCTCCGGGTCGCGGCCGACCAGCGCCCAGGCGCCGGGGAGGAGCCCGGCGGCCAGCAGGATCTTGAGCGCGTCACCGGCCAGGAACGGGGTCACGCCCAGCTCGAGGCCCTTGGCCAGGCCGACGTCGAGGGTGGCCATCAGGAACGGCAGCCCGAAGGCGTAGATGACCAGGTTGCCGGCGACCATGGTCACGACCGTCCTCGGCGGGGTCCGGTCCCAGCCGCGCTCGGCCATCCACCCGACCAGCGCCGCCGCGACCAGGAACCCGACGATGTAGCCGAACGACGGCGCCTGGAGCATGCCGGCGCCGCCCTCCCCCTCGGCGAACCAGGGCACCCAGGGGGTGAGCCCGAGCGCCAGGTACAGCACCATCCCGGCCAGGGCGCGGCGCCAGCCGAGGGCGGCCGCGCCGAGCAGCACGGCGAAGGTCTGCCCGGTGATCGGCACCGGTGTGAACGGGAGCTTGACGGCGACCTGGGCGGCCAGCCCGGTGAAGGCGGCGAACCCGAGCACCAGGACGGCGTCGCGGACGCGGTCGCCCGGCAGCACGTCGGCCAGCACGAGTCGGCGGGGTCGGCCGAGGGCGCTCTGCGACACGGACACTGGCTGCTCCTTCTCTCTTTCGGCTCGGTTGCGGGGGCTCGGCGGGCCAACTCTACGTCGCCGGGCCGTCCCGTCGCGCCGCCCGCTGCAGCTCGGCGAAGCGCCGCTCCCAGCAGGCCTTGTGCCAGTGGCGGCGCTGGGCCGGCTCCCCCTCGGGCCAGACCACTACATGCAGGGTCCGGGGGAAGATCTCCTGGTTGCAGCCGGGGCAGCGGTACACCTTGGTCGCCCGGTAGGGCTGCACGAAGCGCAGGTGCCAGCCGTCCGCCACCCACTCCAGGGCCAGCGGCTCGCCCCGGAACCGCCACGGCGGCCGCATCACGGCGGTCCCGCGTCGCGGCCGAGGGGGTGGTGGTCGACGGCGAGCACGGCCCGAGTGTACGCAATCGGCGTAGGCTCGCCGCGATGAACCGCTTCGAGGACGCCGTCGCCCGCGAGCTCCAGGTCCGCGTCAGGGCCAGGACCCGCAGCGTCCGGGCCCTGGCCCGCTGGGCGGCGGCCGCCCTGCCGCCGGGGGCGCTGGTCGCCGACGGGGTGGCGCTGGTGACCGAGCGGCTCGGCGACGGCGACCCGGACGCCCTGGCCGCCCAGGTGATGGCCGAGACACCCGACCGGTTCGGCCGCAACTGGGAGTCGGGACCGGCCCACTGAGCGGCCGGCCGCCCGCGTGACGGACGGCACAGCCGGGCGGTGACGGCCGTCATCGGCCGGCCGCCGGTCAGCGGTCATGCTGGCCGGGCGGGGGGCGAACCGAGCGCCATGGAACCAAGCCTATGGAGGACCGCATGACCAGCGTCCGCGTCCCCGGGTTCCTCCCGTCGACCAGGGGCCTGCACTTCCCCAACGCCTTCCCCCACGTGCCCAACCTGGAGATCGACCTGCCCGGGGGGATCACCGTCCCGATCGGGGACGCCGCCAACGGCCTGTGCGGCGGCATGGCCTACACCGTGCGCGACCTGTTCGAGGCCGGCCTGGCCCCGCCGGCCATGGCCAGGGCGCCGGGCGACGGCCCGGTGTTCCGGTACGTGGCCGACCGGCTGCTGGACAGTCTCTCGCTGCCATTCGGACCGGCCACCTACCTCAAGCTCATGCACCCGGCCCTCCCCGACGGCGACCTGCCCCTGGTCCACGGGCGGGCCTGGCGGATGGTCCGGCTGGAGTGGCCGGCCATCCGCGGCGAGCTGGACCGCGGCACCCTGAGCCCGCTGGGCCTGGTCAGGACCAAGTCCCGCGACCCGCGCGACCTGGGCGCCAACCACCAGGTGCTGGCCTGGGGCTACGACCTGGTGGGCACCCGGCTCACCCTGCGGCTGTACGACCCCAACTACCCCGACGACGACCAGGTGACCATGTCCCTGGACATCGGCCGGCCACGCCGCCCGACCCCGGTGACCTACTCCCACGGCGGCACCGTGTGGTGCTACTTCCGGACCACCTACCGGTTCAAGAACCCCCGCCCCGCCCTGGCCTCCCTCCTCATCTGAGCTCCATCACCTCCGTGGCCGACCGGTCCCGGAGGTGATGGAGCTACCCTGGCCGGGTGACCGCCCCCACCTCCGACGCGTCGGCCCACCGGGGCGGCCTGCCGGCACAGCCCGGGTATCCGGCGTTCCTCCTGGCCGCCACCCTGGCCCGGCTGGCCAGCGAGATGTTCCCGGTGGCGGCGGTGCTGCTGGTCCTGGACCGCACCGGGCGGCCGGGCCTGGCCGGGGCGGTGGTCGCCGCCACCACCCTGCCGGCGGTGGTGACCGGGCCGGTGCTGGGCGCCTGGCTGGACCGCACGAGCAGGCGGCGGGTCGCGCTCGGCACCAACCAGGTGCTGCTGGCGGGCAGCCTGCTCGGCATCCTGGCCGCCGCCGGCCGCGCCCCCGGCTGGGTCCTGCTGGTCCTGGCCGCCCTGGCCGGGCTGACCGGCCCGCTGGCCACCGGCGGCTACACCAGCATGATCCCGCTGCTGGTGCCCGAGCGGCTGCTGCCGAGGGCCAACGCCCTCGAGGCGAGCAGCTTCAACACCGCCGCCATCGCCGGCCCGGCGGTCGCCGGGGCGGTCGCGGCCACCGCCGGGGCGGCCTGGGCCGTGCTGGCCGAGGCGCTGCTGGCCGGCCTGGCCCTGCCGGCCATCGCCCGCATGCCGAGGGCCGCGGCCCCGGCCGGCGACCACCCGACCCCGCTGGGCACGGCCATCCGCCAGGGGCTCGGGCAGCTGGTCCGCACCCCGGTGCTGCGCGGGGTCACCGTGGCCACCGCCGTCGGCCTGGGCGGCACCGGCCTGCTCACCCTGGCCATGCCGTTCTGGGCCGAGCGGCTGGGGGCCGGGCGGGCCGGCGCCGGCTACCTGTGGGCG
>Ga0307409_100001466_pt1 | contig 11613 bp, 11 predicted proteins | sample 322Ometagenome_2_FD_203888 | JGI IMG/M metagenome (GOLD analysis project Ga0307409, IMG submission 203888) | Maize rhizosphere microbial communities from greenhouse at UC Davis, California, United States - 322HYB-O-2 | ecosystem: Host-associated > Plants > Roots > Rhizosphere > Soil | place...
CGACAAGGACTGCCCCCATCGCGAAGGGGAACAGGCCTGGTCCCGGGCCGAGGGATGTCCAGAGGCCCAGGTCAGTTGAGCTGACCAGGACATAGACGCCGACGGCGGCAAATGCGCCGATGCCCAGCAGCACGGAGGGCGCCACCCGGGCGGCGCTCTCCGGTTTCGTCATGAGTGACTCCGTTGTCATCGCTTCCTTCTTACTCGCCTGCGCTATTTCATACAGTGAAACTATATTGCGTACAGAGAAATAGTGACAGGAGACACAGTGAGCTGTCAAGCGGAAGGATGTTACATAGAATGAAATAATGACGACGGCGACTTCCACACATTCAGGCAGCTCCGCAGAGGACGGCCCGAAGGCCTCGAATATGAGGTCTCTTTCCCGGGCGTTGGAAGTGTTCGCAGAGCTTCAGCGGGCAGAGCGTCCGCAGCGCCTTAGTGACATTGCCCGTGCGTGCGGCATGAGTTCGCCCACCACATTGAGGATCCTGAGGGTTCTGCAGGACTTCGGCATGGTGAGTCAGACCGACAAGTCCTACCGGATCGGGCCCGCAGTGCTGCCGGCGGCCCGGAGCTACCTGGAAAATGATCCGCTGGTTGTCTCAGCCCGTCCCGTCCTGCAGCAGGTGGCGTCGCAGACCGGGCTCACGGCATCGCTGTATACGCGGCTCGGGTTCGAGCGGATCCTCGTGGCCCGCGTGGACGGTGAAGCTCCGCTCCGATACGACCTCCCGCTGGGCAAGCGGCTTCCGCTCACCCTCGGCGCCGCAGGCAAGATCCTGCTCGCCTCGGCCTCTGACGAAGAGCTCCAGGAAGTAGTGGCGGCGGCGATAGCGGCCGGCCTCGAGGACTCCACGTTCACCGCTAAGGTGCTCCGCTCCCGGCTGCCCGAGCCCGAAGCCGACTACGCCTACTCGGCCGATGAGCGCGCTACCGGTGTACTGTCTGTCGCCGTCGCCGTGCCGAACCGGGCGGGACGGCCCAGTGAGTCCATTTCGCTCACCAGTCCGGTGGAGGCAGCCAGCGAAGCCACCCTCAAAGCCGGGGTCCCCGAACTTCGGCGCGCCGCGGCAAGGCTCTCGGAACTGCTGGAAGGCTCCGTGTATTAGGCATCCCGGGTATTAGGGCATCCTGGCGGTACGCACCATCACAAAGTTGCGGCTTCTTCTTCCGCCAGCCTGATCAGGCGAAGTTCGTCCTCCACGGCTCGGGTCGGCCAATAGTCCCTGGACAACTCACTGGCCCGGGTTAGGTCTGCTGCGGGGAAGAGCTTGCCGAGCAGGCCCGCCGACTGAAGCAGGGCGATCAGCACTGTGGTTCTGACGTCGGGTGCCTTGGAAACAGGCTTGGCATCAGCCGCCCCGGCACCAGGCGTCGCGGACTCGGGAGTCCCGGCACCGGTCGCCGCTGACTCAGCCTGGGCCTCGGTCGCCTTGGCGTCCGGCGCCACCGCAGCGGTCGCAGGCGCATCGGTCGCCGTGGAATCAGTTGCCTCGGCATCAGGTACCTCAAGATCGGACGGCGCACCGCTGAGTGCCGCGTCGATCTTCTTCAGGAGCGCCGCCTCCTGAGCGTGGTCCTTTCCCGGGTACCGCACGGCCCGGAACCGGCCCAGGTGCTTTTCGCCGACATGCTCCACCATGCCCACTGACGCCATTCCCTCGTACACGCGCTGCACTTCGGCGCGGCTGTCCAGCACGGAGGTCCACCACTTGGGAGTGCGGGGCCGGGATTTGCCGCGGATGAGCTCCAGCTCGTCTTGGAAGTCCGTCGTGGGCGCGGTGCCGGTAGCCCTGACATGCTTCCCATCCAGCTCGATCGCACCGAGCAGGTCCAGCTCGGCCAATATTGCCCCTGCCACCGTGGTCCTGAGTGCGAACAGAGGCACTTCAGGTTTGCCGTTCTTGTCGTTTGTGGCCAATAGCAGGAAGGCTTGGGGAAGGCTCAGTTCCACCGCTTTAGCTGATTCAGCATCCATAGGATCATGGTGGCGCAGTTGGGCAGCCACCACAATGAGGATTTGCAAGAGGTCGACGACCATGGCCCCGCTGCTGACCAGGCTTCCAAAGTTTGCGGTCATGGTGAGCGGACGACGGCGGGACCTTCCGCCGTCGTCCGCTGCACCTTAGGAAGCCACGAGCGTGCCGTCCACGACGGCTTCGAGCTCCTGCAGGCGCGGGAGGGCACGTGTCGTCAGCAGGTGCTCGCGGGTTTCGGCCGAAACAGCCATGCTGTCCTTCCACAGCGAGCGGCCCGCCATAGCTCCGCCCGCGCCGTTGGCCACCGCGGTCTCGACCTGCTTGATGAACGTCTCGTGGTCAACTCCTGCGGACAGGACGGCCCACGGCACGCCGGCGGACGCCTCGGTGACCGCAGCGCTGGCCTCGGCAGATCCCGGGTACTGCAGCTTGAGCACCTTCGCGCCGCACTCGACGGAGAGCCGGGCAGAGTCGGCAACGAGGCCGGGGAACGCCTTAACATAAGCCTCCTCGCTTTCGCCTTCGAGGCGGTAGACCAGAATCTCGACGATGAGGAGGAGACCCTCGTCGGTGCAGGCCTTGACGAGTTCACGGATTTCGTCCGCCACGCGCGAGCCGGCATCCTGAAGGTCGGGGCGCATGTACCAGAGCATCTTGGCGACGTCACCGCCGAGTTCGCGCACCCTGTGCGGCGACATCCCCGGGACGAACTTTGTGTAGCGCAGGCCGTCCACCGTCGCGAAACCGGAAGCATCCAGGCCGACAACCAATGCGGTGTCGCGTGAGAGGATGCCCTCATCCGCCACGCGGGGCAGGGCAACTTCAGGATCGAGCAGGATCGCCGGCGCGGCGTTTCCCAGGTAGCGGACAAGGTCCGCCTTTGCGTCGGAGAGCTGCTGGGCGGTGATGGAGTTCGGACCGTCGGGCGCGTCGTTCATCACGGCCTTCATTCCGTTGCGCTGGTCGGCGGCCACGATGAGCATCTTGCCGCCGGGGGTCGAGATCGCTGCCATGCCGCGGCGTTCGAGCGTGGTGAGTGTATTCACTGGGTTCTCCTAATGGGGTGGTTTTGGTCTGGTGGGTCTGGAATCAGGCGGCCGGAGGCATCGGAAACCGCCGCGGTGAGGGCACGACGAATCGCGCCCCGTACGGGGTGCTGTCCTGGAAGATGTGGCCCTCGGCGGAAGGTTGGAGTGGAAACTGCTAGCGGCAGCTCAGCGCACGGCCTCCCGCCCTGCGAAGTCCGCCAGGAAAACCTCGATCTGTTCGTGCGGCGTCAGCAGGCCGTCAATGCGGATGTGCGCGACGCCGGGAGGCTGCGTGACTTCGGGCGAGAGGAAACGCTCCGGTTCCTTGATCTTGTCGAGGTCTCGTGCGGCTCCGCGGAGCTGCATGCGCCTCACCACTTCGCCCGGCGGGGTGTCCATCCAGGCGAGGTGCACCCGCGAGTCAGGAATCGCCAAGCGCTCAACAAGCCGTGCCCATGCGGCCGGGAACGTCCGTTCGGAAGTGAACGGGGCAACAACAACCACGCTGTTGCCCAGTGCGAGATTCTCCCGGGTTGTGTCGAAGAGGCAGGTGTAGCGGATATCGTTTACGCTCGCACGTGTTGCGGGTTGTGCTGTGGGGACGTCGACCAAGAACTCGCCGCCCATGTGTTCAAACAACGGGTTCGTGACGGTGTCCAGGTCAAGGATGGTCCAGTGGAGCTGGCGGGCCAGATCCTGGGCAAAGGAGGTCTTACCACTCGCCGGCACGCCGCAGACGATGATCGCCTCGGATGCGCGTTCTTCGGTCATGTTCATGGTCATCCATTTCAGGTGAGGTCAATTCGCGGCGCTGCTGCGCCGGAAACGGCGGTCAGCGGCTGGTGTAACCGCCGTCGATGGGGAGGGAAGCGCCGGTGATCATGGAGGCGGCGTCACTGAGCAGGAAGACGATAGGGCCGGCGACCTCATCGACCGTGGCCCATCGTCCGAGGGGCATTTGCTCAAGGAACGGTACGCCGATTTCCGGTCGTCCCCAGTAGAAGTTCGACATGTCGGTCATGACCACGGTCGGGTTGACGCTGTTGACGCGGATGTTGTGCTTGCCAAGTTCCAGAGCGGACACCCGGGTGATGTTGTCCAGGGCGGCTTTGGACGATCCGTAGGAGATGTGGCCGTGCAGCGCGACCATGCTGGCTTGGCTGGAGACGTTGACGATCGCGCCGCCGTTGCCCTGGCGGATCATGGAGGGCACCGCATATTTGATGACCAGGAGTGCGCCGCGGGCGTTGATGCTGATGACCTTGTCGAAGACGTCGATGTCGGTTTCCTGCGGCGTCGCGATTTCGCCGCCGAAGCCCCCGCAGTTCACGACGCCCCACAGGGCAAGGCCCTCGACGGCGTCCCTGATGCTTTCTTCGGAGTTCAGGTCGAAGGCCAAGGGCTGCGCCCCTGTTTCGTCACAGAGCGCTGCCAACGATTCGAGAGTGCGGGCACTGGCGATCACTTTTGCACCAGCGGCGGTAAGCTGCCTGACGGTGGCAGCCCCGATGCCGCCGCTAGCTCCCGTTACAAGGATGGCGCGGCCGCTGAAGCCGGCTCCTGCCCGGGCGTCGACGGCTGTTCTGGTCGCGGGTGAGTCAGTCATGAGGTTCTCCTTGTGGATATCGAAGGTTCGGTCAGGTCCTGGACAGCGGCACGCGCCCCAGACCGTTGCAGGGCTTCCCGGGCCTGCCGGTATGCGGCGGCGAAGCGGGCGTTCCGCCCCAGGTCACCGAAGACGGCGGTCAGGTTGAGGAAGGAGCCAGGTTCTGCGTGATCCGCACGGACAGCGGCACGGAGTTCGTCAAGGCGTCGGTCGGTGATGTCGATCCTTACGCCTTGTTCGTCAATGCCTTCCAGAAAGCGCGCCCAGGCCGCGATCACCAGCACCGCCCGGTCAATGGGGCCTCCGCGTTCGAGCTGTTCACGGACGACGGGAAGTACGAATTTGGGGATCCGTTCAGAGCCGTCGACCATTTGGCGGGCAAGGGTGTCCCTGACGGCAGGGTTGGAGAACCGGTGGATGAGTTCGTTCCTATAGGTGTCCAAATCGATGCCGGGCACAGGCCGCAACGTGGGTGTCGCCTCACTCGCCATGAAGCCGACGATGAAATCGGCGAACAGAGGATCCGTACAGACCTCATTGACATACCGGTGACCGGCGAGGTAGCCGAGGTAGCTCATGACTTGGTGGCTCGCGTTCAGGAGCCGGAGCTTCATGAGCTCATAAGGCTCCACGTCGTCCACCAGCTGCACACCGACGTCTTCCAGGGGCGGACGGCCGGTAGGGAACTTGTCCTCAAGGACCCATTGTTCAAAGGGTTCGGCAATAACCGGCCAGGCATCGGAGAATCCGTAGGCTTCGGTCACAGCTGCCCGGTCGATGTCGGTGGTGACAGGAGTGATGCGGTCCACCATGGAGTTGGGAAAAGCTACGGTTTCGCTGATCCAGTCTGCCAACTTTGGGTCCTTGAGCCCGGCGAAGGACACGAGCGCTTTGCGGGCGACGTTGCCGTTTCCCTGAATGTTGTCGCAGGACATGACAGTGAATGGCGCAGCGCCGTGCTCACGCCGCTGCGCCAAGGCTGCGGTGATCAGACCGAATGCTGAGCTTGGAACGGTGTTCGGGTCCAGGTCATGGAGGATGTCCGGCGTACGGGGATCAAATTCCCCCGTGGTGTCGTTGATGCTGTAGCCGCCCTCGGTGATGGACAGGGAGACAATGCGGGTAGCAGGATCCGCGAGTTTGCGGATGACCGCTGCGGGGTCGTTGGGCGCATAGAGATATTCGGTGATGGATCCGATAACTCTGGCATCCTCGGTGCCTCCGGGGCCCTTCAGCACCAAGGTGTACAAGCCGTCCTGATTTTTAAGGACACCGTGCATATGGCTGTCCGAGGGCAGAACGCCGATCCCGCAGATCCCCCAGTCCTGAGATCCCCCGAGGTTCAGCAGTCTGTCAATGAACATGGCCTGGTGCGACCGGTGGAACCCGCCTACACCGAAGTGAACGATGCCTGTCCGGACGGCGCGCCGATGATACGAGGGAATGGGTAGCCGGTCCTCCAATTCTGGAAGGGCCGCTTCATTCAGGGGATTCATGTCATTCTTCTCTTCGGTCGTGAGTGGTGGGACGGTGCTGTTGCCCGCTGGTGAGCGGGGCGGGCAACAGCACCGGAAACCCGTTAGCAGGAGGACTTGTAGACGTACTTGGCGCCGTCACCGCTGATGTTGTCCGCGGTGATCTGCTTGAACCCGGTCTGGATCTCCTTCTGGGTGGACTCGCCCTTGATGGCCTTCAAGGCCTGATCCACGCCCTGTGTGCCGATGGACGCAGGTTCCTGGGCGATCAGTGCCTGGACGACGCCGTCCTTGAGCTGCTTGACCTGCGCAGGTCCGGCATCGAAGCCGACGATCTTGACCTGGTTCTGTTTGCCGGCCTGGCGGATGCCTGTTGCTGTTCCTTCAGCTGCGAAGGTGTTGGCTGCGAACACGCCGACAATGTCCGGGTCCTTGGCCAAGGCTGCGGACACGAGTTTGGCCGCTTCGGCCGGGTCGTTGTGGCTGTACTGCACACCCAGGTACTCGAACGACGGGTCGGCTTTGGCTCCCTCTTCGAAGCCTGCGACACGCGCGTCGGCAGTCGAGACGCCAGGGTCGGTGGAAATTACCAGGACTTTGCCTCCGCTGGGGCTGAGATTCTTGATTGCCTTGAAGGCCTCCAGGCCGCCGCCTTTGTTGTCCGACGCGATCGCCGACGCGGCGAAAGAGGGGTCCTGCACCGTGGTGTCAACGAGGACCACCTTGATGCCGGCTGCCGCAGCCGCCTTCAACGGCGCCTGCATTGCGGCCACATCGGTCGGCGCGATGAGGATGGCGTCCGGCTGGGATGCTACGACGGAATCGACGATGGGCTTTTGGAGAGTCGGGTCGAACTTGGCCGGGCCCTGCGTGTTGACCGTTGCCCCGGACGCCTTGGCGGCAGCGTCGATACCGCATTGCATGCTGACGTAGAACTCGTCGCCGGCGACACCTTGGATGAACGTGAGCTTGGGCTGCGCCCCGGCTGCACTCCCGCCCGAAGCGCTTCCGCCTGCACAGGCCGTGAGGGACGTTGCGGTCAGGACGCCTGCGGCGAGCAGCGTTACTTTAGGGGTTAACTTCATTGTCTAGCTCCTGTTTGCTTGAAGGGTTGATGCGGGAGGAAATCAGCTGGATCGTCGGCCAAAGAGCTTCTTCTTGCCATCAGACTTGGCGGAATGCCCTCGGGCTGCCGCAGCCCGGCGGCGCTGATCGACATAGACGGCGACGACGAGGACGGCACCGACTGCCACCTGCTGCCAAAACGGCTGGATTCCGACGATGACGAAGCCGTTCTGCAGCACTGCGGGGATGAAGAGCCCGACGACGGTTCCGAAGATGGTGCCGACGCCGCCGAAGAGTGAGGTTCCGCCGATCACGACGGCGGCGATGACGTTGAGGTTCGTCGCCGACTGACCCGCGATGGCAGTGGTGCCGTACTGGGAAAGCGACAGGATGCCTGCCACGCCGGCGAGTCCGCCGGAGAGCGCGTAGATGGAGATCAGCTGGCGGTCCACTTTCACGCCGACGCGTCGGGCGGACTCCTCGTTGGAGCCGACGGCGAAGGTGTAGAGGCCGAACCTGGTCCGGTGGAGCACGGTCCCGAAAATCAAGATCAGGACCATGGCGATCAGGGATATCGTCGGCAAGGTGGTTCCGGGGACGTTGCCGTAGCCGATGGTGTCCTGGAGTATCGCCGGGACTTCCCGGATGTCCACGCCGCCCGTGATGACCTGCGCCAGTCCCAAGGCGCCCCCAAGTGTTCCGAGGGTGACGATCAGCGGCGGCACCTTGGCCTTCGCGATGAGAACTCCGTTGAGGAGTCCCCAGCCGAGACCGCATCCGACTGCGACCAAGATACCCACAATGGCCGTGCCCCACCCCGAACCACCCACGGCCTGCATGACCTTCGCCGCAACGACTCCGGAGAAAACAAGGTTGGATCCAATGGAAAGATCGATGCCCGAGGTGACAATAACGAAGGTCATTCCGATGCCCAAGACGCCAAGGATGGAGACATTCTGGATGATCTGGCGGACATTACCCCACGTCGGAAATACTTCCGGCGCCAGGGCTGAGAAGACCAGGAATATGACCAGCAGCACGAGCAGGATCTGGAACGACTGAACCTGGAGTACCTGCCGGAGCGAGTGTACGCGTGAAATTTCGGTTGCGGTCCCGGCTGTGCGCGGTACGGCTTCGGTGGTGGTCATGAGTGTGCTCCATCAAGTGCGCCGGTCATTGCGCCGACTAGTTCTTCCACAGATGTTTTCTTTGCTTCGTAGGTGGCCACCCGGCGTCCCAACCGGAGGACCTGGACTCGGTCGGCTACGTCGATGACGTGCGGCATCGAATGGCTGATGAACACGACGCCCACGCCCTTGTCACGGACCCGGCGGATCGTCTCGAGCACGTTTCTGGTCTGAACCACGCCGAGAGCGGCTGTCGGTTCGTCCAGGAAGATGACTCCCTTGGCCCATGCAACAGCCCGCGCAATGGCGATCGCCTGCTTCTGGCCGCCCGACATGCTGCCCACGGGGTCGGAGAGGCTTCGAACCGTGGCGCCGAGTTCGTCGAAGGCTTCACGTGACTTGGCACGCATCGCCTTGTTGTCCATGAATCCGAGTCGTCCTTGAAAGCCGGGCTTGGGGATTTCGCGGCCGAGGAACATGTTTTGGGCGGCGTTCAGATGCGGCGCCAGGGCCAGGTCCTGATACACAGTTTCGATGCCCAGGCTGCTGGCCTGGCTGGGGGAACCGAGTTCGACCTCACCGCCAGCAAAGAGGATCTTGCCGGAATCCAAGGCAAGGTTTCCCGAGAGCGCCTTTACGAGGGTCGACTTTCCGGCGCCGTTATCGCCGATGAGCGCAACCACTTCGCCTGCGTGGACGTCGAAGTCGACGCCGTCCAAGGCGCGTACGTTGCCGAAGCTGCGGGTCAGGCCGCGGGCTTCCAGAACCGGGATTGTTGTCATGGTGTCACACCTGTCAGCTGGTACGGGACGATTGCAGAGGCTCCGGCCGAACAGCCGGAGACACTTCGTTGTGTTGTCACTTCTGTCTTCCTCTTGGTTCAGGCCTGGGGGAAGGTCTCAGGGCTGTGGGCACATCTCAGGTCGATGATCAGATCGGCCCGTTCCCGGGTGGAGGCAACAACATCGGCATTGCGTTGGTCGCTGCCCAGCGCCCATGCCTCTGCCTCCTCGGGCAACTTGCCGAAAGCTTCGTGCCGCCTCAGCAGCCGGCGCTGCCGCTCGCCGTCGCTGATGTCCAGGAACCAGACCTCGTCGATCTGCTCCCTGCATTCCTGCCAACCGGCGGCGTCCAGCAGGAGATAATTTCCCTCGGTGATGACCAGCGGTACGTCGCGGGCCACAGCTACCGCGCTGCCAATGGATTCCTCCAGGCTGCGATCGAACGTCGGGGCATAGACAACCGCTTCCCCGTTAGTCTTGAGCCGGCGCAGCAGGGTGGCATAGCCCCACGGGTCAAACGTGTCCGGAGCGCCCTTGCGGTCCCGCGAGCCGTGGGCTGCGAGGATCTCGTTGGCCAGGTGGAAAGCGTCCATTCCGACCTGGGTGGCTTGGCCATTTAAGGCATCGGCGATAGCCCGCGCCACGGTAGACTTTCCGGCACCAGGCGCACCAGTAATTCCCAGAATGTGCCGGCTTCCAGCAACAGCAAGGGCGCCGGCCCGCTCCACCAGCTCATCTAGCGAGCACGTCAGCCGTTCAGCTCCTCGGACGGGAGCCGAGGTCCGATCTTCAGCGGTGTTCATCACTATCTCCTCCGTCGGTCATGCCACGGTGAAGAAGCTCTGCTGCTACACCCTTGAAGCGCTGCCTTAAACAAACAGGTAGATCTTGACCGAGGGCCTCGAACCTAAGGCATCGAGGACTCGCTGTGACCTGCCTTACAGAAACGTAGAGGCTTCATGTCATCGATGTCAAGGAAAAATCGAAAACTCATGTCATCGATGACATAGTTGCTTGAAGTTAGTTGGAACATGGGGCAGGATGAGGTGGACAGCTGGTTGTCACCGATGACATTGTCGGCGTTGGAGGTCTCCTCGCCCTCGGACAGCCTCAGGGCTGTATGGTGTGCCCAGCGAACAATGAAGGAGCCGAACCGTGACTACCATGCAGGATGTGGCCACGCGCGCCGGGGTGAGCGCCAAGACGGTATCCAGAGTTTTTAATGACGACCCGCACGTCACGGAAGACACACGGGAGCGCGTTCAGGCGGCCATGCGCGAGCTCAAATACGTGCCGAACATGCTTGCGCGCACCTTCCGGGAGGGCAAGTCAGCTGTCATCGGCATCGCAGTACCTGACGTTGCCGATCCCTTCTTCGCTGCCGTCACGAAGGGGATCGAGCTGGCGGCACGTGAACACGATATGGCAATAGTCGTCACCAGCCTCGGGGACAACCCGTCCCTGGAACAAAGCATCATTGAAACGACGGTCCGCCGCCAGATCGACGGCCTGATTATCGCTCCGATCGCTGCCGATCAGTCGTATCTCTTGCGCTGGCAGGACAGCTTCCCCATCGTGTTCATTGACCGCATACCTACCAAACTCAATGCGGACTACTTCGTCGAAGACGACTTTGGCGGAGCATTTGAAGCGACACAGCACCTCATCGCTCACGGACACCGCCGCATCGCCATTGTCGGAGACTCAACAGACGTCCCGACCACGAGGCTGCGCTTGGAGGGCTATCGAGCCGCCCTTGACGACGCAGGCTTGAAAAACGACGAAGAACTGATTGCGCTCGGATCGCGCGACGCGGACGCTGCCGCCCAGATCTGCAAGACCCTACTGGCGTTGCCCGATGCGCCCACCGCCATCTTCTCCTCCAACGCGCGGTTCTCAACCGGCGTTTTCCCAGCCCTTCAGGCCTTGAACCGAACCGACATTGCGTTGATCAGTTTCGGCGACTTCCCCATGGCGGATGTCCTCCAGCCTTCGGTGTCAGTCATCGATCAGAACCCCCGCCAGGTCGGACGTGTTGCCGCAGAACGCATACTTGCCCGTATTGCAGCGCCAACCAAGAGGTTCCGACGGAAAAATGTCATTCCCGTCAAACTGATCGAACGCCAATCCTGCCAGTCGGTCGGAGCACTGTCCGCGTCCTGAGCCGAACCGCGTCGGCACGAGCGCTGTTTATCTGATGGCAAGCGAGATGCTACGCGCCCAAGCGCAGCGTCTTAGGCCCGCAAAGCCGACCGAGTTAAGTGACAAGCGTCGACGACGTCGAAGTGGGCTGCTGCTGGCCAACCCGCAGGCTGGCGTGGCACTCAGCCGCGCGCCCAGCGACGTCCCCGTGAACGGCAGAAGTGATGGCCTCGACTACAGCGATTTGACCGGTCGTGTCGGGGACCCCGGGGAACTGAACCTGCGGGGCCTCAACGGCGGCAACCGGCGACTCGGGCGTGGCGCGCATGCGAAGAATTGCGATGGCGGAAATAAGGCACCAGGCAATGTTCGTGACCACGGAGGGCCACGCCTCGTGGACCGCACC
>Ga0307409_100001467_pt1 | contig 11613 bp, 9 predicted proteins | sample 322Ometagenome_2_FD_203888 | JGI IMG/M metagenome (GOLD analysis project Ga0307409, IMG submission 203888) | Maize rhizosphere microbial communities from greenhouse at UC Davis, California, United States - 322HYB-O-2 | ecosystem: Host-associated > Plants > Roots > Rhizosphere > Soil | place...
GCCGACCTCCTCGGGCCGACCGGCCCGGCCCAGGGCGATGGACATGCCCCACTCCTCGACCAGCGCCTTCTCCAGCGCCTGCTCGACCGGCCAGCCCCGCTCGGCCGCGTAGCGCGTCCGGAGCCCGGCCATGACCTCGGTCTCGGTCGCCCCCGGGCACACGCAGTTGGCCCGCACGCCCTCGGCGCCGAACGTGGTGGCGAGGTCCTTCGTGAAGGTCGCCACGGCGGCCTTGAGCGTCGCGTAGGGGAACTGGTGCGCCTTCGGCGCGCGGATCGAGTAGGCCGCGGTGGTCACGACCGCGCCGCCGCCGGCGGCCACCAGCAGCGGCACCGCGGCCCGGCAGGCCCGGACGGTCCCCATGAGCACGTCCTCGAACGTGTGCGCCCAGTCCTCGTCGGTCCCGTCAGCCAGCCCGTGCTGGCCACGCGGGCCGAGACCGGTCGTGACCGCCACACCGTCGAGCGACCCGAACGCCTCCCGGGCGACGGTGAGCGCCCGCTCGGCCTCGTCGGGCCGGGTGAGGTCGGCGCCGACGCCGACCGCGCCGCCGGGCCCGGTCATCGTCCCGGCGGTGAGCGCGGCCCGATCGCCGTCCCGGCCGACCAGGACGACGTTGGCCCCGTCGGCGTGCAGCGTGGCCGCCGCCGCCAGCCCGATGCCCCGGCTGCCACCGAACACGACGTACGTCCGGTCCCGGACGCCGAGGTCCATGGTCAGACCTGCTCCGCCGACGCGGCCGCGTCGCGGGCCCACCGGTAGTCGGGCTTGCCGCTGGGGTGGCGGCCGATGGTGTCGACGTAGGCGATCGCCCGCGGTGCCTTGAAGCGGGCCAGCGAACCGGCGCAGAACTCGCGGAGCTCGGCTGCGGTCGCCGTCGCCCCCGGCCGGAGCTGCACCACGCCGACCACCTCCTGGCCGAAGCGGTCGCACGGGCGGCCGACCACGAGGGCGTCGGCCACGGCAGCGTGCCCCCGCAGCACCTCCTCGACCTCCTCGACGAACACCTTCTCGCCGCCCGTGTTCACCACCATCGAGTCGCGGCCGAGCACGGTGATGGCCCCGTCCTCGCCCAGCGTCGCCCGGTCGCCGGGCACGGCGAAGCGCTCCCCGTCGATGACCGGGAACGTCGTCGCGGTCGCCTCCGGGTCACCGAGGTACCCGAGCGGCACCCGGCCCCGGCGGGCGGTCCACCCGACCTCGTCGTCGCCCGGGTCGAGCAGCCGACGGCGGTCGGCGGAGAGCACCACCGCGCCCGCGCCGGGCGCGAACCCGGCGGCCTTCGACGCCGTGGTGCGGGCCCCGAAGGCCATGCCGCCGGTCTCGGAGGCGCCGTAGCCGTCGACGATCATCACGTGCGGGATCAGCTCCAGCAGGGCGAGCTTGTGCTCCTCGCTGGTGACGGCGCCGCCGATCCCGATCGTCCCGAGCGAGGACAGGTCGTACGACCGGCGGCGCAGCTCCTCGACGAGGGGCCGGGCGTAGGCGTCGCCGACGACGGAGATGAGCGAGATCCGCTCGGCCTCGGCCACCCGCAGGATGGCGCCGGCGTCGAACCGTTGCGTGTCGTCGTGCAGGACGACGGTGGCCCCGGTGTGGAGCCCGGCGAAGGCGGTCCACTGCGCGGCGGCGTGCATGAGCGGCGGTGCCGCGAACCACCGACCCTCGGTGTTGGCGACCGCGGTCGTCCCGAGCGCCTCGGCCGTCGCCGCCTCCGGGCCGCCCATGGCGGCGTGGAAGATGTCGGCCTGGCGCCAGAGGACGCCCTTGGGGGCGCCGGTCGTGCCGCCGGTGCAGACCATGTAGAGGTCGTCGCCCTGGGGCTCCGGGAGCGATGCCGGGCCACCGGCCTCGACGGCCCGCTCGTAGTCGACGGCACCGGCGACCGGTTCGGCCCCCGAGCCGTCGTCGATGTCGATCAGCACCAGGTCCAGGCCGGCGACCGCCTCGCCGACGACCGCGGCGAGCTGCCGCTGGTAGATCACCGCCTCGGCCCCGATGGCCTCCAGCAACGCCCGGATCTCGTGCGGCCGGTACTGGTGGTTGACGTTGAACGGGACGGCCCGCGCCCGGAAGCTCGCGTACATCGCCTCGAGGTACTCGGGCCGGTTGGCCATGATCAACGCCACCGGCGACTGGCCGCACTCCCACCGTTCGAGGCCGGCCCGCTCGCGGTGCAGACCGAGCCCGCGGGCGACGAGGTGACCGGCCAGGCGGCGGCTCCGGTCACCGACCTCGGCGTACGTCCGGCGGTCGGCGCCCCAGACGACCATGTCGCGGTCGCCGACGGCGGCGGCGACCGCGTCGTTGGCGGCGGCCAGCGTCCACTCGGTCATCGAACGTCCTAGGCGAACGGGAGGACGACGGTACGGGTCTCGAGGTAGGCCTCGATCATGTGCCTGCCTCTGTCTGCGAGCTCACGGTGCCGTCGGCGCGGAGCCGGCGGATCTCGGCGTCGTCGCGGCCGAGCTCGCGGAGGACCTCCTCGGTGTGCTCGCCGAGGAGCGGGGCGCGCCAGCGGGGCTGGACGGGCTCGCCGCCGAAGTCGGCCGGCGACGCCAGCATCGGGCTGCTGCCCTGCTCGTCGGGCACGTGGACCACCGCGCCCGAGGCGTGGAACTGCTCGTCGCCGAGCAGGTCGTCGACGGTGTTGACCGGCGCCCAGAACACGTCCGGCTCGGCGTCGAACGCCGTCGCCCACTCGTCGCGGGACCGGGTGGCGAAGACGGCGTCGAGCTCGGCGATCAGCTCGCGGGCGTTCACGGCCCGGTCGCGGGCCGACCGGAAGCGCTCGTCGTCGAGCCACTCGGGCCGGCCGACGGCCCGGGCCAGCGCCGGCCAGTGCCGGTCGCCCTCCAGCCCGACGATCCAGAACCGCTGCCCGTCACCCGCCGTGTAGTTGTTGACGCTCGGGTTCCGCATCGTCTCCCGGACGCCGATCTCCAGGGTCCGGCCCCACATCAGGGCGATGTTCACGTCGAAGCCGATGGTGTAGACGCCCTGGCGCAGCAGCGACGTGGTGACGAGCTGGCCCTGCCCGCTGTTCGACCGCTCGTACAGCGCGGCGCTGACCATCGCCGCGCCGGTCATGGCCGCGGTGTGGTCGCCCATGCCACCCCGCTGGAACGGGAGCGGCCCGCCGGGCGCCTGGAGCGAGGCGGCGATGCCGGACCGGGCCCAGTAGGCGGCGATGTCGTAGGCGGCCTTCTCGGCGTCGGGACCGCCGAGGCCGAAGCCGGTGATCAGGGCGTACACGAGCCGCGGGTACCGCTCCCGCAACGCGTCCGGGTCGAGCCCGAGCCGGGCGAGGGCCGACGGCCGGATGTTGGTGACGAACACGTCCGCCCCGGCCAGCAGGTCGTGGGCGACCTGCATGCCGTCCGCGCCCGACAGGTCGACCACGACGCTGCGCTTGCCCCGGTTGTCCAGCTCGAACACCGGGTTGCTGTCCAGGTCGCCGCCCAGCATCACGCCGAAGCCCCGGGCCGGGTCGCCCGCCGGCGGCTCGATCTTGACCACGTCGGCGCCCCAGTCGGCCAGCAGGCCGGCCGCCCCCGGCCCGGCCACCCAGACGCCGAGCTCGACGACCCGGACCCCGTCCAGCGGGCCGCTCATGAGGCGGGCGTCGGCGTGAACGTCACCGGCATGGCCTCGGGCCCGGTGATGAAGTTGGAGGCCCGGTACTCGAGCGGCTCCGTGGTCGACAGCCGCAGGTCGGGCAGGCGGCGCAGCACCTCCCGGAACATCACCCGCAGCTCCAGCCGGGCGAGCGACGCGCCGAGGCAGTAGTGCGGACCGAACCCGAAGGCGAGGTGGGGGTTGGGGTCGCGGGTGACGTCGAGCCGGTCGGAGCGGTCGAAGACGTCCTCGTCGCGGTTGGCCGAGGGGTAGAAGAGCATCACCTGGTCACCCTCGCGCAGCCGCCGGCCCCGCACCTCGACGTCGGTGGTGACGGTGCGGGCCATGTTCTTGATCGGCGACACCCAGCGCAGCAGCTCCTCGACCCCGAGCAGGAGCGCGGCCTCGTCACCGAGGATCGCCGCCTGGTCCGGCCGGTCGAGCAGGGCGAGCATGCCGCCGCTGATGACGTGCCGGGTCGTCTCGTCGCCGCCGATCAGGATCAGCAGCGTCTCCGACACGATCGACTCGTCGTCGAGGGTCTCGCCGTCGATCGTCGCGTGGCACAGCGTCGAGATCAGGTCGTCCCGCGGTTCGGCCCGCCGCTGGGCGATCACCTCGAGCTGGCACTCGCGGAACCCGAGCATCGCCCGCAGCCCGGCGTCGGCGATCTCGGGGGACGGGTCGAGCGTCGTGGCCCGGATCAGGTCGTCCGACCAGCGCAGCAGGTCGTCGTGCCGATCGGCCTCGAAGCCGAGGAGGTCGGCGATGAGCAGGAGCGGGAGCGGGGCGGCGATGTCCCAGACGAAGTCGCACGCACCCCGCTCGCAGACCCGGTCGATGATCGTCCGGCACAGCCGCTCGACGGTCTCCTCGTGGGCGGCGACCCGCCGGGGCGTGAAGCCCCGGTTCACGAGCGACCGGCGGCGCTGGTGCTCGGGGTTGTCCATCGAGATCATCATCGGCAGCGGGTCGCCGTGGGGCCGGGGGGCGCGCCGGCTGGAGAAGGTCCGGGCGTCCTTCTCGATGGCGAGCACGTCGTCGTAGCGGGTGATGCCCCACACGTCGCCGGCCTCGTCGTAGTACACGGGCGCCTCGCGCCGCATCCACGTCCAGACCTCGTGCGGGTCGTCGGCGTACCACGAGCCGTCCAGGAGGTTCAGCCCCTCACGGACCGGATGGATGGCCGGATCGCGGTCGCTCAAGGCGGAAAGTATGACATGCCAAGATTGAGTAATGCCACTTTCATCTTGGTAGAACAGCGGCATGGCCCCGAAGCCCGACCTCGCCGTGTTCGACGCCGACAACCACCTGTACGAGACCGAGGACGCCTTCACCCGCCACCTGCCGGAACGGCACCGGGACCTGTTCCGGTTCGTGGAGATCAGGGGCCGCAAGAAGCTGGTGGTCCGCGACCGGATCACCGAGTTCATCCCGAACCCGACCTTCGAGGTGATCGCCCGGCCGGGCGCCCACATGGCCTTCTACGCGGCCGAGAACACCGACGGGAAGACCCTGCGCGAGCTGACCGGCGAGCCGATGCGCTGCATCCCCGCCTTCCGCGCCCCCGGGCCGCGCCTGGAGCTGCTCGACGAGCAGGGCATCCACGCCGCGCTGGCGTTCCCCACCCTGGCCAGCCTCATCGAGGAGCGCCTGCTCGACGACCCGGCGCTGACCCAGGTGGCCATCCACGCCTTCAACGAGTGGCTGCACGACGAGTGGACCTACGACTTCGAGGGCCGCCTCTTCGCCACCCCGATCGTCAACCCGTGCGTCCTCGACGACGGCATAGCCGAGCTGGAGCTGCTGATCGAACGAGGCGCGAAGGCGGTGCTGATGCGGCCCGCTCCGGTCAGCGGGCTCCGCGGCACCCGGTCACCGTTCCTGCCGGAGTTCGACCCGTTCTGGGCGAGGATCGAGGAGGCCGGGCTGGTCGTCGCCCTGCACGCGTCGGACAGCGGCTACCAGTCCTACCTGAACACCTGGGAGGGCAGCTCGGGCGAGTACGTCGCCTTCCGGCCGAAGACGTTCGCGGCGGTGGCCGACGACGGCCGCTCGATCCAGGACGCGCTGGCGTCCGCCGTCTGCCACGGCATGCTGACCCGGTTCCCGCGGGTCAAGCTGCTCAGCGTGGAGAACGGCGGGAGCTGGGCCGGCCACCTGCTCCGGAACCTCGACCTCGCCTACAGGAAGATGCCGCAGGAGTTCCCCGAGCACCCGCGCGAGGTCTTCGCCCGCAACGTCTGGGTGAACCCGTTCTGGGAGGACTCCGTGTCCGGCCTGATCGCGCTGCTCGGCGCCGACCGCGTCTGCTTCGGGTCCGACTTCCCGCACCCCGAGGGCCTGGACGACCCGGTCGCCTGGGTGCACCAGCTCGACGACGTCGCCCCGGCCGACATCGCCAAGGTCATGTCCTCCAACATGTTCGGGCTCATGGGCCTCACGGCCCCGGCGTCAGCGGGTCACTGACCCCGGAAGACCGGGGCCCGCTTCTCGGCGAAGGCGGTCATGCCCTCGACCAGGTCGGAGCCGCCGAGGTTCACGTTCTGGGCCAGCGCCTCGGTCTCGAGCGCCTGCGCCAGCGACGAGGACCCGGCGTTGTCGAGCATGCGCTTGGTCATCGAGAGCGCCATCGGCGGCCCGGCGGCGATGCGCTCCGCCAGGTCGGCGACGGCCGCGTCCAGCTCGGCCGCCGGCACGACCGCGTTGACGATGCCCAGCCGGTCGGCGCGGGCCGCGTCCATCATCTCGGCGGTGAAGGCCAGCTCCTTCGCCTTGTGGACGCCGATGCGCTGGGCCAGCAGCCACGACGACCCGTAGTCGAGGCTCAGCCCGAGCTTGGCGAACACGGCCGAGAGCCTGGCCCGGTCCGAGCACCAGAGCAGGTCGGCGGCCAGGGCCAGCCCGAAGCCGGCGCCGACCGCGTAGCCGTCGACCTTGGCGATGACCGGGATGGGGCAGTCGTGGACGGCGATGACCGACTCGCCGAGCAGGCGCATGGCGTTGAGCTTGTTGCCCTCCCAGCCCGACGAGGCGCCGCCCTTGGCGACGAGGTCGGCGCCGGAGCAGAAGTCACCGTTCGCCCCGGTGAGGACGATGGCCCGGGCGTCGGACTCGGCCAGCCGCCGGAACCCGTCCCGGATGGCCAGCCACATCTCCATCGAGCACGCGTTGCGGGTGCCCGGCCGGTCGAGCGTGACCGTGACGACGGACCCGGTCTGCTCGATGCGAACGTGCTCGTGGTCCACGGTCCCTGCTCTCGGCTGGTTACGGTCGATCCCGGATCGTGACAGTAACACAGTCCGGAATCTGATAGTCCTGCTCTCCAAGCGTCCGGGCGCGCCGAAACCAGCCGTCCGCGGGCTCGGATCAGCGGGAGCCGATGCCGTTGACGATCAGGTCCCAGAGCGCCTCGGCCGGGTCACCGTCACCGGCCTTCAGCGGCGTGCCGCCGATCGTCGAGGAGAAGGCGTTGAACATGATCGCCTCGAGCAGGATGCCGGCGACCGGGCCGTGGCGGAGGCCGGGCTTGATCGCGTCGGCGGCCGCGGCCTCGTCGAGGAGCTCGCCGAAGAGGGCGACGAGCGGGGCGAAGGCCCGGGCCGCCTCGGCCGGGTAGCCGGTCAGGAGCTGCTGGGCGAAGTCGACCATCACCGGCGTGGCCGGGGCGCGCTTGCGGGGCTTGTCGCCCGTACGGGGCCGGCACAGCCGGTAGTACTCGACGACGAACCGGTGGAGGCGCTCGTACGGGTCGCTCTCGTCGGCGATCTTCTCCCGGAGGTGGTCGGCCGTCCAGGCCACCGAGTCCTCGAAGAGGGCCAGCAGCAGCTCGTGCTTCCCGCCGAAGTACTGGTAGAAGCTGCGCAGCGACTGCCCGGAGCGCTCGACGACCTCCTGGACCGTGAACTCCTTGCCCGACTCGCTGTCGTTCATCAGCTCGAGCGCGGCGTCGAGGAAGCCCTGCACCCGCTTCTCGGCCCGGGTCCGGGCCGAGTCGAGCGACCGGGCCACCGCCTGCTCGCGCCAGCTCGTCGCCGCTTCGTCCGTCACGCTCCGAAGCGTACCGAGCGCCGCCCTCGGGAACGGCGATCGTGGCCCGCGACCGGGTCGTTGACGCTGCCGATATTTGATGTCATGGTGCTGACACGAAAGTCTCCCGGACCCAGCGAGAGGGGGCACGCCCGTGACCGTGACCAGCGCGAGCGACGTGTACTACGACCCGTACGACGTCGCCATCGACGCCGATCCGTACCCGGTGTTCCGCCGGCTGCGGGAGGAGGCGCCGCTCTACTACAACGAGCAGCACGACTTCTACGCGCTCAGCCGGTTCGAGGACGTGGAGCGGGGCTTCGTCGACCGCCGGACCTTCATCTCCGGGCGGGGCGGCATCCTCGAGCTGATCAAGGCCAACATCGAGATGCCGCCGGGCGTGGTGATCTTCGAGGACCCGCCGACCCACGGGATGCACCGCAGCCTGTTGTCCCGGGTGTTCACCCCCAAGAAGGTGGCCGCGCTGGAGCCGAAGATCCGCGAGTTCTGCGCCCGCAGCCTCGACCCGTACGTCGGCAGCGGGGGGTTCGACTTCATCACCGACCTCGGCGCGCAGATGCCGATGCGCACGATCGGGCTGCTGCTCGGCATCCCCGAGCAGGACCAGGAGGCCATCCGCGACGAGGTCGACTCCCACCTCCGCACCGAGGCCGGCGAGAAGATGGACGTGTCCGGTGGCGTGGCCACCGGCGAGATGTTCGCCGAGTACATCGACTGGCGGGCCGAGCACCCGTCCGACGACATCATGACCGACCTCCTCCAGGCCACGTTCGAGGACGAGACCGGGACCGTCCGCCACCTGACCCGGGGCGAGCTGCTCACCTACGTCAACGTGGTGGCCGGCGCCGGCAACGAGACCACCGCCCGGCTGATCGGCTGGACCGGCAAGGTCCTGGCCGACCACCCCGACCAGCGCCGCCAGCTGGTCGAGGACCGCTCGCTCATCCCGAACGCCATCGAGGAGCTCCTCCGCTACGAGCCGCCGGCGCCCCACGTCGGCCGCTACGTCGACCGTGACGTCGAGATCCACGGGCAGACGGTCCCGGCGGGGAGCGCCATGCTGTTCCTCGTCGGGGCGGCCAACCGCGACGACCGGCGCTTCCCCGACGGTGACTCGTTCGACATCCACCGCCAGGACGGCCCCCACATCACGTTCGGGTACGGGCCCCACTTCTGCCTCGGCGCCGCGCTGGCCCGGCTGGAGGGCCGGGTCGCCCTCGACGAGGTGCTCGACCGCTTCCCCGAGTGGGAGGTCGACTGGGACCGGGCCAGGCTCGCACCGACCTCGACCGTCCGCGGCTGGGAGACCCTGCCCGTGATCACGCCAGGAGCGAACTGATGGGACTGCTCGACGGGAAGATCGCCGTCATCACCGGCGCCGGGTCCGGCATGGGCAAGGCGTCGGTCAAGGTCTTCGTGCGCGAGGGCGCCAAGGTCGTCGCCGGTGACATCAGCGGGGCGGAGAAGGACACCGCGGCCGAGGTCGGCGGGGACGTCCTGCCCGTCCACTGCGACGTCACCGACGAGGGCGACATCGAGGCCATGGTCGCCGCCGCGGTCGACACCTACGGCCGGCTCGACGTCATGCTCAACGTGGCCGGCATCGCCGACGGCTGCATGCTCTCCGACCTGACGACCGAGATGTACGACAAGATCATGGACGTCGACCTGCGCGGCGTCATGTTCGGGATGAAGCACGGCCTGCGGGCCATGGTGGCGCAGGGCGACGGCGGCTCGATCGTCAACTGGTCGTCCGTCGGCGGGCTCAACGGGTCGGCCTTCACCAGCGTGTACTCGGCCGCCAAGGCGGGCGTCATCGCCGCCACCCGGGGAGCGGCCGCCGAGTACGGCGACCAGAACATCCGGGTGAACTGCATCTGCCCCGGCTTCATCCTCACCGAGATCATGGGGGCGGCCGGGGCCGACATCCCGGGCATCAAGGAGAAGGCGGCGCTGAACCGGGCCGGCCTCCCGCACGAGGTCGCCGAGGTCGGCGCCTTCCTCGCCTCGGACCGGGCGTCGTTCGTCACCGGCGCCATCGTGCCCGTGGATGGCGGCTGGACGGCGAAGCTGGCGTAAGAAGGAGGGCGTGCCCGACCCGACCGACGCCGCGCCGGCCCGCCGCCGGTACGACAGCACGCTGCGTCGCCGGCAGGCGGCCGAGACGCGGGAGCGGATCGTCGCCGCCGGCTCCGAGATCTTCCGGGCCTCGTCGATCCGGGACTGGCGGGCGCTGACCGTGCGGGCCGTCGCCGAGCGGGCCGGGGTCAACGAGCGGACGGTCTACCGGCACTTCGCCAACGAGCGGCGGCTGCGGGACGCGGTGATGCAACGCCTCGAACAGGAGGCCGGCATCGATCTCGCCGGCCTGCGGCTCGAGGACGTCACCGACGTCACCGCCCGGATCTTCCGGCAGGTCTCCGCCCACCCGCTCGACGCCCGCCCGCCTCTCGACCCGACGCTCGCGGCGGCGGGCCAGCGGGAGCGGGAGGCCCTGCGCGCCGCCGTCGCGGCCCGCACCGCCGACTGGCCGGAGGCCGACCGCACCGTCGCCGCCGCCATGTTCGACGTCCTCTGGGCGGTCGCGTCCTACGAACGCCTCGTGGTCGACTGGGACCTCCATCCCGACGAGGCGATCCGGGGGCTCACGTGGGTCGCCGGGCTGATCGAGACGGCCGTGCGAGACGGCCGGGGGCCCAGCACCTGAACCCTCCCCGACCGGACGTTCGCGACCGGGGAGGGCCTGTCAGTTCCCGCCGGACCTATTCGAAGTTCACCTGCTCGGGCTCGGACCAGTCCCGGTTCTCGTTGGACCAGCAGGTCCAGGGCTTCGCCGGGTCGCCCACGACCTCGAACTCGCCGTCCTCGACCTGGAGGATGGCGCCGCAGTCCTGCTGGCTGCCGTGGGTGGCCGGGTCGTCCTGGGTGGGCGCCTCGTGCTGCCGGGAGAAGTCGATCGGCGGGATCAGACCGCCGGCGGTGTACTCGGTGAGCTGCTCGTTGGCCGCGGCGATCACCTTCGCCCGGTCGAAGTCCTCACCGGCGGCCTTCAGGGACTCGTACGCGGTGTTGGCGTTGATCCAGCCGTACATGGACAGCTCGGTGATGTCGCTGCCCGTCTCGTCCATCCACTTCGTGAAGGTCTCCAGCTGGCTGCCGGCCGAGTCCGCCTCGAACGGGCGGAACGTGACGAACACGTAGTCGCCCTCGAACAGGTCGCCCGCCTCCTTCACGAAGGCCTGGTCGTACGTGTTCGGGTGGACCATCTTCACGTCGGCCATCCCCTGGCGCTCCAGCTCCTGGGCGAGGGTCTTCATGCCGTTCAGGTCGACCGACGCGAGGACCATGTCGACGCCGGCCTCCTTCATGGCGGTGACCTCGGGCCCGATGCCGTTCGGCATGCCGAAGGCGATGTTGTCGTTGAAGTACGCCACCTCGGTCCCGCCGATGTCGTCGGAGTACTTCTCGATCGAGTCCCGGGTGGCTCCGGCGGACTGCTTGGAGTTCTCGCTGACGCCGTAGCCGAGGATGCCGACCTTCTCGGCCTTGGCCAGCTTGGCCACGTAGGCGTCGACCCGTCGGGTGCAGGTCACGCAGATGACCCCGGCGTTGCCGAACACCGCCTCGTTCGCCGCCTCGGCCGGGTGGATGTTCCACACGTACAGGGGCATGCCCGCCTTCGTGACCTCGGCCCAGCCGCTGGCGACCTGCGTCGCGCTGAAGGCGCCGAACGTGTCGTTGGCCGAGGCGATCTCGATGCCCCGCTGCTGGTTCTTCGTCAGCTCGTCGTCCAGCGGCTCGGTCAGGACCAGGTCGCGGCCGTAGATGCCGCCCTCGCTGTTGCGATAGGCGAAGTACGCCTCGACGCCGTCCACGAAGCACTCGAGCACGCACGTGCCCAGCGGGTTGTTGGAGATCGTGCCGAACGCCGAGAACCGGATCTCG
>Ga0307409_100001468_pt1 | contig 11612 bp, 14 predicted proteins | sample 322Ometagenome_2_FD_203888 | JGI IMG/M metagenome (GOLD analysis project Ga0307409, IMG submission 203888) | Maize rhizosphere microbial communities from greenhouse at UC Davis, California, United States - 322HYB-O-2 | ecosystem: Host-associated > Plants > Roots > Rhizosphere > Soil | place...
GCGGCACAGGATGTGCCTGATGCCCGAGTCGTAGAGCGCGTCGTAGGTGGGTAGCGAGGCGCCGCCGGGGATGCCGAATACGGTGTCCACGCCCTCGTTCTTGAGGCATTCCATGACGGCGTCGACTGCTCGCATCGCTGGCCCAGCGCTCCTTCCGGGATCGAAGTGACGAAAGCGGCCGAGCCGGCGGCCGCTTCGAACCATCGAGTCTAACAGTGGTTTTCGCGCTTTCCAGGCCGTTTCCGCCCTCGATGCTCAAGGAGTCCCCACCGCGACCGAAGACAGTGGTGATGGGGGAAACGACCGCGCCAGAGACGGGTCTCCAGCTGCGCGACGCGCTGGCGAACGGCTGGCGTCCCGAGCCCCAGCCTGCGCTCATCACGCTGGCCTACAACGAGCAGGACTACGCGTGGGCCGAGGTCGAGGTTCTGCAGTTCGGCGGCGGCGATCCCAGCGGCTTCCTCGGAGAGCCCTCCCCGGACTCCGCGCCCGGCTGGGTGCTGGTCGATCACGGCACCGTCCACATGACCAGCGTGCGGTTCGTCCTCCAGCTGTCGCACCAGTTCGCCAACGTGCCCTACACCAGCATCGCGGACGCTTACGCCGACGAGGACGGGCTGTGCATCTGGCAGCACGGGCGCGCACCGCTCAAGCTGGTGCTGCCGGCGCCTGACTGGCACCTCGTGCTGTTCCGCTGGCTCGCCTACGGCGAAGCGGCTTAGCCCGCCGGCGCGCCCGGCCGCCGGGGCAGCAGGATCTCGTCCGGCCACTCCAAGTCGCGGCCGCAGCGCTTGCACACCTGGTCGTGCACGTGTACGACCGTGCCGCACTCCTCGCAGCGCCGCCGCGGCTCGTACTTCTCCCAGCGGTAGAGGAGCGCTCCCAGGATCCCGATCAGCGGCAGGCACGCGCCGATCAGGAACCAGATGAAGAACGATGACCCCTTGATCCTGGCGATCGCCCCCGCGGAGAGGCCGGAGAAGAGCGCGATCGCGATGTACGCGCCGCCATAGACCATGACCTAGAAGTTAGAGCAGCTTGCCGAGCGCCCAGATCACCGCGATGCCCGCGCCGATCACCAGCGCGATCCAAGCCACCGCGGTGAGGAAGCCCAGCACGAACTTGAACAGGATCCAGGCGGCCACCAGCAGCACGGCCAGCGCCAGTGCCTTCATGCCCAGATCGGAAGCGGCTTCTCGCATGGGGCCAGCATGCCACAGGCACATGGCCGCTCGCTAAAGAAGATGCGAGGCGCGCGGCAGCAGCGATGCGCCCCAGATGACGCCGTCGGCGTGCAGATCGGCCGGCGGAAGCGGCCGTGCGAGCAGGAAGCCCTGGGCGCGGTCGCAGCCCAGGTCGCGCAGCAGGCGCAGCTGCTCCTCGGTCTCGACGCCCTCGGCCACGACCTCGAGGCCGAGCGTGCCGGCCATCGACACGATCGTCGCGACCAATGCGGCGTCGTCCTGGCCGGTGCCCAGGCCGCTCACGAACGCGCGGTCGATCTTCAGCGTGTCGAGCGGGAAGCGCTTGAGGTAGGAGAGCGACGAGTAGCCGGTGCCGAAGTCGTCGAGCGACAGGCGCGCGCCGCGGGCGCGGAGCGCCTCGAGCACGGTGACGGCGTCGCCCTCGTCCATCAGGACCGACTCGGTTATCTCCAGGCCTAGCGTGCCCGGGGCGATGCCGGACTCGGCGGCGACTCGCTCCACGTCGCCGACCAGCGACTCGTGGAAGAGCTGGCGGCCGGACACGTTGACGGTCACGCCCAGGCCGCGCGCGCCGGGCTGGGTGCGCTGCCACTCGGCCACCTGGGCCACTGCGGTCTCCAGCACCCAGCGGCCGATCTCCACGATCAGGCCGGTCTCCTCGGCCACGGGGATGAAGACGTCGGGGCCGATCGGGCCGCGCTCGGGGTGGGTCCAGCGCAGGAGAGCCTCGACGCTGCGGGTGCGGCCGTCGCGCAGGTCGACGATCGGCTGGTAGACCAGCGACAGCTCGCCGCGCTCGAGGGCCAGGCGCAGGTCGGTCTCCATCCGCAGCCGGTCCACCCAGCCGCCGCGCGTCAGCTCGTCGTACAGGACGACGCGGCCGCGGCCGGCTTCCTTGGCGCGGTACATCGCGGCGTCGGCGTGGCTCAGGAGGTCGGGAGTGGTCTCGGCGCCGTCGGCGGAGACGACGATCCCGGTGCTGGCGGTGACGAACAGCTCGCGGCCCTGAACGGGCACCGGCTCGCGCAGCGAGGCGCCGATCCGCTCGCCAAGGGCGATGGCATCGTCGTCCTCCTGGATGCCCTCGCACAGCACGGCGAACTCGTCGGCGGCCAGGCGGGCAACGGTGTCGCTCTCGCGTACGGCGTCCAGCAGGCGGGGCGCGATCGCCGTGAGGAGCTCGTCGCCGGCGTCGTGGCCCAGCGAGTCGTTGACCAGCTTGAACTGGTCGACGTCGAGCAGCAGCACGGCGATCTGGGTGCCGTCGCGCCGGGCGCGCGCCAGCGCGTGGTCCAGGCGGTCGGCGAACAGGACGCGGTTTGGAAGTCCGGTGAGCGGGTCGGTGAGGGAGAGCCGGCGGGCGGCGGCGTCGGCGTCCGTGCGGTCGGCCGCGACCTCCGTCACGTCGACGAGCGCCGCGACGAAGTCGGCGGACTCATCGTCGAGCGGGACCGCGGCGGGCATGCGGACCAGCAGGCGGCGGTCGTCAAGCACGACGATCACGTCCGCGGGATCGACGCCCAGGACGTCGTGGACCAGCCGCAGCGCCTCCGCGCTCAGGTCGCCCGGCCCGACACCGTCGAGCGCCAGGCGGGCCAGGTGTGCGATGGCCCGCTGTTCGGCCAGGCGCTGGCTTGTCGTGTCAAACGGCACGCTCTGGGTCCATCGGCACGGGCGGCGCGCGGCTTTACAGCAGGTGCGGCGGCCGCGTGGGCACATAGCGGTCGAGGCCCGGCAGCGGCTCCGAGCACATCACCCAGCTCGGCCAGTAGACGACGAAGCCGAGCTTGCGCAGCCGCCTCAGCAGCCACCAGGACAGCGTCGAGGCGTAGATGCTCAGATGTTCAGGCTCCTGCGTCATCGCCACCCGGTCGAGCGCGCTCAGCACCACTGGCATCAGGTCGCCCGGCTCGGCGGCGACGGCCGGCCCGATGTCGGCCTCCGACGACACCCAGCACAGCGCCCGCGCCTCGCCGGTCGCGGCGTCCAGGGAGGCCAGGCAGGTGCGGTCGCGGGCGAAGAACTCGTGCAGCGCGCGCCGCTCATGGCCGAGCGCGGCGGATTCCAGCCGCAGCCACTCGGTCACCGCGCGCTCGGGCTTCAGGACGTGGACGCCCGGCCCGGTCTCGTCCTCCTGCGAGCGCGCCTCGCGGTAGTGCTCGGTGCGCTGGCGCATGTGCCAGTGGCCGGCGACCGGCATCACGCCGAAGTCGGTGTAGAGCGTCAGGTCGCTGGGCGCCCCGGCGGCGACGACGATCCGGCCCAGGTCCGGGGTCGGCGCGCCCGGCCAGCAGTGCTCGAGCAGCCTGCGGCCCACCCCCTCCCCCTGCTGGCCCGGCTTCACCATCAGCTCGGTGAGCTGCTCCATGTCGTCGACGCGCACGGTGCGCCCGTAGCCGACGATCTCGTCGTCCGCCTCGGCGACCACGTAACAGCCGCCGTCCTGGGCGGCGATCCACTCGACGAACGACCGCTGGCGCAGCCAGTCCGAGCGGATGTCGCCCTCGGACAGGTCGTGGGCCGACTGTGTGAAGCCCTGCCGCCGCGCCGCGTCGTGCATCGCGTGCTGCGCGAGCGCGAACGTCGTGGGGAGGTCGCTCGTGCCGCCGTCGCGGAAAGTCAGGTCTTCGGCGGTCACGCCGCGGGCCTAGCCGGCCGGCTCGCGTTGCGGTGGCGGCGCCCCCTCGGCCCCCTGCGTCTCCAAGTAGCCCCGCAGCGACGGCGGGTGCCCGAGCTGGCCGAGCTCCGACGAGTCGCGCCCGAAGGCCAGGCCGACCGTCCAGTCGGCCATCAGCCGGAACTTGCGCGCGGTCCCGGGCATCATCAGCAGGTGGTAGGTGCGCGCCGCCCACCACGCGGGGAAGCCGCTCAGCTTGAGTCCGGCCATGTTGGCCACCGCCTGGTTACGCCCCAGGTCGACGAACACGCCGAGCGTCTTGTACGTGAACGGCCGCACGCGCCCGTGCCCGAGCTGGGCGGCGACGTTCTCCGCCACGCGCTTGCCCTGGCGCAGCGCGTGCTGGGCGGTGGGCGGGGCAGGCCGGTCGTAGTTCGCGGCCGCGTCGGGGGCGGCGGCGCTGTCGCCCACGGCCCAGACGTTCTCGCGCCCGCGGACGCGCAGCGCGCGGTCGACGTCGAGGCGCCCGTTCGGCTGCAGCGGCAGGCCGAGGGCGCGGATCACCGCGGGCGGCTTGACGCCTGCGGTCCAGCAGACCGTACGGGTCGCGATCGTCTCGCCCGTCGAGAGCGTCGCGCAGTCGTTCTCGACGCTCTTCAGCAGCGTGCCGGTGCGCACCTCGATCCCCCGGCCCTGGAGCTCGCGCGTGGTCCAGTCCGCGAGCTTGGGGTCGACCTCCGGCATGATCCGGTCCTGGGCCTCGACCAGGATCCACCGGGTGCCGTCCAGGCGGCAGCGCGGGTAGCGGTCGATCACGCTGGCCACGAAGTCCTGGAGCTCGGCGATGCCCTCGACGCCGGCGTAGCCCGCGCCCACGAAGATGAACTGGAGGTACTTGCGGCGCTCGTCGGGGTCGTCCAGCGATTCCGCGATCTCCAGGTTCGACAGCGCGCGGTTGCGCAGCGCGATCGCCTCGGAGATCGTCTTGAACCCGAGCCCGTGCTCGGCCAGCCCGGGCACGTCCAGCACGCGCGAGACCGAGCCGAGCGCGACGATCAGCTGGTCGTACCTCACGACCTCGCGCCGGCCGTCGCCGCGCTGGTAGTGGAGCTCGTTGGCCTCCGGGTCGGCGCCGGTCACGTGGCCCAGGCGGATGTCGGTGTTGCTGAGCTCCTCCCGCAGCGGGATGACGACGTGCCGCGGCTCGAGCGTCCCCGCCGCCGCGCCCGGCAGCAACGGCGTGTAGAGCAGGAAGTTGACGTCGGAGACGAGCGTGATGCGCGCCGCCTGCTTGGGCAGGATCTTCTCCAGCCGGCGCGCGGCATAGAAGCCGCCGAAGCCGCCGCCTGCGATTGCGATGTTCCAGGCCATCGGCCGCCTATCTAAGCGGACGCGCGCGCGGCGCGTACTGCCGCCGCGAGCGCGGGCTTCGCCTGCTTGGCCAGGCGTCGCCGCACGCGCCACGGAGCGCCTGCAAACGCGTGGTTTGCCACGGTCGCGAAACCCTGCTCGTCGGTACGCAGCGCCAGCAGCAGGTGGGCGATCCGGTCGGATGGCGGCAGCTGCTCGTCGCCGGCCATCACGCAGAAGCAGTGGACGACACGCCCACCGGGCACGACCAGCAGCGCGCCGCGCTCGCCGACCAGCCACACGCCCAGGTCGCCGCGCTCCATGGCCAGGCCGGTCCGGCGCTGGAGCTCGCGCGCGTCGTGGCCCAGCAGGTCGCCGAGCAGGCCCTGGGCGACCGGCTCTGCCTCCTCGTGGCGGGCACCCCGCGGCTTGACCGTGTTCGCCCCGCGCACGGCGTAGAGGCCGGGGATGATCCAGGCCTGGGCCAGCGCGATCAGGCTGACCGGCGCCGAGTACGGCTCGATCACGAACATCGCCACGGCCACCGCGCAGAACGGCACCACGTGGGCGACCATCGTGAGCGTCCACAGGCGGGCCCGCGTGCGCAGCGTGCGGTCGGTCTCCCGGCGGCGCCAGGGGACGGCCGCGAGCTCGGGGAGCGCGGCCTCGGACACCGGCTCGCTACCCGCCCGCGATCGGGCGGCGCATGATCACGAGCTCGGCGTCGGCCGGCAGGTCGTGCACCTGGGTGGCGCGGCCCTCGCCCTCGCTCACCACTCCGATGTAGCCCTGGTCGAGCTCGTGCCGGAACGCGGTCACGGCGGCGGCGAATGCGGCCTGGTCCTCCTGCGTCCACTCGGCGAGCGTCGAGTGCCCCGTGTGGTCCATGCGGATAAGGCGCGACATCCCTACCTACCTCCAGCTCGACAGCGGTACTGGAGGCGATCATACGCCTGGCGCCGACGCGCCTCTAGCTGCCGATCTTCTCCCGGATCAGGCGGTTGACCTCGCCGCCGTCGGCGCGGCCCTTCGTCTCGCGCATCACGAAGCCGACGATGGCGCCGATCGCCTTGCCCTTGCCCTCCTTGAACTGCTCGACGGCCTGCGGGTTGGCCTCGAGCGCGCGGTCGACGATCTCCGACAGCTCGTCCGCGCCCTGCATGGCCAGGCCGCGCTCCTCGACGATCGCCGCGGGCTCGCCGCCCGACTCGGCCAGCACGTCGAGCACCTCCTTGCCGGCGTCGCGGGAGATCGTCTTGCTGCTCACCAGGCCTACGAGCTGCGCCAGCGCCGCCGGCTCGACGTTGGAGTCCTGCGGCTCGGTGTCGCCGATGCGCGCGACGAGCTCGCTGGTCACCCAGTTGGCCAGCGCGGTCGGATCGAGGTCGCCGCCCCCGTCGCCTCCGCTCGCGAGCGCCTCCTCGAAGTAGTCGCCCAGCTCGCCGCGGAAGGCCAGCAGGTGGGCCTGGTCGGTGGGCAGCAAGTGGTCGCGCTCGAAGCGCTCGGCGCGGGCGGTGGGCAGCTCGGGCAGGTCGGCGCTGGCCTTCTCGAGCATCGCCTCGGTGGGCGCGATCGCGACCAGGTCGGGCTCGGGGAAGTAGCGGTAGTCGTGCGCCTCCTCCTTCGAGCGCAGCGACGACAGCGAGCCGGTGGTCGGGTCGAAGTGCAGGGTCTCCTGCTCGACCTGCCCCCCGCCCTTCACGATCTCGGTCTGGCGGGCGATCTCCGCGTCCAGGCCGCGCTCCAGGAAGCGGAACGAGTTCATGTTCTTGAGCTCGGTCTTCGTGCCGAACTCGGCCTGGCCGACCGGGCGGATCGAGATGTTGCCGTCGATCCGCAGCGACCCCTCCTCCATGTTCACATCGGACACGCCGGTGGCCTTCAGCGTCGCGCGGAGCAGCCGGCCCCACTCGGCGGCCTGGGCGGCCGAGCGGATGTCGGGCTCGGTGACGATCTCGATCAGCGGGGTGCCCCCGCGGTTGAAGTCGACGATGCTGGCCTCGGCGCCGTGGATGCGGCCGCTCGCGCCGGCGTGGACGAGCTTGGCCGCGTCCTCTTCCAGGTGCGCGCGGTGGATGCGCACGCCGCCGAGCTCGCCGTTGCGGGCGATCGGGATGTCGTACTGGGAGATCTGGTAGCCCTTGGGCAGGTCGGGATAGAAGTAGTTCTTGCGGTGGAAGATCGACCGCGGGGCGATCTCGCAGCCGAGCGCCTCGGCCACCATCAGCGCGAAGTGGACGGCCTGCGCGTTGACCACGGGCAGCGTGCCCGGGTGGCCCAGGCAGACCGGGCAGGTGTTCGTGTTGGGCGGGTCGCCGAACGACAGCTTGCAGCCGCAGAACATCTTCGTCCGCGTGGCCAGCTGGACGTGGATCTCCAGGCCGATGACCGGCTCGTACCGGTGCTCGCCGAGCTGCTCGGTCATCGCTTCCACGGGGCCTCCGGCGGATCCCAGCCGATCGCCCGCTCGAGCGCGTAGGCGGCCTCGAAGATCCGGTTCTCGCTGAACGCCGGGCCGGCCAGCTGGATGCCGACGGGCAGGTCCTCGGACAGGCCGCCGGGGATGCTGATCGCCGGGATGCCGGCCAGCGGCATCGGCACGGTGAGCGCGTCGTTCAGGTACATGGCCAGCGGGTCGTCGGTCTTCTCGCCGAGCTTGAAGGCGACCGTGGGCGAGGTCGGGGTGACGATCAGGTCGACCTGCTCGAACGCGTTCGTGAAGTCCTCGGCGATCTTCGTGCGCACGCGCTGGGCGTTGCCGTAGTAGGCGTCGTAGTAGCCGCTCGACAGCGCGTAGGTGCCGAGCATGATGCGGCGCTTGACCTCGGGGCCGAAGCCGTCGTGGCGCGTCATCTCGTACTGGGCGGTCAGGTCGTCGGCCACGGTGCGCATGCCGTAGCGCACGCCGTCGTAGCGGGCCAGGTTGGCGCTGGCCTCGGCGGGGGCGATCACGTAGTAGGCGGAGATGCCGTACGTCGAGTGCGGCAGCGCGATGTCGACGAGCTCGCCGCCCAGCTCCTCGATCAGCCTGAGCGTCTGCTGGAAGACCTCCTGGACGCCGGGCTCGACGCCCTCGCCGGTCAGCTCCGGCGGTACGCCGAAGCGCTTGCCGTCGAGCCGCTCGGCCGTGGGGATCTCGATGGTTTCAGGGTGCTTGAGCGAGGTGCTGTCGCACGGGTCCTGCCCGACCATGTGCCGGTAGAGGAGCGCGGCGTCGGTGACGTCGCGGGTGAGCGGGCCGCACTGGTCGAGGCTCGAGGCGAACGCGATCATCCCGTAGCGGCTGACGCTGCCGTAGGTCGGCTTGAGGCCGACGATCCCGCACAGGCTGGCCGGCTGCCGGATCGACCCGCCGGTGTCGGTGCCGATCGCCCAGGGCGCGAGTCCCGCCGCCACTGCGGCCGCGCTGCCGCCGCTGCTGCCGCCCGGCACGTAGTCGTGGTTCCACGGGTTCTTGACCGGGCCGTAGCCCGAGTTCTCGTTCGACGAGCCCATCGCGAACTCGTCCATGTTGGTCTTGCCGAGCATCGCCGCGCCGGCGCTCTGCAGGTTCTCGACGGCGGTGGCCGTGTAGGGCGGGCGGTAGCCCTCGAGAATCCGCGAGCCGGCCGTGCTGGGCACGCCCTCGGTGCAGAACAGGTCCTTGATCGCGAGCGGCACGCCGGCCAGCGGTGCGTCGGTCTTGAACTCGGGGCGCTGGCCCTCGTCCGGGAGCCAGAGGTAGGCGTTCAGGTCCTCTTCCGCCGCGCGGTCGCGGTAGAAGTCGAACAGCTCGGCGGGGTCGAGCTCGCCGGCCTTGATCTTCTCGGCGGCCTGGGCGCCGGTCAGGTCGAGCAGCTCGCTCACGCGTGCGCGGCCGGGCTCGGGACGCGGAAGCCCTCGGCGGTCGCGTCCGGGGCCTGCTCGAGCGCCTTCTCGCGCGGGAGGCAGGGCCGGGGCACGTCCTCGCGCAGGACGTTCTCGAGCTGGACGACGTGGCTCGTGGGCGCGACATCGGCCAGGTCGAGCTCGCCGATCGTCTCGATGTGGTCGAGGATCGTGGAGAGCTCGCCGGACATGCGCTCGACCTCGTCGTCGGTGAGCTTGAGGCGGGCGAGCTTGGCCACGTGCAGTACCTGGTCGCGGTCGATCATGGACGGCGGATTGTAGGAGCGCGGGAGGCGGCGGGCGGTGCGGCTCGAGGCTAGGTGCGCCGCCGGCCGCTGCGCCCGCGCTTGCGGCCGCGGCCGCGTCGGCGGCGCGATCGCTCGGCGGCGGGCTCCGGCGACGGGTCGGCGGGCGCCGACGGGTCGCTCCAGTCCGGGGCCCAGGCCTCGTCCTCCGTCGGCTGCTCGGCGACGACCGGGCGGACCGCGGTGGCCGCCGGCGCCTCGGCCGCCCGCTCGGGGTCCGGGTCGAGCGAGTGGTCGAACAGCGGCGGCGGCTTGGCGATCGCGTCGGTCTCGTCGGTGTCGGCGAACGGGTCGTGCTCGCGCTCCGGCTCCTCTCGGGCGCCCCAGGCCGTCCCGTCCCGCTCGGCGTTCCAGGCCGCCCGCGCCCCGAGCACGATCGTCCCCAGGCACACCAGGCCGAGCGGCGCGCCGATCTTGATCACCGAGCCGATGTCGGCCGACGGCTTCTGAGCGATGCGGGCGGCCAGAAGCAGCGCCGCGCCGAGCCCGACGCAGGTAGCCAATGCGCTGGGCGTCCAGGGAGGCTCGAAGCGCATGCCCGCCGCGCGCAGGAACGCCGCGGCGATCGCCAGAACGATCGTCGCCAGCAGCGCGAAGAGGATCACGCGGTCGGGGAACGGCTCGGCCTGCCACGCGTTCTCCTCGGCCTCCTCGGCGGCGATGCGCGCGCTCTCGTCCAGGGCCCGCCCGACCTCGCCCGCGGTGGCGCCGCGCGGCTGGATCTGCTTCTCGTCCTTGCGCGCCTGGTCGCCGGCCTCGGTCGTGTACCAGTCCATCGCCATCACGAGCAGCAGGGCGAGCGCCGCCACCGCCGCCACCCAGTCGCCGCGCGTAAGCCGCGCGAAGCTCACTCGGAGGTGCCCGTGTCGGCGCGCGGCGGACGGAGCGTCTTGACCTCGACGCCCGCGCCGATCTCACCCTCGGCCGGCCGGCTCCAGCGGCCGTCGGGCATGCGGATGCGCTCGTCGCCGAGCGCGCGCCAGGCGCCCGTGAACAGGCCGACCGAAGCGGCGAGCGCGACGAACGCGCCGAACTCGAGGGCGAGGCCGTCGGCCGGCACGTCCACGACGCGGACGAGCGTGAGGATGGTCGCCAGCACCCCCATCCACGCGCCGATCCCGGCGATGGCCAGGGGCATCGCGGGGGTGGCCTGCTGCACCGTGAAGAACCACTGGGCGATGCCGAACAGCGCGCAGATCAGCAGGATCACGTCGATCACGGTGAGCTCCTGCCAGGCGCTGAGGGTCTGCTCGCCCGTGTCGTACCAGGGCAGGAAGAGAGCGACGATCAGCACGACGCCGGAAGCCAGCGCGATCCAGTCGCCGTTACGCGCCTTGCGCAGGTCCATCTTTCGCAGGGTACCGCTCGGGGGTGCTGCGCCGGCGCGATCGAGCGCCGCTCCGGCCGACCCAGGGAAAGCTCCGACGTTCCCGTCACCGCCGTCGGTTGGAGCCTTTTTTCATTGCTAGGGAGAGCAAAAAGCTCCAACCATCGCCGCGCCGCGCTTCGTTGGAGCTTTTTGCTCCATCACGGCGCCGCTAGGCCGGGTGGGCGCTTTCATGCATCACTGTCATGAACGAAAGCGCCCACCCAGTGGTGGAGGAGCTTCGCGGCCGGGAACCGGTGGCACTCGAGAACGCGCGCGGACCTTCTGGTATACCGGCGGCGCCCGGCTTCTACGCGTGGTGGCTAATCAATCGCGCGGCCCTCCCCGACGTCCCGCTCGGAGCTTCTCCGCCGCATCTGCTCTACGTCGGGATCGCCCCCTCCCGCGCCTCCTCACGCGCGACCCTGCGCTCGCGCGTACTCGGCAATCACATCGGCGGCAACCTCGCCGCGTCGACGTTCAGGCGCAGCCTGGCCGCGTTGCTCTGGCGGCGCGAAGGCTGGACTCCCTACGTCACCGCGAAGCGGACGCTGCGCTTCACCGCAGACGAGAACGCCGCTCTTACTGCCTGGCAGTTCGAGCACCTCCGGCTGACCTGGGCGGTCGCGCCGAAGCCCTGGACGCTGGAGGCGCAGATCATCACCGACCTCCAGCCGCCGTTCAACATCGACCACAACGCAGCGCACCCGTTCTGCGAGGCGATGAAACAAGCCCGCGCCGACTGCGTCGCCGGCGCGGCGCCCTGGCCGTAACCGCCTAACGCCCCGCCCGCACCGCCGCCTGCGCCTGCGCCGCCGCCAGCGTGTTGTGCAGCAGCATCGCGATCGTCATCTGGCCCACGCCGCCCGGCACCGGCGTGATCGCTCCGGCCTTCGGCTGCA
>Ga0307409_100001469_pt1 | contig 11610 bp, 10 predicted proteins | sample 322Ometagenome_2_FD_203888 | JGI IMG/M metagenome (GOLD analysis project Ga0307409, IMG submission 203888) | Maize rhizosphere microbial communities from greenhouse at UC Davis, California, United States - 322HYB-O-2 | ecosystem: Host-associated > Plants > Roots > Rhizosphere > Soil | place...
CCGCCTGGTGATGCTGCTGGCCGGCAAGCGCTCGATGCGCGAAGTCGTGCTCTTTCCCGCTATGAAGTGATCGCCCGGCGAACGGCGGGCGTTGAGCGCAGGCGACGCGTCGTCCCGTTATGCGGCCCCAGCCGCGGCGCGGACGAGCGGCGCGGTGCGCGGCGGCACCTGGCGCGTCAACACGATGTGGCTGGTGGAACGCTCGATCGCCGGACTGGCGACAAGGCGGTTGACGATCTCCTGGAGATGCGCGGTGTCGCGGGCCACGACGCGGGCGATGATGTCGTGCGGCCCCGAGACGGCATCGGCCTCGAGCACCTCGGGCACACCCTCGAGCGCGTCGACTGCCTCCTCGAGCCGCCCCTGTGCGAGGTCGAGGAGCATCAGCGCGAGGATCGGATAGCCCATCGCCGCGGGCTCGACCTCGGGCCCGTAGCCGGTGATCACCCCGCGCTGCTCGAGCTTGGCCAGTCGTGCCTGCACCGTGCCGCGGGCGACCTTCAGGCGGCGCGAGATCTCGAGCAGCCCCACGCGGGGGTCCTCGCGTATCTCCTCGATGAGGCGGGCGTCGAGTTCGTCGATCATATTGACCAGTTGATAGCACGAAATGCGGTCAGAACTGCGCAGATTGACCCGAACAAGTGGTCACAGTTGACACCGAGGTGGTGCAGATGGTGATGTACCGGGCGCATGTACGAGGAGGGGCAGCTCTACTCGCCCGTCACGCAGGGCGAGGGCGGGCAGGTGACGGTTCACCTGGCCGACGACCATCCGGGCGCGAACGACCCGGAATATCGCGAACGCCGCAACGAGATCGCCGCGGCGGCGCTGGCCTGGGAGCCCGGCGAGCCGGCGCCGGCGGTCCAGTACACGGAGGCCGAGCAGGAGGTCTGGCGGACGGTATGCCGCGAGCTGCGGCCGAAGCACGAGCGCCTCGCCATCCGCGAGTTCAACGAAGGCGTCACCCGACTCGCGCTGCCGACCGATCAGGTGCCGTCGCTCGACGAGGTGTCCGCCAACCTCGAGCCACTCACCGGCTTCCGCTACGTCCCCGCCGCCGGCCTGGTGCCGCTGCTCGAGTTCTACGGCTCGCTCGCGGACCGCGTCTTCCACTCGACGCAGTACGTGCGCCATCCAGCCGTACCGCTCTACACCCCGGAGCCCGACATCATCCACGAGGTCATCGGGCACGGGCACCTGCTCGCGACGCCGACGTTCTCCGAGCTCCACCGGCTGGCCGGAGTCGCGATCAAGCGACTCGGGCGAAGCGAGAGTCATACCTTTTTGAGCCGGGTCTTCTGGTTCTCACTCGAGTTCGGCGTCGTCTACGAGGACGGCGAGCTGCGCGCGTACGGCGCCGGGATCCTGTCGTCGTACGGCGAGATCGACGAGTTCCGCGGCATGGAGCATCGCCGTCTGGACCTCGTCGAGATGGGGACGGCCGACTACGACATCACGCACTACCAGCCCGTCCTCTATCTGGCGGAGTCGATCGCTGAAGTCGTGGACGTCGTCGGCGGCTTCTTCGAGACATGCACGGACGAATCGATCGAGGAGATGAGCCGTGACCACGTCGCTGGCTGAGCAGCAGAGGTTGCAGGCGCAGGGGCACGATCCGATGCCCCTCCTCGGGGTCGACCACCTCGAGCTGTGGGTCGGCAACGCGGCCCAGGCGGCCTACTTCTTGAAGAACGCCTTCGGCTTCAACGAGGTCGCGTACTCCGGCCTCGAGACCGGCGCGCGCGACCACGCCTCGCACGTGCTCGAACAGGGACGCGTGCGCCTAGTCGTGACCGGTGCGCTCCACTCCGACCACCCGATCGCGGAGCACCACCGCCGCCACGGCGACGGCGTGAAGGTCGTAGCGCTGGCGGTCCCGGACGTGGACGTCGCCTTCCGGGATGCCACCGCCCGCGGAGCGAAGGCCATTGCCGAGCCGCAGAGGTGCGAGGACGACTACGGCGAGGTGCGGATGGCCGACATCGCGGCCTACGGGGAGACGATCCATCGGTTCGTCGACCGGTCGGGCTACGGCGGCGCGTTCATGCCCGGGTACCGCGCGGTGGAGCACGTCCGGGGCGACGGCGTCTTCACCGGCGTCGACCACGTCGTCGGGAACGTCCGCCTCGGCGAGATGGAGACCTGGGTGAAGTTCTACGAGGACGTCTTCGGGATGACCGAGATGATCCACTTCTCCGACGAGGAGATCTCCACCGAGTACTCCGCGCTGATGTCGAAGGTGGTGGCGGACGGCAAGGGCCGGATCAAGTTCCCGATCAACGAGCCGGCCGAGGGCAAGCGGAAGTCGCAGATCGACGAGTACCTCGAGTTCTACGAGGGGCCCGGCGTGCAGCACATCGCGCTCTCTACGCGCGACATAGTCGCCGCCGTGGCCGAGCTCTCGGCCCGCGGCGTCCCGTTCCTGCGGACCCCCGACAGCTACTACGAGGACGTGCCGGACCGGATCGGCGAGATCGACGAGTCGCTCGACGACCTGCGCAGGCTGGGCATCCTCGTCGACCGCGACGACGAGGGCTACCTGCTCCAGATCTTCACCAAGCCGATCGGGGACCGGCCGACGATGTTCTTCGAGATCATCGAGCGGCACGGCGCGCGCGGCTTCGGCGAGGGCAACTTCAAGGCCCTCTTCGAGGCGATCGAGCGCGAGCAGGCCGCGAGGGGGAACCTCTGATGCGTTACGTGTCGATGGGCCGCCTGCCGGCCAAGCGCCACACCCAGTTCCGCGAGAACGGGACCCTCCTGAGCGAGGAGGTCATGGGCTACGAGGGCTTCTCCGGCAACGAGTCGATCCTCTACCACCTGCACTCGCCGTGCCGCGTCGCCGAGGTCGGCGACTTCGAGCGGATCGAGCTCGCGGAGTGGGTGCCCGATGCCCATGTCCACCGGCTGACCGACACGGTCCCGCTCGCGGCTGAGGGCGACCCGATCTTCGGCCGCCGGGTCCTGATGTTCAACACGGACGTCGAGATGGGCATCTGCAAGCCGGACCACGACGCGGCGTGCTTCTACCGCAACGGCGAGGGCGACGAGGTGCTGTTCGTCCACGAGGGCTCGGGCGAGCTGGAGACCGTCTTCGGCCGGCTGCCCTTCGGCACGCACGACTACGTCGTGATCCCACGCGGCACGACGTACCGCGTCGTGCTCGGCGACGGCCCGCACACGTGGCTCACGTTCCATACGCCGGGTGAGATCGAGACGCCGAACCGCTACCGCAACCGCTACGGGCAGCTCACCGAGGCGGCGCCGTTCTCGCAGCGCGACTTCCACCCGCCGTCGGAGCTCGAGACCCACACCGAGCGCGGCGATCACGAGCTCGTCGTGCGGGTGCGCGGCGGCTACCAGCACTTCACCCTCGACTACAACCCGTTCGACGTGGTCGGCTGGGACGGCTACGTCTATCCGTACACATTCAACATCCACGACTTCGAGCCGAAGGCGGGGCGCATCCACCAGCCCCCGCCGGTGCACCAGACCTTCCAGGGGCCGAACTTCGTGATCTGCTCGTTCTGCCCGCGCGAGCTCGACTGGGATCCGCAGGCGGTGCCGATCCCCTACGTCCACTCGAACCTCCAGTCCGAGGAGGTCATCTACTACGTCGACGGCCAGTTCGGGTCGCGCAAGGGCGTCGGGGTGGGGGCGATCACGCTGCATCCGAGCGGACTGCCGCACGGCCCGCAGCCCGGTGTGGTGGAGAAGATGCTCGGCAAGCGCCGCACCGACGAGCTCGCCGTGATGTGCGACACCTTCAAGCCGCTCAAGCTGACTCAGCTCGCGCGCGAGCTCGACGACCCGTCGTACGCGCTGAGCTGGCACACGCCGCTGGAGACGGCGGAGGCCTGAGCTTCTTCGGATGGGGAACCGTTCGGCAGGGGGGCGGCGAGCCTGCGCCCGCCGCGCGAATCGGCGACGAGGTCGTCCTCCTCGGCGACGCCGTCCCGGACATCCGCTCCCTGATCGAGCAGGGCCCGGCGCGCTGGCGCGAGGTGCGCGGGCACGCACACAACGCGGCCGGCCGGATCCCCGTCGCCGACTGCGAGCCGCTGCTTCCGGTCGCGCCGCGCGACTACGTCGACTTCTACGCCTCACTCGAGCACGCGACGAACGTCGGGCGCATGTTCCGCCCAGACGCGCCGCTCGAGCCGAACTGGCGGCACCTGCCGGTGGGCTACCACGGCCGCGCATCGAGCGTGGTGGTGTCGGGCACCGCGGTGGCCCGACCGCAGGGCCAGCTGGGCGAGGGGCGGTTCGGCCCGACGCAGGCGCTCGACTACGAGTGCGAGCTCGGGCTCGTGACGGATGCCGAGGCGCGCATCTTCGGCGTCGTTCTGCTTAACGACTGGAGCGCGCGCGACATCCAGGCGTGGGAGTACCGGCCGCTTGGCCCCTTCCTCGGCAAGGCCTTCGCGACGTCGATTTCACCGTGGATCGTGCCGTGGGAGGACCTGCCCAAGGCACCTCCCCGGCAACAGGATCCCGCGCCGCTCTCGTACCTCGCGCGTGCGAGGGGCGAGGCGCTCGATCTGGAGCTCGAGGTCGTGGTGAACGGCGAGGTTCTCACCCGGACGAATCCACGCCACCTCTACTGGACCCCTTCGCAGCTGCTCGCCCACACCACATCGGGTGGCGCGGTGGTGACGGCGGGTGACCTGTTCGGCACAGGGACGATTTCGGGCGCTGAGCCGGGCAGTGAGGGATGTCTGCTGGAACTGTTCCGAGGCGAGCGATGGCTCGAGGACGGCGACGAGGTGGTGCTTCGGTCGCCGATCTTGGGCGAATGCGCCGGGCGTGTCTTGACACGTCGTTAAGTGCGGATTTTCGCCGATTGGAAGCGGAAATTCGGGGGTAAGCCCGTTGCTAGACTGGCCTCCCGGCTCGGCGACGGGCGAAGGGGGGTTGTCTCGGACGGCGAATCTGCCGAAAGAGCCACTAGACCTTCCGGCTCCGCAGTAGGGTCGGTAGTCCCCGAGAAGAAAGATCCGCACGATGTTCGAGCGCTTCACAGAGAGGGCCCGCCAGGTGGTCGTTCTCGCCCAGGAAGAGGCTCGCATCCTGAAGCACAACTACATCGGGACCGAGCACATCCTGCTCGGACTCCTCCGCGAGGAGGAAGGTCTCGCTGCGCGCGTGCTCGAGTCGCTCGACATCACCGTCGAGCGCGTCCGCGCGCAGGTCGTGCGCATCGTCGGGTCGGGCGAGGAGGTCACCTCCGGCCAGATCCCGTTCACCCCGCGCGCGAAGAAGGTGCTCGAGCTCGCGCTGCGCGAGGCGCTCTCGCTGGGCCATAACTACATCGGCACCGAGCACATCCTGCTCGGCCTGGTCAGGGAGAACGAAGGTGTCGCTGCCCGGATCCTTTTGGACTTCGACGCGGACTCGGAGAAGATCCGCAACGAGGTGATCCGGATGCTGTCCGGGCCGGGCGGCAGGCGCCAGGGCCAGGGTGGCGGCGGCGCAGGCGCCTCGGGCGAGGGCAAGAAGTCGTCCAAGCTGCTCGACCAGTTCGGCCGCAACCTCACCAAGCTGGCGGCCGACGGCAAGCTCGACCCGGTCGTCGGGCGCGAGACCGAGATCGAGCGGATCATGCAGATCCTCTCGCGCCGCACCAAGAACAACCCTGTGCTCGTGGGCGAGCCCGGCGTCGGCAAGACGGCCGTCGTCGAGGGCCTCGCGTCGCGGATCACCAAGGGCGAGGTGCCGGAGCTGCTCAAGAACAAGCAGATCTACACGCTCGACCTGGCCGCGCTCGTCGCCGGCTCGAAGTACCGCGGCGAGTTCGAGGAGCGCCTGAAGAAGGTGATGAAGGAGATCACCCAGCGCGGCGACATCATTCTTTTCATCGACGAGCTGCACAACCTCGTCGGCGCCGGCGCGGCCGAGGGCGCGATCGACGCGGCCTCGATCCTCAAGCCGGCACTCGCGCGCGGTGAGCTGCAGACCGTCGGCGCCACGACGCTCGACGAGTACCGCAAGTACCTCGAGCGCGACTCGGCCCTCGAGCGGCGCTTCCAGCAGATCCGCGTCGACCAGCCGACCACCGAGGAGACCGTCCAGATCCTCAAGGGCCTGCGCGACCGCTACGAGCAGCACCACAAGGTGCAGATCTCGGACGAGGCGCTCGAGGCCGCGGCCGAGCTGGCCGACCGCTACATCTCAGACCGCTTCCTGCCGGACAAGGCGATCGACCTGATCGACGAGGCCGCATCACGCATGCGGATCAAGTCCATGAGCTCGCCTCCGGTCTACCGCGAGCTCGAGGACGAGATCGCCGAGACGCGCCGCCAGAAGGAGGCCGCGATCGAGGCCCAGGAGTTCGAGAAGGCCGCGAACCTGCGCGACCAGGAGCGCCAGCTCACGAACAAGAAGCGCGAGCTCGAGGAGCAGTGGCAGTCCGGTGAGTCCGGCGAACGGCCCTCGATCGGCGAGGAGGAGATTGCCGACATCGTGTCGATGTGGACCGGCATCCCGGTGTTCAAGCTGACCGAGGCCGAGACCCAGAAGCTGATGCGGATGGAGGACGAGCTGCACAAGCGCGTCATCGGCCAGCACGCCGCCATCGAGACCATCTCGAAGGCAATCCGCCGCTCGCGCGCGGGCCTGAAGGACCCCAAGCGCCCGACCGGTTCGTTCATCTTCCTCGGCCCTTCCGGCGTCGGCAAGACGGAGCTTGCGCGCACGCTCGCCGAGTTCCTCTTCGGCGACGAGGAGGCGATGGTCCGAATCGACATGTCGGAGTACATGGAGAAGCACTCCGTGTCGCGGCTCGTCGGCTCACCGCCCGGCTACATCGGCTACGACGAGGGCGGCCAGCTCACCGAGGCCGTGCGGCGCAAGCCGTACAGCGTGCTGCTGCTCGACGAGATCGAGAAGGCGCACCCGGACGTCTTCAACATCCTGCTTCAGATTCTCGAGGACGGCCGGCTCACCGACGCCCAGGGGCGCACGGTGGACTTCCGTCACGCGATCGTGATCATGACCTCGAACATCGGCGCGGCCCAGATCGCGAAGAACACGGGGCTCGGCTTCTCGATCTCGACGGACGAGACCGGCGTCAGCTACGACGAGATGAAGACGAACATCATGGGCGAGCTCAAGAAGGTGTTCCGCCCCGAGTTCCTCAACCGGATCGACGATGTGATCGTCTTCCACAAGCTCACGAAGGACGAGATCCGCGAGATCGTCGACCTGTTGCTCAAGCGGATCCGCGCAGCGATGGCCGAGCGCGAGCTCTCGCTCAACCTGTCCGACGACGCCAAGGACCTGCTGGTCGAGAAGGGCTGGGACCCATCGATGGGCGCGCGGCCGCTGCGTCGCGCGATCCAGCGCTACATCGAGGACCCGCTGTCCGACGCCGTCCTGCGGTCGCAGGCGGTCGAGGGATCGACCATCGACGTCAACCGCGTCGAGGGCAAGGACGGCGAGGACCCGGACGTGACCATCACGATCAAGGCGCCGTCGAAGAAGCGCAAGAAGGTTGCCGCCGGCGTGGGCGCGGAGGGCGAGGGGTCCTCCGACGACGCGCCCGACGCTTCCACCGAGCTGCCGGAGGACCCCGAAGTCCTGCCGGAGGCGCCCGACGCTCCGCCGGCCGACGAGCCGGAACCGAAGCCCGAATAGCCGCCCCTGTAGAGATCAAGGTCCGGCACAGCGGTCCCTACAAGGTGACCGGGCCGATTCGCCTGATCGACGCCGACGGCAACGAGTACGACATCCCCCAGGGGGAGTCGATCGTGCTGTGTCGCTGCGGCGGCTCGAAGACGAAGCCGTTCTGCGACAAGACCCACTCGAAGATCGGGTTCGAGGCCGCCGAACGCGCCGTCGCCGAAGCTGGGGACTAGGCCGTCCACCGCCCGGCTTAACGTGGGCGGGTGCCTTCTCGCAGCGTCTTCACGTGCTCTTCCTGCGGCAGCCAGAGCCCGAAGTGGCATGGCCGTTGCCCGGGCTGCGGTGACTGGAACACGCTCGTCGAGGAGAAGCCGGCGCCCGGCCGCCGGACGGCCTCGCGCCCTGCGCCGCGCACCGCGCCCATCCGGCTCGCCGACGTCAAGGCGCCCGCCATGGCGCGCTTCTCGACGGGCATCGGCGAGCTCGACCGGGTGCTCGGGGGCGGCCTCGTACCCGGGTCGCTGGTCCTGCTCGGCGGCTCGCCTGGGATAGGCAAGTCGACCCTGACCGCGTCCGCGCTCGGCAATCTCGCGTCCGAACGGAAGGTCCTCTACGTCACGGGCGAGGAGTCGCCGGCTCAGGTCAAGCTGCGCGCCGAACGGCTCGGGCCGGCCGCGCTCGAGGTCCCGATCGTGGCCGAGACCGACCTGGAGGCCGTGATCGCGACGATCGAGGCAGAGCACCCCGACGTCTGCGTGATCGACTCGGTCCAGACGCTGTACACGCCGGACATGACCGGTGCGCCCGGCTCGGTCGGCCAGGTCCGCGAGGTAGCGGGCCGGCTGATGCGGGTGGCCAAGGAGCGGGACGTGGCGACGGTGCTCGTGGGCCACGTGACGAAGGAGGGTTCGCTCGCCGGCCCACGCGTCCTCGAGCACCTCGTCGACTGTGTCCTCCAGTTCGAGGGCGAGCGCGAGCGCACGTACCGCACCCTCCGTGCGCTCAAGAACCGATTCGGCTCCACGAACGAGGTCGGCGTCTTCGAGATGCGCGACGACGGGCTCGCCGAGGTGACCGATGCGTCCGCGCGCTTCGTCGCGGAGGCGACGCGCGCCCCCGGGTCGGTCGTACTCGCGGCGATGGAGGGGACACGGCCGATGCTCGTCGAGGTGCAGGCGCTCGTCGCGCCCACAGAACTCGTGCCGCCGCGCCGGGTGGCGAACGGCGTCGACCGCAACCGCTTGGCGCTCATCCTCGCCGTGCTGTCGCGCCATGGGGGCCTTGCCCTCGGGTCGAGCGACGTGTTCGTCTCGCTCGCCGGCGGCGTGCGGGTGGACGAGCCCGGTGCGGACCTCGCGATCGCGCTGGCGCTCGCCAGCGCCGCGAAGGGAATGCCGCTCGGCTCAGATCGGCCGATAGCGGTCTTCGGCGAGATCGGCCTCACGGGCGAGCTGCGCCCGGTGGCGCACCACGAGCGGCGCGTCAGCGAGGCCGCGAAATTCGGCCTCGCGCCGGTGCTGGCGCCCGGTGACGGGGTGACGATGCTGCGCCAGGCGCTCACGAGCGCGCTCGCCCAGGCGGCGCCCGCCCAGGCCGCGTAAGCGGCAAACCGGCGCAATAGAGCGGAAAACTGCTGGAAAGTCGCAACCTTTTCCGTACAATGGAGTGGGTGCAGCACGCTGGGGACGAGGTCTCAGAACTCGAGAATCGACAAGAGCCCCGGCTCGTAAGGGCGCTCGAAATGGTCGCGCCCGGCACCGCCGTGCGGGAGGGCATCGACGCGATCGTGCAGGCGCGGCTCGGCGCGCTCATCTGCATCGGCGACGACTCCGAGCTCTCCTTCCTCTACTCGGGCGGCATCAAGATCGAGATGGACTACACGCCGGCGGTGCTCTACCAGCTGGCGAAGATGGACGGCGCGATCATCCTCAACTCGAACACGACGAGGATCTCGTGGGCGAACGTCCAGCTGATGCCGGACCCGACGATCCTCTCGCTCGAGACCGGGACGAGGCACCGCACCGCCGAGCGCGTCTCGAAGCAGACCGCCTCGCTGGTAATCGCCGTCTCGGCCAGCCGCGACGTCGTGTCGCTCTATCTCGACGGGGCGAAATACATCCTCGAGGACATCCCGGTGGTCCTCGCCAAGGCCAACCAGGCGCTCGCGACGCTCGACAAGTACCGCAGCCGGCTCGACCAGGTCTCGACGCGGCTCACCGCACTCGAATTCGAGGGTGGCGTGACGCTGCACGACGTTCTCACCGTGCTGCAGCGCTCCGAGCTCGTGACCCGGATGGCGGTCGAGATCGAGCGCTACATCGTCGAGCTCGGCACCGAGGGCCGGCTGATCGAGATGCAGCTGGAGGAGACGATGGTCGGGGTCGCCGCCGCCCAGGCGGCGCGCGTGCACGACTACCTGGCCGACTACTCGGAGGAGAGCTTCGCGCTGGTCGTCGACTCGCTGGCGCGCCTCCCGCACCAGGACCTGCTCGATTTCGGGCGGCTCGCCGAGCTGCTCGGCTACGAGCGGAAGCTGAACACGCTTGACCACCCGGTCTCCCCGAGGGGCTACCGCATCCTCGGGGCGATTCCCCGCATCCCGAAGCTCGTCGTTCAGGCGATCGTGCGGGAATTCGGCGGGCTGGACGAGATCCTCGCCGCCACGGATTCGGAGCTCGAAGCCGTCGAGGGAGTCGGGGAGATGCGGGCGAAGGAGATCCGCGAGGGCCTTCGCCGGCTACAGGAGATCAACCTCGTGGATCGATATCTGCAAACCTGATTGTCGGCGCCGCATGCGCCATCTGCATAACAGGAGGAAATCATCAGCAACACGACGTTGGAGAAGAACGCAGCAGGGGAAGACCTCGAGATCACCCGACAGACGCCGCACATCGAGTACGAGGTCGGCGACTTCGTGGTGTATCCCCACCATGGGGCAGGGAAAGTCCTGAAGAAGGAGATCAAGGAGATGATCGGTGAGAAGAGGGAGTACCTCACGATCAAGATCCTCCACAACGACATGACGGTCATGGTCCCGACCGAGAACGCCGGCGTAGCGGGGCTGCGGCGTGTGATCGACGAGGAAGCCGTGGAGAAGGTCCTCGGCGTCCTGCGCGACGACGTCAGCCAGATGCCGAAGAACTGGAACCGGCGCTTCAAGCACAACCGGGACAAGATCAAGACCGGCGACGTTTACGAGCTCGCCGAGGTCGTCCGCAACCTCGCGATCCGCGAGTCGGACAAGGGCCTCTCGACCGGCGAGAAGCAGATGTACACCCGCGCCAAGAAGATCCTCGCGTCCGAGCTGATGTATGCGCTCGAGATGGAGGAGGACGAGGCGGAGGAGCACCTCGACAAGCTGATCGAGGATGCCCACGCCGAGCGGACGGGCGCGGTGGCTGGCTAGCCGAAACGATCATTTTGTCCGTCGTCGGGATCGTTCCCGCCGCCGGAGCAGGCGAACGCCTTGGTGCCGACGTGCCCAAGGCGTTCGCCGTTCTTGGGGGCCGTCCGATGGTCGAGTGGAGTCTCGACGTGCTGCGCGAGGTCTGCGACCGCGTGGTCGTCGCCGTCCCGCCCGACCGCGTCGAGCCGCCGGACTTCGTCGTCGGCGGCGCGACCCGCTCCGAGTCCGTGCGGAATGCGCTCGACGCCGCGCCGGAGGCATCGGTCGTCGTGATTCATGACGCCGCGCGGCCGCTGGTGACCGTCGACCTCGTCCGCCGCTGCCTCGACGCGCTCGAGGAGGGCTGCGACGGCGTAATCGCGGCAATCCCCGTCACGGACACCGTCAAGGAGGTCGAGCGCGGCGACGTCGTGCGAACCCCGGATCGCGGCCGCCTATGGGCCGCGCAGACGCCGCAGGTGTTCCGCGCCGACGTCCTGCGGCGCGTGAGCGGCAGCGACGCGACCGACGACGCCTCGCTCGTGGAGGCGATCGGAGGACGAGTGCGCGTGGTCGAGGGGACGCCGGAGAACCTCAAGGTG
>Ga0307409_100001470_pt1 | contig 11609 bp, 12 predicted proteins | sample 322Ometagenome_2_FD_203888 | JGI IMG/M metagenome (GOLD analysis project Ga0307409, IMG submission 203888) | Maize rhizosphere microbial communities from greenhouse at UC Davis, California, United States - 322HYB-O-2 | ecosystem: Host-associated > Plants > Roots > Rhizosphere > Soil | place...
CCAGGAGGCGCCGTTCTTCACCGTGGTCGTGTGGCGGGACCAGGCCGAGCATCCGCCGGGTCATTGCCGAAGGGAGCCGGGTCCTGGTCGTGGGCCGACTCCAGCAGCGGAGCTGGACGGCTGAGGACGGCTCCGCTCGGTCGTGGAAGCTCTGGCTGCAGGATTTGGGCCCCTCGACAGCTGGAGACGAGCGCGGGGATTGTCGGGGGGATGATCTAGCCTTGCTCTGCTTCCCCATGTCCGTCCGCAAGGAGGTCTATGAGGAACCTCGCAGGCACCGCCAGGCAGATTGGCCCGGAGCAGTCCGGAGTGGGGGCGGTCGCGATGGTTAGGTCAAATGCAACGATGAGCCGTATCTGGCCCTGCGCCAAGCGGCGCTCTACATCGACTCGTAGAGCGTGAAGAGTTGAGGAACCTCGCTGTCGGCCAACTTCGCTCGGAGCTCTGCACTCGGCTCACCGAGGAGCTCGCCGTGAACCACGGAGACCATCGTGAGGACCGCCGCCGATACGTCGGCGAGGTTCGCCGCGTGCTCCATGGCCGCCTCGGAATCCTTGTACCGCTCGATGACGATGCACTCGGACTGATCTTCGTTGAAGTAGGTGTCGTATTGCAGCGTTCCGGAGTCCTTGGTCCGCACGATCTCCATCGCCAGAGCGGACAAGCGTTTGTACTCCTCGCGCTTGCCTTCGTTGACCTTGAATCGAGCGATACCCAAGAGCCCAGTCACGACTCCCCCTGCGTGTCGGCCTCTCAATCCCAGGAGCGGTACCCCACCTCGATTTGCAAAAAACGGGGCCGTGGCGTGCAGTCACCCAGCGTGCTGGCATACCAGCGGCGTTGCGGCCAGGGCGCTGCCGGGCAGGATCGGTGGCAGGTACCACCGTCTCGACAAGCGGTTGCAAACCACAAGCGGAAGGAGTCCCATGCTCAGGCAGGTCGCGGAGGGTGTGCTGATCCACCAGAGCGAGTTGCTCCAGAACAACGCCGTTGTCGTGCAAGGCCGGGCTGGCGTGTTGCTCATCGACCCCGGGATAACAGGCGACGAAATGGCCTGCCTCGCGAGCGACCTGTCCGAGTTGGGCCAGCCCGTTGTGGCAGGCTTCTCGACGCATCCTGACTGGGATCACGTGCTCTGGCACACCAGGCTTGGCGAAGCGCCCCGTTACGGAACAGCCCGCTGCGCGGCTTCTATGCGAGATCTGCTGTCGGACGCGGGTTGGAAGGCCCGCGTCGCCGAGGGGTTACCGCCAGAAATCGCCGAGGAGATACCGCTGGACCTGTTCGGCCTCATTACCGGTCTGCCCGCCGAGACTGCGCGCATTCCTTGGGATGGCCCTCGAGTCCGGATTATCGAGCATCAGGCGCATGCCCCGGGCCATGCGGCGCTGTTGATCGAGGAACGCGGGGTTCTCGTCGCCGGAGACATGCTTTCTGATGTCTTGATTCCGATGCTCGACCTGAACGACGCTGCTGACCCGATCGAGGACTACCTCGCCGCGCTGCGGCTGCTCGAGGGCGCGGCGGACGACGTCAATGTCCTCGTCCCCGGCCACGGGTCCATCGGCGGAGCTGATCAGGTACACGCACGCATCGACCAGGATCGCGCGTACGTGCACGCCTTGCGTGACGCCCGTGTTCCCGGCGACCCGCGGATCGGCCCATCGGCTAAGCCCGGCTGGGAGTGGGTGAGCGATGTGCACAACGGGCAAGCCCAGCGCCTCGCCCGAAGAAGCGAGCGCGACGGGACGCCCGGCTAGCGATCCGCTGATGAACGCGGTGGCTTCATGCGCCCGCCCAGAATGCGCACAAATTGCTGTTGTGCAAGTCGTGCCACCCGTCATCCTTGCGCCAGCCGGATCAACGTCCAGCCTGGTGAGTGCGGGCGGTCCGCCCGTCCGACTGGGGTTGGCGTCCGGCAACCGGCTCGTTGGGCAATGGGAAGGGGGCCCCATGATGCCAACACCTCACCGCGCGCCTGCCGCGGGTGGTGGCTAAGCTGGCGGCCGTTCGCCGAGACCGGAGGGCAGCGATGGTCACATCGTTCCAGGTCGTCTTCGACTGCGCCGACCCCGACCGGCTGATGTGGTTCTGGTCCGAGGCGCTGCACTACCCGGTCCCCGGGCCGCCTGACGGCGCCCCGAGTTGGGAGGCGTGGCTGACCGAGCACGGCGTCCCGGAGGAGACCTGGAACGACTCCCGGGTGCTGGAGGATCCCGAGGGTCGCGGGCCGAGGCTGTTCTTCCAGCGGGTGCCGGAGCCGAAGGCCGTCAAGAACCGCCTTCACCTGGACGTGGACGTCGCCGGTCGCCCCGCCCGGCCGGTCGATCAGCGCCGCCCACTGGTCGACGCCGAGGCGGACCGCCTGGTCGGGCTCGGGGCCACCAGGCTCGATGTCCAGGACAAGGGCGACGAGTACTGGGCGGTGATGCAGGACCCCGAGGGCAACGAGTTCTGCCTGGCCTAGGGCATATAGCCCAAAGCGATATGGACTGGCTGGTCGCCTTGGTTGCAGGATGGGCGGATGGAACCTACTCCGCCTCCTGCGCCACCCGGTGCCGTCGGGTCGGCGCAGCCGGGTGCGGCTGGGGTCCGGCGGTCGGGGCGGCGGCGGCGGCCCACCGGCCAGGCGCCACCCCTGCCGCGCAGCATCCAGCCCACCGGTGTCTGGTGGGCGCTCGCCGCGGTGATCCTGGCCACGATCGCCAGGATCACGTTCGGGTTCGCCAGGGACAGCCTCGGCATGGCGGTCACGGTCTGGGACGACGCGGTGGTGCGGTGGCTGGCCGGGCTGCGTGTCCCTGGCATGACCGGCCTCATGGAGGCGATCGTCGCCTCCACGGGGTCGGCCGGCATGATCAGCGTGCTGCGGTGGGCGACCCTGATCGCGTTGCTGGTGCTGCGGCGCTTCCGCCACCTGATCGTGTTCATCGGCTCCTTCCTGGCGGTGCTGCTGGTGGTCCGGCTGGCCAGCGTGGACCGTCCGCGGCCGTTCGGGGTGCCGCTGCAGGGAAGCTGGGCAGGGTGGGCGATGCCGTCACGGCCGGTCGCGATCCTGTCGGCGACGCTGGTGGGCGTGCTCTACACGCTCGTCCCGGTCGGTCGCTGGCGCCAGCTCGGCAAATGGGTGGCCACCGGCCTGGTCACGGCCTTCGCCCTGGCCAGGATCCATCTCGGCGTGGACGCGCCCACCGACGCGATCGTCGGGGCCGTGATCGGGGTCGCGGTCTCGGTCGTCGCCTACCGGCTGTTCGTGCCCAACGAGGTCTTCCCGGTGGCCTACAAGCGTGGCCGCAGTGCCCACCTCGACGTCGGGGGACGCCGCGGCGAGGCGATCCGCCATGCCCTCACCGACCAGCTAGGGCTGACCGCGCTCGAGGTCAAGCCGTTCGGGCTGTCGGGCTCGGCCGGCTCCACCCCGCTGCGCATCCAGGTTGCGGGTGAAGCCGGCGACGCCAGCTACGTCTTCGGCAAGCTGTACGCCAAGAGCCATCTCCGCGCCGACCGCTCCTACAAGTTCGTCCGGGCGCTGCTGTATGGGCAGCTGGAGGACGAGAAGCCGTTCAACACCGTCAAGCGGCTGGTCCAGCAGGAGGACTACGCGCTGGCCCTGATGCAGCGGGCCGGCCTCCCGAGCCCCAAGCCCTTCGGGATCGCCCAGCTCACGCCCGAACGCGAGTACCTGATCGTGTTCGAGTTCATCGACGGCGCAACCGAGATCGGCGAGGCCGAGGTCGACGACGCCATCATCGACCAGGGGCTCGGCGTGGTCCGCAAGCTGTGGGACGCCAACCTCGCCCACCGCGACATCAAGCCGGCCAACCTGCTGGTCCGCGACGGCAGGCTGTACCTGATCGACGTGTTCTTCGCCGAGATCCATCCCAGCCCATGGCGTCAAGCCGTGGACCTGGCCAACATGATGCTCTGCCTGTCCCTGCGGACCAGCCCCCAGCAGGTCTACCAGCGGGCCCTGCGCCAGTTCTCGGTCGACGAGATCACCGAGGCCTTCGCGGCCGCCCGCGGGCTCGCGCTGCCGTCCCAGCTTCGCCGGATGATGCGCGACCAGGGCCGTGACCTGCACGCCGAGTTCGTGCGGCTGCTGCCCACCCCGCCCCGGCCGATCGGCGTCCAGCGCTGGAGCGCGCGCCGGGTCGCGTTGCTCCTGCTGGTCCTGCTCGTGCTGGTCCCCGCCGGCGTCCCACTGGCGTGGATGTTCGCCCAGTCGAGCGCGAACCCGGGGGGTGGGGCGACCGTCACCGGCGGGAGCGGGTCCTGCACCCAGATCGAGGAGTTGTGGCTCGAAGCACAGTCGGTGCCGTCGGCGTCCCGCATCCCCTGTGTCCGGGACCTCGGTGCGGGCATCGCCGGCGCGCTGAGCGTGCGCGACGGCGAGTCGGTGCTCGAGCTCAGCCGCGGCAGCCTCGAGATCAACCTCAACACCGGCGGCGAGTCCAAGGCAAGCGCCGAGGGCGGTGCCATCACCGTCCGGCTCACGGCAACGTGCGCCGTGCCGGCGTCCGGAACGGGGCAGGCCGTCGCGCCGGACGTCCGGCGCTACCGGCTCGGAGCGGCCGATGGCACCGCCGAAGTGGTCGACATCTTCCCTGGCGGCTGTGTCAGCTTCCGCCCAGAGCCCGACATGGGCCCGTCGGATTCGCTGATGAGCCAAGCTGAACGGGCGGTGACCTACCAGACCCGTGACGGCCTGCGCGAGGCCCTCCGGCGCCGCTCGCAAGGCCGGCTCCAGCTCGACCCCGAAGCGGACAGCAGCTGACCGGCTATCGTGGTGTGGTGGGCGATGACACCTGGGCCGGGTTGGCGGACCACTTCGCCGATGAGGCCTATGCCTCGGTGAAGGGGTACGTCCGCACCTATGTGCTGCACCAGCAGCTGCTCGAGCATCTGCCGCCGCCTCCAGCGCCGGTGCTCGACGTCGGCGGCGGCGCCGGCCACCAGTCGTTCCCGCTGGCCCAGGCCGGGTACGAGGTGACCTTGCTCGACCCGTCGCCGGCGATGCTGGACAAGGCGCGACAGCGACTGGGGCGGCTGCCCGCCGAGGCCCGGCAGCGGGTGACGCTCGTGGCTGCCGACGGCGAGCACGCCGACGAGGCGGTGGGTGGCCGGCGCTTCGCCGCCGTGCTGTGCCATGGCGTGCTCGGCTACCTGGAGCAGCCCGAGCCGTTGGTCGACCAGCTGTGCCGGTGCGCCGCCGCCGGCGGCATCGTCTCGATCATGACCGCCAACGCCAAGGCGATGGCGGTGCGCCCGGCTCTGGAACGGCGCTGGGACGACGCCCTGGCGTCGTTCGACACCAGGACCGAGATCGGGGTCCTGGGCGTGCCGGGCCGGGCCGACACCGTCGAGGAGCTCAGCGAGCTCCTGGTGAGCCGGGGCGTGGAGCCGCTGCGCTGGTACGGGGTGTGGCTGTTCGTCGACTGGCTCGAGTTCAGCGGCGCCGAGCTGGACCCCGGCGATGCCGAGCAGGTCGCGGCGACGGCCGCGGTCGAGCTCGAAGCCAGCCGGCGAGACCCCTACCGCCAGCTCAGCCGCGTCTTCCATCTCCTGGGACGTCGACCCCGACCCGGCGCACGAGGGTGAGCCTCCCGCTCACCGTCGTCAGCGGACGGCCGGCACCGCCATCGGCGCGGCCAGCAACCGCACCTCGGGCCTGATCGGCCGCACACCCGGCTGCGTTCCCGAACCTTGTGGTGCGAAGCCGAGGCAGTCGAGCCGCACGTGGATCGCGCTCAGGTCCGTCAGATCCAGCGACGAAGGAAGCGCGACCTGCAGCCGGAAGGTACTCGCGACGCCGCGGCCCCAGAATGGGAACGCCTCCTTCGCCTCCTTCGCCTCCCACTGGTCGAGCCGCTGCTGGATGTCGGCGATGTCGGCGCCGAGGTTGTTCCTGCGCAGGTTCGCCGCGGCAACCCGTGAATGCGCCTGCGTCTCGCGCAGTGTCGCCACCATCTGCTGCCGCACCAGCGTCGCCTGCTGCTTCAGCAGCTTGGCCACCTCGGCTTGGCCGGCCTGCGACGCGCCCGCGTCCAGGTCGTCGATAACGTCGACGAAGCTGATGACGTCCTTCGCCCCGCTGACCAGGTCCTTCAGGTCGCCGCCGAGCTTGGCCGCGTTCAGGACGTCGTACTCGTAGGTCTTCGGGTGCTTCGGGTCCTTGGGCTGGTTCTTCAGCGCGCCGAGCAGGTCCCACAGCGTCCGCTCGCGGCCGTTGGCGATGACGCTCTGTAGCGCCGCGATGCCCGCCGGGATCGAGACGATGGCACCGGCACCGGCACCGGTGGCGATGCCGGCGATGGCGCCGGCGATCGTCCCGACCTTGGTGAGCATGTCGCCGAAGCTGAAGCTCTGCTCCTCGGCCTTGGCGATGTCCTTGCGCACCTGCTCGATCTGCGCCTGCGGTTGGCCTTCTCCGCCTTGGCGATGTCGACGTCCTGCTGCGCGATCACGACGTCGGCCTGCGCCTCCTGCTGGCGATGGACGAGCTGCCCCTCGAGCGCGCCGAGGCTGGTGCGTACCGAGTCGGCGATCGCCAGCAGCGGCAGTTGCTGCTGATAGGCGTGGAACGCCCCCTGCACGACCGCGATCTCGGCGACGAGACTGGCCGACAGGTCGGGGAAGTCGGCCGCGATGTCGAGGTCGCGCGCCAGCCCGGACGGGATCTGCCGGTTCAGGATGCGGTCGCGGGTGGTCAGCGCGTCGGCGTCCTGCGGGTTCAGCCGCAGCGCGGCGTCGGTCTCGGCCAGTGCCGTCAACTGCGACTCGGGGTCGACTTGCGGAAGAGGAAGCCGGCCACCTCGGCGCGATAGGCCGCCCATTGCGCCGACGAGGTGGCGTCGAGCGCCTGCCGGACCTCGGCCGCCGGCAGTTGCCGGATCTCGACGACGCCGGCGGCCGGGCGGTTTGCCGGCGCCGGTCGGCGGTTGCGTCGCCGTCGCGTAGTGGACCGTGATCGTGCCGCCGGGTGCGCCCTCGCCACCGGCACCGCCCGGCCCACCGCTGCCGCCGGGAAGGATGACCGGCTTGCCGAGCGGGCCGCTGCCGTCGGAGCCGGTCTCGACGACGCTCTCGCCGGGCTCGCCGTCGGCGCCGTCGGGGCCGTCGGAGCCCGCGCAGGTGATCTGCAGCGCCCCTCGCATGGGCGCCACCACCGTGGAGGTCTCGACCAACCACGTGGCCATGGTCTCCCACCCCGATGACGTGCTGCAGCTCGTCAGGTCGGCCATCAGGGCCATCGCGGGATGAAGGAGCTGCCGGCGTCGGGACTGGCCGAGCTCGCCGGCGTGACCGTCTGAGGCCTGGCGGCCGGGGTCCGCACGTGCTCGGGGAGGACGCCGATGCCGACCAGGCGGGCCGGGACGCCCTGCAGGACCGGGAAGCGGCGCAGGGCCCGCAGGACCAGGGGCCCCTTGGCCGGCACCCGGCCGGCCAGCAGCGGGGACAGGAAGCGGTCCTGGATGGTGCGCTGCCCCCACTGGACGACCACCGTTGGCAGGAGCCGGCGCAGCTGGACCCGGGCCAGGTGCCGCGTGGACAGGCTGCCGTCGCGCAGCGGCCGGACGAGCAGGTTGGCGGCGGCCACGGCGTCGTGGACGGCCAGGTTGATGCCGACCCCGCCGATGGGGGACATGGCGTGGGCGGCGTCGCCGATGCACAGCAGCCCCGGCCGGAACCAGCGCCGCAGCCGGTCCACCTGCACCCGCAGCGTCCGCACGTCCTCCCAGCTCCGCAGCTCCTCCACGCGGTCCTCGAGGAACGGGACCAGCTCGGCGACCGAGGCCTGGAGGCGGCCCAGCCCCGCCCGATGTAGCTCGTCGGCGGCGGCCTTGGGGATGAGGTAGGCGATCTGCCAGTAGTCGCCCCGGTCGAGCAGGACCAGCAGGTGCCCGGCGGCCAGCCGGCCGAAGCTCTGCGGGGCCTCAGTGGGGCGCCGGGGCAGGCGGAACCAGAGCACGTCGATGGGCACGCCGAACTCGGTCGGGCGCAGCCCGGCCGCGCGGCGCAGCCCCGAGTCGCGGCCGTCGGCGGCCACGGTCAGTCGGGCCCGCACCTGGTGGACCGCCCCGGCCCGGTCGCGCCAGGTCAGGCCGGTCACCCGGTCCGCCTCCTCGAGCACGCCGAGCGCCTCGGCCTCCATGCGCAGCTCGAAGGAGGGCAGCCGGCGGGCCTGGCCGACGACGAAGTCGAGGAAGTCCCACTGGGGCATGAAGGCCAGGAACCGGTAGCGGCCGGGCAGGCGCCGGAAGTCGGCCAGGGTGAAGTCGCCGGCGTCGGTGGTGACCCCCAGGACCTGCGCCTCTTGATGCGGCACGCGCAGCAGCTGGTCGGCCAGGCCGAGCTCGTCGAACAGCCGCAGGGTGGAGGGGTGCAGGGTGTCGCCGCGGAAGTCGCGCAGGAAGTCGGCGTGCTTCTCCAGCACCAGGACGTCGATCCCGGCCCGGGCCAGCAGCAGCCCCAGCATGGCCCCGGCCGGGCCACAGCCGGCGATGCAGCAGGTGACGTCGGTCCGTCCGAGCTGGTCCGTGGGCTGTTCCATCCAGCCTCCTCCTCGCGGCGGGGCGCGGCCACGCCGCGCTTGCCATCCTATTGAAGCGCCGGTCCACGAAGGCCGCAGCACGAAGGCGATGCACACCCGGCGACTGTCGCGGAAGCGTTACGGACAGCGGAGGGGAGGGTGGCTCACTCGGTCAGGGACACCAGGTGGGGCTTGGGTCGGTCGTCGACGATCAGGCGGAACACGTCCGGGCGGTTGTAGTGACCCACCGGGTCGAACAGGCGGTGGCGGGCGCGGGCGCCGGCCAGGTCGAGGTCGGCGTAGAGGATGCCCTCTTCTTCCTCCAGATAGTGGGGCGACTGCCCATCACGGACGGCGAGGCCAGATGCCCGGTGGCACCGGGACCCCGAACCGCTCGCCCAGCCGCGCCAGGTCGTGCCGGTCGGTGGCGGCCAGCGGGTAGCCGAGGTGGTTGCGGACCTGCAGCTCGGGGGTCAGGCAGCGGACCCGCCGGCCCCCGACCGCGCCCACCCCGCTGAGGCCGTCGGCCGGGTAGGCGGCCCAGGCGCCCCCGTCCAGCTCCTGCCAGCCGTTGCTGTGGCCGTCGAAGACCAGCGGGTGCAGGTCGACCTGCCCGCCGTCGGCGGTCGCCAGGACCATCCGGGCCGGCAGGCCGGGCGCGGCCGTCGGGTCGGGCCGGAACCCCAGGCCGGCCAGGGCCGCCTGGACGGCTGGCAGGTCGTCGCGGGCGATGGCCAGGTCGAGGTCCTGGTGGGGCCGGGTCTGCTCGCCCAGCAGGGCGTCAACGCCCCAGCCGCCGTCGAGCCAGGCCACCACCCCGGCCCGGTCGAGCTGGTCGAGGATCGCCAGGACATCGGCGGCGTGCAGCACAGTTCCCGGCCCTATGTCGGCCGGAGGGCCTGGATGAGGCGGTCGAGGGCCGACTGGGCGGTGGCCGAGACGTAGGGGCCGACCGAGGCCACCGAGGCGATCAGGGCGGCGATCTCGCCCGGGGTCAGGCGCACCGGGGCGACGGCCGAGGGCGTGTCGAGGCGGAAGCCGCCACCGGGCCCGCGGCGGGCGCTGATGGGCAGGCCGACGTCCCGGAGCCGGGCGATGTCGCGCTCGACCGTGCGGACGTCGACCCGGAGGGCGGCCGCCAGCTCCTCGGCGGTGGCATGCCGTCCGGCGGCCAGGCGCAGCTCCTCGATCAGGCGGTGCTGCCGCTCCACCCGGAGCCGGCCCAGATGGGGCTGGGTCGGCGCCACCGGTCGGACCATCTTCGCCCCTTTCTCGAGAGGCCGGCCCTGGCGTGCCGGCCTCTCATTCTAGGGTCGGGGCATGGACACCACCTCGACACCTGCCGACGTCGCGGCCTTCCTCGACCGCTACGCGAACGCCCTGGTCAGCGGCGACCTGCCTGGCATCGCCGCCTGCTACGCGCTTCCCGCCCTGGTGGCCGGGGACGGCGCCTCCATCCCCATCTCCGACCCGGCCCAGGTCGAAGCCGCCTTCGGCGGCGCCGCCGACGCCTACCGCGCGCAGGGCCTGGTCGACGCCCGCCCCGAGCTGCGGGCCGTCGATCCCCTGACCCCCGCCCTCACCCTCATCGACGTCCGCTGGGCCTACCTGGACGAGTCCGGCAACGAGCGCCACCACAGCTCCTACCGCTACCTGCTGCGCCGGTCCGAGAGCGGCCAGCTGGCCATCCAGGTGGTCGTCGACACCACCCCGGCCCGGCCCTGAGGTCCGGATCAGCGGCAGGCGCGGACCAGGCTGGTGGCGTCGAGGGTGGGCACGGCCCGGGCGAAGGCGGCCTGGAACGCGGCGTAGGCGGCCGGTGCGGCCGGCTCCAGGGCGAAGTGCGGCTCGTTGTGGGACGTGGCCCAGTCGTAGTGGCGGTTGCTCCGCTCGCCGACGGGCAGGAGCTCCCGCAGGGATCCGCGGCCGACGTGGACGATGTAGCCGCCGCGGGTGTAGGGGAAGTCCACGGCGACCAGGCCGGCCTGGGCGCAGGAGCGTTGCAGGGCCTCGGACGGGCTGCCGTGGTCCTGGAACCGCGGGATGCCGGGCCGCCAGACCTGTGCCGGGTCGAGCAGCAGCGAGTGCAGGCCGAGCAGCTCGTCCTCGTCCGAGGTGTCGTAGCCTCGCTGGCCGACCAGCGCCGCTCCGGTCGGGCGCATGACCGCGAGCGGCGCCGACAGCGCGTCCGGCCGGAGGACCACGCAGTCGGAGTCGAGCAGCCAGACGGCGGTGATCGGGACGGCGCCGCTGCCGCGCAGCTCGGCCAGGCACGACATCCCCTGGTTGAGACCCGGCCCGTGGTAGCGGTTCTCCTGGTTGCGGATGAGGTCGCAGAGCCCGGCCTCGGCCACCGCCGACAGCAGCTCGGCCGACCCGTCGGTCGACCCGTTGTCCACCACGACCAGGTGGAAGGCGGGCGGTCGGAGGGCGCGGTACAGCGAGTAGATGAGCTGGGCGGTCAACCGGCGGGTGTTGTAGCTCACGACCACGATCCCGGGCCGGCCCGCGGCGGGTGACTCAGGCACGCTCCGGCTTCTCCCAGACCGAGACGTGCTTGACGCTCTCGCCGGTGAACGGCTCCCGCCGCCAGCCGCCCCAGCGCTCCCGCAGGGTCATCCCGGCCAGCCGGGCCATCAGGTCCAGCTCCGCCGGCCACACGTACCGGAACGGGATCGTGCTGTACTCGCCGCGACCGTCCGCGACCTCCAGGTAGTGCCCGCGCATGGCCTGGGTGGCGACGTCGTAGGAGTAGAACACCGACCGTTCCGGACTCACCTGCCACGGCAGGACGTTCTGCCCGGGCGGGAGCCGGCGCAGCTGGGGGACCCTGAGCTCGACGACGAAGCAGCCGCCGGGCTCCAGGTGCGCGGCGGCGTTGCCGAAGCAGGCCACCTGCGCCTCCTGGGTCGTCAGGTTCATGATCGTGTTGAAGACCAGATAGGCCACGGAGAACGTCCCGTCCACCCTGGTCGTGGCGAGGTCGCCGATCGCCACGGGGATCTGCTGGCCGCCGGGCTTGGCCCGCAGCCGGGCCACCATGGCCTGCGACAGGTCGATGCCGTGGACGCGGATGCCG
>Ga0307409_100001473_pt1 | contig 11603 bp, 10 predicted proteins | sample 322Ometagenome_2_FD_203888 | JGI IMG/M metagenome (GOLD analysis project Ga0307409, IMG submission 203888) | Maize rhizosphere microbial communities from greenhouse at UC Davis, California, United States - 322HYB-O-2 | ecosystem: Host-associated > Plants > Roots > Rhizosphere > Soil | place...
TCGTCGCTGGTGGAGTGCGCCGAGGCGCGGTAGGTCACCAGCTCGATCAGCGTCGGCCCGCCGCCGGTGCGCGCGCGCTGCGCGGCCCACTGCGTCACCGCGTACACGGCGAGGAAGTCATTGCCGTCGACGCGGATGCCGGCCACGCCATAACCGGGGCCGCGCGCCGCGAACGAGCGCTGCTCGCCGCCGGCCGTGCCCTGGAACGTGGAGATGGCCCACTGGTTGTTGACGATGTTCATGATCACCGGCGCCTGGTAGACGGCGGCGAACAGCAGTCCGTGGTGGAAGTCGGCCTCGGCGCTCGCGCCCTCGCCGATCCAGGTGGCGGCGATGTGGTCCTCGTTGCGGATCGCCGCCGCCATGGCCCAACCCACCGCCTGCGGGAACTGGGTAGTTAGGTTGCCGGAGATCGAGAAGATGCGGCCGGCGTTCCAGTGGTACATGACCGGCAGCTGCCGGCCCTTGCACATGTCGCGCGTGTTCGACAGCAGCTGGCACATGAGCTCGACGATCGGCTTGCCGCGCACCAGGTAGGCGCCCTGCTGGCGGTACGACGGGAACAACATGTCGCCGGGCTGCAGCGCCATGGTCTGCGCCACGGACACGGCCTCCTCGCCGTACGAGCGCATATAGAAGGAGATCTTTCCCTGGCGCTGCGTGCGCTGCATGCGGTCGTCGAAGATGCGCGTGTGCAGCATGTGGCGCAGGCCCACCTGCAGGTCTTCGTCCTCGAGCCGCGGGTTCCAGGAGCCGACCGCCTCGTGCTTGTCGTCGAGCACGCGCACCAGGCCCACGGCGCACTCTTCCATGTCGCGGGCGCGCGCGTTGACGTCGGGTTTGTTGATCGATCCGGCGGGTGACAGCTCGACGTACGAAAAGTCGGGTTTGTCTCCGGGCCGGGTCGGAGGTTGGGGGACGTGAAGTCTTGGCATGGGGCGCGATGATACAGGGTGGTGCAAGGGGGGTTGTAGGGCGCGCGGACGGGCACGCGGGGCCATGCCGGTTCCTCCCTTCGGCCTCCGCGGGTGTTATCGACGCTGGTACGGCCGGGCGCCGAGGTCGGTGCCCCGGCATGGCCGCGCATGCTCATCCGCGCGCTCGCGGGCCCCATCGGCCCACGCCACGGACGCCCCCTGGAGCGGTTCTCGTCCGGCGGCCGCGCAGCGTGGCGGTCTAACTACGTGGGCTTGGTGACCATGAGGAAGAGTGCGATGGCGGGCGTGAGCGTGGCGACGGCACCCCAGAGCTCCCAGGCGCGGGAAAGCCTCTGGTATTCGGACTGGTTCCAGTTGCCGGAGATGCCGTCGCGGACGTTGGCCAGCAACTTCTTCTGCAGCGGCGCGACGAAGGCGCCGAAGCAGGCGCCGGAGATGCCGAACAGGATCAGCGACCAGAGGATCCACTTCGTGCCCAGCAGCGGCAGGTGCGCGTCGAGCGCCATCCACACGCCGGTGATGATGATGGCGAACACGCCGGGCATGGTGAACCAGCGGTCGCTGCGGATGATGCCCTCGAGGGCCTGAGCGCGCGCCGGCAGCGTGCCGACGTGATCGCCGTGGAATTTCCAGAACACGCCGGTGATGACGTTGCCGAGGAACAGCACCACCGACAACACGTGCAGGGCCTTGAGTACCAGGTAGAGCATTGTTCCTTTCCTATCCCGCTTCGCGTTCGAGCCAGGCCGCGAGCCCCGCGGCATTGAGCTCGTAGTCCTTGCCGAGGATCGAGTCGATCGCGTCGATGCCCATGCCGCAGCCGTGGTCGCGCAGGCTGTTGTGCGCCCAGTTGCGCAGCTCGAAACGCATGCGCGCCAGGTCGAAGCCCGCGCTGCGCGCGATGCGCACGTAGTCGTCGACGGCCTCGTACATGTCGTTGGCCAGGCGCGCGCAGTGGGTCACCTCGCTGTAGTGCGTGAGGTACAGGCGGCGCGGACGGTACTGCATGAGCCGCACGATGGAGCCCTTGAGCTGCCCGGGATCGAACTGGGTCGGCGTGGTGGTCGGCATGATCCAGGGGCCCTGCGCGGTGTCGAACTCGCGGTACGAGAGACCGAAGGTGTCGCCCGTGAAGATGCTGACCGCACCGTGGTCGATGATGGCCTGGTGATGCAGCGCGTGGCCCGGCGTGTGCACGCATTCGAACACGCGCCCGGCGAGCTCGAAGCGCTGGCCATCCTGTGCGATGACGATGCGCTCGCGCGCGATCGGCAGGATCTCGCCGTACAGCTTCGAATACAGCTCGTCGCCGTACACCGCGCGCGTCCCGGCGATCAGCCTGGCGGGATCGACCATGTGTGGCGCGCCGCGCGGATGGATCACGGCGGTGGCGTTCGGCAGCGCGCGCATCAGCTCACCGGCGCCGCCGGCGTGGTCGAGATGCACGTGGGTGAGGAACAGGTAGTCGACCGCGTCGCGTTCGACGCCGAGCTCGGCCAGCGCGGCGAGGATCAGCGGCACCGCGGTGTTCGGGCCGGTATCGACGATGGCCGCGCGCGCACCCTCGACGACCACGTGCGAGGCATCCATCTGCGGCCGGACATATTCGGTGTCGACGGCGGTGATGCCGTCGGCGAACTTCGTCAGGCGTGGCAGACTCTGGTCCATGACCCTCCCTTCAACGGCAACATAGCAGCATGAAGCGCAAATTACTCCTGACAGGAATCATCGGTTGCCTCGTCGCGGCGGCGAACGGCGCCGTCGAGGAACGTGGCAACCTGGTGCTCGACAACGTTCCGGGCGTGCAGACCACGCTCACCACGCGACTCGACGATTACCTGGCATCGCGCGGCGCCAGCTTCGTCGATTGGCTGCCGGACGATTCGCTGCTGATCGCCACGCGGTTCGCCGACACCGAACAACTTCACCGCGTCACCACGCCGCTGGGCGCGCGCGAGCAGCTCACGTTCTTCCGCGAGCCCGTGACCGCGGCCCGTGCACCGCAATCGGCGGTGGCTCCGGGCTTCGCCTTCCTGCGCGACCAGGGCGGCAACGAGCAGTCGCAGGTCTTCTACTACGACCTCAACTCGCGCGCGGTGCGCATGCTGACTTCGGGCCAGGGCCAGAACGGCTCGCTGGCATGGAGCCGTGACGGCAAGCGCGTGGCCTACAACAGTACGGCGCGCGACGGCACGAGCTTCGACCTCATGATCGCCGAGCCGGGCAACACGGTCTCGGCGCCGCGGCTGGTGTTCAACGGCTTCCAGAAGAGCTGGTCGGTGCTCGACTGGTCGGCGGACGACAGCAAACTACTCATCTCCAACTTCGTCTCGGCCAACGAGTCGCACCTGTTCGTCATGGACATCGCGACCGCCGCCCTGACGCCGTTGAGCGAAGGCGAGCAGCCGGCCAGCATCTCGGGCGCGCGCTTCACGCCCGACGGGCGCGGCGTGTACCTGCTCACCAACCGCGACGCCGAGTTCGAGCAGCTGCGTCGCCTCGACCTGGTCACCGGCGCGGTCGAGGTCCTCACCGCGCACATCCCCTGGGACATCGAGAGCTTCGCGCGTACCGACGACGGCCGCTTCCTCGCGTGGGTCGCGAACGTCGACGGCGTGAGCCGCCTGACCGTGCTGGATCTGGCCAGGCGCACCGAGAGCCTGCCGCCGCTGTCCGACGGGAAGATAGGCCGCATTGCGTTCGACCGCGCCGGCAAGCGGCTGGCGCTGTCGCTCGAGAGCCCGCAATCGCCGCGCGACGTGTTCGTGCTCGAGGTCGAGCGCAACGCGGTCACGCGATATACGCGCAGCGAGGCCGGCCCGGTGGATCCGCTGCAGTTCGTGCCGGCCGAGCTGGTGCGCTTCGAGACCTTCGATCGCGCCAACGGCAAGCGCCGGCAGATTCCCGCCTTCGTCTACCGGCCGAGGACGCCCGGACCGCACCCGGTGCTCATCGACATCCACGGCGGCCCCGAATCGCAGGCCATGCCGGGCTGGAATCCGTTCACGCAGTTCCTGGTGCGCGAGATGGGTTTCACCGTCATCACGCCCAACGTGCGCGGCTCGAGCGGCTACGGCAAGACCTACCTGGATCTCGACAACGGCGAGGATCGCGAAGACTCGGTCAAGGACGTCGGCGCGCTGCTGGTGTGGATCGGCGCGCAGCGCGACCTGGATGCGAAGAAGGTGTTCGTGGCCGGCGGCTCGTACGGCGGCTACATGTCGCTGGCGGCGATGGTGAATTTCGGCGACCGGCTGAGCGGCGGCATCGACGTGGTGGGCATCTCGAACTTCGTGACCTTCCTCGAGAGCACCTCCGCCTACCGGCGCGCGCTGCGCCGCCCCGAATACGGCGACGAGCGGCTGCCGAAGATGCGTGCCTACCTGCAGCGCATCTCGCCGCTGACCAACGCCGCACGCATCTCGAAGCCGCTGCTGGTGGTGCAAGGCCTCAACGACCCGCGCGTGCCGGCCAGCGAATCACAGCAGATGGTGGCGAAGATCCGCGCGCGCGGTGGCGAGGTCTGGTATCTCGCGGCGAAGGACGAAGGTCACGGCTTCAAGAAGAAGCCGAACCGCGACTTCTACCAGAAGACCATCGTGACCTTCCTGGAGAAGCAGCTGGCCGCGAAGTAGCGGCCGGGCGGCTCAGTTCGAGGAGAAGAAGAACGTCTTCTTGGGGAGCGCCTCGAGCGACGGCGTCTGCTTGGAGTAGTACTCCGCCAGCGCCTCGATGTCTTCCGCCTTGAGCGTGGCGGCCATGCCGGCCATGACGGCGTTCTTGCGACCGCCCTTCTGGTAGTCGTGCAAGGCGCGCTCGATGTAATCCTTGTGCTGGCCGGCGATGGTCGGATAGTCGGCGGTGATGCCGACGCCGTTGGTGCCATGGCAGGCCAGGCAGACTTCGCTGGACGCGGGGCGCGCGGTCGCCGGTACGTCGTTCTTCGACTGGGTCAGGGGCTCGGGGCCGGCCAGGTAGGCGGCGACGTCGGTCATGTCCTGCTCGTTCATCGAGCTGGCCTGCGAGTGCATGGTGCCGTGCGAACGTTCGCCGCTCTTGTAGGCCTTGAGCGCGGCGACCAGGTATTCGGGGCGCTGGCCATGCAGCTTGGGCACCGAGTAGGTCGGGTAGACGTTTTTGTAGTTAGGAATGGCGTGGCAGCCGTTGCAGGTGTAGGCCAGCGCCGCACCGCGCTTGGCGTCGCCGTTGAAAGCAGGCGGGGTCTGGGCCTGGGCCGAAAGGGATGCGCCGAGCGCTATGAGCGAAAGGGAAACCAGGACCGGAATGCGCACTGCCATGACGAGAATTAGCCTTTGAGCTCCCAAAAACAGGCCGCGATATTAAGGACTTGGGCGCGCAATTGCCACCGGGCACAATCGGTCGCCGCAACTTTCAGGGATCACGGAACTTGATAGCGCTCATCCAGCGGGCCGGTGAGGCCTCGGTGACGGTCGACGGGCAGATCGTGGGCAGGATCGGCCGCGGCGTGCTGGCGCTGGTCGGCGTGCAGCGCGGCGACGACAGCAGCGCCGCGTCGCGCCTGCTGGAGCGGGTGCTGAGCTACCGGATCTTCGAGGACGGCGCCGGCCGCATGAACCGTTCGCTGGCCGACATCGCCGGCGGCCTGCTGCTGGTGCCGCAGTTCACGCTGGCGGCGGATACCCGCAAGGGAACCCGCGCGGGTTTCAGCGGCGCGGAGCAACCCGAGCGGGCCCGCGCGCTGTTCGACGAGCTGGTCACGATGGCGCGCGCACGCCACGCCGACGTGGCCACCGGCAGCTTCGGCGCGAACATGCGCGTGGCGCTGGTGAACGAGGGTCCGGTCACCTTCTGGCTGGAAACTCCGTAAGGCTTACAAAGACTTAACACTGCGCCGGCACGCGTGATGCGAGTCTCGCTTGAGCCCGAACTTTCTTAGGTCCGGGACCTCTGTTGACTTATCATTCCCCCGACTTGTGCTTCAGGAGCGGCTCATGGGCCCGATTGGTTTCAAAGAACTCGTTGTCATTCTGATCGTCGTCCTGTTGATCTTCGGGGCCAAGAAGCTCAAGACCATCGGATCCGACCTGGGATCCGCCGTGCGCGGCTTCAAGAAGTCGATGAACGAGGGTGATACCGAGGAGTCCGTCAAGCAGCTGAAGGCCGACGCCGAGTTTTCCGATCCCGCCAAGTCGCCATCGGAAAAGACCGAGCACAAGGCCTGAGGCGCGCGGCGCCGACCCTATCGTAGTCGACACGCTTCGACTCTGACCGCCGCGCGGCGGAGCTTTCCATGTTCGAAGTTGGATTCACCGAACTGCTGCTGATCTTCGCGATCGCGCTGGTCGTGCTCGGGCCGCAGAAGCTGCCCAAGCTCGCCCAGCAGGTCGGTCGCTGGGTCGGGCGCGCGCGCGCCATGGCGCGCCAGTTCCGCGAGCAGCTCGAGGAAGAGGCGCACAACCTCGAGACCAAGATGGACATCGATCCGGGCATCGACACCTCGCTGACGCCCAAGCCCGCGCCGACGCCGTCACCGCCTGCTGCCGCGGAGCCGACGACCGCGGCCGCCGCGCCCGAACCCGAAGAAGACTTCTATCCACCCGACCACCACATGCATTCCTCGCAGCGCGCCGCGGCCGAAGTGCCGCCGGCCGCGGATGCGGCAGCGAGCGGCGCGGCCGATGCGCCGGCCGCGCAGGGCGAGCTCGACCTGAGCGGCCAGCCGCCCGACGCCGGGCGCGAGACGCGCTGAGTCCCGTGGACGGCGACCCGGAAAAGCAGGAGGAACAGCTGGCCGAAGGCACGCTGATGTCGCACCTGCTCGAGCTGCGCGACCGGCTGCTCAGGGCGGTGCTGACGTTGTTCGTCATCTTCATCCCCTGCGCCATCTACGCCAACGAGTTGTTCGTGCTGGTCGCGCAGCCGCTGGTGGACAAACTACCCGCGGGCAGCTCGCTGCAGTCGACCAGCGTGGTCGGCCCGTTCATGACGCCGTTCAAGGTGTCGTTCTACGTGGCGTTGTTCGCCTCGATGCCGGTGATCCTCTACCAGATCTGGGCGTTCGTCGCGCCGGGCCTCTACAAGCGCGAGAAGCGCTTCGCCGTGCCGCTGCTGGTGTCGTCGGTGCTGCTGTTCTACGCCGGCGTCGTGTTCGCGTACTTCGTGGTGTTCCCGGTGATGTTCAATTTCTTCGTCGGCACCGTGCCCGGCGTCGTGAAGTACTCGCCCGACATCGCGTCGTACATCGACTTCGTGCTCACGATGTTCTTCGCGTTCGGCGTGGCCTTCGAAGTGCCGGTCGCGGTCGTGCTGCTGGTGCTCACCGGCATCGTGCAGGTGGAGTCGCTCGGCAAGAACCGGGGCTACGTGATCATCGGCATCTTCGTGATCGCGGCCTTCCTCACGCCGCCCGACGCGATTTCCCAGTGCATCATGGCCCTGCCGATGTGGCTGCTCTACGAGGGTGGCCTGGCCATGGCACGCGTCATGCAGAAAATGCGCAAGGCGGACGCCGAGGCCCGCGAAAAAGAAGAGGCCGAAGCGCGCTGAGGCGGCCGCCCCCATTTCCTGCCGAAAGGGGTCAGCCCTAATGGCAGCGGCCGTGCCCGAGGCCTGACCCTTTTTGCCGGAAAATGGCGGCCGACCCCCTTCCCTTGCTGGCGCCGGTGACCTTGGGTCAGACTGCGCGCCATCGCGGCGCAACAGCGCCCACAAAAATTCGGGGCATAACAAGATGAGTGAACCCACGACGACGACGATCGTGTCGCCCGACTACAGCCGCAGCTTTTTCGGACACCCGCGCGGCCTGGCCACGCTCTTCATGACGGAGTTCTTCGAGCGCTTCACCTACTACGGGCTGCGCACGATGCTGGTGCTGTTCCTCGCGGCCTCGACCACCGCGGCCAACCCGGGTTACGGCATCGACAATGAAACGGCGGGTGCGGTGTACGCGCTGTTCGCGGGCTGCGCCTACCTGGTCACCGTGCCGGGCGGCTGGATCGCCGACCAGCTCATCGGCCAACGACGCGCGGTGTTCACCGGCGGCGTGTTCATCGCCATCGGCAATTTCATCTGCGCGATTCCTGCGACGCCGGCCGTCTTCTACTGCGGCCTGGCCGTCACGGTGCTCGGCATCGGACTGCTGAAGCCCAATGTCTCGAGCGTGGTCGGTGCCTTGTACGAGGGCCAGCCGGGCTCGCGCCGCGACGCGGGCTTCTCCATCTTCTACATGGGCATCAACCTCGGCGCCGCGCTGGGACCGATCATCGCGGGTGGACTGGGCGAGGACATCAACTGGCGCCTGGGGTTCGGCATCTGCGGCGTGGCGATGCTGATCGGCCTGGTGCAGTTCAAGATGACCGAGCGTTATCTCGGCGATTCGGGCCTGGCGCCGAACGTGCCGGCCGAGCAGCGGCGCAAGACCTGGATGCTGGTGGCGCTGGTGGTCGGGCTGGCGCTGGCCGGCGCGGCCTTCCTGTTCCTCGGCGGCAGCACGCCCTCCGAGAAGTCGCTGGCGCAGGGACTGTTCATCGCCGAGGTGGCGCTGGCGGTCGCGTTCTTCGGCTACGTGCTGGCGTTCGGCGGCCTGACGACCGACGAGAAGAAACGCGTCGGCGTCATCATCATCTTCTTCCTGTGCGCCGCGTTGTTCTGGGGTGGCTTCGAGCAGCAGGCCACCACCTTCAACATCTTCGCGCTCGACTACACCGACCGCGGCTTCCTCGGCCACATGTACAACGAGGGCATGCATCCGGCGGCCTACTACCAGGCCATCAACCCGATCTGCATCATCCTGTTCGCGCCGTTCTTCGCCTGGATCTGGGTGTCGCTGGGCGCGCGCAACCTGGATCCCTCCGCGCCGTTCAAGATGGGCCTCGGCCTGATCCTGCTGGGCTTTGGCTTCCTGGTCATGATGTGGGCCGCGCAGCTGGTCGTGTCGAGCGGCGGCAAGGTCGGCCCGCAGTGGCTGCTGATGGCCTACCTGATCCACACCTTCGGCGAGTTGTGCCTGTCGCCGGTGGGACTGTCGAACGTCACCAAGCTTTCGCCGCCGCGTTTCGTGAGCCGCATGATGGGCACCTGGTTCCTCGGCGCGGCCATCGGCAACACCGTCGCCGGACTGGTCGGCGGCCACACCTCCTCGCTCACCCAGGCGGAACTGCCCGGCGCCTTCTGGACCATGACGCTCATCGGCGGCGGCGCCGGTGTGTTCATCCTGCTCATCTCGCGCGGCCTGCGCGGCTGGATCGGAGACCGCAAATGAGGACCAACTACCTGCGCGGCGCTGCCGCGATCCTCCTGTCCACCGGCGTGTTGACCGGCTGCCCCAGCCAGGAGGGCCCGCACCCGCCGCCGGGCGCGGACGGATTCGCGGCCATGGGCGGGGGCAAGCCCGCCACCGCCGACACCTTCGTCCTGCAGGTGAACAAGGACCTGGTCGATCTCAACCGTGAAGGCAACGCCGCCGGCTGGACCCAGGCCACCGACATCACCGTCGACACGCAGTACCTGAACTCGCGCGTCACCGATCGCTACCTCGAGTACTTCAGCCGCAAGGCCAACGAGGCCAAGGCCTACGAAGTCCAGGAGCTGGCCCCCGCGACGTCGCGCTCGCTGATGCTGCTCAAGCTCGGCGTGTCCGCGCCGGCGCCTTCCGACCCCGCCAAGCGCTCGGAGCTCGCGTCGCTGACCACCGAGCTCGACGCCATGTACGGCGAGGGCAAGTATTGCCCGCAGGGCAGGACCGTGCTGAAGACCGGCCGGGACGAGAAGGGCTGCTTCAACCTCGATGCGCTCTCGGACATCATCGCCGAGAGCCGCAACTACGATGAGCTCACCGAGGCCTGGGTCGGCTGGCACACCATCTCGATCCCGATGCGCGAGAAGTATCAGCGCTTCGCCGAGCTGGCCAACGAGGGCGCGAAGGAGCTGGGCTTCACCGACCTCGGCGACATGTGGCGCGCGCGTTACGACATGCCGTCGGCGGAATTCGAGAAGGAAGCCGCGCGCCTGTACGACCAGGTGAAGCCGCTGTACCAGGACCTGCATTGCTACGCGCGCGGCAAACTGCAGAAGAAGTACGGCAAGGACAAGGTGCCGGACGGCAAGGCCATCCCGGCGCACCTGTTCGGCAACATGTGGGCGCAGCAGTGGAACCGCGTCTTCGACGACCTGCTCAAGCCCTACCCGGCCGCGAGCATCGAGACGGCGGACCGGCAGCTGAAGGCGCAGCACTGGGACGCGGTGCGCATGACGAAGTCGGCCGAGAGTTTCTACACCTCGATCGGCTTCCCGGCGCTGCCGCAGACCTTCTGGGAGCGCTCCATGCTGACGCGGCCACGCGACCGCGAGGTGGTCTGCCACGCCAGCGCGTGGGACATGGCCCGCGGCGACGACGTGCGCATCAAGATGTGCATCAAGCCCATCGAGGAAGACCTGTTCACGATCTACCACGAGCTGGGCCACGTGTATTACTACATCTGGTACAAGGACCAGCCCGAGCTGTTCCAGGACGGCGCGCAGGATGGCTTCCACGAAGCCATCGGCGACACCGTGAATCTCTCGGTGACGCCGGCCTATCTACACCAGATCGGCCTGGTCAGCGCGGTGAAGCCCTCGCAGGAAGCCATCATCAACCAGCAGATGAAGATGGCGCTCGACAAGGTCGCCTTCCTGCCCTTCGGCAAGCTGATCGACGAGTGGCGCTGGGCGGTGTTCGACGGCCGCGTGAAGCCCGCGGAGTACAACAAGGCGTGGTGGGACCTGCGCCTCAAGTACCAGGGCGTGGTGCCGCCGGTGCAGCGCAGCGAGCAGGACTTCGACCCGGGCGCCAAGTACCACATCCCCGGCAACACCTCGTACACGCGTTATTTCCTCTCCTTCATCCTGCAGTTCCAGTTCCACAAGGCGCTGTGCGACGCCGCGGGGTTCAAGGGACCGCTGCACGAGTGCTCGATCTTCAACAACAAGGCAGCCGGCGAGAAATACGCGGCCATGCTGAAACTGGGCGCCAGCCAGCCCTGGCAGGACACGCTCGAGAAGCTGACCGGCACCCGCCAGATGGACGCCTCGGCCATTCTCGATTACTTCCGCCCGCTCGAAGGCTGGCTCAAGGAACAGAACCAGGGCCAGAGCTGCGGCTGGTGAGAGGGTAATCAGATGAACACCAACGTGGCCCCGGCGCCGCAGCTGACCGCGCGCGCCATCGTCCTCGCGGTGATCCTGGCCACGGTGCTGGCGGCGGCCAACACCTACCTGGGACTGTTCGCCGGCATGACCATCGCCTCGGCCATCCCCGCGGCGGTGGTCTCGATGGCCGTGCTGCGTGCGCTCGGCGGCGGCGGCATCCTGGAGAACAACATCGTGCAGACCGGCGCCTCGGCCGGAACCTCGATCGCCTCGGGCGTGATCTTCACCGTGCCGGCGCTGGTGCTCATGGGCTACTGGGAGGACTTCAAGTACTCCTGGGTGCTGGCGATCGCCGGTCTCGGCGGATTGTTGGGTGTGTTGTTCTCGGTGCCGTTGCGCCGCTCGCTGATCGTCGACCAGCAGATGGCGTTTCCCGAGGGCAAGGCCGCGGCCGAGGTGCTGCGCGCCGGCGAAAATCCCAAGCAGGGCGTCAAGGTGCTGGGGGTCTCGGCGCTGGTGGGCGGCCTCGGCAAGGTCATCGCCGCCAGCGGCCTGCGG
>Ga0307409_100001474_pt1 | contig 11595 bp, 18 predicted proteins | sample 322Ometagenome_2_FD_203888 | JGI IMG/M metagenome (GOLD analysis project Ga0307409, IMG submission 203888) | Maize rhizosphere microbial communities from greenhouse at UC Davis, California, United States - 322HYB-O-2 | ecosystem: Host-associated > Plants > Roots > Rhizosphere > Soil | place...
GCCTCAGAGCGCGCGAGGTTGCCGTCTAAGGCCTTTCGGCGCCGGTCTTAAATATCTAAGAGACTTAACGACATTCTGCCGCCTATGGCGGGGAAGGCCGCAAGATGGGGTAGAATGGATTCGGAGGGCGGTGTTCACTTCGAACGTCAGGGACTTCTCCCCCCCTCGTCCCTGATTCGCGTGAAGGCGTCCGCCCTCCTCTGTAGCCTAAACATACTTGCCCTCCCAGCGCAAGATGAACCAACGTGCATTTGTGGTCGAGGCTGCCTCGTAAAAGCCTCGACTGCTGCTTCAATCTTCAGTCTTTCTGCGCCCGTGTACCCGCCACAGAGCTGCGAGGTTGCCGACTAACGAGCGCGAAGGCCTCGGGTAAGGGTAAGATACCAAAGACAGTGGGCATGATGAGGGCGTGATGGAGGGCATGACCGAGAAGGACACGCCGACGTCGAAGCGGTACACGGTGCCGGAGGCGGCAAAGGTTCTCGGGATCGGGACGGATGCTGTACGCAAGCGCATTGCAAGGGGAACGATCCCGCATGAGAAGGATGACGATGGGCGTGTCTACGTCTACATGGACACCGGGCATGACGAGGGGCATGACACCCGAGAGAAGGCTCCTGAGCTAGTCGAGTCCCTACGGGAGCAGATCGGCTACCTGCAAGGCGTCATAGCAACCAGAGATGAAGAGCTACGCACGCGGGCTGAGGAGCTGAGACGCAGGGATCAGGATCTCGAACGCAGAGACCGAATCATCGCAGCCCTGACCGAACGGATCCCGCAAGCGATCGAGCCACCCTCAGAGCCGCGAGAGTCGCCTCAGACGGTCGAGGAGGAGCCGGAGAGGGCAGAGCCCTACTCTGCTACGGGAGGGGCTCAGGAGGGCGCACAGAGGCCGCATAGCGAAGCTCCGCGGAGCTGGTGGAGGAGGATGTTCGGCGGCTAGCCTACGAGGACCCCTCAATTGAAATCTTTTGCTCGCAGTCAGCGGTTGCCACGTCAAAGCCCTCGCCGCCGACGCACACGTCATCGCCCGCGTCGCCATCGAGAAAGTCGTTGCCGGCGTCGCCATAGAGGTAGTCGTTGCCATAGCCGCCATAGATCCCGACGACGTCGCCGTCGTTGTCGGCGCCGCCATGGAGAGTATCGTTGTCATCCTCGCCAACGACATAGTCGGGGCCTGATCCACCATCGATGTAGTCGTTGCCCACATATCCGTTTATCGCGTCGTCTCCTCCAAGTGCGTATATCTCGTCAGGATCAGGTGTGCCGGCGATGGCCTCTCCCTCGTTAGTGCCGTAGCAGGTCCCCCCACCGCACTGTAAGGCAAGGGCCACGCCGCCAGCGACCACGAGCATCACCACCATCGTCCCCAAAATCAGTATCGTCGGTCTCACTAGCCCCTTCCCCTTTCATCTTTGCTCTGGCGAGAGACTCCGCACCTCCCTCCATCATCTAGCATATGTCACCACTGTATCAAGCACAGGGGGTAGGCATGTCCCCCAAATGAGTGATATTTGTTGCATACTACAGTTGCAAGGGGGGCGCTAGCTATGTTGTCGGCTTATTCAAGGGTTTGTGTAAGCGTACAGAAGAAAACCCAAACCCCAGATTGCGCCGTCCCTAATGCTCCAAGTAGCGGGGCGGGTCGGAAGGGTTCTTTGTCGACTACAAACATTTGTTTGCGGCAGCAGCACATCCATAAGCACGCATATCTATCCATCGGTGTAGCAAGCTCTAGCGGGACGGGGCGATGCGCGGTGTCAGGAGCGGTGATTCTAGGGCTATCGGGGCGGGGCTATGCAGGATTCTGGATATGAACTTCCGAGAATACCTATTCCACGCACTCTGGTGAATAAGGCCCGAGCTCACCCGATAGCATTGCCGGAGGAAGTCGCGGAACCAGCCCCCGCCCCTGCTTCATCCTTACCTCGGGGCTGCAGCCGGATCGGTTTCTTCTTGCCGGTAGTGTTGGTAGCCCAGCCGCCCCCGTGTCAAGGCGACCAGCACAACCGCGAACACACCAAAGCCGCCCAGGATAGGCAACAGGCCGTAGTCGCTCAGGATGGGAGCGGGAAAGAGCGGAGCCAAGATCCCAGTAACAGACGCATTAAAGCTCGCGTGAATCAAGATAGCCATAAGCACGCTGCCTTTCGTGTTGTTGAAGACCCACGTGTACATGATGGCCAAGCAGGTGGTCGCAAGGACAAACACCACGACGTTGAACGTAGTGAGTTCATTCCAAGGCGTAAAGAACAGGGGCAGGTGCCACAGCGCCCAGAGGGGACCGAGGATTAGGGTCCCGACCAGAGGACCGTGCAGCGACTGCAGCCGGGGCAGCGCAAAACCGCGCCAGCCAGGCTCTTCGCCCAGCGCTCCTCCCAGGAAGAGTACGTAAACAAAGACACCGAGCAAGGACAACGGGGCCAGGGCACCAAGCCCCTGAAACGATCCCAGGACACCCGGTATGAAGACCACGCTGAGCACCGCAATCACGGGGATGCCGACGAAGGCGAACAGGTACCACCTAAAGCCCACCCGCCACAGCACGAACCGACGCAGAAAGCGGCCTACTCCCTCCCTCCCTTCGGTCGCGCCCGTCATGACGAACGCCGCCAAAAACGGACCCATGAAGACAGTTAAGGGTGACGTCCATATCAGCAGAGGGCTACTGTATGGCAGCAGCCCAGAGCCATCTTCGGAGAGCACATACGGTAGCTCGGTGAGCCATGTACCGGCGTAGGCCAGCACGAAGAAGGAAACCAGAGGGTGGCGGGCAAGCAGAGCCTTGATGCCCCTGCGGGGAGCAGCAGGCTGTACGGGAGCGGCGGTGGCCATAGCGAGACTCCTCTCTATAGGGCGAGGCTCGACAGCCCCGCCGTGTTATATACCGCCACTACCGTAGCAATCATTTGGTGCCAGGCGCCTCCCCCAAATGAGTGATATTTGAACTTTCTTGGCGAACTTCCGAGAATGCCGTAAAGACGAAGTTCGCAGAATTCCTCTTTTACGCACTTCGGTGAAAGCGAAGCTAGCATAGCCCCGGCCCGATCCTGGATCCGCCAGCGCTGGCGGATTTGGTGTACGCGTCCACAGGTTGCTGAAATACTGACCAGCATGCTGGCGGGCCGTCTCCGAGCACGATAAAGGCCCCCAGCCAGAAGACCGGAGGCCGGGAGGATGGTACGCCTACTCTACTGGCTTCGAGCTCCGCTGGCCTAAGCTGCGAGGGTCGACTCCCAAAGCTTTGCCTAGCTTACGTGCCGTCGCTGGGTACACCCGCCGGGATTGCTCGGCACGGCGGAGGGTGGCCTGGGTGACGTTCGCTAGCCGGGCTAGATCCTTCTTGTAGAGGCCCTGCGCCTTCCTGAGGCTCCTCACCTTCTCGCCGTTCATCTCGATGAACATCTCTCTCCTCTCTACAGCTTTCCTTAGCTCCGCTAGTGGAGCTTTCGCTATCGAATGCCAGGCTTCCACATCAACGTGTTACCCGCGCCTTTCTCAACGGTCTTCTTCTTGACTCGGATTTCCACCCATACTAAGTCTTGTTCTATGTCGGCAACCACGTAGTCAGCTAAGGAGTAAGGAACCTTAACCGTAGCCGGGGAGGTGGCCTCAATCGTGTAGAGGTTGGCTACGGTACCAACTTCGCCATTGAAGCGGCCCTCTCCCGAAATGACGATAGTGGCTACCCCTACCTGTTCGGGGCCGGGTGGATGTAGGTAGATGTCATAGGCCACTACCCCCACCACGACGGCCCCTACTAAAAGCACCAGCGCGCCAAATACCTTGGATTCAGAGGAGATAGCCACCCGCGCCCTCAACTTCGCTACAGCGGCGGCAGGGAACGACCTCGATCCTCTCAACCTCGTCGCCAACCTCCTCGTCGTAGGCGGTGTAGGTGAGGTACACGACGCCCTCCGTGCACGCGTGCGGGTGCGCCTCCTCTCTATCTACGGGCCGGAACACGCTAGACTTCATGCTGTCCACAGTGAGTCCCCTTTCTGTGGGCCGGGTCCCGGGGTGCCTCACCGCCCGCGGGGCCACTTACATTACGCCCTTATTTACGCCCTTATTTACGCCCTTATTATGCCAGATGCCTTGTAGAAGTCAATGATTTTTGGTATATTTTTCTACAGGATTTGCGCAACCAGACCACAGGAGGTCATGATGCAAGAACTAGTGGAGCGCATAGACGGACAGAAGCTCAGGAGCTGGCGGACCAAGCGCCACATCTCCCAACGCGAGTTGGCGATAGAGGCCGGGGTCACGACGGAGACGGTGAACCGGATCGAACGCGCCGACTCCCCTCGGGGAGTGCAGCCGCGGACGCTGAGGGCACTCGCGCGGGTCCTCGACGTTGACCCGGACGAGCTCCTGGAGGACTAGCCGTGGCCGGAAGAGTAAAGGGCTTCCACCCGTGGACCGTCTACAGCAAAACCGCCCCGCTCTTGGCAGACATTCAGGACGTGATAGAGGAGTACCGCGAGTACCTTCCAATGACCATCCGTCAGGTCTTCTATCGCCTCGTTGGGCGGGGCTATGCCAAATCTGAGGACTTCTACGGCCAGGTTAGAGAGGTCTGCAACCGCGGACGCCGCAGTGGCAAGATCAGCTTCGCCGCGATCCGCGATGACGGCATTTCACACCTTTGGTGGAGATGACGATGGATACGACTCGCCAGAGGATTACTACGAGACGATAGAGGCCATATCCAACTACTACAGCCGCTCCTGGCATGACGATCAGCCGTCCTTTGTCCAGGTGCTCTGTGAGGCCGCCGGCATGGTCCCCATGCTAGAGAGCGCCATAGAAGACCTCAGGGTGGGTGTGGCCTCCTCATCGGGCTTTGACTCGCTAACGGCCAAGCACGACCTATTCATAGAAGCGCAGAGTCGCTATATGGCCTTGGGGCAGAAGACCATCCTCTTGCACGTCGGGGACCACGACCCGTCCGGCTACTGGATGCACCGCTCCATGGCTGAGGACTTCGAGGCGTTTTGTCATGACAAGGAGGTCGAGGGGATCCTGGAGCTGCGTAGAACGCTTCTGACGCCCGAGCAGATAAGAGAGTGGCAGATAGACCCCGACACCAAGCAACCCTCCCTCACGACCAGACACAGCCACACCAAGCAGTTCGTGGCACTCGGACTCACCCCAGCGGCCCAAGTCGAAGCCGTCCCTCCTGACGTCCTCACCCAGAAAGTCCGCCAAGGTGTAAAAGAGGCCCTCGACCTGGAGATCCTTGAGGCTTCGGCGGAGAGGGAACGCCTAGAGCGTGACCTAGTTCAGGCGAAGATCAATCAGGCAAACGAAGCTCTCCAGAGTGTCTTTGGGGATAACGGGCAGGAGGACTAGCCGCCGGCGCCGCCCAAAAACTTCTTGCAAGGTAAAAGCCGCATCTGAGATCATGCGCCGCAGTTATTACAGGCACCCGGTAGTGGCTTTGGGGCCCTCCTTAATCAGCCTCCGTCGCTTACCGGGGAGTCTCTCTCGGGGCTACCACCCCCCGGAGAGCAAACGGACCAAGTTGGTTGAAAGGATCAGTGGCCCGCAGTGGCAGAATATCACAACCAAGATCCCGCAGGAACCCCCAATCTCGACGAGCGCTGGTCGATCTACCGCGTGCTGACACGCTACTCCTGGGATGTCCTCCAAGAGCTCGCGGCGTGCCAGCCCGGCGGAAGCATCGAGCACCTACACCTCGGCCTCTACCTGCTGAGGAAGCCGCCATGTCCTTGTGATGCAAAGAAGAGGCCGACCCTGTGCGCAAGGTCGGCCAGATCAACAGCCCCTACCCCAAGAAGGAGCGTGTCCTAATGATACCGGAAGATGGCCACGAGCACATCGCCGTGCTGAAGGAGAACGTCCCCGAGGAATTGCAGCAGCTCGACCAGTGGGTTATGTGGAAGAAGGAGTATCGGGACGAGAAGCCCACAAAGGTCCTCTACCAAGCAAACCGCAGGCGGGCAGCCAGCACAAGGGCTAGCTCCTGGACGACCTTCGACGGGGCAGTCGACGCCTTAGGGCAAGACGACTTCTTCGACGGCGTAGGCTTCGTCTTCAGCCCCGAGGACCCATATTGCGGTGGGGATATAGACAAGGCAACAGAGGAGGAAGCCCGACCCTGGATAGACCGGTTCGACTCCTACACAGAGCGCTCACCGTCGGGGGAGGGGTTCCACATTATCTGCAAGGCCAAGGTCCCGAAGGGCACGAATCGCGACGAGGGCGAGCTCTACAGCTCCGGGCGGTTCTTTACGATGACCGGCGACATCGTGCGCAACAAGCCCGTCCGCGAGGCCCAGGACGCCGCAGACGAATTCTACGCGTTCCTGCGAAGGCACGAAGACGAGTCTGGCGAAGCTGGAGAGAGGACCAGCGAGGCTGCCTCGCCGCCGATGACGGACGCCGAAGTGGTGCGGCTGGCGGAGAACGCCAAGAACGGCCACGACTTCGGCGTCGTCTACCGGGGCGGGGGCTCCTTCAAGAGCGACTCGGAGCGGGATAGCTCGCTCGCCTTTCGTCTCGCGTTCTGGACCCAGGACGAGGCACAGATCGAGCGCATAATGCGTGGATCGGGGTGCGTCCGTGAGAAGTGGGATAAGCACCGCACCTACCTCCGGGACACTATCAGGAACGCCCTCAGTAAGGTCACAGAGCACTACGAGCCTGCCCCCCGTGATGAGGAGGACGCTCGTAACGAAAGTTCTGACAGTTTTGACAGGTTTGACAGGTTTTCGGAGGTTTTCGATTTTCCGGTCGATGCGTTCCCCGAGGCGTGGGCGAACTACATCCGGGCCGCAGCAGCATCCTTGAACTGCCCGCCCGAGCTCGTAGCACTCCCAACGCTAGCCGCGGCATCCGGGGCTATCGGACGCTCGAAGGAACTCCTCGTGAAGAGACGCTACTCCATCCCCGCCCTACTGTGGCTTGCCGTCATTGCAGGCGCAGGCGAGAAGAAGAGTCCGGCTCAGCAACTCGCCCTGCTCCCTTCGCGGGACATACAGAAGGACCTCAGAGACGACTACAGAGAAGCTAAAGAGGATTGGGCGCAGGAGATGCGCGAGCACACCCGCGACGCAAAGCTCGCCCGCAGGAACAATGAGGTCGAGCCGCCCCCACCCGAGAAGCCCACCCTGCGGCGCATACTCGTAGACGATATTACGATTGAGGCCCTGGCACTGAGGTTGGGGGAGAACCCGCGTGGGTTCCTATCAGCGCAGGATGAGCTCTCGGGGTTCCTTAGAGGGATGGACCAATACAAATCGGGCGGTAAGGGTAATGCGCGCCAGCAGTACCTGAAGATCTGGAGCTGCGGCGCCATCACGGTCGACCGCAAGGGTGATGACGAACCTATATTCATACCCGAGCCGTTCGTCACGCTGCAAGGGGGGATGCAGCCCTCAATCGTGCACGAGATTGCCGACGGCCGCGACGACGGGTTCATGGACCGCTTCCTATTCTGCTATCCACCGAGGCACCCAGGCGGGCTCTCCGAGAAGGGGGTGCCCGAGGACGTAGAGGACGCGTACACGGATCTCATACGCAAGCTCTGGGAGGAAGGCGACGACGCACCCTCCACCCTGGGCATGACCCCCGAGGCGAAGGCGCTGTTCAAGAGCACCTCGCACAAGCTGGCCGAGGAGCGGTGGCAGCCAGGCTTCCCGAGCATGCTCGACGGAACGTGGGGCAAGATGGAATCACAGCTCGGGCGGCTGGCTCTCATACTCTCCTGCGCCAGGCACGCCCTAGAAGAGAAGCGCGAGGTCGTGAGCGAAGACGACATGCGCCGGGCCCTAAAGCTCATCGAGTACTTCAAGGCCACGGCTCGTAGGGTCTGGGGAGAGGTGCACGGAGCCGACCCCGACGAAGTGCTCGCAGATCGCCTGATTACAGTTCTGACAGAATCGGCATATGTATACTTTGGGACTATTAGTAACTTATATGCTTTGTTGCATGGTAAAGAAGCGAAGAAAGGGGAGGCGGAGCGCCTAGGCAAGGCTATTCGGCGGATTGTTCGTAAAAACCCGGCGACGCTCTCCCTCGAAGAGCACTTCACCCCCACCGAACGCAAAATAAAAATAACCTACGAAAAACTGTCAAACCCGTCAAACCTGTCAGGCGAGGAGCAGGGGCAAGAGGATACAAGCGACCACGGTGCGTCCGGGCACTCTAATGGGAGCCCCCATAGAGACCCCACGGCGTGGACGGAGGTCTTCTAATGGGGCAGACCGTGATACAGATCCTTCGGTGCTTCATGCTGGGCGGATACACCGCGCGTGTTGTCGATGGCCGGCTGGAGGTCCAGGGCCCCCAGCCGCTAGCCGGTCCGCTGCCAGCAAGCATCAAGGCACGCCGTGATGCTTGCTGGTGGAGTTCCTGAACGAGCGGGCGGGTGGGGTGTGGCCGCCTGCCCCTTCCTCGGAGCTGAGGGATTACACGCTCGGCGTCGCCCTGAATGATATTGATGCGGCGCACAAATGGCGCGTGGCATGACCGACCCCCCTCCCGAGGTGGTCGCCCGTGAGTACTGGGAGATCTGGTACGCCGCCTGCCGCCTGCTGGAGGAGAACGCCGATCTCATCGGCCTTGCTAAAGATAGTGACAACAGTGACGACGAGTGCGAAAATACCGGCTATGGCGCAGGAGCGTGACAGCCGTAAGGTCCGCGAGGGTAGTCGCATGCCCTTCCTTCTCCTGCCGCCAGCATTACAGCTGGCGGAGGGCGCCCCAGCATTGGCGAACGGCAGTGGAGGTTTTCCTCGATTCCCCTTCCCGACCGTCCTTCCGCCTATTCGCTACGCTCATGAAGGGAGACGTTGAGTGGATGTAGAGCAGCTCTTAGGTCAGGTTCTATCTCGCGACATGGCACAGGGGGAGCAGGCCGAAGGCGCCATCGACGCCTTCATCGAGAAGCGGCACCGGGAGCGGGTCAAGGCTGAAGGCGAGCGTCGCGAGGAGGAGCTGTGGAAGGAAAGCACCCGCAAGCATGCGGAGAAGCAACGTATGCAAGCCAGGGCCGAATGGCACCTGCATCACACCGACCAAGCCGAGCGCCTCAGGCGTACCCTCCAGGCCCTGATCGCCCACCACGAAGAGCAGGCCTCGAAGTTAGGGGGAGACGTAGCGTGATATTCCGAGCGGTCGGAGTGCAGCTCCGGACGAGGGCGAACGGGCCGGGGTTTGCCTTGTCCCCCGGCCCCGCCCGAAGAAAGAGGAATAGATGACTGAGGTTAGAGCAAAAATCCAGGGCCGGGGCAACGGGTAAGTAATGCCAGCAGAGTACGAATCACGGCGCCAGCCGAGCGGCATAACGGAACCGGATTGGCCTGGTTTCATACCACCCGCCGGACTGTCTGACACGGAGTACGAACGTACATTTGCGTTCCACAAGAAAGTACAGTACCTAAGCAACCCACGTAACATGTCCGCCGAGGCACAGCTGATGCGCTTGGCCGCAAAGTACCCCAGGTACGGGAGAGGTAGACGATGACCCTTGAGTACATGACACGCGAGGAGTTGCGCGAGGTCGTCAAGGCCGAACGCGAGGCAAACAAAGGCAAGCTACTCGCAGCGTTCGAGCGTCGGGATGATCTCGCGCGCGAGAACTCGCCTTTTAACTTGGAGAGGTTCAACACTAGCTTCGCTGGAGGTAACGAGAATGGCGAGTAAGAAACCACAAGGGCCGATGATAAACGGCGCAGGTATCGGCGTATACCCGAACCTTCGCGCCTACGGGCTCGACAAAGTGAACAATTGGACGAAAGGCGTACAGGCTAAGGCCGACGAGCTGTGGACCATCATGCAACGGCTACACGAGGCTGGCGCGCATGCCTCCGAGCTGACGCGCAAGCTGGAGGAGGCGCGCGACGCCCGCCCACACAGGCGCGCCCGGTTCCTACGCGGTAAGGGCGAGCCCCCGACGGATGATATTCAGGACCTGGAGTCCGAAAGGGAGAAGGCAGAGGAGGAGGTCGAGGCGCTGACCATCGCAGCCCGAGAGGTCGAGAGCGAGCTACAGGGGTTCGTGCAAGGCGGTGCGCCCGAGGCGGTGCTCGATGAACTCCGCAACCGAGGCCGCGCGCAAGCCGATATCCAGGCAGAGGCGCAATTCAACTTCGAGCAGGCGCAGAAACAGATGGACGTAGAAGGCGCTCTGTACTATTGGGCTAGCGTAGGTGGGCGAGCTGTCGACTCGTTTAGGCCGCAGCCGCCTACGGGCCTCACCCCCTCGTGGTACGCGGAGGGGGCCGAGATTCTCGAACCCTCGCCTGGCTTCGCCCAGCGCGGCGTGATAACGAGCCATGACGCAGCGGGGGCAGGATCTCGTAGTGGCTAAGACAGTGGCAAGACGCGGACCGAAAACCGTACGTGGCAAGATCACGGCGGCGATGAACTCGACCAAGCACGGCATCCTCTCGCCGAAACCTGTGGTCACGCACTTCGAGAGTGAGGGCGGCTGGAGGACACATCGGCAGTCCATCCTCGACTCCCTCGACCCCGCAAACGGGATCGAGCAGGCACTGGCCGAGAGAGTGGCGCTCAATTCGTGGCGGCTGAATCGGGTGGCGGCCTACGAAACACTACAGCTCTCAGCGGCCCAGGAGGATCTTGTCGACGACATGAGGCGCGATGCTGACAAATACTCCAGCCTCCACGCCGAGGAGGCAAAGGGTTTCGAGGGCTTAGATTCGGCCGAGTGGCAGCGTGCCGTCCACAATGACGTGGTGGGGTTCTACCATGAGATCATCAGTGAGCTTGGGAGTCAGCACACAATGGAGTGGCTCTACAACCAAGCGCCCTACTACGCGCTGGAGCTTGCTGCTTGGCAACAGAACCCAGGCATCGACTTAGAGGAGGCCGAGTACGATCTGATGGAGGCCGCAGATGGGCTAGAGCCCTCCTTTAGGGAGAGACTTTCTCATCAGACGATGCCAGACCTCGACGCTATAAGGGGTGCCCTGGGGTGGCTCGTCAATGAGGCGGGCGTCCGAAACGATAGCGAATCTGGCGGCTACACCGCCTATGAGGGCCTGATGGAGAAACTCTGCACAGTCGCCAGGGGGGATGCAGAGCACTTTGAGGAGGCAGCCTCTCAGCTCGACAAGAAGATCGTCGCCAATCGTCGGGCAAAGCTCATGCTGAATGAGGATCAGATGCAGAAACTCGCGCGCTATGAGGCCCACCTTAGTCGCGAGATGTATAAGGCATTGCACGAACTGGAGGCGCTCCAGAAGCGTCGGGCCGGTGAGCCGACCCCGTTGGCGAGGGTAGATATCTCCGGGATCCCGGAGGCTCTCCCAGCTCCGCTTGCGCAAGAGTAAAAAATGCGAAACGAATTCCTCCTTTAGGAGTCAACTGAGTCAACCTCCAGCTTCGCTACCCCTACTTGCTGAAATGGTTTAAGCAGCCGAGCCGTAGGGGACCTAGCTTCGCCTCAGAGCGCGCGAGGTTGCCGTCTAAGGCCTTTCGGCGCCGGTCTTAAATATCTAAGAGACTTAGAGGCTGCGCGGATAGGCGGGTAGCGAATGTATCAATGGGTGATGAAGAGCCCACTTAATCGTTCGGAGAACCGACAAGTATGAAATGTAGCGA
>Ga0307409_100001475_pt1 | contig 11594 bp, 10 predicted proteins | sample 322Ometagenome_2_FD_203888 | JGI IMG/M metagenome (GOLD analysis project Ga0307409, IMG submission 203888) | Maize rhizosphere microbial communities from greenhouse at UC Davis, California, United States - 322HYB-O-2 | ecosystem: Host-associated > Plants > Roots > Rhizosphere > Soil | place...
CGGGACCAGGCCGGCGGCCGGGCCCCGGCCCGAGGTCCCGCGGGCGCCGTGGTTCGTGAGCTGGGTGCTCGACCAGCTGCTGGACCCGGCCGACCACCGCTTCGACGTGCTCGGGACCTCGCGGCGGGCCCGGACCGACATGGTGTTCACCGGCGGGCTGCGGATCAGCACCACCGTCGACCTGGCGGCCCAGGCCGCGGCCGAGCGGGCGGTGGCGTCGGTCGCCGGCCGCCGGGGCCGGGACCCGTACGGGGCCCTGGTCGCCGTCGAGCCGGGGACCGGGGCGGTCCGGGCCATGGTCGGCGGCCGCGACTGGTGGCGCGACGCCCGCTTCGGCCGGGTCAACCTGGCCACCGGGGACGGCGGGGGCGGCCGGCCCGCCGGGTCCGCGTTCAAGACGTTCGCGCTGGTGGCGGCCCTGGATCGCGGGATCCCGCCCGAGGCGGTGTTCCAGGCGCCGGACCATCTGGTGGTGGGGCGCCGGCCTGGCGGGTGGCCAACTACGAGGGCCACGGCTTCGGGGAGGCGACCCTGCGGTCGGCCACCGCCCTGTCGATCAACACCGTCTACGCCGGGCTGCTGCTGCGGCTCGGCGGCGGCGACGCCGACCGGGGCGCCCGGGCGGTGGTGGAGGCCGCCGCCCGGATGGGCGTGGCCAGCCGGCTGCGGGCGGTGCCGAGCGCGGTGCTGGGCACCGGCGAGGTGACCCCGCTGGAGATGGCCTCGGCGTACGCCACCCTGGCCGCCGGGGGCGGCGGGCGGTCCCGTTCGGGGTGAGCCGGATCACCGCCGCCGACGGGCGGGTCCTGTTCCAGGCCCTGCCCGAGACCGACCAGGCGGTGCGGCCGGGGGTGGCCGCGATCGCCACCAACGTGCTGCGCGAGGTCGTCGGCCACGGCACCGGGGTGCGGGGCCGCATGGGGCGGCCGGCGGCCGGCAAGACCGGCACCACCCAGGAGTACGCCGACGTCTGGGTCGGCTACCCCCAGGGCCAGGTGCCGATGGTGCCGCCGCGGACGGCCGGCCGGGTGTCGGGCGGGACCTGGCCGGCCACCATCTGGGGCCGGTTCATGGCCGCCGCCCTGGCCGCCGAGCCGCTCGGGCGGTTCCCGGCCCGACACCAGCCTGGTCAAGCTGTCCCTGGACGTCCGCCGGGGCTGCCTGCCCAACCGCTTCACCCCGGCCGCCCAGGTGGCCTCGGTGGTCTATCTGAAGGTGTCGGCGCCCACCCGGACCTGCCGGGAGCCGGACGGGCCGGCGCCGGGGGTGGTGCCGGCGGTCGTGGGGGTGCCGGTGGCCAGGGCGGCCGGGTGGCTGAAGGCGGCCGGGCTGTCGCTGGTGCAGCGGCTGCGGGTCGACGAGGCGGCGGTCCCGGGGACGGTGCTGGCCCAGTCGCCGGCCGGCGGGGCCGCCCGCGGGGCGGAGGCACCGGTCGAGCTGACCGTGGCCGTGGACGCCGCCGGCAACGGCGGGCTCGGGGTGACCCTGGTCCCCGGGGTCCTCGGCCAGCCCGAGGAGGCCGCCCGCCAGCTGCTGGACGGGGCCGGCCTGGGCGCCGAGGTGGTGGCCGGCTGCGACGCCGACCCGGCCCGGGCGGCGGCCGAGCCCGGCCGGGTGTGGCGCTCGCGTCCCGCGCCCGGGGCCCAGTCCCCCACCACCAGCCCGGTCCGGCTCTGGGTCAACCCGCCCGACTGCCCGTCCGCCCCGGCCTCCACGACCACGACCCGGGCCGGCGCGGCCACCTCGACCACCCTGGAACGGTAGCCGGGCGGCGGTCAGGAGGCCGGGCGAGCCCGGCGGCGGGCCGGGCCGGGGCGGCCCGGGGAGACGCTCGGGTGGCCGGCGACCAGGGCCCGCCAGGGGCGGTCGGCGGCGGCCGTCACCCCGACCCGGCCGGTCCAGGCGACCTGGTCGTCGGGGACCGGCCAGCCGGCGGTGAGCAGCACCGGCCCGCGGTCGAGGGGAGCCCCGTTGGCCCAGCCGGCCAGCCCCAGGGCCTGGCAGAGCCGCGCCGGGCCGCGGGCCAGGTCGCGGGGGCGGCTGACCGGTCGCCGGGCCGCCATGAGCCCGGCCCCCAGGACGGGCTCGCCCGCCCGGAGCAGGACCGCCTCGGCCGTGCCCTCGGGGGCGCAGACGACGTTCGCGCACCAGTGCATCCCGTACGTGAAGTAGAGGTAGAGGTGTCCGGGTGGCCCGAACATGACCTGGTTGCGCGGGGTCGGCCCCCGGTGGGCGTGGCTGGCCGGGTCCCGCCCGGCACCGTCGTAGGCCTCCACCTCGACCAGCCGGACCGCGCTCACCCCTTCGGGGGCCCGGTGGACCAGCAGCCGCCCGAGCAGGTCGCGGGTCACCTCCAGCAGCGGCCGCAGGTAGAACGCGGCCGGCAGCGGCTCCAGGGCCCCGGGGGGAAGGGGGGTGTGGACAACCGGATCTCTGCCGTCCCCGGTTGGGCTACCCTCCCGTGCAGGGGCCCCAAGATCCGTCGGGTCGGGTTCCGGCGCGCTCATCGGCCCGGGCGGCCCTTGGCCAGGAACTGGCGGAGCTCCCCCGTCGGCAGGGTGTTGATGACCCGGTCGGGGGTGGTCCAGCCGCGGCCGGCGGTGGCGACGGCGAAGCGCATGTTGGCCAGGTGGCCGGGGCCGTGGCTGTCGGAGCCGAAGGAGAACATGACCCCGAACTGGTGGGCCAGGCGGACCTGCTCGTCGCCGAGGTCGAGGCGGTGGGGGGAGCCGTTGACCTCCAGGGCGGTGCCGGTGCGGGCGGCGGCCCGGTAGAGGGCCTCGAGGTCGACGTCACCGGCGGCGCGGCTGCCGATGCGGCGGCCGGTGGGGTGGCCGATGACGTTGACCGACGGGTGCTCGCAGGCGGCGATCAGGCGGGCCGTGAGCAGGTCGCGGGGCTGGTCGAGGCGGTCGTGGACGCTGGCCACGAGCACGTCGAAGCCGTTCAGGAACTCGTCGTCGTAGTCGAGGGTGCCGTCGCCGCCGATGTTGAGCTCGGCCCCGTGGAGCAGGGCGATGTCGCCGAGGCGGGCCTCCAGGGCGCGGATGCGCTCGCGCTGGGCGAGGAGCTGGTCGCGGCTGGCGCCGCCCAGGCCGAGGCGTTCGCCGTGGTCGGTGATGGCCAGGAACCGGTAGCCGCGGGCGCGGGCGCCCTCGACCATGACCTCGAGGGGGGCGGTGCCGTCGGGTGACAGGTCGGTGTGGCAGTGGAAGTCGCCGCCGACGTCCTCCAGGGCGACCAGCCGTGGGAGCCGGCCGCGGCGGGCGGCGTCGACCTCGCCCCGGTCCTCGCGCAGGACCGGCGGCACCCAGGCCATGCCGAGGCGGTCGTAGACGACCTCCTCGTCGGTGGCCACGACCAGCTCGCCGCCCCGCTCGAACAGCCCGTACTCGCTGAGCTTGAGCCCCTCTTTCACGGCCCGTTCGCGGATGCGGACGTTGTGGGCGGCCGATCCGGTGAAGTACTGCAGGGCCGCCCCCCAGACCTCGGGCCGGACCGTCCGGAGGTCGACCTGGAGGCCGTCGCGGGTCCGGATCGACGCCTTGGTGTCGCCGAGGGCGGCGACCTCGGCGACCTGGGGCAGCTCGGTGAAGGCGCGGTTGACGGCGGCCGGGTCGGTGGAGGCGGCCAGCAGGTCGAGGTCGTGGACGGTGGCCTTCATGCGCCGCAGCGACCCGGCGACCTCGACCCGCTCGACCTCGGGGACCCCGGCCAGCCGGTCGCGGAGGGCCTCGGCCAGGGGCAGGGCCAGGGCCAGGGGGATGCCGTCGCCGCGCTGGGCCATCCGCTCCAGGGCGCGGCGCAGGTTGGCCTCGGTGCGGGCGCCCATGCCGGGCAGGCCGGCCACCCGGCCGGCGGCCAGGGCATCGGCCAGCTCCTCGGGTGAGGACACCCCGAGCAGCTCGTGGACCAGGCGGGCCTTGGCCGGGCCGAGGCCGGGCACCCGGACCAGGGCGCGCAGGCCGGGCGGGACCTCGGCCCGCAGCTCCTCCAGCTTGACCACCCGGCCGGTGTCCAGGTACTCGCGGACCTTGGCGGCGATCGCCTTGCCGACCCCGGGGATGGCGGCCAGCTCGCGCTCGGACAGCTTGGCCAGGTCGGCGCCGTGGCCGGACAGGGCGCGGGCGCCCCGGTCGTAGGCCCGGACCCGGAAGCCGGTCTCGCCCTTGAGCTCCAGCAGCTCGGCCATCTCCGAGAACAGCCGCGCCAGCTCCTCGTTGTCCCAGGCCACGGCGGCCTCCTCTCAGGCGGCGGGGCCGTGCGGCCCGGGACCGGGGTCGCCGCCGGCCTCGACCGGGTCGGCCAGGCCGGGGGCGAGGGGCAGGTCGGTGCGCTCGACCCGCCGGCCGGGCCGGGCCCACCAGCCGGCGGCCAGGCAGCCCCCGACCACCCCCCAGGCGAGCAGGACCCCGAGGGTCAGCAGGGAGGAGGCCAGGCCGAACGCACGCACCCGGTCCAGCCGCAGGACCAGCAGCGGGCCGACGGGCACGCCGAGGCCGACGGCGGCTGCGGCCAGCCGTCCGGCCCCGGCCGAGGACCGGGCGGGCACGACCACGGCGGCCAGGACGGCGCCGACGCAGGGGGCGATCAGCAGCAGGGCGACCCGCAGGGCCAGCTCGACCGGCTGGAGGGCGAGGTCGGCCTCGCGGCCGGCCACGGCGGCGGCCAGGGCGGTGGTCAGGATGGACGCGGCCACCCCGGCCAGGCCGGCCAGGACCGCCAGCCGCCAGCCGCGGCGGCGGCCGGGTTCCTGCTGCGCCGTCTGGATCACCCCGAGCCCTGCTCGACTGGGCTCAGCTCGGGTCGGCGGAGCCGGTGAGCAGCCACGACAGCAGGGCCTTCTGGGTGTGGAGGCGGTTCTCGGCCTGGTCGAACACGGCCGAGTGGGGGCCGTCCATGACCTCGGCGGCGATCTCCTCGCCCCGGTGGGCGGGCAGGCAGTGCAGCACCGTGGCGTCGGGGGCGGCGGCCATCACCGTGTCGGTGGACAGCTGGTAGGCCTTGAAGATCAGGGCCCGCTCGCCGTGCTCCATCTCCTGGCCCATCGACGCCCACACGTCGGTGTAGAGCACGTCGGCGTTCTTGGCCGCGGTGGCCGGGTCGTGGGTGAGCTCGACGCTGCCGCCGGTCTGGGCGGCGATCTCGGTGGCCCGCCGCACCACCTGGGGGATGGGCTCGTAGCCGACCGGGGTGGCCACGGCCACGTGCATGCCCATCTTGGCCCCGGCGAACAGCAGGCTGTGGGCGACGTTGTTGCCGTCGCCCAGGTACGCCAGGCGGATCCCGGCAAGGCGGCCCTTGGCCTCGCGGATGGTCTGGAGGTCGGCCAGGGCCTGGCAGGGGTGGGCGTAGTCGGAGAGGGCGTTGACCACCGGGATGCTGCCGCCCCTGGCCAGGCGCTCCAGGCTCTCCTGGGCGAAGGTGCGCAGGACGATGGCGTGGACGTACCGGGACAGGACGGCGGCGGTGTCCTCCAGGGTCTCGCCCCGCCCGAGCTGGAGCTCGGCCCCGGCCAGGGGCAGCGGGTAGCCGCCGAGCTCGTGGACGGCGACCTCGAAGGAGACCCGGGTGCGGGTCGAGGGCTTCTCGAAGACGAGGGCGACCGTGCGGCCGCCCAGGATGCCGCGGGGACGCCGGTCGGCCTTGTACCGGTCGGCCCCGTCCAGCAGGGCGACCAGCTCGTCCGGCTCGACGTCGTCGATCGACAGGAAGTCTCGCTTGCTCATGGGCGCTCCCCTGGGGCGTTCCCGCTGGCCAGCGTCTTGACCCGCGTGGCCAGGGTGGTGATGTCGAAGGGCTTCTCGAGCACGGCCTCGGCCCCCAGCTCGCTGCGCAGGGGCGCGATGACCTCGGCCGCCCCGGTCACCACCAGGACCGCGAACGGCAGGGAGCCGTCGGGCCGGCGCAGGCGCCGGATGACGTCGGGGCCGCCCAGCCCGGGCATCATGACGTCCAGCAGGACCACGTCGGGGTCGACGGTGCGGGCCAGCTCCAGGCCCTCCTCGCCGTCGGCGGCCAGGATGACCTCCAGCGCCTCGTCCTCCAGGATCGTCTGCAGCAGCCCGCGCACGCTCGGGTCGTCCTCGACCACGAGCACGCGATTGGACGGCATGTGGAGCCTTTCTGGGTTGCCGAGCTGGCCGGGGCGGGCACGGCCGGAGCGACTAGTCTACTCCGCGTGCCGACCGAGGGCCTCGGGCGGCAGGTCGGTGGTGGTGACGGTGGCCGCGGCCGGGCCGATGCCGAGGTCGACGGCCAGGTCGACCTGGGCCTTGGCGGCCACCGAGGCCGCGGCCCGCTCGTCGTGGGGGGCCGAGCGGCCGTCGGCGACCACGGTGACCGGGCCGAAGCTGATCCCGACCCGGCCCGGGTGCAGGGCCACCCCGGCGGTGGCCAGGGCGTCGAGCACGGCCGGCCAGGAGGGCAGGCCGGCGGCCAGGGCGGCCCGCAGGGCGACCGAGCCGGCGACGGCCCGGGCCGCGGCCAGGGCGTCGGTGTGGTCGGCGGCCCCGTGGACGGTCACCACCACCAGCTTGCGGGCGCCGGGGACCCGGAGGGCCAGCGCCTCGGCCAGGGTCTCGCACAGCTGGGTGAGGGCGGACTCGAAGGCGGCGGCGCCGTCGGAGCCGGGGCGCAGGGTCGGGGCGGCGGCGGTGGCGTTGGCCAGCAGCACGGCCGCGTCGGCCATCCCGGGGGCCTGGTCGACCATGACCCGCTCGAAGGAGCGGGCCACCGCCCGGCCCAGCAGCCCGTCCAGCACCCCCGCCTCCACGGTGGCGTCGGTGGTGAGTAGCACCAGGGTGGTGGCGGTCTCCGGGGGATGGTCGAAGGCGGGAGAGAACGGGACCGAGGCCTTGGCGGCGCCGCCGATGCGGACCTCGCCCTCGGACCAGGCGACGGCCACGGCGTGCTCGCGGGCGACCCCGCCGGAGGCGGTCAGGGCCTTGGCGACCTCGCCCGAGCCGCGCCGGCCGAGGGCGGCGGTGGCCTTGTCGGCGGCCTCGGCGGCGTCGGCGACGGCCAGGCGGACCCCGATGGCGCCGGTGCCGAGCAGCAGGATCTCGCCGGGGGGGCAGCCGATGGCGGCGGCGCAGCGGGCGGCCAGGGCGGCCGCGTCGGCGTCGCCCTCGGGTCCGGTGGCGGCGTTGGCGCTGCCGGCATGCACCAGCACCGCCCTGGCCAGGCCGGTGTGGAGCTGGGCCCGCGACCAGCGGACCGGGGCCGAGGCGAACGGGTGGCTGGTGAAGCGCCCGGCCGCCATCGAGGTCTGCTGGCTGACCACCAGCCCCAGGTCGGGCCCTGGCCCCGGGGCCAGCCCGGCGTCGACCGCCGAGGCCCGGAACCCCCGGGGCGCGCACAAGCCGCCCTCGACTCCCGCGACCGTGTAGTCGACCACCGCGCCCGCCTCTCGTTCACCGCAGCCGCCCCAAAAGGACCGTCCGCTCTACCCTACCCGGCGGTGCGGAGCTCCGCCCGCAGCCGCTCGGCGGCCAGGGCGGCCATGCGGTCGCGGACGGCGGCGCCGTCGGCGTCGGTGAGGGTGCGGTCGTCCGCCTGGAGGGCCACCCGGTAGGCGAGGTTGCGGTGGCCGGCCGGCAGGGGCGGCCCCTGGTAGGCGTCGAACAGGGTCAGGCGGGCCAGCAGCTCGCCGCCGGCCTCGCGCAGCACCGCCTCCAGCTCGGCCGCGGTCACCTCCGGCGGGACCAGGAAGGCCACGTCGAAGGAGAGCTCGGGATACGGCGAGGGCGTGTACGCCGGGCGCATCCGCGGGACCGCCGCCAGCAGCGCGTCCAGCTCCAGCTCGGCCGCGAAGGCGGCCGCGGGGAGCTCCCAGGCGGCCGCGATCCGCGGGTGGAGCTGGCCCAGCACCCCGACCGGCTCGTCCCCAAGCAGCAGGGCCGCGCACCGGCCCGGGTGGTACGGGAGCGGCTCCTCGGCCCGGAAGCCGACCCCGGGGACCCCGAGGGCGGCCACCAGTCCCTCGACCACGCCCTTGGCGTCGGCGAAGTCGAACGGCCGCCGGGGGTCGTCGTGGCGGCCGGCCGGGGCCTGCCCGGCCAGCAGGATCCCCAGGTTCCGCGGCTCGGCCGGCAGCACGTGGTCGGGATTGGGCAGGAACACCGCCCCGAGCTCGTAGACGGCGATCCCGTCCAGGCCCCTGGCCAGGTTGCGCCGGGCCACCTCGGCCAGACCGGGCAGCAGGGTGGTGCGCAGCTCGGGCGCCTCCTCGGACAGCGGGTTGGCCACCCGCAGGGCCTGGCGCCGGGGGTCGCCGGCGGGCAGCCCCAGGCGGTCGAGGTCGGCCGGGGACAGGAACGGGTAGGTCTGGACCTCGGTGACGCCCATGCCGGCCAGGACCTCCCGGGCCTGGCGGCGCAGCCGCTGGGTGTCGGTGAGCCGTCCCCCGGTGGCTCCGGGCAGGGTGGCCGGGATCTGGTCGTAGCCCCAGCGCCGGGCCACCTCCTCTTCCAGGTCGGCCCAGAGCTCCAGGTCGAAGCGCCAGCTGGGCGGGACGGCGGTGACCGTTCGGCGGTCGGCGACCTCGGTCCGGCAGCCGACGCCGCGCAGGTGCCCGGCGGCGAACTCGGGGTCGGCGGGGGCGCCGAGGCGGGCCGAGGACCGGGTCCAGTCGAGCCGGATGGCCTCGCGCTCGGGGACCCCGGGGCCGGCCCGCAGCCGCCCGGCGGCCACCGTCCCCCCGGCCAGGGCGGCCATGAGCCGGGCCGCCTGGTCGCAGACCGGCTCGGCCCCGGCCGGGTCGACCCCGCGGGCCCAGCGCTGGCCGCCCTCGGTGTTCATGCCGAGGCGGCGCATGGTCCGCCGCACGTTCGCCGGCGGGAAGTGGGCCGACTCGAGCAGCACGTTGGCCGTGTCCGCGCGGACCTCGGTGTCCTCGCCGCCCATGATCCCGGCCAGGGCCAGGACCTCCTCGCCGGAGGTGATGACGGTGTCCTCGGGGGTGAGGCGGCGGTCGCGGCCGTCCAGGGTGCGCACGGTCTCGCCGGGGGCGGCCCGGCGGACCACGATGCGCCGGCCCGGCACCCGGTCCAGGTCGAAGGCGTGCAGCGGCTGGCCCTGGTCGAGCAGCAGGTAGTTGGTGACGTCGACCACCGCTCCGAGCGGCCGCTGACCGTACAGGTACAGCCGCCGGGCCATCCACAGCGGCGCCGGGCGGGCCGCGTCCAGCCCCTGGATGACCCGGGCGGCGTACACGGGGCAGCCCTCGGCGTCGGTGACGGCCACCGAGGCCAGGCCCTCGGCCGGCGGGCCGGTCTCGGGCACGGCCAGGTCGAGCGGCTTCAGGTCGTTGCCGAGGACCAGGGCGACCTCGCGGGCGACCCCGCGCATGGACAGCACGTCGCCCCGGTTGGGGGCGGTCTTGAGGTCGAGCACGCTGTCGCGCAGGCCGACGGCCTCGACGACGTCGACCCCGACCCGGGTGTCGGGCGGCAGGACCAGGATCCCGGAGTGGTCGTCGAACACGCCCAGCTCGCGGGCCGAGGCCAGCATGCCGTCGGAGACGGCGCCGCGGACCTTGCGGCGGCCGATCTCGACCCCCCCGGGCAGCTTGGCCCCGGGGGCGGCCCAGGGGACGACGTCGCCGGGGGCGAAGTTGCGGGCCCCGCAGACCACCGAGCGGTCCTCGCCGCCGGCGTCGACACGGACCAGCACCAGCCGGTCGGCGTCGGGATGGGGCTCGATCCCCAGCACCCGGGCGGTGACGATCCCGGCCAGGTCGTCCCCGACCCGGTGGATGGTCTCGACCTCGATGCCGGCGAAGGTGAGCCGTTCGGCCAGGGTGGCCGCCGGCACGTCGACGTCGACGTGCTCGGCCAGCCACGAGAGTGGGACGCGCATGTCGGGCTCCTCTCAATTGGTAGACCGGGGGGGCCATCGCCACATCAGCCCCCGGACCCCGAGTCAGACGCTGGTCAGCCAGCGGACGTCGTTGTCGGACAGGGTGCGCATGTCGGCCAGGCCGGAGCGGAGCATGAACGGCCGCTCGATGCCGGTCCCGGCGGCGAAGCCGGAGACCTCCTCGGGGTCGTAGCCGCCGGCCCGGAGCACGTTGGGATGGACCATCCCGGCCCCGAGCAGCTCGATCCAGCCCTCGCCGCGGCAGGTGCGGCAGCCACCGCCGGTGCCGCCGCAGATGAAGCAGGACACGTCGACCTCGGCCCCGGGCTCGACGAACGGGAAGTAGGAGGGCCGCAGCCGGATCTCGCGCTCCTCGCCGAAGTAGGCGCGGGCGAAGGCCAGCAGGGTGCCCTTCATGTCGCCCATGGTCAGGCCGTGGTCGACGGCCAGGACCTCGACCTGGTTGAACACCGGCACGTGGGTGGCGTCGGGGGTGTCGGCCCGGTAGCAGCGGCCCGGGATGACCACATAGACCGGCGGCGGACCGGCCTGCATGGTCCTGACCTGGACCGGTGAGGTGTGGGTGCGCAGCACCAGGCTCTCCGCCTCGCCGCCGTCGCCGCCCTCGATGTAGAGGGTGTCCTGCATGGACCGGGCCGGATGGTCGGGGGGGAGGTTGAGGGCCTGGAAGTTGTACCAGTCGGTCTCGACCTCGGGGCCTTCGGCAACCCGGTAGCCGAGGCCGATGAAGATGTCGACGATCTCGTCCACGGTCCGGGTGACGGGATGGACGGCCCCCCGGGGCGGGACCCGTCCGGGCAGGGTGACGTCGACCCGCTCGGCCTCGAGCAGGGCCTTGTCACGCTCGGCCTCCAGCTCGGCCCGGCGGGCGGCCAGCTCGGCCTGGAGGGTGGTGCGGGCCTGGTTGACGAGGCGGCCCAGGTCGCGGCGGGCCTGCTCGTCGAGGCGGCCGAGGGACCGCTGGACCTCGCCCAGGGGCGAGCGCTTGGCCAGGTGGGCCTGCTCGGCCTCGCGGAGGGTGTCCAGGTCGTCGGCGTCGGCGATGGCCCGCCGCCCGGCGGCGACGACCTCGTCCAGGTCTGGGGTTGGCATGGTGGAGCTCCTTGGAAAGCACGGGCAGGCACGTTCGTCCGCTGGGCGGTCGCCCCGCTCGGCCGGGTGCCGGCTAGGTGATGCCGGCCAGCTCCAGGCCCCCGCGGGGCAGGCGAAATCGCAGGGTGGTGCCCTGGCCGGGTGCCGAGTCGGCCCAGATGCGGCCGCGGTGAGCCTCGACCAGGCCGCGGGCGATGAACAGCCCCAGCCCGGTGCCGCTGGGCGCTCCCGAGCCGGCCCGCCGGTAGAACTTGGTGAAGATGAGCGGGAGCTGGTCGGCGGGGATGCCGACCCCGTGGTCGCGCACGGCCACCTCGACCTCGGTGCCGGTCGTCTGGCCGGTGACCGAGATCTCGCCGCCGTCGGAGTACTTCACCGCGTTCTCCACCAGGTTGGTGAGGACCTGCTCGATCTTGTCGGGGTCAGCATAGACGCGGGGGAAGTCCTCGGGGAACGCGATTCGGAAGCGGTGGCCGTCGTGCTGGAGGTCGAAGCGGCCGACGATCCCTTCGGCCATGGCGGCCAGGTCGAACTCGGTGCGGCGCAGCTCCAGGCGGCCGGCGTCGATCCGGGAGACGTCCAGCAGCTCGCGGATGAGCCGGGTGACCCGGTCGGCGTCC
>Ga0307409_100001476_pt1 | contig 11593 bp, 16 predicted proteins | sample 322Ometagenome_2_FD_203888 | JGI IMG/M metagenome (GOLD analysis project Ga0307409, IMG submission 203888) | Maize rhizosphere microbial communities from greenhouse at UC Davis, California, United States - 322HYB-O-2 | ecosystem: Host-associated > Plants > Roots > Rhizosphere > Soil | place...
ATTCCCATATGGTCGATCATCTTGCGCTCCTGCGACTGAGGTCTACGGAAACGCGCTATGTCGTTTGACGTTCACATCATCGGCGGCGGGCTGGCCGGGTCCGAGGCCGCCTGGCAATTGGCCGAAGCCGGGCTTCAGGTTCGTCTCTCGGAAATGCGCGGCGGCGGTGACACGACGCCGGCGCACGAGACAGACCGCTTCGCGGAGATGGTTTGCTCGAACAGCTTCCGCTCAGACGATGCCGAGAACAATGCCGTAGGCCTGCTCCATCAGGAGATGCGCGCACTCGGCTCGCTGATCATCCGGGCGGCGGACAAGCATCGCGTCCCGGCAGGCTCGGCCTTGGCCGTCGACCGCGATGAGTTCGCGGCTGAAGTGACCAAGGCGATCGAAAGCCACCCCAACATCAACGTCGTGCGCGAGCGAATCGACGCCTTGCCCGACCACCCGACTATCATCGCGACCGGTCCGCTCACGGGGTCGAAGCTCGCGGAAGCAATCGCGGCCGAGACCGGGCAGGACGCCCTCGCCTTCTTCGACGCCATCGCCCCGATCGTTCACCGCGAGAGCATCGACATGGACGTCTGCTGGATGGCGGCCCGCTGGGACAAGGGCGGGAAGGACTACATCAACTGCCCGCTCGACAAGGCGCAGTACGAAGCATTCGTCCAGGCGCTCCGTGACGGCGAGAAGACCGAGTTCAAGGAGTGGGAGAAGGACACGCCTTACTTCGAGGGCTGCATGCCGATCGAAGTCATGGCCGACCGCGGTGTGGAGACATTGCGCTTCGGGCCGATGAAGGGCGTCGGCCTCGACAATCCAAAGACGGGCCGCTGGCCATACGCTTGCGTCCAGCTTCGGCAGGACAATGCGCTCGGTACATTGTGGAACATGGTCGGCTTCCAGACCAAGCTGAAGCACGGCGAACAGGTGCGCATCTTCCGCACGATCCCTGGCCTGGAGAATGCCGAGTTCGCGCGGCTCGGCGGCATCCACCGCAACAGCTTCATCAACTCCCCGCGCTTGCTCGACAACGAGCTGCGGCTGAAGTCGAAGCCGAACATCCGTTTCGCCGGCCAGATCACCGGCTGCGAAGGCTATGTCGAAAGCGCCGCAATCGGGCTCATCGCTGCCCGCTTCGCGATCGCCGAGCGAAGCGGCGAATCACTCGCCTCACCGCCGACCGAAACCGCGCTCGGGGCGCTTCTCGGTCACATCACCGGCGGCGCGGATGCCGAGAGCTTCCAGCCGATGAACGTGAATTTCGGCCTGATGCCGCCGATCCCCGGACGATCGAAAAAGGCTGATCGCAAGAAGATGTACACCGAGCGCGCCCGCGAAAAACTTGCCGGCTGGCTGCAGCACGAGCGGGTCGCCGAGCCCGCTTAACTCGGAAATTCGATCCGCGAGATCAGCTCGGTCATCCGCAAGAGCCGCGCGCGGATGGCTTCCGGAACAGTGCTCGGCAGCCGGTCTGCAATTGCATCCCGCGCCTGAAAATATCCCGGGCTGACGCGCAGAAGTTCCATGGGCCATTCGGGAAAGCTGCGCGCATCGACCTTCCGCCGCTCACGAATCTCGAAACCCTTGTGGCGCAGGTCCGAACGAAGGCGATCGAGCAGCTTTTCGACTGCAACCTCCCCACCCTCGACAACCTGCAGAAAGTGGGTGCCGTTGTAGACGAGCAGACTGGTGATGCCCTCGTCGCCATTTCGCTCAAGGGCCGCTTTTTGAATCTCGTCCAGTTCGGAAGTCTCAAGATCGGTTCGGGCAAGGCTGGTGTAGGTCACAGACGTCAGGTTCATATTGCCTCCGATACGGAGGCTTCTCGTCGGCTCAACCCGGTAACGTCGGGTTCAATACAGAATTAACACGAACAGCGCTTTTTCTTCGGCGGAGGTGGCGCAGTTGACGCATATTCCGCCGGGCTGAGCCAATTCGAGCGGTCCTTGTCCGCTCCAGCGAACTTGCCGACCGTCTTCACGGCCCACTCTTCGAACGCCAGCTTGCCGTCGCCGTTTTTATCGAGCTTGGCGAACGCCTTGCGTCGTGGCGCGAGCAGCTCTTCCCGCTCGATGCGGCCATTCTTGTCCTTGTCGGCGCGGGAAAAGCGTTTCTCCTCGCGGCTCTTGGGCGTGGCTTCGGGAGGCTCAGGCAACTCGGACTGGGCGACGAGCGCCGGCGTCGCCATTCGTGCGGGCGGCGCTTCAGGCAGCAAGGGTGCTTGTGCGGCTCGGCTCTGCCAGAAGAGGAACGCTCCGGTCAGGAGCAGGAAACAGGCCGCAGCCCCGGCAAGAAAACGCGCCAAGGCGGTACTCCTTCAACACTAGGAGATTCGGCGTGGACTTGATCCAATTTGGCGTGCGGCCTGTCAATCAGCGGATGCGACCGGTCCAGCGATGGCGGAGCAATGCGAGGGCGCGGCCGGGCGTCGCCTCAGGCTCGAATGGCGGACCACCGTGGGCAAGGTCGCGTACGGCCAGTGCCGCGAACGCCGTCAGAGGCCGGAGCGCCGGTGGAAATTGGACGCCGCCCATAGCGATTTTGCTTCGTTCGATGACGCGGAGGTTTCGCCGCGCATAATCGACTCCGGCGAACAATCGGCCGGCGGGAATGAGCAAGTCGTGCTCCTTGCCAAGCAACCGGCCCCCAAGGCTGAATAGTTCCGCGCCGCGATCTTCGGCCAACCATAGGTCGGGCTCGGCATCCAGAAAGATCGCCCAGCCGCGCTCGATCTTGGCCAGTTCGGCACCGCTGATTCCTCGGGGAAGCAATTCACGAGCGACAGCCTGCAGCCGTGGCTCGGCTGGCACCAGGCCCTGGTCCAATTCCTCCAGCCGTTCGCGCCACCACGCCAATTTGATTGCCGCCAACGCGGGCTGAGTTGCACGGGCGACGACATCGCCCATGGCATCGTCGATATCGAACAAAGCATCGAACGCCGGCCTGAGATCAGCAGGCCAGTAAAGCCTGATCAGATCCCGGTCGCGCAGTTCAGCGATAACAGACGGCCTTTGCTGCTGCGACGACATCGGTCGCCTTGATCAGCGCCATCTTCTCGAGGTTCGCGGCGTAGGGCAGCGGCACGTCGACATTGGTCACACGGAGCACCGGGGCATCCAGATCGTCGAAGCCTTCGGTCATGGCGATTGCGATGATCTCCGAGGCGATCGAGCAGGTTGGCCACCCCTCTTCGACGACGACCATACGGTTTGTCCGCTTGAGGCTTTCCAGCACCGTCGCCTTGTCGAGCGGGCGCAGCGTGCGGAGGTCGATGACCTCGGCGTTGATGCCCTCGCCCATCAGTTCCTGGGCCGCTTCTAGCGCCACGGCCACGCCTATCGAATAGCTGACTAGGGTCACGTCCTTGCCCGGCCGAACGATGCGCGCCTTGCCGATCGGCAGGACGTAATCGTCGAGCTGCGGAACGTCGAAATGCTGGCCGTAGAGAAGCTCGTTCTCGAGGAAGACGACGGGATCGTCGCTGCGGATTGCCGCCTTGAGCAGGCCCTTCGCGTCCGCCGCGCTGTATGGCGCGATGACGATCAGGCCGGGCACGCTCGCGTACCATGGCCCGTAGTTCTGGCTATGCTGCGCACCGACGCGCGCGGCGGAGCCATTCGGTCCGCGAAACACGATCGGGCAGCGCATCTGCCCGCCCGACATGTAATTCGTCTTGGCGGCCGAATTGATGATGTGGTCGATCGCCTGCATCGCGAAATTGAAGGTCATGAACTCGACGATCGGCTTCAGCCCGCCCATAGCCGCACCCGAGCCAAGGCCGGCAAAGCCATATTCGGTAATCGGCGTGTCGATGACGCGCTTGGCGCCGAATTCCTGCAGAAGACCCTGCGTCACCTTGTACGCGCCTTGGTACTCGGCGACCTCCTCGCCCATCACGAAGACGCGGTCATCCTTGCGCATCTCCTCCGCCATGGCATCGCGGAGCGCATCGCGCACCGTTGTGCTGACGAGCGGCGTGCCCTCGGGCATTTCCGGCGGATCCTGCGTCTTGGCGACGTCGGCAACCAGTTCGCGGGCGGCTGTCTCCATCTTGTGCGGCGTCGGAGTAGCCTCGTCTTGCTGCGATGCAGGCTGCTCGACCGCAGCTTCAACCTTCTTCGGTTCCTCGACCTGAGCCGGAGCGGCGGGCGCGTCGCCAACCGTCTCTCCATCGGCGGCAAGAATGGCAATCGCCTGACCGACCTTCACCCCGTCCGTACCTTCGGCAACGAGGATCTTCGCAATAGTGCCTTCGTCGACCGCCTCGAACTCCATCGTCGCCTTGTCGGTTTCGATCTCGGCGAGAATGTCGCCCGACTTCACCTCGTCACCCTCTTTCACGAGCCACTTGGCGAGCGTGCCCTCTTCCATAGTCGGCGACAGCGCCGGCATCTTCAGCTCGGTCGCCATTAGTAGGTCCCCACCAACACGTCGGTGTATAACTCCTCGGAAGCAGGCTCGGGCGCCTCTTCGGCATATTTGGCGGCTTCGACCACGATCTCCTTGATCTCCTTGTCGAGCGCCTTCAGCTCCTCTTCCGTCACGCCCAGCGCTTCCAAGTCCTTGGCCGCGCGGTCGATCGGATCGTGCTGCTCGCGATATCCCTGCACTTCCTCCCGCGTCCGATACTTCGCCGGATCGGACATGGAGTGGCCGCGATAACGGTAGGTCATCAGTTCGAGGATGATCGGGCCCTTGCCGCTGCGCGTCCACTCAAGCGCCACTTCGGCGGCGCCGCGCACCGCGAGCACGTCCATGCCATCGACCTGGATGCCGGGAATGCGGAAGCTCTCGCCGCGGCGATAGAGCAAGGGCTCGGCGGACGACCGCTCGATGCTCGTGCCCATCGCATATTTGTTGTTCTCGATCGCGTAGATGACCGGCAGCTTCCACAGCTCGGCCATGTTGAAACTCTCGTACACCTGGCCCTGGTTGACCGCGCCGTCGCCGAAATAGGTCAGGCAGACGCCACCGTCGCCGCTGTACTGGTGCTTCAGCGCAAGGCCCGTTCCAAGCGACACCTGCGCGCCGACAATCCCGTGACCGCCGTAGAAGCCATGGTCGACGCTGAACATGTGCATCGACCCGCCCTTGCCCTTGGAAATGCCGGCAGCGCGGCCGGTTAGCTCGGCCATGATGACTTTCGGATCGATCCCGTAAGCCAGCATGTGCCCGTGGTCGCGATAGCCGGTGATGACGCTGTCCTGCCCGACCTTCATCGCCGACTGCAGGCCGACCGCAACCGCTTCCTGGCCGATGTAGAGGTGGCAGAACCCGCCAATGAGCCCGAGCCCGTAAAGCTGGCCCGCGCGCTCTTCGAAGCGGCGGATAAGCAGCATCTCGCGGTAGAATTGAAGAAGCTCGTCCTTTTTCGCCTCATAGCGCCTGGGCTCGGACGGACGTTCGCGGTTCGGCAGGGACGGAGCTGGGCCGGCAGCGGCTTTGGCTTTGGTGGAACGCGCCACGTTCATCCTCTTTATCGCGCGGTTTGAATGAGCGCCGCGTCTATAGGTTGCAGGTTCCAGTGCGGCAATGCGGCCGTAGCGTCAATCAATCGCCTGCGACGAACGCAGTGATCTGCCAGCGGCCTTCGCGCTGGCCGAAGATGATGCGATAGTCGATGAGGCTGCGTACCTGCTCGGTGGAAACGAACCCGTCACGGCCTTTCGGGGTGCGCACCTCGATCCAGGAGCCGCCGTCATGCTCCACTTCGGAAAGTACGGTCCAAGCCGGCAACCGCATTCTCGCCACCGCCTTCGCGTCCGGCTTGCTGCGCAGCACCGCGCCGGGCAGCGAAGCCCACGTCGAGAAACCGTCGAGCCCGTCTCCGGTCACGAACATGGCCGGGATCGCCCTGTATGGCTTGCCCTCACCGTCTACGGCCTGGGCGCAGCCGAGCCGGAGCGCACTTCCGAGCTCGGCCCAAAGCAATTCCTGGTCCTGTTCCGAGGCTGTCCAATAGTCGCTGAACCGCTCGCGGCCGGACTGCCCACCGAAGCTCACCCTCACGTCTTCGGACATGAGCGACATCAGCCCATCGAGATCGCGTGCCGTAACAGCCTTCTGCAGCTGCTGGCGAAGACGAGTGAACTCCGCGTCACCGCGGCACTGCTCGACAGGCGGCAAGTTTACGGGCGCAGCAACGGCGAGGGCAAACGCAGTGAAAAGCACTAGTTGAGCGGGACGATAACCTCGTCCGGGCGGACCAGGCCGAGATCGCGACGAACAAGCTCATCGGCAATATCCGGATCGGCCTTGCGCGGGTCGAGAAGCGCGGAACGGTGGCGCAATTGCTGTCGCTCCGCCTCTAGTTGGGCCAGCTCCATCTTCCGGGCCTGGAGATCACGGTTATAGCCGCCCCAAGCCAGCAGGCCGTTCGGACCAGCGACCGCATAGCCGGCGAAATTGCCGACGACGATCAGCGCGAGCGCGGGCCAGAAGACCCGGCGCATCAGACCGAAACTGCGAGCTGTTCCCCCCATCGATTCTTAAGAATCACGAAGGTGTCTGGAACGCAAGGGAAAAGAGCCCTTTGGTGGATAATCCTGTGGATTAGGCGGGCTTGTATGCCTTCAATGCCGCAATTCCCGGATAACGTGCTGTATCGCCTAGCTCTTCTTCAATACGTAGAAGCTGGTTGTATTTCGCCGTCCGGTCGGAGCGCGCAAGGCTGCCCGTCTTGATCTGCCCGCACGACAAAGCGACCGCCAGATCGGCAATCGTGGAATCCTCGGTTTCGCCAGACCGGTGCGACATCACTGCAGTGTAGCCCGACGTCTGGGCGAGCCGCACGGCATTGATCGTCTCGGTCAGGGTCCCGATCTGGTTGACCTTCACCAGGATCGAATTTGCAATCCCATCTTCAATGCCTTGGGCCAGTCTCTTCTCATTGGTTACGAAGAGATCGTCACCGACGAGCTGAACGCGATTGCCGACGCTGTCGGTGAGCGCCTTCCAGCCTTCCATGTCATCCTCGCCCATTCCGTCCTCGATGGAGGCGATCGGATAAGCGTCGGCCAGTTCGGTCAGGTAAGCGGCCATTTCGACCGGCGAGAGGCTGCGTCCCTCGCCCTCAAGCTCATACTTGCCGTCCTTGAAGAACTCGGTGGCGGCGCAATCGAGCGCGAGCACGACGTCCGTTCCGGCTTTGTATCCCGCCGATTCGACGGACCTGAGGATAAAATCCAGCGCTTCACGCGCCGAAGCGATGTTCGGAGCGAATCCGCCCTCGTCCCCTACGGCTGTTGCAAGGCCCGCCTTGTGCAGTGCCGACTTTAGCGAATGGAAGATTTCCGTCCCGCAGCGCAGCGCTTCCGAAAAGGTCGGAGCGCCGACCGGCATAACCATGAATTCCTGGAAATCGATCGGATTGTCCGCATGCGCGCCGCCGTTAAGGATGTTCATCATCGGCACCGGCAAAATGTCGGAGCTCACGCCGCCGACATAGCGATAGAGCGGCGTGCCCATCGCGTCCGCGGCAGCCTTGGCCGCCGCAAGACTGACGCCGAGGATCGCGTTCGCGCCGAGCCGCGCCTTGTTGTGCGTTCCGTCGAGCGTATTCAGCGTCAGATCGAGTTCGGCCTGGTCTTCGGCTTCGAGCCCGACGACCGCAGAGGCAATCTCGCCGTTGACCGCCTGCACGGCCTTTTCGACGCCCTTGCCTCCCCATCTGCTCTTGTCGCCGTCGCGAAGCTCCACCGCCTCGTGCGCGCCCGTCGAGGCACCCGACGGGACAGCCGCCCGGCCCATGCTTCCGTCTTCCAAAGTGACGTCAACTTCCACCGTAGGATTGCCGCGGCTGTCGAGGATCTGGCGGGCGTGGACATCGACGATCGCGGTCATGCTAATCCTTCTTTCGGAAACGTAATGATTTGGAGGCGCGCTGCACCTATAAGCGGCGCGTCGGGCCGTGCAACTTTCGCTTCCGCAAACAGGAACGAGGGCCGCGCTGCCGGGTTGAGAGCGGACAAGGAGGACTCGCACATGGGCGATGACAGGAACGACCTACCCGAAGGTACCGACGCGGTAATTGCCGGCGCATCGAATACGGATGGCGATGCCGGCGCTCGCACAACGGAGTCAACATTGGTGACCGATACCGATCTTCCCACGCCTCGCGACGACCTGCCCACGAGCGGCGCTCCGGACACCGGCATCCGCCAGCGCATCCGCGACGGCGGCGAGCGACTGTCGACGGAAGCCGGCGATCGTGCACGCGGATTCGTCAGCCAAGGCCTCGAACGCTCGGCCGAAGCACTCACCAATGTCAGCAGGATGGTTGGCGACACTGCCGACGGCATCGAGGAACGGCTGGGCGCCGAATATGGCGACTATGCCCGACGGGCTGCCTCGGCGATCGAGAGCACGGCAAACAGCCTCGCCTCCAAGGATCCCGACGAGTTGATCGAGGATACGCGCAATTTCGTGCGCAACAGTCCGGGCGTAGCCATTGCCGGCGCCGCCATCGTCGGGTTCGTCGTTGCTCGGCTGTTCAAGTCCGGCCTCGGCGGCCGCGACGAAGACGAGGCCTGAGGCACGAACGTGCTCAAGCCGCCCGCCGAGGATCCGTCGAACCAGCGACCCGACCAGCCGGTCGGCGAACTGATCGGCCGCATCCTTGAGGACGGCAAGGCCTATGCGCTTGCGGAGTTGAACGTCGTCAAGGCGATCGCCGAGGAGAGGATAAGCGCGTTCAAGGCTCCGGCCATCGCTTTGGTGGCTGCCCTTCTGGTCTCGCAAGCGGCGATCATCATCTTCGCGCTGGGCATCACGCTTGCCTTGGCCAACCTGGTCGGCGGGCTGCTCGCGGGGATCATCGGATTCCTGGTGTTCGGCGGCATTGCCGGCGGGCTGGTGTGGTGGGCATCGACCAAAATCCGGAACGAACTGTGAAACCGGAACCGCCTTCCGTCACCGCCGCCCGGGCAGAGGTCGAGCGCACGCGTCAGCGACTGATCGGCACGTTTGACGAGCTGCAACAGCAGTTCGCGCCGCATACCTTGATGCGCGAAGCATGGGAGACTGCGAGAGACAAGGGCGTCGACCTAGCGGAAAACGCCGTCGATGCCGTGCGCAAGCGCCCTGTCGCCGCGACGAGCGTTGTCGCCGCAATCGCCTTGTTCATCGCTCGCGAACCCTTGATGAACCTCGCGGGCAAGGTTGCGGGCAAGGGCAAGAAGGCACCGAAACAATCACGTACGAAGAAATCCACGGAGAGTATCGCATGACGGACAGTCGCATTCCCGCCGAAGACACCGAAACCGCTTCATCGCCGCGCCAGCGCGCAATCGAGGCCTATGGCAATGCCCGCGACCGAGTCGGCAGTGCCGGACGCCGTGCCGGCGACGCCCTTGAGGAAGTTCCACTGATCGCACTGGCCGCGGGTCTCGCTGCCGGAGCCGCCATCGCTGCCCTTCTCCCGCGCACCCGCACCGAGGACCGGCTGCTGAAGCCGGTGACCAACCGGGCTCGCGAGACGGCGCAGTCCGCCTTTCAGGCCGCCAAAGACGCGGGACGCGAACGGCTCGACGAGCTGGGGCTGACCAAGGACCGCGGGTCGGATGCAATCCGCTCGATCATCGACGGGGCGCGCGATGCGGCGAAGGCCTCGGCTCAGGCTGCCGTAGGCACCTACCGCAAGGGCGAATGAGGCCTCCATGGCCGGTTCGCATCTCGCAGAAATCCTGCTAGCGGACCGGCCATGAGCAAGCTTCACCTGGTGTTCGGAGGCCGCGTCAAAGATCCGCAGGGCCTCGAATTCGTCGATCTCAGCGCAATCGACTTCGTCGGTCTGTTCGAAAGCTACGCCGAGGCGGAAGACGCTTGGCGCGGGCGCGCGCAGCGGACCGTTGACGATGCCGAGATGAAATATGTCGTCGTCCACCTGCACCGGCTGCTTGAGCCGGAAAGCGATAGCACTGTCCCCGCCGCTTAGGCCTTGCGGTAGCGCCACAGCAGCAGGGGCCGCTGAAGCAACAACCCCGCGACGAATCCGCCGATGTGCGCCGGCGTCGCCAGCAGGTAACCTTGGGTCCCGGCAAGCAGGCCGGTCATCATCTGCAAAACGACCCACGCCGCGAGCAGCCACAGCGAGTTGAGCGCTCGATTGAGGCCCGGCGAACTGACCAGACGCTTCTGCTCGCCGAAGCTCAGCGCGAAGGCGCCAATCACGGCGCTTATGGCTCCGCTGGCGCCGATCATCGGCGTCGGGGACATTGGAGACGCAATCCACTGCGCCACCGCCGCCGTGAAAGCACCGACGATGTAGAGGAAGACAAGCGGCCCCGCGCCGAGAATGCGCTCGACCTTCGTCCCGCACCAGACGAGCATGAGCAGGTTAAGCGCCACATGGAGCGCGCCGCCATGCACGATCGTCGAGGTGAGCGGCGTCAGCCAGGCCGGAGGCGCCGGATAGAGCGTAGGCACACCACTGAACCGCGCGGGAATGAACCCCAACGTCATCGCCGCCCAATTGTCGTTGCCGGCGAACGCGACCAGAAGCCACGCCACGCCGGTGACGATGGCAATAATCGCGGTTGCGGTTTTGGGAATGCGCATCAGCGCAGCGCCGCTCAGACGAACTCGATCTTCTTGATCTCGTAGTAGCGGTCGCCCGACGGGGTCGAGACCTCTACCTCCTCGCCGACCTGGCGCCCGATCAGGGCGCGGCCGAGCGGCGAGTTGTAGCTGATCTTGCCGTCCTTGGCGTCCGCTTCGCTCTGTCCGACGAGCTGGTAGCGAACCTTCTTCTCGTCTTCGTCAAGCAAGGTGACCGTCGCACCGAACACGACCTTGTCGCCCGACAAAGTCGTCGGATCGATGACCATGGCGCGGCTCAGCTGGTCGTCGATGTCCGCGATCATCGCCTCGATCTGGCCCTGGCGCTCCTTGGCGGCGTGATATTCGGCATTCTCGGAGAGATCGCCGTGCGCACGCGCATCCTCGATCGCCTGGACGACTTCCGGACGCTCGATGGTTTTCAGCTGGCGCACCTGATCGCTCAGCTTGCGATGGCCTTCGGGCAGCATCGGTACCTTGTCGGCACTCGCCATGATAGTCGGCCTTTCCTCTTCAAAACGCCGCCCGCCGCGCCCTTCCTTAAGGGTCGCGAAGCCGGGCGGATTGTCAGGTGAACTCTGGTTCAGGAGGCGGAATAATAGGATTGGAGCGAGCGGACTTCAAGCGCACGCCCCCGCAAAGCCTCGATAGCCTGTGCAGCGGCCAGGCTGCCCGCCGCCGTCGTGAAGTACGGAACCTTGCGGATCAGCGCCGTTGAACGGATGGAATGGCTGTCCTTCAACGACTGCCAGCCCTCGGTTGTGTTGAAGACCAGCTGCACCTCACCGTCCATCAATTTGTCGACGATATGCGGCCGCCCCTGCGCCACCTTGTTGACCCGCTCCACCGCTAGCCCCCTGGACGTCAAATGCTCGGCGGTCCCGCTGGTGGCGATGACCGAATAGCCAAGCTCCAGCAGCTTCGCGACCGCAGGGATGATATTGTCCTTGTCGGCGTCTTTCACCGACACGAACGCCGTCCCCTTGTCCGGCAAAGCCATGCCCGCGCCAATCAGCGCTTTCCCGAACGCCAG
>Ga0307409_100001477_pt1 | contig 11590 bp, 7 predicted proteins | sample 322Ometagenome_2_FD_203888 | JGI IMG/M metagenome (GOLD analysis project Ga0307409, IMG submission 203888) | Maize rhizosphere microbial communities from greenhouse at UC Davis, California, United States - 322HYB-O-2 | ecosystem: Host-associated > Plants > Roots > Rhizosphere > Soil | place...
GTGGTGCGCTGAGCCGACCACGGCACCGGAGGTTCCCGGAGCTGCGGCGACTCTCCTGGCGGCCCCCCATCTGGGGGGTCGGGCACCCCCCAATTTTCGGGGCGGAAACCCAGCCACGTCGCTGGGTAGCGTGGTCGACAGGGACCGCCCGAAACGCTCATTCCCGGCGACCAGTGTCCCCCGCACCGTTGGTCGCCGGGGGTGGGTGACTGCGTGCGCTACACGCCCCGTCCGCGAAGCTTCAGGATGGTCGACTCATTGTCGATCGCGATGTCGGTCGTACCCCTCAGAGTCCCCGTCGACAGCGGAGTGAACGTGATGTCGAAGGAGCAGCTCTCACCGGGGTCGAGGAAGGCATCGGGCGTGAAGCAGGTGTTGCTGTCGAACGGGAAGCCGAACGCACCGTCATTGCTCGAGACGCCGATCGAACCGAAGCGCACCGAGGTGGTCCCCGTGTTCACGATCGTGACCGTGTGCGTGGTCGTCGTCCCCACGGCCTGCGTTCCGAAGTTGCGGTCCAGACTGATCTTGACCGTCGAGGCAGCTGCAGCCGCCTGCGGACCCACGAGCAGCAGCACCATCGTTCCCAGCAGCGCCAGCCACCGTCTCACGTGCGCCTCCTCTCCCCGAATCGCTCCACGAGCCTAGTAACCGCTCTTCCCCCGAATCAAGAGCGGTTCTCCAGCGCACCGTCGCAGGCTCGTCTAGCCTGAGCGGTCGGCTTTCCCTTGTGATCGGAGTCTGATGCGCGCGCGTCGGTTGGCGTCTGTTGGTGTTCTTGTCAGCGCATCCCTGGTCGGGGTGTTCCTGCCCTCCGCCTCGCACGCAGCTGCCTACTCGTCGACTGGGGCTCGCTGCACCGTCGTGGGCACCCGGGGTCCAGACGTGCTGACCGGAACAACGGGTCGTGACGTGATCTGCGCATTGGACGGCAACGACCGGATCAACGGTCTCGGGGGCAACGACATCATCGACGCGGGTGCCGGCAAAGATGTGGTCGACGGCGGCGCCGGCAACGATCGGATCGACGGCGGCGCTGGCAACGATTCCCTGCACGGACAGGGTGGCGTGGACGTCCTACGCGGAGGTTCCGGTCCCGACAGCCTTCAGGGCGGCGCGGACAGCGACCGGATGTACGGCGACGCAGGCGACGACGTGCAGAGCGGCGGCTACGGCGACGACGTACTCAGCGGTGGTGGCGGCGACGACGACCTGAGCGGAGGTCCCGGAGGCGACGACGTCGACGGCGGAGCCGGCTTCAACGTGTGCGACCAGCCTCGTGCGGCCGATGATCAGCAGATCCGTTGCGCCCTTGACGCGTCTCCGCCGGTGGTCGAGGAAGTCTCTCCCACTCCCTCGACGGTCGACGTCAGCGCGGCCGCACAGCTCATCCGGATCGTGGCCCACGTCACCGACGACACCGGTGTGAAGAGCGTGCAGATCGGAAACGTCGCTCGCCTTGTCTCCGGTACGTCTCGGGACGGAGTCTGGGCGACGACGATCGAGGTGCCGCGCTTCATCACTCCGGGAGCTCGAGACGTTGACGTCCACGTGCAGGACCGGGTCGGACGCAGGACCGATGAGACCTTCACGAATGCGTACACCGTGCTCAACGAGGTCAGCGACCAGGAGATGCCAGTCCTGCAGTCGATGAAGCTGAGCACGACCGCCGTGGATGTGCGCTCGCTCTCGAGGCCGATCACCGCGACGATCCAGGTCACCGACGACCTCGCCGGCGCGACCGATGTGTATCTCTGCCCTGCGCACGCCTTCCCCAGCGGGACCCCGAAGTTCCGACAGGCTGGCGCCTGCGAATGGATGGAGCAGTCGTCCGGCACGCGCACCGACTCGACCTGGAGGGCCACCTACCTCGTGCCGAAGGGCGCGCCGAGCGGCACCTGGAACTTCGAGGTCTGGATCAGCGACGCGGCCGGCAACGCCCCGAACGACTTCTGGCTGGGGCCTGACGGGCTCGCTGCCATCGGCCGCACCAGTTCGCCCCGATACCGAGCGATCCCCGACGGCGCCGGCGTGTTCTTCGTCCAAGGCTCCGCACAGGATCTCAACGCTCCGGTGCTCACCTCCCTCACCCTCAACCCATCCACCGTGGACACGTCGACCGGCGCCGTGCAGGTCACCGCCGACATCGCGGGCACCGACATCGAGGGCATCACTGGGGCCGGTCTCTTCATCTACGGTTACCCCGGATATCCGGACAACCCGACGTGGACCGACCCGATCAACGTCGCCTGGGTCGACAGCTTCCAGCTCCGGAGCGGCACACCCCAGGACGGGGTTTGGCATGCCGGCTTCGTGGTCCCTGGCGGAACGCCCGACGGCTCGTACTTCATCCAGGTCGGCCTCGAGGACTCCCTGCACTTCGAGTCCTGGGTCTCGCCCGACTCCGGTTGGACAACCGACAACCACCTGCTCACCCCGGACCTCGCGCCCACCGGGAACCGCCTCACCGTCGTCAACTCGTGACGGCTGAACCGCCCCGGGTCTGACGACATACTGGTGTGGAGGCGAAGGTCATCGACTGGTGCACCGCCCAGCGGCGAACATAGCCTCAGTCGAACGCACAGATCCGGGGGTCGTCATGGAGGTGGTCGGCCTCTGGCGTTATCCGGTCAAGTCGTTGCAGGGCGAGCCGATCAACCCCGCCCGGGTGGAAGTCGACGGCGTGGCGGGTGACCGGCGATGGGGCATCCGCGATCAGCGCACGGGACGGATCCTGACGGCGCGTCGTCGCCCCGAGCTCCTCGCCGCCTCCGCGGCGTACCGCGGCGACGAGCTCGTCATCACTCTCCCGGACGGCAGCACCGTCGCCGGTCCCGGGGAACGAACCGACCGCCGGCTGTCAGAATGGCTGGCGAGCCCCGTGTCGCTCGTCCCGTCCTCGGGCGAAGCGGGCAGGGCCGAGTTCTTCGCCGATGCGACCGACGACACCAGCGAGGCCCTCGAGTGGACGATGCCAGCCGGGCGGTACGTCGACGCGGCACCGATCCTGGTCCTGACCACGGCGTCGTTGCGCACCGCCGCCGGTCACCACCCGAACGGCACCTGGGACGTACGCCGCTTCCGGCCCAACGTCCTGATCGACCTGGACGCCGAGGGGTGGGTCGAGGACTCATGGGTCGGGCGCCGGATCCAGATCGGCTCGGTCACGCTGCGCCCCACCCAGCCCTGCGTCCGCTGCACGATGGTCACCCGGCCGCAGCCCGGGCTCGACGCCGACGTCGACGTGTTCCGCGCCCTTGCTCGACACCACGGCGGTCTCTTCGGGGTGTGGTCCGACGTGGTCGTTCCGGGGAGCCTCTCCGTCGGTGATCGAGCAGCCGATCTCGCACCAACGCCTTAGCGCAGTAGTCGTCAAGTGGTGGGCCTCTGGCCGGTCCCACCTGCGACATCACAAGAGGAGTGCTGCCGTGAGCCTCAGCGGGCGGCGCCGGCGATCTCGTCCGCAGCGAAGTCGACGTCCCCGGCTGTCGTCCAGCGTCCCAGCGAGAGCCGCACGGCACCCAGTGCGCGTTCGCGGTCGGCGCCCATGGCGGTCAGCACCGGCGACGGCGTGTGCTGTCCGCTGTGGCAGGCGGACCCGGTGGAGGCGGCGAGTGTTGGAACGGCCGCCAGGAGTTCGTGGGCGACCACGCCCGTGATGCTGACGTTGAGCGTGTTGGGCAGCCTTTCGACGACCGGTCCATTCAGCCGGACGTCACCGGGAAGGCGGCGTTCGAGCGCCAGGTGCAAGCGGTCGCGAAGCGCCGCCAGCCGCTCCCCCGCACCGTGCGCGAGGTCGTCGGCGGCGAGTCGGGCCGCCGTTCCGAGTGCGGCGATGAGGGCGACGCTCTCGGTCCCTGCCCGCCGGCCCTCCTCCTGTCCGCCGCCGTAGACAACCGGCTCGAGGTCGAGCCCGTCGCGCACGTAGAGGGCCGCGATGCCCTTCGGTGCATACATCTTGTGCCCGACGATGGTGAGCAGGTCGACGTCGAGGTCATCCACGTCGAGCGGGATCTTCCCGGCCGCCTGGGCGGCATCGCAGTGGACCAAGGCGCCGTACGCATGGGCGAGGGCCGCCAGCTCCCCGATGGGTTGGAGCGCTCCCGTCTCGTTGTTGGCGGCCATCACCGAGACGATCGTCCGCTCGGCGGCGGTCGCCCCGGAGTCGGGGTGCTCCAGCAGCTGCTCGAGGAGCGCGGCCTCGACACGGCCGTCCGGCCCCACCGGCAGGACCGACACGCGGGTGCCGTGGTGTCGCGCGAGAGCCTCGCACGTGGCGAGGACGGCGGGGTGCTCGGTGGCCTGAGTGATGATGTGCGAACGAGGCATCGACGGAGCCAGGACGCTGCCGCGCAGCGCCAACAGGTTCGCCTCGGAACCCGACCCGGTGAACACGACTCCCCCGGTGGGCTCACCACGGCGCCGGCCACCGACGAGCTCAGCGACGTCGAGGCGGGCCTGCTCGACGGCCTGGTGTGGCGTGAGCCCGAACGCATGGGCGCTCGACGGGTTGCCGAACTCTCGGGTCAAGAACGGCAGCGCCGCCTCGGTCACCCGGGGGTCGACCGGGGTCGTCGCGTTGTAGTCGAGATAGACCGGCCGGCCGACCAGGCCCTCAGGTTCGTCCGACCTGTTCTGAAGGCGACGTGCAGCCGTCATGACACGACGCCCCATGGGGTCGGAGATCGCAACAGTTCCGGCACCTGACCAGATTAAGCGCGCTCGCGACTGCGCCGCCGGAGCGTAGTCGCGGCGATCGAGGTATTGCGCACACCACACGTCGAGGTCAGGGTGGAACCCTCGGATCAGCCACCGCTCGGAGGGCTCACATGAACGTCCCAGCTCCCACCGCCCGCCGCCGGGCCGCAACGGTCACCGCGCTGCTCGCCACCGGCGCCCTTGTCCTCACCTCCAGTCCCGGCACCGCGGCCAACGAGGCGCCGGCGCGGGCCCCGGCGCCGTACACCGAGAAGACCCCGGTCAGCCGCGGATCCGGTGGAGCGGTCAGCTCCGTCGATCCGGAAGCCACCCGCATCGGGCTCCGTGTCCTCAAGCGAGGCGGCAATGCGGTGGACGCCGCGGTCGCCACCGCCGCGGCGCTGGGGGTGACCGAGCCGTACAGCGCCGGCATCGGCGGCGGCGGGTACTTCGTCTTCTACAACGCCGCCAACGGCCGGGTCACCACGATCGACGGTCGGGAGACCGCGCCGCAGTCGATGCCGCGGACCGCCTTCGACGGGTTCACCTTCGACCAGCTGGTGACCAGCGGCCGGTCGGTCGGGGTGCCGGGCACGCTGGCCACCTGGGAGACCGCACTCGACCGGTGGGGCAGCCGCAGCCTGCGCCGGGCGCTCGAGCCGGCCGCCCGGCTGGCCGACCGTGGATTCGTCGTGGACGAGACCTTCCGGCTGCAGACCGCCGAGAACCAGCCACGATTCGAGGCGTTCACCACCACGCCCGACCTGTTCCTCCCCGGCGGTAGGCCGCCGGCCGTCGGGACGCTGTTCGAGAACCCGGACCTGGCCCGGACGTACCGCCGGATCGGCCGGCTGGGCACCGACTGGTTCTACAGCGGCCGGCTCGGCCGGGACATCACCGCGGTCGTCCAGTCGCCACCGAAGTCCCCGGACACCACGCTGCCGGTCCCCGAGGGGTTCATGCGGCCCCGCGACCTGGCGGAGTACCGCACCATCGTCCGCCGCGCCACCCGGGTCGGCTACCGCGGCTACCGGGTGCACGGGATGCCGCCGTCGTCTTCGGGCGGCACCACGGTCGGCGAGGCGCTGAACATCATGGAGGAACTCGAGACCTCCGGCCTCGACGAGCTGCTGCACGGCTACCTCGAGGCGAGTGCGGTGGCGTTCGCCGATCGTGCCCGGTACCTCGGCGACCCGGCGTACACCCCGGTGCCGACGCGGCGGCTGCTCGACCAGACCTTCGCCGCCGAACGGGCCTGCGAGATCGACATGTCCACGACCGGCGTCCCCTACACGGCGGGTGACGTCGAGTCGTACGACGGCGTGTGCGAGTCGGGCCGCGCGAGGACTGGCCGGCAGCGCCGGGACACCGAGAACCGGGAGACCACGAACCTGACTGTCGCCGACCGGTGGGGCAACGTCGTGGAGTACACCCTGACCATCGAGCAGACCGGCGGCGCGGGGCTGCTGGTCCCGAACCGGGGCTTCCTGCTGAACAACGAGCTCACCGACTTCAGCCTGACCTGGACGTCCACCGACCCGAACCGGCTGGAGGGCGGGAAGCGGCCTCGGTCGTCGATGTCCCCGACGATCCTCACCCGCGACGGGCGGCCGTTCCTGGCGCTCGGGTCGCCCGGCGGTTCCTCGATCATCACCACGGTCCTGCAGGTGATCCTCAACCGGGTCGACCGCGACCTGTCACTGCCCCGGTCGGTGCGCGAGCCACGAGCATCCCAACGCAACAGCCAGACCGTCAGCGCCGAGCAGGCGTTCATCGACCGCTACGGCCCGCTGCTGACCCCGTTCGGTCACAGGTTCGCGGCGCCGGGGGCCCCGGGGACCTCCGCCGCGGAGATCGGCGCCCTGACCGCGATCGAGTTCCGCGGCAAGCGACGGATGGTTGCGGCGGCCGAGCCAACCCGCCGGGGCGGGGGATCGGCGCTGGTGGTCGACCCGCGATCTCAGGAGTGAACGGTCCCTGAGGCGAGCCCGACAACTCGAGCCGCGACGGCCGACACAGGTGTGCCGGCCGCCGCGACCCTGAGGCTTGCGACGGAATCCGTCAGGAGTCGTCGCTGAAGGTTCCGCCGAAGATGTCCGAGTTGCCGAACGTCGGGGGGCAGTCGTTGTTCGGCCCGGGACGCAGCTCGGTGGAGTGCGTCGCGGGCAGCTCGGCCGCCGCCTCCTGGTCCTCCTTCTCGTCTCCGACCAACGGCTCGGTGGTGCCGGCCAGGACGTCCTCGACGAACGCCTGCCGGTAGGCGTTGATCGCGGGGCACACGGCTCCGTTGCGCATGTCGTTCCAGACACCCGAGCCGTAGTCCCGGGTGGCGACGGCGTAGTTGTAGTCGCCGAGGAACTCGGAGGTCAGACCATTTGCACTGGAGGCGCGCCCGTCTCCGACCGCATCCCGCAGAACGGTCCTGAATCCGCCCACCGTTCGCGAGCCGGCAATGTCGGCGCGCCGGACCACGCCGAGCATCCGACGTACAGAGGTCGTGTCGTCGCGCCACGGGTCGAGCCAGGCGTTGTAGACCAGCCACGCGTCGGTGCCGTCGGGTGCGATCGCCACCGCCGGGAAGTTGGCCCGATCGCTGCCCTGGCTGACCACCCGCTTGGCCGAGTAGCTGCTGCCTCCGTTGGTCGAGCTGACCAGGAACGCCTTCTCGAGGTTGGTCCCCTGGCTGTCGTCGGACCACGTGAGCAGGATCTGGTCGGTGGCGTCCGCACCGGTCGGCGCACCGTTGGCGATGTCGAACGACGGGAAGGTGTTGGTCCGCGCGCCCGCGATCCCGTCGATGGTGAACCGGGCCTGGGCGGGGTCGAACTGCCCGATCCCGCCAAGCCCCGAGACCACGGCTCGGGGTCGCTCGAAGGTGCGACCGCCGTTGAAGGACCGGGCCTGGAAGAAGACCCCTTGGCGGGTACGGATGTCGGTGCCGATCCAGATCACGTAGACCACGCCTCGGCTGTCGGTCCGGATGGCACAACCCTGTCGTCCACCGGTCTGGTTGTTGTTGGTCGCCGCGGACAGCTGACGCTTGGTCCAGGTGTCACCGCCGTCCGTGGAGCGAGCGAACAGGACCGGCTCGGAGCCGGCGGCCCCACGGAAGCCGACGTTGCAGACGTAGGCGTTCCCGAAGTGCGGGCTGCTCTCGGCGTTGTCGGCCCAGATCTGTTCCTTGTCACTGAAGAGGGCCTGGTTCTGCCTGGTCACGATCACCGGGTCCATCCAGGCGTCGTTGTCACCGGCGATCGCGCCCGCGAGGTCATCGGTGCGGGAGACCGCGATGGCGGCGTCGCCGGCGAAGCCGGGGTTGCCCGGGAAGTTCGTGGCGATGTTGGCGTAGTACAGCCGCTGCCCGTTCGCCCACGAGAAGTTCCCCGACCGACCGGGAACGGGACCGAAGACCAGCGCCGGGTCACCGTTGGAGACCATGCCGTTGACGTCGTAGTTGGGCAGCGTGCCGATCGGTCCGTCGGGGTCGGGCACGCAGCCGGTGTCGCCGGGCGGGGGTTCACCAGGCGCCACGTCCGGCGCCCCGATGCAGGACGGCGCGACGCGCGCCGAGAAGCCGGTGTACGTCGGTTGGGTCCACGTGCGGCCCGCATCGGTCGAGAACTGGATGCCGGACACGCCCACTCCTGGGGTGAACGGACACGTCCGGTCATCGCCTGCGTTGCACGCCTCGAGGTCGATGTTGTCATTGGCTCCCGCTGCGAGAACCGCCGGATTGACCGGATTCACGGCAAGACCCGGCTCGTTCTGCTTGTTCTGGGAGAACAGCAGGTCATTGCTGCCGACGGTCACCTCCGTCGATCCCCCCGGCGTGATCGGCGCGGCCTGGGCCAGCGCCGGTGAAAGTAGTACTGCGAATGCCGCGGCGACCGTCGCGGCGACCTTGATCCTGCGCATGACGCTCCTCGGGTAGATGGCTCGTTCTGCGCGGCGCGCCCGGATGCCGGTGGGCATGGCCGGGTGGTCGCATCCACGACTGTTCTCCTGATCCGGCCGCTCGACAAGAGGGTCGCCCTGCGCTGAGCAGGAGGCTGCGCCTCGTACGTATGATCCGGGGAGTGCGGACGCCGGTACTCGCCACGAAGCTGTTCGCGCCCACGCGGCGTCCGCAGCTGGTGGCTCGTCCGAGGCTGCTCGACCAGCTCGACACGACCCTCGACGTGAACAATCGACTCACCCTGGTGTCCGCTCCGGCCGGCTTCGGCAAGACCACCCTGCTCAGCGACTGGCTCACCCATCTCGAGTTGCGCTCGACGGAGACCCGAATCGGGTGGCTGTCGCTCGACGAGGACGACAACGACCTGTCACGCCTGCTCATCCACGTGACCGCTGCGCTCCGGGGCCGGCCTCGACGTCGACCCAGCTCTGCTGGAGGCGTACCAGGGCACGTCACCGTCCACCGCCCTGACCGCGATCGTCAACGACGTGGCCCGCGCTGCGGAGGAAAGCCCAGCGACGGAGTGGGTGCTGGTACTCGACGACGTTCATCTCATCAGTGCATCGGACGTGCACGAGGCGATGTCCTTCCTCCTCGATCACCTTCCCCGACGGTTGCACCTGCTGATGGCGACCCGTTCAGACCCACCGCTTCCTCTGTCCCTGCTCCGCGGTCGCGGAGAGCTCACGGAGGTACGAGCCGCCGACCTTCGCTTCACGCGACCCGAGGCGGTGGAGTTCCTCAACCGCGTGATGGGACTGCACCTCGGTGCCGACGACGTGGCGGCGCTCGAGGAGCGCACCGAGGGCTGGGTCGCCGGGCTCCAGCTCGCCGCGCTCTCGCTCCGCGGCATCCACGAGACCGAGGCGGTCGCGGGCTTCATCGAGGCGTTCACCGGGAGCAACCGCTTCGTCATCGACTACCTCGCCGACGAAGTCCTGGCGCGCCAGTCCGACGAGGTCCGCGAATTCCTGCTGCGCACCTCCATCCTCGACCAGCTGGCCGGGAGCCTGTGTGACGCGGTCACCGTCGGCGTCGACAGCAGACGCATGCTGGAGGAGCTGGAGCGGGGCAACCTCTTCCTCGTCGCCCTCGACGACCAGCGCTCGTGGTACCGCTACCACCATCTCTTCGCCGACGTGCTCCGCGCGCGCCTGCTCGCCGAGCACTCCGGCGAGGTGCCGGACCTGCACCGCCGAGCCAGTGCCTGGTACGCCGCCCACGACCTGCCCGTCCGCGCGGTCCGCCACGCCATGGCCGCCCAGGACTTCGGCCGTGCCGCCCATCTGATGGAACAGGCACTTCCAGACCTGCGCCGGGCCCGGCAGGACGGTCTGCTGCTGACGTGGATGCAGTCGTTGCCGGAGTCGGTGGTGCGCCGGAGCCCTGTCCTCAGCATCTGGTCCGCCTGGTCACACCTGATGTCCGGCGACCTCGACACCATGGAACAGTGGCTCCAGGCCGCAGAGGCCGCGCACGCCGCCGGCGCACAGGACCCCGACCTGGCGCGAGAGTGGGCGGACACCGAAGATCTGCGCACCGCTCCGGCGACCATCTCGATCTACCGGGCGTCCATCGCCCAGGCCCGCGGCGACGTGCCCGGCACCGTGCGCCACGCCCGCCAGGCCTTGGACCTGGCCGGCGCCGACGATCACCTGATCCGCGGGCAAGGAGGCGCGTTCCTCGGACTCGCCGCCTGGGCGGACGGCAACATCGCGGAGGCCCTCGAGACCTTCGGTGCAGCGGTCCGCAGCCTGCACGCCGCCGGAAACCTGGTCGACGAGCTGGACGCCACGATCGTGCTCGCCGACATGTGGCTCGCCCTGGGCCGGCCCAGTCGCGCCCGCGAGCTCTACGAGCGAAGCCTGCAGCGGGCCACAGCACACGGTGAGCCCTACCCGCGAGCCACCGCCGACCTCCACGTCGGGCTGGCCGAGCTCGACCGTGAGCTGGACGAGCTCGCCAGCGCCCGGCACCACCTCGAGACGGCACAAGCGCTCGCCCAACGAGCCACCATCACCGAGAACCGGCACCGGTGGTACCTCGCCATGGCGGAGGTCCAGGCCGCTGCCGGTGACCACGACGAGGCGGGCCGCCTGCTCGACCTGGCCGAGGCGCTCTACCGGCCTGGCTTCTACCCCGAGATCCGCCCCATCCCCGCCACGAGGGCCCGGCTCGCGATCGCCGCCGGGGACCTGGCGGCGGCGTCCGCCTGGGCCCAGAGCCGAGGCATCAGCGTCGGCGACGACCCGGACTACCTGCGCGAGTACGAGCACCTCACCCTGGTGCGGCTCCTGCTCGCCGAGGACCGCACCGCACGCCGAAGTGACCGGCCCGGGACCGGCGAATCGCCCGCGCTCGCCGCGCTGCAGCTCCTGGACCGGTTGCACGCCGCAGCGGCCGAAGCGGGCCGGGAAGGAAGCCTGGTCGAGATCCGGGCGCTTCAGGCACTGTCTCATCACGCCCAGGGCGACGAGCCGGCGGCCATGGCCGCCCTGGGGCAGGCGTTGGGAGCGACGCCGGAGCCGGACAGCCACGTCCGGCTCTACCTGGACGAGGGCACACCGATGCTGGACCTTCTCCATCAGGCGGTCACCGCCAAGGGGGTCTCACTCCCCCAGCGGCTCGAACGACACCTGGAACGAGCCGCGGCTCCCGAGGAGGGAGCCCTACCGCAGCCGTCCCTGGCCGATCCGTTGAGCCAGCGGGAGCTCGACGTACTGCGACTGCTCGACAGCGAGCTCTCCGGCCCCGACATCGCCCGCCAGCTCTACGTCTCGCTCAACACGCTGCGGACCCACACCAAACGCATCTTCACCAAGCTCGACGTCAACAACCGCGCCGCCGCCGTACGGCGTGCGCACGAGCTCGGGCTCATCTGAACCGGCGCCCCTCCGTCACGGGCAGGGTCACATCGCCAGTCACATCGTGTGGTGA
>Ga0307409_100001478_pt1 | contig 11589 bp, 11 predicted proteins | sample 322Ometagenome_2_FD_203888 | JGI IMG/M metagenome (GOLD analysis project Ga0307409, IMG submission 203888) | Maize rhizosphere microbial communities from greenhouse at UC Davis, California, United States - 322HYB-O-2 | ecosystem: Host-associated > Plants > Roots > Rhizosphere > Soil | place...
GGGCCCCCCGGGGGGCGCGGGGGGGGGGGGGGCGGGGGGGGCTGGGGGGGGGGGGGGGGCGGGGCCCGCCGGCCCCGGGCCGGGGGGGCTGGCCGGGGTGGCCCTCGACCCGGGACGGCCCGGGGTCGCGTGGGCGGCCTGGTCGAGCCCGCGGGGCCCTCGGGTCTGGCGGTCCGGGGACGACGGCGCCACCTGGACCGGGGCCGACCGGGGGCTCCCCGAGGTCCCGGTGGGGGCGGTCGTCCCCGACCCCGACCGGCCGGGGACCGTGTTCGCGGCCACCGACGCCGGGGTGTGGTGGTCGGGCGACGACGGGAACGGCTGGCGGCCGCTCGGCCGGGGGCTGCCGGACACCCCGGCCCTCGCCCTGGCCCTGCGCCGGGACGGGCGCCTGCTCCGGGCCGGCCTGCTCGGGCGGGGCGTCTGGGAGCTGCCCCTCGAGGGGCACCCCGGCGCGGTCGCGGCCGCACCCGCGCTGCGCTCCAACCGCTCCCCGGCGCCCCTGCCCCGCCCCGGCGGCCCGTGGTGGGAGTGCCCGGACATCAAGGTCGAGGTGCCGCCCCGGCCGGGGAACAGGCCCCTGGGCCCGGTGGAGTTCGAGGACGACCGCTGGCCGTGGTCGGCGGGCCCCCGGGAGCGCGGCGGGCGGGTCACCCCCGGCCGCCCGGCCCGCGTGCGGGTCCAGGTCCACCACCGGGGCGACGGTCCGCTCCACGACGTCAGGGTCCGGGTCCTGGCCGCCCCCGCCTGCCTCCGCCCCCCCGACGTCCCCGCCGGCCCCTGGCTCACCGACGGCGGCGACCCCCCGCCCGGCTCCCCCTGGCGCCCGGCCGGTCCACCGGCCCTGGTCGGCGACCTCGCCCCCGGCCGGTCGGCCGTCGCCACCTTCGACTGGGAGGTCCCCGGCGATCTCCCCCGCGACCTCTGCTTCCTGGCCCTCGCCACCGCGGCGGGCTCCCCGGCGCCCGGGGCCGGCGACCCGGCCGATCTCGTCACGCGGGACCCGCGCTGGGGGTGCAAGAACCTCACCGTGCTCTCCCCGGAGGCCGGGCGGGTGGTGCGGCTGGAGCTCCTCGGCGGGGTCGGGCGGGGGCGGTTCACGCTGGCGGCCGAGGGGTGGGTCGCCGACCTGACCGCCGGCGTGATCCTGCCCCGGAGGCTGGGGAGGCTGGCGGCCGAGGGCGGGCTGGCGGCCGGGCGCGTGGCCGAGGCGTGGCGGCCGGAGCTGGTCGCACTGGTCCGGGAGGAGCCCGGGCTGGCCGGGTGGCTGGACCTGGCGACCGCGTTCGCGCCCCCCCAGGGCCCGCGCAAGGATGGGCTGGAGCGCTGGCTGCGGGGGATGGACCTCGGCCCTCACCGCCCCGAGCCCGTGGTGCTGCTGCTCCAGGCTCCGGCGCCCCCCGGGCGGGGGTCGCTGCTGCTGCTGGACGCCGACGGCGGGCTGCTGGGCGGGCACACCTTCCGGGTCGCCGGCTGACCCGGGTCAGGCCTCGGTGCGGTCCTGCATCTCCCAGACGTGGTCGAGCACGTGCCAGGTGATCCGGCGCAGGGCGTACCGCGGGGGCCAGCCCTTCTCCCGCACCGGCGACCCGTCGGACGCGCCCCGCAGCGCCTCGGCGATGTCCTTGCGCAGCGCCTTGACGGCCCTGGTGTCCCCGAGCTCGGGCTGGGGGTGCTTGACCCCGATCTGGCGCCCGTAGGCGGCCTCGGCACCGAACACGTGGTCCAGCATCTTGTCGCGGTCGCGGCCGCCCCCCCGCGGGCCCTTGCGCAGCTCGGCCGGGGTGGACTTGGCGACCTTGTCCAGCAGCGCCCAGGCGGCCTCCATGAGCTCGACCTGGCGGGCGGCCTGGCGGGCGGTGAGGGGCTCGGCGTCGAGCTCGGGGATCTCGTGGGGGATGCCGAAGTCGGTGGCGCCCTTGCCCTTGATGCGCTCGACGACCTCGAACTCGGGCTCCTTGGAGGGGAAGGCGGCCTTGGCCCGCTTGGCGACCTCGGCGTAGCGGGGGGCGTAGCCGGCCAGGGCCTCGAGGGCCGCCGCCTCGTCCTTGCCCGAGCGGCACCAGCCAGGGAAGTCGACCGCGCAGGCGAACACCTTCTTGTCGCCCGACTCGATGTAGACCGGGATCGGCTTGACCATGGGCCGATCCTCTCACATGACCCCGATACCTTGGTCGCCGAGGCCGCGACCTTGGACGGGCCACGCGGGGGCGGCGGGTGTGAGAAGGTGGCCCGACCGGGGTCCCAACCAGGAGGACAGGCACAGGGTGTTGGTCGCGGAGGTCGAAGGCCTCAGCAAGCGCTACGGGACCGTGCAGGCCCTGGACGGCGTCGACGTCGCCATCGAGCCGGGCTGCACCGGGCTGGTCGGGTCCAACGGGGCCGGCAAGTCCACCCTGATCAAGCTGCTGCTGGGGCTGCTCGTACCCGACCAGGGCCGGGCCAGCGTCCTCGGGCACGACGTGGCCGCCGACCCGCTGGCCGTGCGGGCCCGGGTCGGCTACCTGCCCGAGGGGGCCTGCCTGCCGGAAGACGTGACCGCGGCCGACTTCGTCGCCTTCATGGCCCAGCTGGGCGGGCTGCCGCCGCGCCCGGCCCGGGAGCGGGCGGCCGAGGTCTGCTACCAGGTCGGCCTGGACGAGGAGCGCTACCGGGCCGTGGGCGGGTTCTCCACCGGCATGCAGCAGCGGGTCAAGCTGGCCGTGGCCCTGGTGCACGATCCCAGCTTCCTGCTCCTGGACGAGCCGACCGACGGCATGGACCCCCAGGGCCGCGAGGACATGCTGGAGCTGATCGCCCGCATCCGCGGCGAGCTCGGGATCGACGTGCTCGTCTCCACCCACCTGCTGGGGGACGTCGAGCGGGTCTGCGACCGGGTGGTGATGGTCCACGGCGGCCACGTCCTCGCCCAGGGCTCGATCGCCGAGGTCGCCGGCACCACCGAGCCCGGGTTCGGCATCCAGCTGGGCGACAACGGTCCCGAGGTGCTGGCCGCCCTGGCCGCGGCCGGCCTCAACGCGCGGCCCAGCGGCAGGGGGTCCGGGGGACCCATGGCCAGCCCCCCGGTGGACGAGATCCTGGTCCAGGGCAGCTCGGACCTGGTCCGCGACGTGGCCGCCGAGCGGGGCTGGCCGCTGCGGCGGCTGGTCCCGCGGGCCCCCAGCCTCGAGGAGACCTTCCTGCGCCTCCAGGCCGCCAACGCCGGGCCGGCCGCCCCGGCCGCCGACCAGCCCGCGCAGGCCACGCCCGAGGCGGTCTGGGGGGCGCGGCGATGACCGAGCTCAGCACCACCCCCGCCGGGACGATCTACGACCGCGGCTACCGGCACTACGAGGGCCCCCGGGAGGGCCGCGGGCGGCGGGTCCGGGCGATCGCCGTCGCCGGGGTCCGCCGGGTCCTCGGGCTGAAGCGGAACTGGAAGACCAAGGTGGTGCCGTGGGGCCTGCTGGTCCTGGCCTTCGGGCCGGTGCTGGCCTTCATCGGCGTGCGGGTGCTGTTCGCCGAGGCCGCCGACGAGTTCTTCACCTACGCCCAGTACCTGCGCATCGTGGCCGGGCTGCTGCTGCTGTTCGCGGCCACGGCCGGGCCCGAGCTGCTCTGCCCCGACCGCCGCCAGAACGTGCTCGCCCTGATCTTCACCCGCCCCGTGACCCGCTCCGACTACCTGCTGGCCAAGCTGGCCGCGCTGCTGGCGGTGATGGGCCTGATCGCCATCGTCCCCCTGGTCGTGCTGTTCTGTGGCAACACCCTGACCGCCGACAGCGCCGCCACCTACCTGGGCGACCACCTCGACGACCTGGGCAAGATCCTGATCGCCGGGTCGGTCCTGACCGTCTTCTACTCGGTCACCGCCCTGGCCGCGGCCAGCCTCACCGACCGGCGGGCGGCGGCCACGGCCGGCTACCTCGGGGTGTTCCTGGGCAGCTCGGCCCTGGCCAACATCCTGTTCTTCACCGCCCAGTTCGACGGCAAGCGGTGGGTCGCCTTCCTCTCGCTGAGCGGGCTTCCCGGGCGGTTCGTGGACGGGCTCTTCGGGGCCGGGTTCGACCCCGGGACCCTGGCCGAGCAGGCCCGCTTCACCGGGCCCGGCTACCTGGCGGGGATGGCGGCGGTGGCGGCGGTGGCCGCGGCCGTCCTGATCTGGCGCGTCCTGCGCCTGCGGCCATGAGCGCCCAGGGGCCGGACGGCCGCGACACGGGCCAGGGCGCGGTGGTCGAGCTGCGGCGGTTCTCCAAGTGGTACGGGGACGTGGTCGCCGTGGCCGACCTGTCGTTCGAGCTGCGGCCGGGGGTGACCGGGCTGCTCGGGCCCAACGGGGCCGGCAAGACGACCACCCTCAAGGCCATCTGCGGGCTGCTGCACCCCTCCCAGGGCGAGGTGCTGCTGTTCGGGCGGCCGATCTCCCGCGACCCGATGCTGTACCGGGCCATCGGGGTGGTGCCCGACGGCGACCGGCTGTACCCGCGGCTGACCGTCCGCTCCTATGTCCGGCTGCACGCCGAGCTCCAGGGCCTGGCCGACGCCGGGGCGGCCGCCGACCGGGCGATCGCCGAGGTCGACATGGCCCCCCTGGCCGACCGGCGGCTCAAGGGGCTGTCCAAGGGCGAGCGCCAGCGGACCAAGGTGGCCGGGGCGATCGTCCACCAGCCGGCCCTGCTGATCCTGGACGAGCCCATGACCGGCATGGACCCCGGGCAGCGGGCCCGCTTCATGGAGCTCGTCCGCATCATCGGCGCCGCCGGGGTGACGGTGCTGGTGTCCAGCCACATCCTGGGCGAGGTGGAGCGGCTCGCCTCCCAGATCCTGGTGCTGGTCTCGGGCCGGCTGGCCGCCTCCGGCGACTACCACGCCATCCGCGACCTGATGGCCGACCAGCCGCGCACGGTCATGGTCAAGGCCGACGACGCCCGCCGCCTGGCCGCCGGGCTGATCGCCCTGCCCTCCACGGTCGCCGTCGAGGTCGACGGCGACGCGCTGCGGGCCCGGACCCGGTCGGTCGACAGCTTCGCCACCGCCCTGCCCCGCCTGGCCCGCGACCAGGGGGCGAGCCTCCGCGAGGTCCGCACCACCGACGAGTCCCTGGAGCAGGTCTTCCGCTACCTGGTGGGGAAACGATGAGCAAGACCCTGAGACTGCTCACCTTCAGCCTCGGCCAACTGCTGGCCGGACGGCGGCTGATCATCATCGGCCTGCTGGTCGCCCTGCCGCTGGTGCTGCCGGCGGTGTTCGCGAACGGGGCCGACGTCGAGCCGGCCACCTTCACCCTGGACCTGTTCCGCCAGCTCGTCCTGCCGGTGCTGCTGCCGGTGGTCGCCCTGACCTTCTCGACCTCCACCCTTGGCTCAGAGCTGCGCGACGGCACGGTGACCAACCTGCTCCTCAAGCCGATCCCCCGCCCGGCCGTGCTCGGGGCCAAGTACCTCGCCGCGGTGGTGTCGTCGCTGGTGGTGCTGCTACCGGCCGAGACGGTCGGGCACCTGGTCGCCGCCGGCGGCCTCGGCTCGACCGACCTGCTCACCGGGATGCTGCTGGCCACCGTGGTCGGCACCCTCGCCTACTGCGCCCTGGGGCTGCTGCTGTCGCTGCTGATGGCCAGGGCCCTGCTCGTCGGCCTGGCCTACGCCCTGCTGTGGGAGGGCGCGGTCGTCTCGGTCGCCCCCTCGGCGGCGTCGCTGTCCATCCGCGGCTACACCGAGGGCGTGCTCGCCGCCGTCCTGCGCGGCGGCGGCCTCGGGCTGGAGACCCGGCTGGGCCCGGTCAGCGCCACCGTCCTGGCCGCCGTGGTCACCCTGGCCGCCCTGGTCCTGGCCGTCCGCCGCCTGGAGCGGATGGACATCCCCTGAGGCAGGAGCGGGCTCCATCGCGGCCACCAGGTCGGGGCGGACCACCCGGACCGCGACCACGATCCCGCACAGCAGCAGCCCGGTGACCGCCGTGACCACCGGCAGGCCGACCCGGTCCCCCAGCCAGCCCTGGACCACCAGGCCGAGGGCGTGGCCGCCCCCGACCCCGAGCATGAACAGGCTGGCGATGCGGGCCCGCAGGTGGCGGGGGGCGCGGAGCTGGCAGACGGTGCTGGTGCCCGAGAGCACGGCCAGGTAGACGAAGCCGAGCACGGCGATCGCGGCCACGGCCAGCGCGAAGGTGGGGGCCAGCCCGTAGAGCACGGCCGCCGGCCCGACCAGTACCAGGGCCGTGGCCAGCAGCCGGCCCCGGCCCAGCCGGGCGGCCAGCGGGGCCGCGGCCAGGGCGGCCGCCACCGCCCCGACGCCCTGGGCGGTGACCAGGAACGACGTGCCCGACGCACCCTGGTCGAACACCTTGATGGCCACCGCCGGGACCAGCCCGATGAACGGCGACACCAGGAAGGTGGTCGCCAGCAGCAGCAGCAGGGCGGTGCGGATGCCGGGGTCGCGCCGGGCCGCCACCACCCCGTCGGCGATCGTCCGCAGCACCCGCGGCCGCTCGCCGTCGGCCCGGGCCAGGGGCGGGATGCGGATCAGGGCCAGCGCCACCAGCACGGCCCCGAAGCTGACCACGTTGAACCCGAACGCCCAGGCCAGGCCGCCGGCGGTGATGACCAGCCCGGCCAGGGCCGGCCCGACCACCCGGCCCAGGTTGTACTGGGCCGCCCCCAGGCTCATGGCCCCGAGCAGGTCGTCGGTGCCGACCAGGTCGGGGGTCATGGCCTGGACGGCCGGCATGGCCACCGAGAAGGCGCACCCGGCCAGCAGCACGATCGTGGCCACCGCGCCAACCGACAGCCGGTCGGTGGCGGCCAGCGTGGTCAGGACGGCCGCCAGCAGGGTCTGGAACAGGGTCACCGCGACCAGGAACCGGCGCCGGTCGAAGCGGTCGGCCAGGGCGCCTCCGAACGGGCCCAGCAGCACCGTCGGCACGTAGGTGAGGGCGGCCACCGTGCCCGTCCAGGCGGCCTGTCCGGTGGCCTGGGTGACGTAGACCCCGATGGCCACCGTCTCCATCCAGGTGCCGATGTTGGAGACGAAGCTCCCCGTCCAGACGGTGGCGAAGGCGCGGTGCCGGAACGGCCGGAACGGCGACACCCGGGTCGGGTGGACAGGGCTGGTCACCCGGCCAGGCTACCCTGGCCGGCCCCGACCCGCCCCGCCTCGGCCCGCCCGGGCGCTACTCCAGGGCGAACCCCAGGGTCTCGCCCCCCTCGGCGACACCGCCCAGGCCTCCGGGGCCCTGGATGAAGGCGGGTCCGGGGGCGACGGTCCCGCCGGGACCGCCGGAGGCATAGAACACGCTGACCGCCCCGGCGCCTCCCACGGCGGCCCCGACGGTCTCCCCGGGGGCGCCGACGGCCAGGTCATCGAAGCCGTCGCCATTGAAGTCGACGAGCGCGGCCAGGGCGGCCGAAGGCTGCCCGGCCCGCCGAGGCCCGGGGCGGCGCAGGCCACCAGGAGGACCAGGGCCACGACGGCGATGAGGGCGGTTCGGCGCATTGACATCTTCCCCCGCGCGTTGACGACGCAGGGTAGATTGCGCGTTCGAGATTTTCGTGTCCAGGCGGCTTGAGGCGCTCGGCCGACCTGAGGCATCTCGATCGATCGACGCGACCGCGGCACCCGCTCCGGGGCGGAACCGGCTACCCTGCCTGGCATGGGCAAGCTGCTCGACCTCGACGCCACCGACCTGCCGGCGCTGCGCGACCCGTTCCTGGTCCTCCACCTCCACGGCTGGACCGACGCCGGGCTGGCCGCCCAGACGGCGGCCGTGTTCCTGCGCTCGCGCTGGAACGCCACCGTGCTGGCCACCTTCGACGCCGACGAGCTGATCGACTTCCGGGCCCGGCGGCCGGTGGTGCGGCTGGCCGGCGGCACCATCGAGGAGGTGACCTGGTCGCCGACCGAGCTGCTGGTGGCCTCGCCCGTCGGGGAGCGCGACGCCCTGCTGCTGCTCGGGCCCGAGCCCGACTTCCGCTGGCGGGCGTTCGGCGACGAGGTGGTCGAGGCCTGCCGGCGCCTCGGGGTGGTGGAGGTGTTCGGGCTGGGCGCGTTCCCGGCCCCGGCCCTGCACACCGACCAGGTGGCCGTGGTCGGGACCTCGGCCGACTCCGACCTGGCGGCCCGGCTGGAGACGGTCCCGGCGATCGTCGAGCTGTCCTCGGGCATCCAGACGGTGCTGGAGGAGCGGCTGCACCGGGCCGGTATCCCGGCCACCGGCCTGTGGGCGCGGGTGCCGCCGTACCTGGCCGGGGGCACGCACCCGCCGGCCGCCCTGGCCCTGGTCGAGACCCTGGCCCGCCTGGCCGGGGTCGAGATCGAGACCACCGAGCTCGAGGCGGCCACCAAGGACCACCTGGAGCAGGTCGAGCAGGCCATCCGCGAGCGGCCCCAGATCGCCGAGTTCGTCGACCAGATCCGGGGCATGGTCGAGCAGGGCGCCGACGAGCGCATCCCCTCCGGCGACGAGATCGCCGCCGAGCTGGAGCGCTTCCTCCAGAACCCGCCCGAGGGCGGGGAGCCCCGACAGCCCTAGCCTTCGCGCAGGACGTAGCCGGCTCCGCGGACGGTGTGGAGCAGGCGCGGCTCGCCGCCCGCCTCCAGCTTGCGCCGCAGATACAGGACGTAGACCTCGACCACGTTGGTGTCGGTGGCGAAGTCGTAGCCCCAGACCCTGGCCAGCAGCTCCTCGCGCCCCAGGACCTGGCGGGGGCGGAGCAGGAAGGCCAGCAGGAGCTCGAACTCCCGCCGGGTCAGCTCGATGCGGCGGCCGCCCCGCGACACCTCCAGCGACATCCGGTCGACGACCAGGTCGCCCATGCGCAGGACCTGGTCGCCGCGCTCGCGGTGGCGCCGGCGCAGCACCGCCCGGACCCTGGCCAGGAGCTCCTCCAGGGCGAACGGCCGGCCCAGGCAGTCGTCGGCGCCCGCCTCCAGCCCCTGGACCCGCTGGCCGACCCCGGCCGGGGCGGTGAGCAGGATGATCGGGGTCTCGTCGCCGGTGGCGCGCAGCCGGCGGCAGACCTCCAGCCCCTCCAGCCCGGGCGGGCCGGCGTCGAGCAGGATGCAGTCCACCGGGGTGCGGCGCAGCAGGTCGAGGGCGCGCTCGCCGTCACCGGCGACGGTGACCCGGAAGCCCTCGCGTTCCAGCACGATGCGGATACCGTCGTCATCGTCGACGACCAGGAGCGAACTCGCCATGCGCGCCTCGCTGACGCTGGTCGGAGGACGGCCCAGCCCCGGCCGCCCGGCAGCACCTTTGATACCGCCCGAAGCTGGGACATTCCTGTGCGCCCAATTAGAAGCGGGTAAGAGTTCGCCCAAATGTCAACGGGGGTTGACAACTCCGGTGGTGTCAACCTAGGATGACAGCCATGGACGAGGCAACGGAGCTGGCGAGCGCGGTGGACAGCAAGGACCCGCGGGTCGGGTTGCGGGCGGTGGCCGCCCTGCGGCGGCTGCTCGAGCAGCTGGAGAACCTGCAGGTGGCCAACGCCCGCGCCGCCGGCTGGTCATGGCAGGAGATCGCCGCCGAGCTCGGGGTGAGCCGGCAGGCGGTCCACAAGAAGCACGCAGCCCGCCGGGGCCTGCTGCGGAGGGACTGAATGTTCGAGCGCTTCACCCAGGGAGCCCGCAAGGCGACCGTCGACGCCCAGGCGGCGGCCCGGCGCCTCGGCCACGGCCACATCGGCACCGAGCACCTCCTGCTCGGGCTGCTCGGGACCGACGGCGTCGCCGCCCGGGTGCTGGCCGGGCTCGGGGTCACCGGGGCGGCGGTCGAGCGGGAGATCCTGGCCGAGGTCGGGCGGGGCCCGCTCGGCGACGCCGACGCCCAGGCCCTGGGCGCCATCGGGATCGACCTGGACGAGGTCCGGCGCCGGATGGAGGCCAGCTTCGGCCCCGGGGCCCTCGCCTGGCACCCGGACCCGCACTGCCGGCGCGGCCGGCCGCGGCCCGGCGGGCACATCCCCTTCACCCCCCGAAGCAAGAAGGTGCTCGAGCTGAGCCTGCGTGAGGCCCTGGCCCTGAAGCACCGGTACATCGGCACCGAGCACATCCTGCTCGGCCTGGTCCGCGAGGGCGAGGGCCTGGCCATGCTGGTCCTGACCCGCCTCGGCGCCGGCCCCCAGGTCGTCCGGGCCCGGGTGCTGGACGCCCTGCGCCAGACCGGCTGAGCCCCGGGCCCCGGTCCCCGTCAGGCGGTGCGGCCGAAGGCGGCCAGCAGGGTGGTCTGGGCGTCGGCTCCCGGCGGGGTGTCCTGCCGGGGGCCGATCGCCCCGATGGAGCGGTAGAGGTCCTCCATCGAGGCGAACCAGGCGGCGCAGGCGTCGACCAGCTCGGGGTCGAGCCGCTCGTCGGCGCCGACCGCCCTGGCCAGGTCCCAGGCGTGGATCAGGTGGTCGGCGAACAGCTGGGACACGTACTCGGTGGCCGGGGTGGGGCCGCTGGACAGGTCGACGATCCGCTCCAGGGCGCCGTCGGCCCCCACGGCCTGGACGGCCTCGGCCGACGACTCGTACCAGGCCTGCTCGGGGCGGCCGCCGAGCAGGTCACCCTCGTAGCGGTCGCCGACCTCGGCGATGGCGCGGCCGTTCATCAGCGGGACCGTCCAGCGGTTCTCGTACACGAGGTGGTTGACCAGCTGGCGCACGTTCCAGTCGCTGCACGGGGTGGGCAGCTCCCACTGGTCGTCGGCGACGGCCCGGACCCGGGCGCCGAACTCCTCAACCGCCCTGCGGTGCAGCTCTGCGTGGTCAGCGGCCATGGGTGGCTCCTCTCGCTCGGGTTGCCGGGAGCCTATCGCGAGGCCGTCGCATTCACCTTGCGGTGCCCGGCTACTCGTAGCGCAGGGCCATGATCGGCTGCATGCGGGCCGCCTTGCGGGCCGGCCAGACGCCGAAGAACACGCCAACGGCCACGCTGACCCCGAAGGCCAGGGCGACCGACCAGCCGGTGATGGCCGCCGGGATGGGCGAGAACCGCCCGACCAGCAGGGCGGCGCCGATGCCGAGCAGGATCCCGGCGACCCCGCCGCTGATCGTCAGGGCGACCGCCTCGAGCAGGAACTGGCGCAGGACGTCGCGGGTGCGGGCCCCGACGGCCTTGCGGAGCCCGATCTCGCGGGTCCGCTCGGACACGCTGACCAGCATGATGTTCATCACCCCGACCCCGCCGACGACCAGCGAGATGCCGGCGATCGAGGCCAGGACCAGGGTCAGGATGCCGAGGATGCGCCCGACCACGCCGAGGATGTCCTGCTGGGTGAGGACCTGGTACTCCTGCTCGGGATGGGCCCGGGTCACGACCTCGCGGATGATCGCCTGCTCCTCGTCGATCTGGTCGGTGGTCGGGGCCTTGACCGCGATCCCGTCGACCCGGCTGACCCCGAACAGGCGCTGGGCGGCGGTGACGGGGACGAACAGCTCGGCGTCGCGGGCCACCCCGAAGGCGGTCCCGACCCGGCTCATCACCCCGACCACCCGGAAGCGGACTCCGCCGACGGTGACCGACTTGCCGACCGGGTCGCGGCCGGGGAACAGGCTGTCGGCCGGGTCGGCGCCGAGCACGGCCACCCGGCGCCGGGTCTCGACGTCGGCGGCGGTGAAGAAGGCGCCCCGGG
>Ga0307409_100001481_pt1 | contig 11581 bp, 12 predicted proteins | sample 322Ometagenome_2_FD_203888 | JGI IMG/M metagenome (GOLD analysis project Ga0307409, IMG submission 203888) | Maize rhizosphere microbial communities from greenhouse at UC Davis, California, United States - 322HYB-O-2 | ecosystem: Host-associated > Plants > Roots > Rhizosphere > Soil | place...
TCGACGAGACGGCGCTGGCTCGGCATCAACGGTGTGTCGAGCAGCAGCTCGGTCGTGCCGAGGACGCCGTTCATGGGCGTGCGGATCTCGTGGCTGATCGTCGCCAGGAACTGCGCCTTGGCGACGTTGGCCTGCTCGGCCTGCCGGCTTGCCTCCTCGAGCTCGCGCGCCTGCGTCTCGAGGGCGACTGTCTTCTGCTCGAGATTCGCGACCAGCGCGCGCGCAGTCTGCATCGCCTTGCGCACGCGGACGCGCAGGCGCTCGGCGACGAGGCCGGTGAAGGCGAGGTACGTGCCGAGCAGGTACATCGTCGCCGCGATCGTCAGCCGGTCGGTCCAGAGCGCCTCCGCAGGCCGATAGCGCCAGACCCAGCACGAGTACGCGAGGTAGGCGCCGAGGATGACGTGGTTGAAGTAGAGCGCGCGCCGGAAGCCGTCGCCGACCTGGTCGGCGGCGCGCACCAGCAGCAGGCAGCCGAAGAACAGGTGAACGTGCTCGAGATGGCGCAGGTTGGGCAGCCAGACGAGGATGTCGAGATGGAGGAACAGCAGGCCGAGGTCGAACGCGCCGGTGCGGCCGTACCAGACACGCAGGGCGATCCAGCTCAGGAGCGCGTAGCCGATGTTGAGGCCGAGCAGGAGGGCGAGATCGGGGCGGAGCAGCGCGACGCCGCCACGGACGTCCTGCAGCACGGCGATGAAGCACAGGATCGCGAAGCCGGCGGCGCGCACCGCCGGGATCTGTCCGGTGTGGAGTCGGCGCGCGTTGACTTCCCGTCGCCGGGCGAGCACGCCGGGATCGAGCGTGAAGCCTGCGTCGGCGTCGAGCGCCGTGCTGGGTGCGGTCACCTGGGCTGCGAAGGTCCTGGGCCCGGATTTTCCGCGCCGGCTGCCAGGCCGCACGCGGGTAGGGTCTGCCGCTCGTCGTCGATTCCGGCCCGACTCGCGAAGGATTACTCGTCCAGGTGGATGTTCTTCGCCTTGGCGAGCGCGGTCCAGCGCTGGATGTCGGCGCGGATGAACTGGCCGAACTGCTCGGGCGACATCGGCATCGGCTCGACGGCTTCGACCGAGAGCCGCTCGCGCAGCTCGGGGTCGCGCAGCACCGCGACCTGCGTTTCGTTGAGCCTCCTGACGACGTCGTCGGCGAGTCCGGCCGGTCCGACCGAGCCGTACCACTGCATCGCGTCGAACCCGGGGTAGCCCGACTCTTCGAGCGTCGGCACGTCCTTCAGCTGCGGGCTTCGCGACTTGCCGGTGACGGCGAGCGCGCGGACGCGGCCCGAGCGCAGGTGCGGCAACGCCGCGGCGAGGCCCGGGAACATCGCCTGCGTCTGGCCGCCGAGCAGGTCGGTGAACGCGGGCGCGATGCCGCGGTACGGGATGTGCAGCAAGAAGGCGCCGATCTGCTGCTTGAAGAGCTCCATCGTCAGATGCGTGAGCGAGCCTTGCCCGGCCGATCCGTAGCTGAGCTTGCCCGGGTTCTTCTTGGCGTGCTCCGCGAACTCGGCGAGCGTCTTCACCGGCAGCGCGGTGTGGACGACGAGCACGTTCGGCGTGCCGCCGATCATGCCGATCGGCGTGAAGTCCTTGATCGCGTCGTACGGGATCCGCCGCGTGGCGGGGGTCGTCCCGTGCGTCGCGACGTAGCCCTGCATCAGGGTGTAGCCGTCGGGCGCCGCGCGCGCGGTCGCAACGCTCGCGATGACGCCGCCGCCGCCGCCCTGGTTCTCGACGATGAAGGTCTGGCCGATCGCCTTGCCCCAGCGCTCGGTGACGACGCGGGCGATCATGTCGTTGCCGCCGCCCGGCGCGACCGGGACGATGTAGCGGATCGGCTTCGTCGGGAACGCCTGCGCGCGCGCCGTGCGCGGCAGCGCGAGCACGGCCGCGGTCTGCAGGATGAGGCGGCGCTTCATTCGATCTCTCCTCTCGGTCGCGTCCGGGGCGCACGGCCATTCTGCCGCCGTGCGGCAACCGCCGCCGCAGTCGGGTCACGCCCGGCGTTGCGCGAGCTCCGCCGCCCAGCGGCCGAGATCGGGATCGACGCCGAGACCGGGCGCGTCGCCGAGCCGGATCGTGCCGGCCGTGAGCTGCGCGAGCGGCGGGCAGAGGTCGCTGCGCAGCGGGTTCTCGTTCGAATCGATCTCGAGCATGCCGTCGCTGCCGCCGCGCGCGGCGAGGACGTGCGCCGACGCGAGCAGGCCGATGCCGGCGCCGAGATAGTGCGGGCAGTAGCGCAGGCCCGCTGCGGCGATCCGGTCGATGAGCTCGAGGATGCCGGAGATGCCGCCCCACTTGGCGAGGTCGGGCTGGACGACGGCGACGGCGCGCGAGGCGATGAGCGCGTCGAACGCATCGTCGCCGATCGCGTTCTCGCCCGCGGCGAGCGGAATCGGCGATGCCGCGGCGAGGCGCTGCCACTCGGGCCAGGGGCGATCGGCGCGCAGCGGCTCCTCGAGCCACGCCGGCGCGAACGCGGCGAGCCGGTGCGCCATCGCGACCGCGTCGGCGAACGGCCAGGCCTGGTTGGCGTCGACCATCAGGCACGCCTCGGCGCCGGCGGCGGCGCGCACCGCGGCGAGGTTGTCGACGTCGCGTGCGGCGCCGAAGCCGACCTTGAGCTTGAACGCGGTGTGTCCCTGCCGGCGCAGCGCCGCGACGACGCTGCCCGGATCGTCGGGATTGATGCCGCTCGCGTACACCGTCAGCGGCCGCCCGGCGCTTGCGACGGCGGCGTCGTCGCGCCGCGCGAGATGGCGCCACAACGGTTGGCCGGCGCGCCGCGCGGCGAGGTCGTGCAGGGCGATGTCGACGCCGGCGATCGCCTGCGCGATCGGACCGGGCTCGCCCGCCTGGATCGCGAGCACGGCCGTCTTCTCGCTCAGCTCGCGAAACGCCGCTGCCGGCGACGCGAAGGAACGGCCGGCGACGAGCGGCGCGAGCACGGTCTCGACCAGGCGGGCGCGGTGCTCGGCGCCGCACGACGGGAAGTTGCACCACGCCTCGCCCCAACCGAACGCGCCGTCGGCATCCTCGACGCGGACGAGCACCGCGGGACGGTCGTGCATCGTGCCGAACGACGTCCGCACCGGCACCCGCACCGGCCAGCGCAGCACGTGCGCCTCGACGCGCGCGATCGCGGGCGCCGTGGCAGGCGCCGGAATTTCCCGGTTGTGGTCGCTCATCGCGGTGCGCTATAAAGGGATGGTCGATCGTACGTTTGACCCTTTGAAGCCGCAAGCGCGCAACCCGGCGACCCGTGTCGCGCTCGTCGCCGCGCCGTGGCTCGCGATCGTCGCGCTCTGGTACGCGGTGCGCTCGAGCGGGCTCGTCAACCCCTCGCTCGTGCCGGCGCCGCACGCCGTCCTCGCCAAGCTCGTCGAGCTCGCCGGCGACCGCCTGCCGCTCGACGTCTGGATGTCGACGCGGCGCGTCTTCGTCGGCGTCTTCCTCGGCGTGCTGGTCGCGGTGCCGGTCGGCTTCGCGATCGGCTGGTACCCGCGCGTGCGCAGCTTCGTCGACCCGCTCGTCAACTTCTTCCGCGCGCTGCCCCCGATCGCGCTGATTCCGCTCGTCATCGTGTATTTCGGCATCGGCGAGGCCGCCAAGGTCGTGATCCTGTTCTACGCGTCGTTCTTCGCCGGCGTCATCGTCATGGTCGAGGGCATCGGCCAGATCAGCCCGATCTACGTCCGCGTCGCGCGCACGCTCGGCGCGACCGACGCCGAGATCTTCGCCAAGGTGATCGTCCCGCTCGCGGTGCCGCACATCCTGACCGCGGTCCGGGTCGCGCTCGGCGTCGCCTGGGCGACGCTCGTCGCCTCCGAGCTGATCGCCGCGCAGCAGGGCCTCGGCGCGCTGATCCAGAACGCGTCGTCGTTTTTCCAGCTCGACATCGTCTACGTCGGCATCATCTGCATCGGCCTGATCGCGCTGGCGATGGACCTGCTGCTGCGGGCGGCGACGCGTCGGCTGGTCGACTGGCAGGACCGGATCGGGTAGCGCCGCGGCACGCCATGCAGCCCGACACCTTGCCGATGATCAGCGCCATGAGCGCGGCGGTGCGCCTGCGCTTCGACGATGTCGGCGTCGACTTCCCGACCGCGGCCGGCGCGATGCGGGTCGTCGAGGGCGTCAACCTCGACGTCCGCCAGGGCGAGTTCGTCTCGATCATCGGCCCGTCGGGCTGCGGCAAGACGACGCTGCTCAACATGGTCGGCGGCTTCGTCAAGCCGACCCGCGGCGTCGTCCTGCTCGACGACGCGCCGATCCAAGGCCCGGGGCCGGATCGCGGCGTCATCTTCCAGGAGTACGGCGTCTTTCCCTGGCTGACGGTGCGCGGCAACATCGAGTTCGGCCTGAAGCTCGGCGCCAACGCGCGCCACGCCGAGCGCCGCGCCGAGATCGTCGAGCGCTACCTCGCGTTGATGGGGCTCGCCGACTTCGCCGATCACCATCCCAAGCATCTCTCGGGCGGCATGCGCCAGCGCCTCGCGCTCGCTCGCGCCTACGCGGTGCAGCCCGAGTTCCTGCTGATGGACGAGCCGTTCGGTGCCCTCGACGCGCAGACCCGCACCGCCATGCAGGACCTGCTGCTGCAGGTGCTCGCCACCGAGGGCAAGACGGTGCTGCTCGTCACCCACTCGGTCGACGAGGCGATCTATCTGTCGTCGCGCATCGTCGTCGTCACCGCGCGGCCGGCGCACGTGCGCACGATCATCGACGTGCCGTTCGCGTATCCGCGCAGCGAATCGGTCCACGAGGACCATCGCTTCGCCGCCTTGCGCGCCGAGATCCGCACGCTGGTGATGGAAGAGTACGAGGCGCAGGTGCGGCAGTACGCGCCGCGCGCCGCCGTTGGATGACCACGACCACGCGGGCCAGAGGCCCGCTCCACAGGAGACGACCATGACCTTTCGCCGCAGAACCCTCCTCCAGGCCGGCGCCGCCGCGTCGATCGCCGGCTTCGCGCGAGGCGCCCTCGCCCAGGCGCGCACCAAGCTGCGCGTCGGCTACCTGCACACGCCCGCGGTCGACGGTCAGATCTGGCTCGGCCAGCAGTCCGGCGCGTGGACCAAGCGAGGCCTCGACCTCGAGCTGATCCAGTTCACGACCGGCCTCGAGCTGTTCCAGGCGATGATCGGCGGCAGCCTCGACGTGCTCTCGACCGGCGCCGTCGTCTCCAACTTCCCGGCGCGCGGCCAAGGCCGCGTCTTTCTCCTCAACAACATCGAGTACGCGACCGCGCAGCTCTGGGTGCGCGACGACGCCGTCAAGTCGGTCGCCGACCTGAAGGGCAAGCAGATCTCGACGACGACGGGAACGACGGCGCACGTCTTTCTCGACCGCGCGCTGCGCTCGGCCAAGCTCGACCCGACCAAGGACGTCCAGATCGTCAACCAGCGGATGGCCGAGGCGGTGACCTCGTTCGTCTCCGGCGCCGTTCCCGCGGTGGCGCTCTGGGTGCCGTTCGACCAGACCGTCAAGCAGAAGGTGGCGAACGCGCGCAAGGTCGTCGATGCGTCGGCGTTCTTTCCCGAGGCCGCGATCATGGGCGGCTGGGCCGCGCGCAATGACTTCTACGACGCCAACAAGGCGGCGCTGACGTCGCTGATCGCCGGCTGGGTCGAGACCAACGACGCGATGCTCGCCAACTTCGACGCCGCCGCCGAGACGCTGCAGAAGACGCAGTACAAGGACGTCCCGCTCGCCGACTTCAAGGACGCGATGAAGTTCTCGAAGTACTACACGTCGGCCGAGTGGCGCAAGCTCTACCAGGACGGCACGGCGACGAAGTGGCTGCAGCAGGTGACCGACTTCTTCGCCGTCGCCGGCAACATCGCGAACCCGGTGCCGGCGTCGAAGTACTTCGATCCGCAGCTCTACCTGCAGACGGTCAAGGCTTGAGCCGGCCGCCTGCTGCGACGACCGAGGCACAGCGATGGCGCTCGCCGCCGGCTTCGACTACGTGATCGTCGGCGGTGGCTCGGCCGGTTGCGTGCTCGCGAACCGGCTCTCCGCCGACCCGGCGTCCCGCGTCCTGCTGCTCGAGGCAGGACGGCACGCGCGTCACTTCTGGCTGCGCCTGCCGGTCGGCTATTTCCGCTCGATCTACGACCCGCGCTTCTCCTGGCAGTTTCCGCTCGAGCCCGAGGCGAGCACCGGCAACCGAGCGATCGCGTGGCCGCGCGGCAAGGCGCTCGGCGGCTCGAGCATCATCAACGGACTGCTCTACATCCGCGGCCAGCCGGCCGACTTCGACGACTGGGCAGACGTGCACGGCGCGCGAGGCTGGAGCTACCGCGAGGTGCTGCCGGTCTTCAAGCGCTCGGAGGCCTACGAGGGCGGCGAGAGCGAGTACCACGGCGCGGCCGGCGAGCTCGGCGTCTCCGACCTGCGCAACGACCATCCGTACTGCGAGGCCTGGCTCGCCGCCGGCGTCGAGGCCGGACATCCTGCGACCTCCGACTTCAACGGCGCGCACGCGGACGGCCTCGGCCGCTACCAGCTGACGCTGCGCGGCCGCTGGCGCTGCGACGCCGCGACCGCGTTCCTGGCGCCGGCGCTGCGCCGGCCGAACCTGACGATCGTCACCGGCGCCCACGTCGCGCGCGTCGTCGTCGAGCGCGGCCGCGCGACCGCGGTCGAGTGGATCGTCGACGGCGCGCCGCGAAGCGCGCGCGCCGATCGCGAAGTGATCCTCGCCGCCGGCGCGTTGCAGTCGCCGCAGCTGCTGCAGCTCTCGGGCATCGGCCCGGCGACGCTGCTCGAGCGCCACGGCGTCGCCGTCGCCGTCGACGCGCCCGACGTCGGCAAGAACCTCCAGGATCACTACCAGGCGCGCGTGATCGTCAAGCTGAAGGAGAAGCGCTCGCTCAACGACGACGTTCGCAGTCCCGTCCGTCTGGCGCAGATGGGCGCCCAGTGGCTGTTCGCGCAGCGCGGCCCGCTGACCGTCGGCGCCGGCCAGGTCGGCGGCCTGGTCGCGAGCGAGCACGCGACCGGCGGCCGTGCCGACGTGCTGCTCAACGTGATGCCGCTCTCGGTCGACAAGCCCGGCGACCCGCTGCACCGCTTCTCGGGCTTCTCGGCGTCGGCAGCGCAGTGCCGGCCGCAGTCGACCGGGACGGTCGAGATCGCGAGCGCCGACCCGCTCGCGCCGCCGCGGATCCGCGCCGGCTATCTCACCGATCCGGCCGACGCGAAGGTGCTGGTCGCGGGGCTCGCGATGCTGCGCGACATCTACGCCCAGCCGGCCTTCCGCGGCCTCGTCACCGGCGAGGAATACCTGCCGGGCAACGAGGTGACGACGACCGCCGCGCTCGAGGCGTTCGCGCGCGCCAAGGGCGGCACGGTGTTCCATCCCGCCGGCAGCTGCCGCATGGGCGGCGACCCGCGCTCGGTCGTCGACGAGCGGCTGCGCGTGCGCGGCGTCGAGCGGCTGCGCGTGATCGACGCATCGGTGATGCCGCGCATCGTCTCGACCAACACCAACGCGGCGGCGATCATGATCGGCGAGAAAGGCGCGGCGCTCGTCCTCGACGACGCCGGCAGCGGCGCGCGCGCGGCGCGCGCCGGCGAAAAGGCCGCGGCGTGATCCTCGACAACGCCGCGGTTCCGCTCTATGTCCAGCTCGCCGACCTGTTCCGGCAGCGGATCGTCAAGGGCGTCTGGAAGGAAGGCGAGAAGCTGCCGTCGCTCGAGCAGCTCGTCGCCGAGTTCGAGGTGGCGCGCGTCACGGTGCGCCAGGCGATCGAGCGGCTGACGCGCGCCGGCCTGGTCTCGCCGCAGCGCGGCCGCGGCACCTTCGTCACCGGCGCGCCGCGGCACGACCGGTGGCTGCGCGTCGAGACGTCGCTGAAGAACCTCGCCGAGGTCTACCGCGACACCCAGCCGACGATCCTCAACATCGACGAAAAGGAGTCGTCGCGCAGCCCCCGCCTCGGCGACGACGACGGCGTCCCGGCGCCGCAGTACGCGTACATGCGGCGCGTCCATTCCCGCCAGGGCCGCCCGTATTGCGTGATCGACATCTACCTCGACGCCGAGATCTTCGCCCGCCGGCCGGCGCGCTTCCGCAAGGAGACGGTGATCCCGCTGCTGATGGCGATGCCGTCGGTGAAGATCGCGACGGCGCGCCAGGTCCTGACGATCTCGACCGCCGACCTCGAGGTCGCCCGCCACCTCGGCATCCCGGTCAACGCGCCGGTCGCCGACGTGCGGCGCGTCTTCACCGGCCCGAAGCGGCGCGTGATCTATCTCGCCGAGGTGACCTACCGCGGCGATTTCATCCAGGTCGAGTTCGACCTCAAGTCTTGACGGGCGCGGCGGCGGCGCCGCCTGCCGGTCGCGCGCTCAGGGCTTCGCGCGCCCGCCTGAGCTCGGTCTCGTGCGCGATCTCGTGCAGCAGCGCGGCGAGCGTCTCCGGCATCGTGATGTGCGGGTTGTGGCTGGCGTCGAGCTCGTCGTAGCGCCAGCCCTTCTCGGCCCGTGCGCGATCGGCGAACTTGCGAAAGACGTCGCCGGGGGCGAAGCGCGTGCAGTAGATGTAGGCGCGCGGCAGCTTGTCGACCGCGCCGGTCAGCGGCAGCGCCTGCTGGAACGTCGCGCCGGGCTCCATCACGCGTCGCGGCAACGCCCATACGAGGTCCTCGGGCCCGGTGTCGGGCGGCATCGGGTTGGGCGGGACGCGCCAGCCGTCGCCGAGCGTGCGCTGCGCCTCGACCATCTCGGCGCGCCGTTGCGGCCCGACCAGCTCGGCGAGCGACTGGTTGTCGCGCGGAACGAAGGCGTCGAGGTAGACGAGGCGGGCGATGCGCTCGCTGGCGCGGTCGGCGACGCCGGTCGCGACCATGCCGCCGTAGCTGTGGCCGACCAGGATGACGTCGCGCAGGTCTTCGATCGCGAGCACGCCGAGGATGTCCTCGACGTGGACCGAGAGGTCGATCTCGGGTCGCGCCAGATGGGCGCGGTCGCCGAGGCCGGTCAGGGTCGGCGTGAACACCTCGTGGCCGCGCCCCCGCAGCAGCGGCCGCATCTTCTTCCACGCCCAGCCGCCGGTCCAGGCGCCATGCACCACCACGAAGGTCGACATCGCTTGTCCTCCGCCATGCCCGAGCGAAGCGGGCCACAAGCGCGACCGAATGTCAACGCGGCGGGATCGATCCGATCGCGTGCAGCGTGCCGTCGTTCGCGGGCGCGACGACGACGATCTCGGCCGGCGCCGGGCTCTGGCCGGTGAGGGCGACGATGTTCTGGCCGTGGCTGACGACGAGCAGCACGCCGGGCCCGCGCCACGACCCGGCGACGGCGAGGCCGCGCTCGCGCAGCGCCGCGCGCTGCTCGCCGAGGACGTAGGCGTTCGCGAACGCCGGCTCGATCTCGACGCGGCCGACCGCGGCGAGCGTCGCGGTGTCGACGCAGCGGCACCACGGCGAGCTGAGCACGCGCGCGATCGCGATCCGCGCCGCGCGCAGGCGCTCGCCGACCGCGCGCGACTGGGCGCGGCCGCGCTCGCTGAGGTTGCGTTGGGTCGCGCAGTCGTCGAGGCGCCAGTCGGCGGGATCGCCGACCCCCGGGGCGTCGGCGTGGCGCATCAGCGCGACGACGCCGCCCTGCCGCAGCGCCGCCCACGCGGCGGCTTCGTCGGCGCGCGCCGGCGCGGCCGCGACGAGAAGAGCGACGAACGCGAGGAGGAGGCGGCTCAAGCGGGCGAAGAGCGCAGGCCGTACGCCTTGCCGGCGACGAACACGTATTCGGCGCGCAGCACCGGATCGCCCTTCTCGCCGCTCGTCGTGTAGCCGAGCACCTCGACGCGGTCGCCGTCGCGAAGCTCGGGAACCTTCCACGCCTCCAGGCGCGTCAGCGGCGCGAGCTCGACGTGCCAGACGCGGTCCTTGCGCGTCGGCAAGCGCGCGTTGGCGAGGACGCGCGGCGCGTCGACGTTCGCCGACTGGGCCGGCAGCGCGCGGCGCTGCAGGTCGGCCGGCAAGGCGAGGTCGGCCGCGGTCTCGAGGTCGAACTCGGCGTGCGGGTTCTTCCAGACGACCTTGCGTGCGGTGCCCTGCAGGTAGAGCGGCCGCTCCTGGTCGAAGCCGCTCCAGCCATGGTGCGCCCACGCAGCGGGCATCGGCGCTGCGAGCGCGGCGAGGAGGAGATGACGTCGGTCCATCGTGCAGCTTCCTGGTGCTCCTAGTAGTAGGCGATCGAGCGGCCGCAGATGATGATCGCAAGCCAAAGCCCGACCGAGAGCAAGGTCTGGCCGCGGCCGAAGGCGTCGTTGCGGACGAGGCCGCCGCGACGGTGGAACGCCGCGGCGTTGAGGCCGGCGCACACCAGCAGTCCCATCTTGACGAGGAACGGCCGGTTGCCGAGCAGCTCGCCCGGCTGGGTCAGGAACATCGCCGTCCCGCTCGCGGCCGCGAACGCGAAGCCGACCAGCGTCAGGCGCAGGCCGAAGCGCGCGAGCGGCTGCAGCGGCAGCTCCGGCGCGCGGCCCCAGATGCGCAGCTCGACCAGGACCAGGCTGCCGAGCAGCAGGGCGATGCCGACGATGTGGACGATCTCCAGCGCCGGATAGAGCCACGGCAGCGCGGCGATGGCGCGCAGGGCCGATGCGACCTCGCCGCTCACGGACAGGCGGCGCCCGCGGCACGGACAAAGGCACGCGGCCGGTCGGCGCCGAGCGGGACGGCGTCGGTCCGCCGCAGCGTGCTGCCGTCGAGCTGCAGCGCGATCGGGTGCAGGCCGTCGCCGCGCAGCGTCGTCGCCTCGATGCCGCCGTCGAAGACGAGCGGCGGCAGCGCGGCGTCGTTGTCCGCGAGAGTCGCCGAGAAGCGCTGGAAGCGCTGCTCGATGTCGAGGCTCGCGCCGCGTGCGCACCAGCGCCCGTGGACGCGCGCGGGAACCACCCAGAGGTGGACGCGCGCGAACTTGTCGCGGCCGAGCGCTTTCTCCGGCACCGGAATCGTGAGCGTGCGGTCGGGCCGCCAGTCGCCGAGGTCCCAATCGTGCGACACGATGCGCGTCCCCGGCGCGAGCGCGAGCAGGCGCGGCCGCAGCTGCAGGTTGACTTCGGGGAGCAGGTACATGGTGACGACGGTCGCGGCGCTCAGGTCGGTGCGGAACAGGTCCTGCTCGCGGAACTCGACGCGTCGCGCGACGCCTGCCTTCGACGCATTCGACCGGCTCTTGGCGACGAGCTCGGGAACGATCTCGACGCCGAGCCCGCTCGCGCCGAAGCGGCGCGCCGCCGTGATGACGATGCGGCCGTCGCCCGAGCCGAGGTCGACGACGTGGTCGCGCGCCGACACGCCGGCGAGCTCGAGCATCGCCGCGGTGACCGCGTCGGGACTGGTCACGAACGGCACTTCGTCCTGCGCTGCGGCACCCGGCGCCACGACGGCGAGCGCCGCGCAGACGAGCGCCGGCGCGGCCCGGAACGCGATGCTCGGCGACCCCATCCCCATCTCCTCTCGCGTCGGCGCAAAATCCAGCGGTTCCGCGCCGGCCTGCCGGCGTTTCCTCCACCGCGGGAGAGCCGGATGACAAAAGGTTACTGGATCGCGCGCGTCGACGTC
>Ga0307409_100001482_pt1 | contig 11579 bp, 10 predicted proteins | sample 322Ometagenome_2_FD_203888 | JGI IMG/M metagenome (GOLD analysis project Ga0307409, IMG submission 203888) | Maize rhizosphere microbial communities from greenhouse at UC Davis, California, United States - 322HYB-O-2 | ecosystem: Host-associated > Plants > Roots > Rhizosphere > Soil | place...
CCCGTTCGCCGGCTCCTACGTCGTGGAGTCGATGACCGACGACCTCGAGGCCGCGGCGCTCGAGCTGATCCAGGCCGTCGAGGACCGTGGAGGAGCGGTGGCCGCCATCGAGCAGGGCTTCCAGAAGTCGGAGATCGAGCGCTCGGCCTACCGGATCGCCCTCGAGATCGACCACAACGAGCGCACCGTCGTGGGCGTCAACCGGTTCACCCTCAAGGAGGAGGAGCCCTACGAGCCGCTGCGGGTCGATCCGCAGATCGAGGCCGACCAGTGCGAGCGGCTCGCCGCCCTGCGGGCCGAGCGCGACAACGCGGCCGTCGAGCGCGCCCTCGAGGCGGTTCGCGAGGCGGCCCGTGGCACCGACAACCTGCTCTACCCGATGCGGGAGGCACTGCGGCTGCGCGCCACCGGCGGCGAGGTCAGCCACGCACTGCGCGACGTGTGGGGCCTGTACGTCCCTCGCGACAGCTTCTGACTCCCGCGACGGCTTCTGACCCCCGCGACGGCTTCTGACCCGCGCCACGGTTTCCGACGCGACGGCTTCCGGGCCGGGGAGGGCGTCCGGGCGCGGGTACAGTTCGCCCTGAGATGACTGACAACTCCCTGCTGTCCGCTGTGGTCGGAAGCGTCGACGGCTTCCTGCCCGAGCTCGTCGAGCTGCGCCGCGACCTGCACGCGCACCCCGAGCTCTCCCGCGAGGAGACCCGCACCACGATGGTGGTCAGCCAGCGGCTGGCGGCCGCGGGTGTGCGGGTGCGGCCGCTGGCCGGCACCGGACTGGTCGCGGACATCGGGGCCGAGCAGCCGGCATACCGCGTGGCGCTGCGCGCCGACCTCGACGCGCTCCCGGTGCGGGAGCGCACCGAGCTCGACTGGGCCTCCACCAACTACGGCGTCTGCCACGCCTGCGGGCACGACGTGCACATCGCAGCGGTGCTCGGTGCCGGTCTGGCCCTGCGCGAGCAGGAGGAGCTGCTGCGCGAGCGTGGCATCGCGGCCCGCCTCATCTTCCAGCCCGCGGAGGAGGTCATCCCCGGGGGCGCGCTCGACGTGCTGGAGCAGGGCGGCATGGACGGCGTCGACGCCGCCTTCGCCGTGCACTGCGACCCCAGCCTCGAGGTCGGCCGGGTCGGCCTGCGCGAGGGCCCGATCACCGCTGCCTCCGACCGCGTCACCGTGCACCTCAGTGGTCGCGGCGGCCACACGTCGCGCCCCCACCTGACCGAGGACCTCACCTTCGCGCTCGCGAAGGTGATCACCGAGGTGCCGGCCGTGCTGTCGCGGCGGCTCGACCCGCGGTCGGGCCTGGCCCTGGTGTGGGGTGAGGTGCGGGCAGGCATGGCCAGCAACGTGATCCCCTCCTCGGGCATCGTCGCGGGAACCCTGCGCATGCTCGACGCCGAGGCGTGGAAGACCGTCGGGGCCCTTCTGGAGCAGGTGGTGCACGCGGTCGTCAGCCCGTATGCCGTGACCGCCCGCCTCGAGCACGTGCCGGGCGTGCCGCCGGTCGTCAACCACCCCGACGCCATCGACGTGCTGCGCCAGTCCTGCCTCGGCGGAGGGCTCGAGCCGGTGCCCACGCCGCAGTCGCTGGGTGGCGAGGACTTCGCGTGGTACCTCGCGTCCGTGCCGGGCGCCATGGCCCGGCTCGGCACCAGGACGCCGGGCGGCCGCACCTTCGACCTGCACCAGGGCGACCTCGTGGTCGACGAGGGTTCCGTGGCCGCCGGTGCGCGGCTGCTGGCGGGCGCCGTGGTCGCCGACGTCATCAAGGCAGCAGCCTCCGGCGAGCCGACAGTCGCGGATTCGTAACAGTTCGGGTGGGTTTCCCGAAGGCGTCCGGGTCTCACAGCGTGGACGGCTATTGTCCCGACTGCGGGAGTGCAGTCTGCGCCCCGTCCCAGGACCAAGAACAGGAGAAAGCCTTGCGTCACACGATCAAGGTTGCGGCGGTCATGTCGGCCGCGGCGCTGGCGCTCGCCGCATGCGGTGACTCTGGCCAGACGAACGAGGGCGGCGGCGCATCCGCCTCGTCCGCGGGCGGCAAGAAGAGCGACGTCAAGGTGGGCATGGCCTACGACGTGGGCGGCCGTGGCGACCAGTCGTTCAACGACGCGGCCGCCGCGGGCCTCGACAAGGCCAAGTCCGAGCTCGGCGTGGAGGCCAAGGAGGCCACCGCGGTCGACAAGGAGCCCGAGTCCGCCCGCGAGGAGCGCCTGCAGCAGCTCATCGACGCCGGCTACACCCACGTCGTCGCCGTCGGCTTCGCCTACGCACCGGCGGTCACCAAGGTCGCCAAGGCCAACCCCGACGTGAAGTTCGCGCTTGTCGACTCGACGGACGCCAAGGGCGACAACATCAGCAACCTGACCTTCGCCGAGAACGAGGGCTCGTTCCTCGTCGGCGCGGCCGCGGCGCTGAAGTCGAAGGCCAGCCACATCGGCTTCGTCGGCGGTGTCAACACCGACCTCATCAAGAAGTTCGAGGCCGGCTACATCACGGGCGCCAAGGCGGTCAACAAGGACATCAAGATCGACGTCACCTACCTGACGCAGCCGCCGGACTTCTCCGGCTTCGGTGACCCGGCCAAGGGCAAGACCGCTGCCGAGGGCATGTACCAGGGCGGCGCCGACGTGGTCTACCACGCCGCGGGTGGCTCCGGTGGTGGCGTCTTCACCGCCGCCAAGGCCGCGGGCGCCATGGCCATCGGTGTCGACTCCGACCAGGCCCTGACGGCTGCGCCGGACGTCAAGGACGTCATCATCACCTCGATGATCAAGAAGGTCGACGTCGCGGTCTACGACTTCATCAAGAGCGAGGTCGACGGCCAGTTCAAGGCGGGCGTGCAGGTCTTCGACCTCAAGTCCGGCGGTGTCGACTACTCCACCACCGGTGGCAAGATCGACGACATCAAGGCCAAGCTCGACGACTACAAGAAGCAGATCATCGACGGGAAGCTCACGGTTCCCACCAAGCCCTGACACTGAGGTGACAGACACGGCCCGGGCGGCGCGGTAGCGTGCCACCCGGGCCGTGCCGTGCCCCGCAGAACGACCGCCCGCACCGACGCGGGCCCAATCCAGGAGTGTGCGCCATCACTGCCTCCGCACCGCAAGCCCCCACGGCGGCCGGAACGGACCTCGCCGTCGAGCTCGAGGGAATCACCAAGCGGTTCCCGGGCGTCGTCGCCAACAAGGACATCACCTTCGCGGCTCGTCGTGGCACGGTCCACGCGATCGTGGGGGAGAACGGTGCCGGCAAGTCGACGCTGATGAAGATCCTCTACGGGGTCCAGCGCCCCGACGAGGGCACCATCAAGGTGGACGGCCGGGCGGTGAACCTGCACTCCCCGTCGGACGCGATCGCGGCCGGCATCGGCATGGTGTTCCAGCACTTCATGCTGGCCGACAACCTCACGGTGCTCGAGAACGTCGTGCTCGGCGCGGAGAAGCTGCACGGCATCGGTGACGAGGCGCGTGCCGAGATCCGCCGCATCTCCGACGACTACGGCCTCGAGATCGACCCCGACGAGCTCGTCGAGAACCTCGGCGTCGGCCACCGCCAGCGCGTCGAGATCCTCAAGGTGCTCTACCGCGGCGCGAAGACCCTCATCCTCGACGAGCCCACCGCCGTCCTGGTGCCCCAGGAGGTCGACGAGCTCTTCGACAACCTGCGGGAGCTGAAGAAGGAGGGCCTGACGGTCCTCTTCATCTCGCACAAGCTCGACGAGGTGCTCAGCGTCGCCGACAGCATCACCGTGATCCGGCGCGGCACCACGATCGACACCGTCGACCCCTCGACCGTCAACGCCCGCCAGCTCGCCGAGCTGATGGTGGGCTCCGAGCTGCCCTCGCCCAGCACCGAGGAGTCGACGGTCACCGACCGCGTCGTCCTGCGGGTGGAGGACCTCACGCTCCAGGGCCTCTCCGGTCGCCCTGTCCTCGACGGCATCTCCTTCACGATCCACGCCGGCGAGGTCCTCGGCATCGCCGGCGTCGAGGGCAACGGCCAGGCCGAGCTCGTCGAGGTCATCATGGGGATGCGCGAGCCGTCGTCGGGGCTGGTGTTCCTCGGCGACACCGACATCTCCGCCTGGGACACCCGTGAGATCCGCGAGGCCGGCGTCGGGTACATCCCCGAGGACCGCCAGCGCCACGCGCTGCTCCTCGAGGCCCCGCTCTGGGAGAACCGCATGCTCGGCCACCAGACCGAGGAGCCCAACGTCCGCGGCCAGCTGATCAACGCCGCCGGCGCCAAGGCCGACACCGAGCGCATCGTCAAGGAGTACGACGTGCGCACCCCCTCGATCACCGTCACCGCTGGGTCGCTCTCGGGCGGCAACCAGCAGAAGCTCATCGTGGGCCGCGAGATGAGCCACGACCCCAAGGTGCTCGTGGCCGCCCACCCGACCCGCGGCGTCGACGTCGGCGCCCAGGCCAGCATCTGGGACCTCATGCGCGAGGCCCGCCGCAAGGGCCTCGGAGTGCTCCTCATCTCGGCCGACCTCGAGGAGCTCATCGGCCTGTCGGACACCATCCGGGTCATCCTGCGCGGGCGCCTGTCGGGCGAGTTCGACCCCGACCAGGTCACCTCCGAGGACCTCGGCGCCGCCATGACCGGCGCGGGGGAGCGCAGCGGGGCACCCGGCACGATGGGCGCACCCGACGACGCGGCGACGCGGCATACCGGCAGTGGTGACGAGGGAGCGACCCGATGACCGCGCTGAGCCCCCGGCGGATCCTGCTGACCCTCGCGGGTCCGGTGCTCGCCCTGCTCGTGGCCTTCGTGGTCACCTCGCTCGTGCTCGTGGCGGTCGGCGACCCGGTGGGCGACGTCTGGAGCTCCCTGCTGAGCAAGCCGCTGCCGCGCCAGATGGTCAACATCGTCAACGCCGCGAGCGTCTTCTACCTATCGGCCATCGCCGTCGCGATCGGGTTCCGCATGAACCTGTTCAACATCGGCGTCGACGGCCAGTACCGCGTGGCGGTGTTCGCCGCGGCGGTCTTCGCGGGCCAGGCGTGGCTGCCCGGCATCCTCAACGTCATCGTCGCGATCCTCATCGCCATCCTCTGCGGCGGCCTGTGGGCCGGCATCGCGGCCTGGCTCAAGGTGAAGCGCGGCGTCTCCGAGGTCATCTCGACGATCATGCTCAACGCCATCGCCACAGGCCTGGTGAGCTGGCTGCTCGGCAAGGTGCGCGACACCAGTGGCTCGGGCAGCAACGTCACCAACACCAAGGAGATCCCGGACTCCTCCAAGCTCGAGGGCCTCGCGCTGGTGCCCGGTGCCGCCAACAAGGTCTACACCCTGATCCTGCTGGCCGCCGTCGTCGGCTTCCTCTACTGGTTCGTGCTCGGCAAGACCAGGTTCGGCTACGACCTTCGCGCGACCGGCATGTCGGAGACCGCGGCCGTGGCCAGCGGCGTGAAGGTCCCGCGCATGGTGGTCAGCGCGATGCTGCTCTCCGGTGGCGTGGCGGGCCTCGTCGGCATGCCGCTGCTGTTCGGCCAGGACTTCTCCTACGGCACCACCTTCCAGGCCGGCCTCGGCTTCTCGGGCATCGCGATCGCGCTGCTCGGCCGCAACAACCCGGTCGGCATCGCCTTCGCCGCACTGCTGTGGGCCTATCTCGAGCAGCAGTCCAACGGCCTGCAGATCAAGGCCGACGTCTCTCCCGAGCTCGTCAACATCATCCAGGGAGTCATCCTGTTCGCCGTCGTCATCGCCTACGAGCTGATCCGCCGGGCTGACATCCGCCTCGAGCAGGCCCGCGTCGCCCGGGAGCTGGCCGCCCAGCGGGGCTCGGCCCCCGTCGAGGAAGGAGCGCAGGCATGAGCGCCGCCGGACTCTCGGTCGGCGTCCAGACCGCTCCCGCAGCACCGCCGACCAAGCGGCGGCACCTGAGCCCCGGCCGCATCGCCCTGTATGCCGCCGGCGTCGTCCTCGTCATCTCCGTGCTCCGCGTGGTCACCGGCGCGAACGACATCGCCTCCTCGGGCGCCATCGCCGCCGCCATCGGCCTCGCGGTCCCGATCGGCCTGGCCGGTCTGGGCGGCCTGTGGTCGGAGCGCGCCGGCGTGGTCAACATCGGCCTCGAGGGCATGATGATCCTCGGCACCTGGGGCGCGGCGTTCTGCGCCATCGAGTGGGGCGCGTGGGCCGGCATCATCGGCGGCATCATCGGCGGCGTCGTCGGCGGTGTCATCCACGCCGTCGCCACGGTCGTCTTCGGCGTCGACCACATCGTCTCCGGTGTGGCGCTCAACATCATCGGTGCCGGCCTGGCGAAGTACCTCGCCGCCCGGTTCTTCACCGGCATGCAGGGCGGTGGCCCGACCCAGTCGCCGCCGCTGCCCAACCTGCCGACCGTCTCCCTGCCGGGCATCTCGGACGCGCTGGGGGAGCTGGAGCAGAAACACATCTTCTTCATCTCCGACCTCGCCGGCATCATCCGCGGCCTGGTCACCAACGTCTCGGTGCTCACGATCATCGCCGTGCTGCTCTTCGTCGCCACGGCGTGGATCCTGTGGCGCTCCGCCTTCGGCCTGCGGCTGCGCTCCTGTGGCGAGTCGCCGGTCGCGGCCGAGAGCCTCGGCATCAACGTCTACAAGTACAAGTTCCTGGCCGTGCTGGTCTCCGGTGGCCTGGCCGGTCTCGGTGGCGGGTTCCTCGCGCTCGTGGCGGCCAACGTCTACCGGGACGGCCAGACCGGTGGCCGCGGCTACATCGGCCTCGCGGCGATGATCTTCGGCAACTGGCGCCCCGGCGGCCTGATGGCCGGTGCCGGTCTGTTCGGCTACACCGACGCCATCCAGCTGCGCGGTGGCGGTGCCACGGTGCACGCGCTGCTCCTGCTGCTGGCGGTGCTGCTGCTGGCGATCGGCATCTGGCAGATCGTGCGCAACAAGCGCATGGTCCAGGGCGGCCTGGCCATCGTGACGGCCGTCCTGACGGGCATCTGGTACGCCGTGACCGAGACGGTGCCGAGCGAGCTGGTCGGCATCACGCCCTACCTGACCACGCTGCTCGTGCTGGCGTTCGCGTCGCAGCGGCTGCGCATGCCGGCAGCCGACGGGCAGGTCTACCGCAAGGGCGAGGGCCACTAGTGGCGGCACCCGAGGTCGACTGGGCCGCGCTCCAGGCCCAGGCGGTCGCCATCATGCGCAAGGCCTACGCGCCCTACTCGAAGTTCCCGGTCGGCGTGGCAGGCCTGGTCGAGGACGGCCGCGTGGTCGTCGGCTGCAACGTCGAGAACGCCGCCTACGGCGTGGGGCTGTGCGCGGAGTGCGGCATGGTCTCGCACCTGCACGCAAGCGGCGGCGGCCGGCTCGTCGCCGTCGCGTGCGTCGGGGGTGACGGCCAGCCACTCATGCCGTGCGGGCGCTGCCGCCAGCTGCTGTGGGAGAACGGCGGGCCGCAGTGCCTGCTGCTGACTCCGCAGGGGGTGCTGCCGATGACCGAGGTGCTGCCGCAGGCCTTCGGGCACGACGACCTCGACGCCGCGGCGGCCCGCGCGCAGCACTGAGGTCTGCCGGACGGGTCTCAGGAGGCCTTGCGGGAGGGACGCCAGCGCGTTGCCTCGCCCGACCGCTCGGCCTCCTCGGCGGCCTTGGCGATGTTGCGCTGCATGCCCCCGAACACGATGCCGTGGAACGGGTAGACGGCCGCCCAGTAGGCGTGCCCGGCCAGCCCGCGCGGGTGGAACAGCGCGCGCTGCCGGAAGACGGTCCGGCCCTGGTCGTCCTCCTCGGCGATGAGCTCGAGCCAGGCCAGGCCGGGCAGCCGCATCTCGGCGCGCAGCCGGAGCAGGTGGAGGTCCTCGATCTCCTCGACGCGCCACCAGTCGAGCGCGTCACCGACGGCGAGGTCTTGGGGGTGGCGACGCCCGCGTCGCAGCCCCGGGCCGCCGAAGAGGCGGTCCATCAGGCCGCGGGCCATCCACCCGAGGCGCCAGGAGTACCAGCCGTTGTCGCCACCGATGCCCTCGATGACCGACCAGAGCGCCTCGCGGCTGGCCTGCACCACAGAGGAGCGGTCGTCGGTGTAGAGGGAGCCGCCCGCCCAGTCGGGGTCGCTGGGCAGTGGGTCGCTGGGCGCCCCGATCGTGGCCGCCGACGACCAGCGGGTCGCGACGTCGAGGTCGCGGACCTTGGTCAGGGCCAGCTCGACGGCCTGCTCGAAGCCGACGAGCCCCTCCGGCGGCTCCGGCACGTACTCCGCGATGTCGTGCTCCTCGCAGACCACGTCGTGCACGAGCGAGTCGACCAGCGGCCGCGCGATGCTGTTGGGCACCGGCGTGACCAGGCCCACCCAGTGGCTCGACAGCGACGGGCTGAGCAGCGGCGTTGGGATGATGCGGCGCGGCTTCAGGCCGGCCACGGCGGCATACCGCTGCATCATGTCGCGGTAGGTGATGACGTCCGGTCCGCCGATGTCGAAGGCGCGGTTGACGTCGGGCGGCATCGACGCCGACCCCACGAGGTAGCGCAGCACGTCGCGCACCGCGATGGGCTGGATGCGGCTGTTCAGCCACTTCGGCGTGACCATCACGGGCAGCCGCTCGGTGAGGTAGCGCAGCATCTCGAACGACGCGGAGCCCGAACCGAGGATGACCGCGGCCTGGAGCACCGTCGTCGGCGCGCCGCTGGCGAGCAGGATGTCGCCGACCTCCTTGCGGGACGCGAGGTGCTCGGAGAGCCGCTCACCCTCGGGATAGAGGCCGCCGAGGTAGACGACGCGCGAGACCCCGGCCTTGCGCGCGACCTCGCCGAACGTGCGAGCCGTCTGGCGGTCGCGCGCGGCGAAGTCGGGGCCGGTGCCGAGCGAGTGGATCAGGTAGTAGGCGACGTCGACGCCCGCCATGGCGGCTGCCAGCGACTCGGCGTCGGAGGCGTCGCCCTTCACCACCTCGACGCCCTCGGCGTCGCGCCACGGCTGGTCGCGCAGGCGCTCGGGGTGCCGCGCCATGGCGCGCACGGTGTACCCGGCCCTGAGCAGCTCGGGTACGAGGCGGCCGCCGATGTAGCCGGTGACGCCGGTGACGAGCACGAGCTTCGGGTCAGGGGACGCTGCGGGGGGCGCTGCGGAAGCCATGCCGTCAGTCTGCGCCACCCCCCGCGGGCTCGCGCGGCCATCTGGGATGCTGTGCCTCGTGAGCGAGTCATTCGATGCAGTCGACGTCATCATCACCAAGCGCGGCAGGGAAGAGCTGTCCGACGGGCAGATCGACTGGGTCATCGACGCCTACACCCGCGGTGTGGTGGCCGACGAGCAGATGTCGTCGCTGGCCATGGCCATCCTGCTCAACGGCATGAACCGACGCGAGATCGCGCGCTGGACGCAGGCGATGATCAACAGCGGTGAGCGGATGGACTTCTCCTCGCTCTCGCGCCCGACGGCCGACAAGCACTCCACCGGTGGTGTGGGCGACAAGATCACCCTGCCGCTGGCGCCGCTCGTGGCCGCCTGCGGTGTCGCGGTGCCGCAGCTCTCGGGCCGTGGGCTCGGCCACACCGGTGGCACCCTCGACAAGCTGGAGTCCGTGCCCGGCTGGCAGGCGGCTCTCAGCAACGAGGCGATGATGCGCCAGCTCGAGGACGTCGGCGCAGTCATCTGCGCGGCCGGCGCCGGCCTGGCCCCCGCCGACAAGAAGCTCTACGCGCTGCGCGACGTCACCGGCACCGTGGAGGCGATCCCGCTGATCGCGTCGTCGATCATGAGCAAGAAGATCGCCGAGGGCACCGGCGCGCTGGTGCTCGACGTGAAGGTCGGCAGCGGCGCCTTCATGAAGAACGTCGACGACGCCCGCGAGCTGGCACGGACCATGGTCGACCTCGGCACGGACGCCGGGGTGCGCACCGTGGCCCTGCTGACCAACATGCAGACCCCGCTCGGCCTCACCGCGGGCAACGCGCTCGAGGTGCGCGAGTCCGTCGAGGTGCTCGCCGGTGGCGGCCCCGAGGACGTCGTCGAGCTGACCCTCACCCTCGCCCGCGAGATGCTCGCCGCGGCGGGCCGCGACGACGTCGACCCCGCCGACGCCCTCGGGGACGGCCGCGCGATGGACCTCTGGAAGGCGATGATCCGCGCCCAGGGCGGTGACCCCGACGCCGAGCTGCCGACGGCGAAGGAGACCCACGAGGTGCTCGTGCCCGGCGACGGCGTGCTCACCGAGCTCGACGCCTACAAGGTGGGCGTCGCCGCCTGGCGCCTCGGCGCCGGCCGGGCCCGCAAGGAGGACCCGGTGCAGGCCGGGGCCGGCGTCGAGATGCACTACAAGCCGGGCGCCAGCGTGCGCGCGGGGGAGCGGCTGCTGACGCTGCACACGGACACCCCGGAGAAGTTCGAGCGCGCGCTCGAGGTGCTCGACGGCGCCTTCACCATCGCGCCCGAGGGCTCGCGTCCCGACCTGCTGCCGCTCGTCATCGACCGCGTCGACTGACGCGCCAGGGGGCCCCGAACCGGGGGACAGACCTCGTCGGGCCCGATCCGGTTGGGGCCGTACGCCTTTCGTGTGAGCCCCTCCCCGTTTGCCGCGCCCTACGATCATCGCCGCAGGGGTCGAGCAGAAGGAGGGCCCCATGGCCCAGTTCATGGACGTGCACCACGGAATGGTCGGGATCACCGCCGAGGGGCTGAAGGAGGCGCACGACGCCGACCTCGCCATCCAGGGTGAGGAGCGGGTGAACTTCATGCAGGCGTGGGCCGACCCGGCCACCGGTGTCGTCTACTGCCTGTCGGAGGCGCCCTCCGCGGAAGCGGTTCAGCGCATCCACGAGCGGGCCGGGCACCCCGCCGACGAGATCCACGCGGTGCCGCTGCAGGTCTAGCCGGCAGCGGCCCACGGGGCCTCCGGCCTCACCCCTGGTTGGCCGGCACCTTGTTGACGGTGCAGACGAACATCTTCACCACGCCCAGGTCGACGGCGTCGCCGGCCGCCATGGCGGCATACACCTCGTCGTCGGCGTCGAGGACCCCGTCGTGGTCGAGGTCACCGGAGGCGAGGGCCGCGGCGTAGCCGTGAGGCAGGCTCACGGCGTGGACCTGCCAACGGCCGCCGTTGTAGTCGGGGTCGCCGGGAGCGGCCGTGGCGACGCTTCGCTGGGCGGAGCCGAAGCTGTAGATGACGTCCCAGGACTGGTCGGGGGCGCCCGTCCCCGTGAGGTCCGTCGGGGTGGCGACCGTGCGGTAGAGCTCGTGGTCGACGTAGAACGCGGGACCGGACACGCCGGCCGCCGAGGCGGGGAGCGAGGTCGCCACGAGGCCACCGAGAACGGCGGTCGCCGCGACACCGGCTGTGAGGAAACGCTTGAGAGCCATGGGTTTTCACCTCCGTGCCGACCCGGGTGGTCGGCTCGTCACCGATTCAACGGGGTCGCGGCCCGGGACTCCATGACGGCGGCCTTACCCGGTTCTTACGACCTCGTGACGTGGTCGGAGGAGCCCCCGCGGTGAACCGGCCCGCGCCTATCCTGAGCAGGTGGCCCGCGTGCTGGTGATCGACGACGACGCCACGGTGTCGGAGGTGGTGGTGGCCTACCTCGAGGCCGCCGGCCTGCAGGCGAGCCGCGCGACCGACG
>Ga0307409_100001483_pt1 | contig 11574 bp, 11 predicted proteins | sample 322Ometagenome_2_FD_203888 | JGI IMG/M metagenome (GOLD analysis project Ga0307409, IMG submission 203888) | Maize rhizosphere microbial communities from greenhouse at UC Davis, California, United States - 322HYB-O-2 | ecosystem: Host-associated > Plants > Roots > Rhizosphere > Soil | place...
GCGCCTGTTACACCGTAGGTTTCTCATTAAGTCCGTGAGAATCCGATGCCACAACCATTATCAAGTATCAGCGCGAATCCCGAAGGCCATCGTTCGATTTCATGGTCTAACTGATGAAACCTATATCAACGTTTTAACCGCCACATCCGAGTCGGCCTTTGAAAAGCCATCTTCAACGGATTTGGATCAACGTGGCACAGGACTGTGAGCAGGGGATCTCCTGCTCTATGGAAAAGGTTTAAATAATCCGTCTTAGAACTGTGGCGGTGTTGGGCCCAATTGAGCGGAACGGGCTAGCTGTCCTGGAGCCTCTTACGATAACGAGCGAGCGTGTTCGGCGAACTTCTCCAGACTTTCCATAGATTGCACGCCGCTCAATGCTATTTTCCGATTCGCGATGAAGGCGGGCACTCCGCGGAGTGCGAGCTTCTTTGCCTCCCGCTCATCGGCGAGCACGTTTTCCAAATGCAAATCGTTATCGAGCGCTTCTCGCAACTCGTCGCCGTCGAGCGCCATATCTGACGCTAAGCGAGTAAGCACATCGCTATTGCCGATGTCCTCGCCGCGTTGGAAGAACGCGCGAAAAACCGCGTCATTATATTCGCGGAACTTGCCATGCCGACGCGCCCAGTGCGCGGCTTGGTGCGCACGGCGGGACCGCGGCTGTACGGGTGGAAGCTTGATATCGATTCCCAACTGTTCTGCGAGCGGGTAAACTGCGCTACCCCAGACTTTGTGCAGATACTCGCCTTTCGGATCGAGCGTCGGCACAGGGTCGGGGCGTAGCTCGAATGCGCGCCAGACGATAGCAATGTTCGGATCTTTCTCGCCCAGTCCACGGAGGGCCGGCTCCGCCAGCCAGCAGAAGGGTCAAACGTAATCCGAAAACACTTCGAGCTTTACTGGTTCCACAATATTCACTCTAACTCTGTAACGCCCGCGTTCCAAAGGATCGTAAGAACAAGAATTTACGGTCAATTCTGTCGTCATTCAGTGGCGGCAAAACTGTCGTGCCTGACGCTTGTCGGAACGAAAAAGAGCTAAACGAACGGAGTTCAATGGAGCTCTGGCCGAAGCTTCAAACAAAGATCTGCCTCTACCTCGATGCTCGCTACTCTTTAAGGAACTCAAAAGCTTCATTCGCTTGCGACAGGAACTTATTAACTTTTTCCCGGCTCTTGCGCCCGCTGGCATCTTCGGAGCCGGTGTGAGAGTCGACTCCGCCTGGCCGTACTTCGAGAATTGCTCTCTTGACGTTCTCCGGCGTCAATCCGCCGGCGAGTATAACCGGCCGATCGGCCAGTTCTACCAGGTGCCGGCTCACGCGCCAGTCGTGAGTGGCGCCCAATGCCGGTCTTTGGATCGAAGGTGTCGGTGATGAACGCATCGACGAACGGTGATCTCACTGACCATTGCTTCGAGAGCCTTGTCATCATGCATTGCGAAGACCAGACTTTTGATGATGGCTTAATTCGGATCGAGGGCTTTTAGACGTTTGAGCTCACCGTGTTCGACCTCGCCATGGAGCTGCACGATGCACCGGGGGACCGAGGCTCTTGATGATCGCCGCCGCGCTTTGCTCGGTCAGATCCTGCTGGTGAACCGGGAGCTGCAGCGGAAATCCCAAGTAGCGGATCCCGCATTGCTGAAGCATTTCCGCCTCGGCAGCGTCGATGACGCCGGCAATCTGGATTAGGTTCTCTTCGAGCGTATCAGCGTGAAAAATTTCGCGGAGAATCTTATCGTTTAACGCTGAAATGTACTTACCGCGGTCTACGGCTCCGTTTGCAGCACCCGATCATTCCAAGACTCAATTCTTTCGACGGGATCACCGAATTGTTCGCGCTCTCGGGTCCAAGACGTAGAGCGCGACCATGCAGAGGGTGCCGGCGATACTCAGCGCCGCCGCCGCCCAGGGCGCGCCGATGGCCTCGGACAGCGCTCCAATCACCAGGCCGCCGAGCAGCAGCAGGATTTGATTCATGTGGAACATGGCGATTGCCCGGCCGCGAAACTCGGGCGGTGAGTAGCTTTGAATGACGGTTTGCACCAGGGCGTGAGAGCTGACATGGCAGAGGCCGATGACTCCCATCAGGAACATCGACAACGAGAACCAGGGCGAAGCCGAAAACAGCACCACGAGTACGCCGTAAAGCGTGACGCCGGCGAGCATCATGATCCCGCGCGGCATGCGATCGCCGAACGTCGCAATAATCAGTGCGCTGCCGAGCGCCCCGATGCCCATTGACGTCAGAAGCAGCCCCTGTCCCTGCGCGCCGACTTCGAGAATGTCTCGCGCAAAGATCGGTAATAAGGTGGAAAACGGCACCATGAACAGCGACGCGATTAGGACAATCAGGAGACTGCTGCGGACTTCGTCTTTACGCCAGGAAAATTGCCATCCGGACACGATGCTGCGCGCGAACGACTCGTTGCCGCCGCCGTGGCTTCGGCGCGCCGCGGCAGCCCGCCGTCCCGATCTCATTTGTATGGTCCAGAGGGTTGCCAGAAGAAAAAACAATCCCTGGGCGCCGTACGCCACGCCGGTATTGAAAACCGAGATCAGCACGCCCGCCAAGGCTGGCCCGGTGCTGCGCGCCATGTTGAAAACCACCGCATTGAGACCGATGGCGTTGGTCAGATTCTCCGACGGCACGGTGTCGGAAATCATAGCGGCCCGGGCGGGCTGAAGAAACACCTGGACGCAAGCCATCAGAACGGCAGTCAGATACACATGCCAGGGCCGAATCAGTCCGAAGAGAATCAGCGCTGCGGTCGCGGTGAAAATAAAGCCGTTGGCAAACTGCGCCGTGACCACCAGAAATTTTCGGGGATAGCGGTCGGCGACGCTGCCTGCCACGGGCGATAAGAAAAGAAACGGTATCGCCTGAATGCCGCGCACCATTCCCAGTTGCAGCGCCGAATCGGTCAGCTCGTAGATCAACCATCCCCGGGTCACCTGATCCATCCACACGCCGAGCGAAGCAAAAACCTGGCTGTACCAGAGCAGGCGGTACTCCCGGTGGCCGAGCGCCTGGAAGGCACGCAAACGAACAATCCGGTTAAGCGGAAACCAAAGCGGCTTTTCCATGTTGGTATGCGATTGTGTTTTCCGACGCGGCGCAGGGGGCGTCGCGAGTGGCTCGACGGCGATTGCAGAAAAACTTCAGATTGGCCGAAGGTGACGAGCAGTGCCGCTGACTTGAAGCCCGGGCGTTAATCTTCTATCTCATATCGGGAAAAAATTCCAGCCGACGACTGCTTTGCTCCGCGCATTCCAATTTCCTTGACACGTTGGTTGCGCGCGCCTTATGATCCGCGGCGTTTCGCGTAAAAGACAGATTGGTTCTCACGCCTAATCAGACAATCCGGAGGGTGCGATGAAACGCTTGCTCTGCGCGCTGTTATTCCTGCTGGCGTCGGTAACTAACGTTCAAGCCCAGGCGCCTTTCTATCAAGGAAAAACTATCCGCATTATCGTCGGTAATCTCGCCGGCGATGCCTACGATCTGTGGGCGAGAATCTTCGCCCAGCACATGGGCAAGTACATACCCGGAAATCCTACGTTCATTGTTCAGAACATGACCGGCGCCGGTGGAATCATCGCCGCCAATTACGTTTACTCCGTTGCCAAGCCGGACGGGCTTACAATGGGCACATTCGGACCCTCGATGTATTTCGATCAACTGGCCAAGCGTCCCGAAGTGAAGTTCGATTGGGCGAAATTTTCGTGGATCGGCACGCCGGAGCAAACAGAATTCATCCTGATTATGAGGACCGATACGCCGTATCAATCCATTGAAGATGTCCGCAAGGCCGCGCAGCCGCCCAAGTGCGGCGCCACCGGCACCAGCACTTCTGGTTATTACATGCCGAAATTTTTAGACGAAGGGCTCGGGATCAAGTTCAACATCGTCAGCGGCTATCCCGGTGGCGGCGAAATCGATCTCGGCATCGAGCGCGGCGAGCTCCAATGCCGCAATTTGACAATCAGCACGTACTTCGCGCGCGAGCCGTTTCTAACCTGGCACAAGAAGGGATTTATCCGGCCAATCCTGCAAACCGGCAAGAAACGAGATCGTCTGGTTCCTGATGTTCCGTCTATTTATGAATTGATGGATCAACTCAATACACCGGAGGAGACCCGTAGAGTGGCTACGGTGCTGCTCGCGCCCGCGGTTTTCGGGCGACCGATGGTGGTAACGCCGGGCGTTCCGCCCGATCGGCTGAAAATCTTGCGCGACGCCTATGAACAGTCGCTCAAGGATCCCGCGCTGCTGGAAGAGTTGAAGAAACGGCGATGGTCGGTGGATGCGGTCAGCGGTGAAGAATTGGCCAAGCTCGCCAAAGAAGTGATATCGCAGCCGCCGGATGTCGTCGAACGGATGATGAAGTTGTTGGGCAATTAGCTCGATCAACGGAAGGCGTCGCTTCAGGCTAGTGGAATAATTCCAGTAGTCTAGTCGCGCCAATTTAGTTCCCTGGGGCGCACCACCGCGCCTGGCAAAGCTCATTGGATGAACTGAGGATGCATCCAGATCGCTTATGCGCCCCAAAGCTTTTTGCTCGCTAGCGCGGCGCCATCGGATAGCGCGCGGAGCTTTGCCCACGCGATCTGCGGATGCACCCGCCCGCCGAGCCCGCAGTCGGTTCCGGCTATGATATTCTCCCGGCCAACGGCATCGGCAAAGGCGATAATCCGATCCGCCACCAGCTCGGGGTGCTCGACGACAGGCGTTGCATGGCTGACGACGCCGGGAATGAGGATCTTTCCGGCCGGCAACTTGATGTCTCGCCAGACTTTGTATTCATGCTCGTGGCGCACGTTGCCGGCTTCAGTCAAGTACGCCTGCGCCTTGACCTTGAGCATCACATCGGCGATGTCCCGCAAGGGGATGTCTGTGGTATGCGGGCCATGCCAGCTGCCCCAGCAAATGTGATAGCGAACTCGATCCTCCGGAATACCTTCCAGCGCGTGGTTCACGGCTTCAACCCGCAGCATCGCATAGCGACTGTATTCGTTGAGGCTCGGGCGCGGGTCCAACATATCCCAGGCACCAGGCAACCCGGGGTCATCGAGTTGCAAGATAAACCCGGCCTCTATGATCGCGCGATACTCTTCGCGCATAGCGGCGGCGATGGCTTCGATGAATGTTCCGGCTCCCGGGTAGTAGCTGTTCTGACCGCGGCAGAACATCTCCAGGCTGCCGGGAGCGATGGAGGCGACGAATGCCTCTTCGACGCCGGTTTGGTCCATTGCAGCTCGCAGGTTCGCAAGGTCCCGGCGCAACGCTTCATGTCCGGTATAGGCGATCGGACCGGCGCACATGGGCCGGCTCGCAGCTGTGCTTGGCGCTGCTAGTCCCGTGTCGGCGTAGAACTCGGCAAACTCCCGTTGCTCCCAGCGCACTCCGACGATGCGCATCGGCGCTCCGGGCGCCGCAGTATCCGGGGCAACCGCTTGGGGCGGAGTCGGCACGAACCCAGAGATCCGGTTAAAGATGTAATTGCCCCAGGCGCCGCGATCCGATGCCGCGCGCATGGGCTTGCCGAACTCGCCATCGTTGGGAATATCGATGCCCGCTGTCTTTTGAGCGAGTACCACTTCCGCCACGGCGGATCGCAAGCGCGCCTGCAGCGCGTCTTCCGCCGAACCGCTCGTTTGTTTTGACCACATTTCACGCAGGTCGGCGGGCCGGGGAAGACTGCCAACGTGCGTGGTCAGAATTTGATCCGTGCTGCGTCGCATTTTCGATACCTCCAATTTAGATCGCATCGGTCAGGCTTTGGTATTGAGTTATCGCTAAATACGGTCTTATCGCAAGCACACGATAGTCTGTATGTTCAAGTTCCGTTCTTTGGGCCTACACTATTCGTTAGTCACTCGAATAGTCGCTTCACGATTGGTCCAGATTAAAGACCTGATCCGACGCGCACGGGAGAGAAATCTATGTTGTCCAGAGCTGTTGCAATCTGGCTTTTGCTGCTGGTTGTCGCGGTGTTCAATGGCGCCTTGCGCGAACGCTTAATCACGCCCCGCTTTGGTGAGCAGGGAAGTCATATCGTAAGCACGGCCATTCTGGCCGCAGCCATTTTTCTTGTTGCCTGGATTTCGGTCTCGTGGATTGGACCGAAGAACGGACTCGACGCTTTGGTGATAGGGATAGTGTGGGTGGCTCTAACCGTCGCTTTTGAGTTTCTTGCCGGCCAGTATGCTTTCGGCAACAGCTGGGAAAGGCTGATCGCCGATTACAACGTGTTTAGCGGCCGCATCTGGATCTTGGTGCTTGCGGCTAACTTGCTTGCGCCGCTCTGGGCTTTTTCGCAGAAGCAGCCATTGTAGCCGGGACGAACTATAGGCATGACGTAGACTTCGGCAACCGACGGTATTGCTATTTCTTTATAGCCGCACTGATTTCTAAGCTGCGAACGCTTCAACTGATTCGATCACTTGATCACTTTGTCTGCCAGCGCCAGCACATCGGTGGGAATCATAACGCCGATCTCCTTGGCTGTTTGAAGATTGATAGCGAGCTCGAACTTGATCGGTTGTTCAACCGGGAGACCGGCCGGGTTGGCGCCCTTAAGAACACGATCAACGTAGAACGCGGCGCGGTAGAAGGAGTGATGCAGGTCCGGGCCGTAGCTCATCAGCCCGCCTTGTTCGACAAAATCAACGAGATGGAAGATACCGGGAACACGGCTGTTGGCCGCAAACTGAACGATATCGGTTCGGCCGGTGCTCAAAAGCGCATCGGTGAGGGTTACGACGGCATCGATGGTCCGCGGCCTCAGTGATTTGAATGCTCGGTAAATATCCTTGGGCTGGCGCACCTCGCGCGAAATCAAGTTTATCTTCAATCGATCTGCCGCAGCTTTGCTCTGTTCCCACTCATTGACGTTTCCCGCATTGATCGGATTCCATAAAACAAGGACGCGGGAACCCGGCACCACGCGCCTTAGCAGCTCAAGCCGTTTCTCTGCCAGATCCGGGGCCAGAATGCTCATGCCTGTGACATTCGCGGCGGGTTGCGCAAGACTCGAAACCAGTCCGGTGCCAACGGGATCCGAGCTCCCGGTCATAATAATTGGAATCGTCGCGGTCGCTTTCTTCGCGGCGAGCGTGGCTTGCGTTCCGCGCGCCACGATGACATCGACCCGGAGTTTTACTAGGTCAACGGCTGCTTCGGTGATTCGCCTCTGAGTAGCCGCGGCGAGCCGCGAGTGCAGGATGACGTTTCTGCCTTCGACGTAACCTAATTCTTTGAGACCCTTGAAAAAGGCATCGTGAAAAGAATCCCTTGTTGCCGGTGACAGAAAACCGATCCGCCACATCGTCTCGGCTGCCCGAGCCTGAACCGGCATTAACGGAAGTACCAACGAGGCGGCGAATAAGAATGCTCCTAACGCAAATCGTCGATGCAGTTTCATAGCGCTGGTCGTTGAAGATCTTAGAGATCAAGGTTGTTCGGTATAAGAATAATGCCGCTACCGAATTACATTGCAGCGGCGGGTCAATATCATGGGCGAGCATCCAGTGCGCTCAGTGCGGCCGGGGACCGCACTGAGCGCGCGACTGATCTGCAGCGTTCTGTCGCTATCGCCGATTACTGGACCGGACTTGGAACAGGAATGTTGTATAGCCGCGCGACGTTTTCCCGCACGAGTTTGGCGCGAATTTCAGAGGAAAGGTCGCCCAAATCCCTGGCGACGACCTGGCGTGAATGGGGCCAGGTGGTATTGCCGTGCGGGAAATCGTTGGACCACATGCAGTTGTCTTGACCCCACCACGAGAGAATATGACCGCCGACCGCGTCATTGAAGAAAGTCGTATAGATCTGGTCATGGAAGTATTCGCTGGGGCGTTTCTTGATGAGCAGGCCCTCGCGCTTGGCGCCATGGCGTTTGAAGTAATAGTCCCACTGCTCGAGGACAAATGGGATCCAGCCCAGCTCGTTTTCCACGAGAACAACTTTAAGTTTGGGAAAGCGTTCGAGCACGCCGGAATAGATCAGGTCGTAGAGGCTATCCACGGACTGAAAGAGTTTCATGTTGACGCTATTGTGCTCCGCAGTCATGCCAGTCGGGGTATCTCCGAGCCCAAAAGAACGGCTTCGGCTGTAACCGTGGCCGCTCAAGATATGCAAGTTGACGGGCATCTCAAGATCTTGAGACGCAGCCCAGAATTTGTCGTAGTGCGATGACGAGAACGGCAGGTCTGGCGGCGGTACCTGCCAGATTACCGAGCCGCGCATGCCGGCTTTGCGGCAGCGTTCCAGTTCCTTCACGGCGCCATCGATATCGTACATCGACAGCATGGCGATCCCGATCATTCGCTCGGGCGCGGCGCTGCAGTAGTCGATCAGCCAGTCGTTGTATACCCGGCAGCAGGCGGTTTCTAATTCGTGATCGTCGAGGCTCAGGCACTTCAAGCCATGGGTCGGATAGAGCACTTCAGCGCTGACTCCGTCGGCGGCCATCTCGGAAACGCGCTTGTTCTTGTCCTGGGCGCCGCCCGGCTGGTCGTTCGGTCTTTGCCCGCCCCAGTCCGGGGCGCGATCCTGAAAAGCTTTCGGTAATTGCTTCTGCCAGAGACCCGCGGGCTCAATCACGTGTGAATCCGATGAAATCAACAATTCTTCGATAGCGGCGTTAGTCTCTTTTCCGTAGGTTCGTTCAATAATAGCCATGATCTTTGGCTCCTTCTATATTTTAGATTGCGACCTAGCTCTCGTTGGATTCTGAAGGTTCGCTGAAAGGCATCACTAATGGACATAACCCAATCGAGGGTCGCGGTGCAAGCGAAGGATCGTGAATCGCGTGGGATCGGAGAGAATTCCGGCCGCGCCTATAAGACTTTAACGATCATCTCAAGCGCGCCCGATGATCAATCGTAGGTTCTTCGATATCAAGGCTCGTTCCGATTCCGAATACCCTGCCAAACATAAGGAGCGTTAAGATTGAAGTCCGGGACCGGGATCCCAGGCGCTCGACTCAACGGGCGGCTCCATTGCAAAGGTTTAAGGCTGAATGACTGATTCTCGCTGATCATCCCGGTCGCATCTTGAGCAGAGCTGGAATATCTTTCGTGTCCTCGTAAAGCTGTAGTTCTTTCTCCTTGCGTTGCGCCGCGAGCATGGCCATGCGGTCGGCGAGTTCGTTACCTTCGGTGCCTACATGCCCGGCGACATGAGTGAGCGTGAATTTGTCTTTTATCCGGCGGTAGATTGCGTAACAGTCCTGAATCATTTGCAGATTCTTGATCTCCCCGCCAGCTTTCGTCCAGCCTCTCTTTTCCCAGCCTGGGGCCCAAAGGCGAATGGAGTTGATTGAATATGCTGAGTCGCTGCACACTTCGACCGTGTTGCCGGCTTGGATTTCCGCTTCCGCCATGCGCAATGCATGATACAGCGCGTTCAGCTCCGCGGTGTTGTTGGTTCCCATGGGATTATAGAGACCGTACCACAACTCGGCGAGTTTCCCTGCTCGATACACTACAATACCGGAGCCCGCATTGCCGGGGTTGGGTTCACAGGCGCCGTCGCAATAAACCGTGACATCGAACCGGTGAGCGATATGTGCGGCACGGCGTTGGCTGCCCGATCTCTTGGGTTTTCGCTTGCTCGAGGTCATGAGCGGAGTGCTTACAGGGCCGCCATTACGAAAGGCTTGCTCCGCTTCCGCTCGGGTGGCGAAGGATTTGTAGCGCGCTCCGGCATAGCCGATCACCGAACGCTGGGTGGGCGCCCAATCGGTGAATACACCGGTCTGCCGTCCTGACCATACCACATAATATTTTTCCGCCATCCTGAGTCGATCTCGTCCCTAGAAATTGACTGTTTGAGCAGGGTTGAATCACCTATGATCGGCCGATGCCCTATCATCAATTACCACGGTGTTGGGATGACCATCAATCAACTTTGGCTGGATCGGTCACCTCACTGCCGCCGGATAATCGGCAGCCGGTAATTATTGTTTCTGCGCATCTGTTTAGAGATGTATAATGCACGCTTGTTTTTTACTACGACATCTAAGGAATCTTTCCACCCGATCAATCCTACGGCCGGTGCGCCGCAACGGCATCGACTGTTCAAACTAGTCTTTGTTCCGTTGCTGGCATTCTCTCTGTTCGGCCAGTGCGCGGTTGTGTGGACACAACTTGACGACATTCGGGCCGGCTATTTCGACTTTGTGCTGTACTACAGCGCCGCTAAGATTCTCAATGACGGCAATGGCACACATCTGTTCGACTTGGATGTGCAAAGGGACTACCAGAAAAACTTCGGCGGCGGCTACAGAGATTGGGATTTGCCTTTCAATCATGCCCCCTATGAACTATTGCCACTTCTACCTCTGGCAAAGTTTTCGTTTCCAGTCGCCCATGCGCTTTGGACGGCAATTAATATTTTACTCCTTGCCATAGCGTTGTTCCGGCTATTTCCTTTCCTGCAAACTAGCCACCGGAGTTTGTTCGTTCTTATGGCGCTGGCATTTTTTCCAACCATAACAGCCCTAAAGATGGGCCAGGATTCGGTGATCACGACTCTCCTGTTAGCCGAAACCTTTGTAAGCCTTAAGCATAAACGCTATGCGATCGCCGGCGGCCTGTTGGCATTAGCACTCTACAAACCGCAATTCGTTCTGCCGTTGCTAGGCATTCTTTTTATTCATGGCCGTTGGACGTCCCTATTTGGTTTTGTGTCTGCCGGGCTGTTGCTTGCTGCGATTTCACTGGCGATGGTTGGACTAGACGGCCTCATGGGATTGATCACGCTGTGGTTGCCGATGATCAATCGCGGTCACGTAGTCTGGCCCGAACTCATGATGAACTTGCGCGGACTGATCTACATGGTATTGCATCCCGCTGGGCTAACCGAAGCTACAAACGTTTTGACACTGGGTTCTTCTGTAGCGACGTACGCCGCAATGTTGCAGCTGTGGCCGCGAAGCGCGGAAGAAAAGAATGAATTGTTTGATCTGCGCTTTGCGGCTGCCGTTGTGATGACTGCACTGGTGAGTTTCCATTCATATTCCTACGATGGCACTTTGCTGGTGATCCCCCTTGTAATAATGCTGAACCAAATCCTGAAAGCGCCCGGGCCATATCCTGTGCGGCACCGAGTATTTTTGGCTCTTATGATTGCATGGTTCGTGCCCTTGGTGCCGAATGTGCTTCTTCACGCAGCCCTACTTGCCTGGTGGGCGCTTCCTCTACCGATTTTTTTTGCCGTGATCGCGATCGAAATCCTGCGGCGCTCTGCCGAGCGACGCAGCGTGATCAAAACCGAAGATTCGATACCCGTTGCTTGCCAAATCTAAGTTGCTGCTACAATCCGGTGAACGATAGCAGGGGTTCGAGACGAGTCTTATGGCACTAGCAGCGTCGCGAAGGAAGATTGAACGCTACTTCTTTTAATCATTGAGATGGCGCGGGAGTCGTAAGGTGGCAAGACGGCAGATGCAAGATTACCGATCGTGAGAAATAACCCGGGTACCGCCGTTTGTGTGCGCCGCCCACTTGTTTCGCGTGATCGCTTGGCTAAACCTCAATACATCGGATGATCGACACTTCAG
>Ga0307409_100001484_pt1 | contig 11569 bp, 12 predicted proteins | sample 322Ometagenome_2_FD_203888 | JGI IMG/M metagenome (GOLD analysis project Ga0307409, IMG submission 203888) | Maize rhizosphere microbial communities from greenhouse at UC Davis, California, United States - 322HYB-O-2 | ecosystem: Host-associated > Plants > Roots > Rhizosphere > Soil | place...
ACCATGCTCTGCTCGTTGCGGGCCATGTGGTAGGGGAGCCGGTCGGCGGCGGCGCGAAGGGCCTCGCCCATCCCGGCCACGTTGCCGTGGCCGAAGATCCCGAAGCAGCCGGCGAACAGCCGCTGCTCGCGGCCGTCGCGCTCGCTGTGCTGGCTGGCCAGGAACTCGACCAGGGCCTGGGCCACGGTCAGCCGCCGGGTTCCGCTCATCAGGATTGGCGCTCCTCTCGTTCATCGCCCGCTGCCAGTGCGCCCGCCCGCCCCTGTCCAGGTCCGGTCATGGGCAGGCGGGGGTCGACCGCCTGCCCTTCCCAGGTCCCGCGGACCCAGGCGTGGGCCGGGTCGTCGCAGAAGCGCCAGGCCCGCTCGGGCGCGGGACCGGCCATGACGTTGAGGTAGTAGAGGTCGTAGCCGGGGGCGGCCATCGACGGCCCGTGGTAGCCGTAGGGCACCAGCACCACGTCGCCCGAGCGGACCTCGGCGAGCACGTCGATCTGGCGGTCCGGGCCCGAGCTGTAGACCCGCTGGTAGCCGAGCCCGCCGTCGCCGCCGACCTCGAAGTAGTAGATCTCCTCCAGCTCCATCTCGCCGGGCCGCTGCTCGTCGTGCTTGTGCGGCGGGTACGAGGACCAGTTGCCGCCCGGGGTGAGGACCTCGACGGCCAGCATCTTGTCGGCCGGGAACGAGTCGGGCGTGCAGAGGTTGTTGACCTGGCGGCTGCACTGGCCGGCCCCGCGCAGCTCGACCGGGACCTCGGCGGCCGGCCCGTAGGCCGGGTCGAGGCGGTTGGCGGCCCGCACCGATGGCAGGACGAAGCGGCCGCCGCCGGAGCTGGCCACACGGACCTCGGCGTCGATGGGCACATAGGCGAAGTCGCTCACGCCGGCGAACACCCCCGGGCGCCCGGCCAGGTCGAACCGCCGCGACTCGCACTCGACCACGCAGGCGCCTTCCAGCGGCAGGACCAGCAGCTCGTCCCCGCCGCTGGCGAAGGTGCAGGACCCGCCGGCCTCCAGCTCCAGGACCCGCAGGCCGCAATAGGCCCAGCCGGCCTGCTCGGGTGTGACCGCCAGCGACCACGCGCCCTCGGCGGCCGCCCCCCGCGGCAGGTGGAGGTTCACCCCGTGCCCTCCCGACCCATCGGGGCGCCCCCTTGGAAATGCTGCCGATTCACCGGGGCACCCCTTCGGGGTTCCCCGGACCCCTCCGGCCGGACCCCTCCGCCATCAGGCCGACGGCGGCGTCCACGGCCCCGGCCACGTCGTCGTCGGGGGGGTACAGCAGGGAGCGGCCGATGACCAGGCCCTGGACCGTCGGGAGCTTGAGGGCCTTGCGCCAGCTCTCGAAGGCCGCGTCCTGGGCCTGGCTGACCTCGCCGCCCAGCAGCAGGGCGGGCAGGGTGGTGGCGGCCATCACCCGCTCCATCTCCTCCACCACCGGCACCTTGAGCCAGGTGTAGGCCGAGGTGTTGCCGATGCCGGCGGCCACGGTCATGGCCCGGACGGTCGCCTCGGTGCCCAGGTCGATCCGGACCCGCCCGTCGACCCGGTGGGCGATGAACGGCTCGACCATGGCCAGCAGGCGGCGGGCGGCCAGCTGGCTCACGGCCCGCCCGCAGGCCTCGACCGTGGCCACGGTGGCCGGGTCGTCGGGGTCGATGCGCAGCAGCATCTTGCCGCCCTCGAAGCCGGCCTCGGCCAGGCTGGCGGCGTCGTAGGCGGTGAAGCGGTCGTCGATCTCGAAGACGGTCCCGGCCAGCCCGCCCCGGTTCATGGAGCCGACCACGACCTTGCCGTCCAGGGCCCCCAGCAGCAGGAGGTCCTCGAGGATGTCGGGGGTGCCGAGGACGCCGTTGACCCCGGGGCGGGACAGGGCCAGGCAGAGGCGGTCGAGCAGCTCGGTCCGGTCGGCCATGGCCAGGGCCCGCTCGCCGGCGCGCAGGGCGCCGCGGGCCGGATGGTCGGCGGCGATCATCATCAGCCGGCCGTGCTCGTTGAACAGCGATGACGGCCGCACCCGGCGGGCCGCCGCCTCGGCGATGGTCTGCGGGCGGCGGCTGCGGGCCTCGAGCAGGGTCCGGTAGCGCTCATCCAGCATTGACGGCCTCCTCGAGCAGCGCCTCGACCTCGGCGGCGTCGGGCATGGCGTCGGCGCAGGCCAGCCGGGAGGCGACCAGGGCCCCGGCGGCGTTGCAGAAGCGCATCTGGCGCTCCAGGTCCCAGCCGGCCAGCAGGCCGTGGCAGAGCGCCCCGCCGAAGGCGTCGCCGGCCCCGAGGCCGTTGACCACCTCCACGGGCACCGGCGGCACCTCGACCTCGGTCGTCCCGTCGAAGGCCAGCACCCCCTTGGGCCCCTGCTTGACGACCACGACCTCGACCCCGCGGGCGGCCAGGGCCCGGACGGCGGCCCGGGGCTCGCGCTCGCCGACGGCGGTGTCGCACTCGTCCAGGTTGCCGACGGCCACGGTCACGTGCTCGAGGGCCCGCTGGACCTGGGTCCGGGCCTCGGACCGGGACGGCCAGAACATCGGCCGGTAGTCCAGGTCGAGGATGGTGGTGCCGGCCCGGTCCCTGGCCTCCAGGGCGGCCAGGGTGGCGCTGCGGCTCGGCTCCTGGGAGAGCCCGGTCACCGTCGCCCAGAACACCCGGGCCGCCCGGATCGAGGTGAGATCGAGCTCCTCGGGACGGATCTCCAGATCCGGGGCCTTGGGGAAGCGGTAGAAGTAGAGGGGGAAGTCGTCCGGCGGGAAGATCTCGCAGAAGGTCACCGGGGTCGGAAGCCCGGGAACCGCCGTCACGTAGCGGTCGTCGACCCCGAAGCCGCGGAGGGCGTCGTGCAGGTACTCGCCGAAGGGGTCCTGGCCGGTGCGGGTGATGACCGCGCTGCGCCGGCCGTAGCGGGCCGCGGCCACGGCCACATTCGTCGGGCTGCCGCCGAGGTACTTGCCGAAGCTCTCGACCTGGCGCAGGGAGACGCCGACCTGGAGGGGGTAGACGTCGACCCCGATCCGCCCCATGGTGAGGACGTCGAAAGCCGTCATGGCGTGCCTCCCACCGAGCTACGGGGACCGGGATCGCCAAGGGGTCTAGACAGCGGACGTTACAATACGGTAACTAACTACTCATAGCTATTGATGTCAACCCTTTGTCCTAACTTACTTACAATGTTCGGTTCAGGGGGGACGAGCTGCCACGGGGGCTGGACGCATGACGTTCTCGCCGGCGTCGATCACCGTCGACCGCACCAGCCCTGTGCCCATGTACTACCAGGTCGCCCAGCAGCTCGAGGAGGCGATCGAGTCCGGCGAGCTGCCGCCCGGCACCCGCCTCGACGGCGAGCTCGCCCTGGCCCAGGCGCTGGGGGTGTCCCGGCCCACCCTCCGCCGAGCCATCGAGTACCTGGTCGACCGCGGCTACCTGATCCGCCGCCGGGCCGTCGGCACCCAGGTCGTCCACCCCAAGGTGCGGCGGCCGGTAGCGTTGTCGAGCCTCTACGACGACCTGAGGACCAGCCGCAAGAACCCCCGCACCGAGGTCCTGTCGATCGGCCGCGAACCGGCCAGCGACGCCGTCGCCCACGCCCTCGGGCTGGACGACGGGACCGACGTGCTCGCCCTGGAGCGGCTGCGCTACGCCGACGGCCAGCCCCTGGCCATCATGCGCAACTGGCTCCCCCTGGGGCTGGTCGAGCTGGACGCCGAGCGGCTGGAGCGGGCCGGGCTGTACCAGCTGATGCGGGCGGCCGGGGTCGGCCTCCACCTGGCCTCCCAGACCATCGGGGCCAGGGGCGCCACCGGCGCCGAGGCCAAGCTCCTCCAGGCCCACAAGGGCGAGCCGCTGCTCACCATGGAGCGGACCACCTACAACGAATCCGGGCAGCCGGTCGAGCTTGCCGACCACATTTACCGGGCATCGTTGTATTCGTTCGAGATCGTCCTGGTGACCCGGTAGCCACCATCCCGGGCGGAAGGGAGGCCTGTATGGCCAGTATGGAAGGTCAGGTTGCGCTTGTGACCGGTGGTGCCCGTGGGATCGGGTTGGCGATCAGCAGCCGCCTGGCCGACCGCGGGGTCAAGGTGGCGGTTGGCTATTCGCACGGAGCCGAGACGGCCAAGTCGTTCGCCGCCGCCCACGAGGGGTCGACCATCCACCAGGGCAACATCGGGGTGGCCGAGGACTGCGAGCGGGTCATCGCCGAGGTCCTGGAACAGCACGGCCAGCTCGACATCCTGGTCAACAACGCCGGCATCACCATCGACCGCACGGTGCGCAAGATGAGCGTGGAGGACTGGGACCGGGTCATCCACGTCAACCTCTCGGGGGCGTTCTATCTGAGCCGGGCGGTGCTGCAGTCGATGCTGGACCGGGGCTATGGGCGGATCATCAACATCTCCTCGGTGATCGGGGAGAAGGGCAACATCGGGCAGGCCAACTACGCCGCGGCCAAGTCGGGGTTGTTCGGGCTGACCAACAGCCTGGCGTTGGAGACGGCCCGCAAGGGGATCACGGTGAACTCGGTCGCGCCTGGCTTCATCGCCACCGAGATGGTGTCGGCCATGCCCGAGGAGGTCCTGAACAAGGTGATCGCCACCATTCCGGTGGGGCGCCTCGGGGAGCCGGACGAGATCGCCCGGGTGGTGGAGTTCCTGGCCGACCCCGAGTCGGGCTACATCACCGGCGAGGTGTACGGGATCAACGGCGGCCTCTACATGTAGGGAAGCGAAGGAGTGTGAGCATGGCTGGAGCACGCGAGGTAGTGGTTCTCTCCGGTGTCCGGACGGCGGTCGGCAAGTACGGCGGCAGCCTCAAGGACATGCCCCCGGCCGACCTCGGCGCGGCCGTGGTCCGCGAGGCGGTCAGCCGTTCCGGGGTGGAGCCGGCCGAGGTCGGCCACACCGTGTTCGGGAACGTGATCCACACCGAGACCCGCGACATGTACCTGTCCCGGGTCGCCTCGGTGAACGGCGGTCTCCCGGTCGAGACCCCCGCCTTCACCCTGAACCGGCTCTGCGGGTCGGGCCTGCAGGCGATCGTGTCGGCCGCCCAGCTGGTGATGCTCGGCGACACCGAGGTCGCCCTGGCCGGCGGGGCCGAGAACATGAGCCGGGGCCTGTACGGCGTGCCGGCCATGCGCTGGGGCGCCCGCATGGGCCCGACCGAGGCCCAGGACATGATGGTCGGGGCGTTGACCGACCCCTTCGACGACTGCCACATGGGGGTCACGGCCGAGAACGTGGCCGCCAAGTGGGACATCTCCCGTGAGGACCAGGACGCCCTGGCCGTCCAGAGCCACCAGCGGGCCGCCAAGGCAACGGCCGAGGGGTACTTCAAGGAGCAGATCCTTCCCATCGAGCTCAAGTCCCGCAAGGGCACCGTCACCTTCGACACCGACGAGCACATCCGTCCCGACGCCAACCTGGAGGGGATGGCCAAGCTCAAGCCGGTGTTCAACCGCGAAGGATCGGTCACCGCCGGCAACGCCGCCGGCATCAACGACGCCGCCGCCGCCGTGGTGCTGGCCGACAGCGGGTACGCCGAGCGCAAGGGCCTGCGGCCCATGGGCCGGCTGGTCGCCTACGCCCACGCCGGGGTGGAGCCGAAGTACATGGGCATCGGCCCGGTCCCGGCCGTCCGCCTGGTGCTCGAGAAGGCCAACCTCAAGGTCGACGACATCGACGTCTTCGAGGTCAACGAGGCCTTCGCCGCCCAGGCGCTGGCCGTGGTCCGCGACCTCAGCCTCCCCGAGGACCGCACCAACCCCAACGGCTCCGGCGTGTCGCTGGGCCATCCCATCGGCGCCACCGGCTGCATCCTCACCGTCAAGGCCCTCTACGAGCTCGAGCGCACCGGCGGCCGCCGCGCCCTGGTGACCATGTGCATCGGCGGCGGCCAGGGCATCGCGGCGATCTTCGAGCGTGCCGCATGAGCCCCCACGTCAGCCGCCAGAGCGGAGAACCGAGCGACCAGGACCCCACCGCCAGCATGGCCCCGGGCGACGAAGCTCCCCAGAGCACCCCCGGCGCCGGCGAGAACATCTGCCCCACCTGCAACGGCACCGGCAAGGTCAAGGGAGCCACCTGCGAGACCTGCGCCGGGTCCGGCGTGGTGATCGAAGAGGTCGGCGGCGCCTGAGTTCGGCAGAGCGGTCGCCCGTTCCGAGGGTGGCGGGCGACCGCTCCGTGCCGCGCCAACCCGCCCACCTGGGTCCACGCGACGAACTCCCCGGGTCCCATGTACGGCCCCCAGCCCTCCTCCGGCCTACTTCTCGTGGATGTAGGAGCCGGGGGCGTCGGCGATGGGGGGGTAGGTGGTGCTGCCCATGGGCGGGGGCTTGCGGCGGGGGCCGCCGTGGGCCTTGGCCCAGGGGACCCAGTCCTCCCACCAGGAACCGGCGTGCTCGGTCGCCCCGGTCAGCCAGACGTCGGGGTCGGGGGGGTTCTCGTCGTTGGTCCAGTGCCTGGCCTTGGGGCTGGGCGGGTTGACGATCCCGGCGATGTGGCCCGAGGAGCTGAGCACGAACCGGGTGTCGCCCTTGACCAGCTGGGTGGTGTTGTACGACGAGGTCCAGGGGGTGATGTGGTCGGTCACGGCCCCGACCAGGTACAGGTCCTCGTCCACCGCGTCCAGGCTGAGGCGCACCCCGGCCAGCTCCATCTCGCCCCGGGCCAGCTGGTTGTTCAGATAGCAGGTGCGCAGGTAGAACGAGTGCATGGCCGCGGGCATGCGGGTCGAGTCCGCGTTCCAGGCCAGGATGTCGAAGGCCGGCGGGTCCTCGCCCATCAGCCAGTTGCTGGCCACGTAGTTCCAGATGAGGTCGTTGGCCCGCAGCAGGTCGAAGGTGGTGGCCATCTCGCGGCCCTCCAGGTACCCCTGGCGGGACATCTTCTCCTCGAGGCGCCGGACCGTCTCCTCGTCGGTGAAGTTCCCCAGCACCCCCGGCGACGAGAAGTCGATCAGGGTGTTGAGCAGGGTCGCCGACCTGACCCGCTGGTCGCCGATGGCGTCCAGGTAGGCGATCAGCATGGTCGTCAGGGTCCCGCCGAGGCACAGCCCGACCACGTTCGCCTGGGGGGCGCCGGTGATGTCGCGGACCACGTCCAGGGCCGTGACCGGCCCTTGGAGCAGGTAGTCGTCCAGCTTGACCCCGCGCATGCTCTGGTCGGGGTTGCGGTAGCTGATGGCGAACACCGTGTGGCCGTGGTCGACCGCCCACTGGATGAAGCTGCGCCCGGGCGCCAGGTCCATCACGTAGTACTTGTTGATCCAGGGCGGGCTGCACAGGATCGGCGTCTCGTAGGTGGTCCGGGTGGTCGGCTCGTACTGGAGCAGCTCCATGAGGGAGTTGCGGAACACCACCTTGCCCTTGGTCGCGGCCAGGTTCTCGCCCAGGGTGAACGGGGTGGCGTCGACCTGGCGGGGCTTGCCGCCGTTGCTGACCAGGTCGTCCAGGAAGTTGTTGAGCCCCTTGGCGGCGCTGCGCCCGCCGGTGTCGAACGCCCGCTTGAGGGCCGCCGGGTTGGTGGCCAGGAAGTTCGAGGGCGCCATGGCGTCGATCAGCAGCTGGGTGGCCAGCTCGGCCTTGCCGCGCCACTGCGGTCCGAGCTCGGCCGCGTCCACCAGCTCCCTGGCCAGCCGAGAGGCCAGCAGGTAGCTCTGCTGGAGGCCGAAGAACAGCGGGTTGCCGTCCCAGGCCTGGTCGGCGAAGCGGCGGTCGCGGGCAGGGGGCGGGATCGGCGGGCTGGTCTGGGCCCCGAGGGCCCGGGCGGCGCTGACCGCGCCGGTGGCGGCCAGGCCGGCGGCGAACCGGAACCCGGCCAGGGCGCCGCCGAAGGGGTGGCGGGCCAGCCCGGCCCCCACCTCGGCCATGGCCCGGGCCAGGGAGACCGGGTCGAGGCTGGCCACCAGCCCGGCCTCGGGGCCAAGAGCCTCGGCGGCTCGCTCGGCAACGCGCTCGGCGTCCAGTGGGTCCATCTGATGGTCACTATGCCGAGCAGTCGCGTACTCCGCAACACATGCCGGAACGCACGACGAGGCCCACGGTGGCGGGCCTCGTCGTGCCGGGGGATTCCCGTTCGGGGGGAGCTACGTCAGCTCTTGACGCTCTTGGCGACCTTGGTGCCCTGCTCCTCGATCCGCTCGTAGATCGGGGTGGTCACCTCGATGGCCTTGTGCAGGAACTCGCGCTGGGCCTTGAGCAGCTCGGCGGCGAAGTCGTAGGCGGTGTCGACCCACTCGGCGGGGGAGGGATAGCGCTCGGCGCCCGGCCAGGCGGCGGTCTTGGGCACGAACTGCTCGGCGGCCTCGGTCCAGCTGCGCAGACCGTCGACGACGGCCTCCTGGCCCTTGCGGATGGTGTCGAGGACCTGGCCCTGCAGGTCGTCGGTGGCGGTCTTGGTGGTGGCCAAGGTTCGGTTCCTTTCCGGTAGTGATTCCTGGTGCGGTGCAAACTATACTTAGCACACCGATGGTTTGTCAAGTGTTACCCTTCAGGCCATGAACGACCTCTGGAAGTCGCAGATGGAGGCCCTCGGCTCCTTCATCCGGACCCAGCGCAAGCTGGCCGACCTCTCGCTGCGGGAGCTGGCCGAGATGACCGAGGTCTCCAACCCGTACCTGAGCCAGCTGGAGCGGGGCCTGCACCAGCCCTCGGTCCGGGTCCTCAAGGCGATCGCCGACGCCCTCAACGTCTCGGCCGAGACCCTGCTCGTCCAGGCCGGGCTGCTGCAGAACGACGCCGAGGCGGCCGCGGCCGCGGCCGCCGGGTCGTCGGTGGAGTCGGCCATCCGCACCGACCCGGTCCTGTCCGACGACCAGAAGGAAGCCCTGATCAACGTCTACCGGGCGATGGCCCGGGACCGCCGCTCGGGCTGACCGGCGCGGTGGCGGCCCGCTCCAGGGCCCGCCCGGCCGGGCGGCGCAGCAGCAGGATCGCGCCGAGGCAGCACAGGGCCACGCCCAGGACGGCGCTCGGGATCACGGCCGGGGAGCCGGCGTCGACCAGCCGCCCGATCACCACCGGCAGGACGATCCCGCCCAGCTGGCCGGCCGCGAACACCATGGCCGTCGAGGTCCGCGACCCCGGGGCCACGACCGCCAGCCAGGCCAGGACGGTCGGGAACACCGGTCCCAGGGCCAGGCCGGTCAGGGTGTAGGCGACCGCGGCGAACCCGGGGACGTGGGCCAGGGCGAGCCCGCCCGCCGCCGCCACCAGCGACCCGGCGGCCAGCGCCGCCGGGTCGACCCGCAGGGCCAGCGGGATGGCCAGGAGGCGGCCGGTGGTCAGGGCGGCCCAGTAGCCGGCCGTCCAGCCGGCCGCCGCGGCCGCCCCGGCGCCCCCGGCCAGCAGGCTGGTCGCCTCGAAGCCGCCGATCCCGCTCTCGATGCCGACGTACAGCGCGACCACGGCCACGAACCCGCCGACCAGGGCGGGCGAGGTCCGCGGCCGGACCGCGTCGGGTGGCGGGGAGGTGCGGGGCAGGTCGCGGGCCAGGGCCAGGGCGCCGACGGCCAGCACGCCCCCGGCGCAGAACGGCACCCGGTAGCCGCCGCTGGCGGCCAGGATCAGCGGCCCGGCGACCGCCCCGGCCCCGAAGGTGGCGCCGAGCAGGTTGAGCATGGCCGCCGCCCGCTCGCCGAACCCCTCGGCCAGCAGCACGTTGATCTCGACCACGATCACCCCGAAGCCGACCCCGAGGCCGACCGCGCCGGCCAGGACCACCGGCCAGGCCGGGGCGAAGGCGATCGCCGCCGCCCCGGCGGCCAGCAGGCCGGTGCCGGTGGCCAGCCAGGTCCGCGAGGCGAGCCGCCGCTCCAGCCCCCACCAGGCGATCCCGGCCATGGCCCCGAGGAAGTGGGCGCTGAGCACCAGGGCCGAGGCACCCTCGCCGATCCCGTAGCGCGACCGCAGCTCGGGGAGGGCCGGTCCGTACAGCGACAGCAGCAGCCCGGCCGCCGTCCCCAGGGCCAGCACCCCGACGGTGGCGGCCCGGTTCACCCGCTCACCGGTCGTCGTCGCGGGTCAGGCGGGCGGTGGCCTCGCGCTGGCGGCGGGCGGCCTCGGTCATGAAGCGGAGGATCAGCTCCAGCTGCTCGTCGCTGTAGCCGGCCCACAGCTCCTCCAGCGACCCGAACCAGTCGGCGAACAGCGGCGCCATGGCGGCGTAGAGCCGCTCGGGATCGACCTCGATGAGGATGCTGCGCCGGTCGCTGGGATGGGCGATGCGCCGGGCGAAGCCCTTGCGCTCCAGGCGGTTGACCAGCCCGGTGACCGACGCCGGGGCCAGACCGGACCGCTTGGCGAGCTCGCCGGCGGTCAGGGGCCCGAACCGTTCCAGCAGGTCGAGGGCCTTCTCCTCGGTGGCGCTGAGCCCGTGCCGGGCCGCCACCGTGCTGTGGAACATCACCGTGGCCGCGCTCATCGCCCGTCCGGCCATTTCCAGCTCCTGCAGCAGCTGCTCGCGACCACGGGCCCTTGTCATACCCGACAGTGTAGCCTATAGTTCGTTCGTCCGAACGAAATATCTACCCGGAAGGACACTCGGATGAAGGCACTGATCATCGGGGGCGGGGTCGCCGGTCCCGTCACCGCCATGGCGCTCCAGCGCGCCGGCATCGAGGCGGCCGTCTACGAGGCCCACGTCCCCACCGACGGCGAGACCGGCTCGTATCTGACCGTGGCCACCAACGGCCTCGACGCCCTGGCGGCCATCGGGGCCGACGGGCCGGTGCTGGCCGCGGGCTTCCCGACCCCGGCCAACGTCCTGGTGAGCACCACCGGCCGCCGCCTGGGCACGGTCAGCAACGGCGGCGTCCTGCCGGACGGGACGGTGAGCCACACCATCAAGCGGGCCCGCCTCTACCGGGGCCTGCACGACGAGGCGACGGCCCGCGGGATCCGGGTCGAGCACGGCCGCCGCCTGGTCGGGGCCGAGCCCACGCCCGGCGGCGGGGTGACGGCCAGCTTCGCCGACGGCGGCACGGCCACCGGGGACCTGCTGGTCGGCGCGGACGGGGTCCACTCGGTGACCCGCCGGCTGCTCGACCCGGCCGCCCCCGAGGGCCGCTACGTCGGCCTGGTGAACTTCGGCGGCTACACCCCGGGCGCCGGCCACGGCGTCGAGCCGGGCGCCTGGCACATGATCTTCGGCCGGCGGGCCTTCGTCGGCTACGTGGCCGACCCGGCCGGCGGGACCGTCTGGTTCGCCAACGTCCCCCGCCCGGCCGTGACCCCGGCCGAGCGGGCCGCCACCTCCGCCGACCAGTGGCGCCGAGGGCTGGTGGAGCTGTTCTCCGGCGACGCCGGCCCGGCCGCCCGCCTGATCGAGGCCGGCGAGCTGGAGCTGGCCGCCGACAACACCCACGACCTCCAGACGGTGCCGACCTGGCACCGGGGCCCGATGGTGATCGTCGGCGACGCGGCCCACGCCCCCTCGCCCACCTCCGGCCAGGGCGCCTCCATGGCCGCCGAGGACGGCGTGGTCCTGGCCCAGTGCCTGCGCGACCTGCCGTCGGTCCCCGAGGCCCTGGCCGCCTACGAGCACCGCCGCCGGGCCCGGGTCGAGCGCATCGTCG